>JAESGM010000070.1_pt1 | contig 326183 bp, 294 predicted proteins | sample 9269721 | NCBI WGS metagenome assembly JAESGM01 (sample SAMN15720920, study PRJNA650825) | algae metagenome | isolation source: Komarekiella atlantica HA4396-MV6 and co-occurring heterotrophs from... | place: USA: Theobald House, Kauai, HI | collected 2009-07-29
TCTCCCCGAGGGCTCGACCCTCCTGAAGGGCCGGGGGAGACCACCCCGTCGATAGGGCGCCCGTGGACGCGTGGCGACACGCTCCGAGCGTAGCGCTCCTAATCGCCCGTGCGGCTTGACTACCCCCATCGGGGAGTCGTACAACCGCAAGCACTTCGCGTACTCTACGCGACCGATTCCGATTCCCATCACTTCCACGTCGTTTGCCAGTTTCGCTGGCGACTAGAGCGTCAGGGCCACACCCGTTCCCATCCCGAACACGGTCGTTAAGCCTGACAGCGCCGATGGTACTCCGCCCGAGAGGGCGCGGGAGAGTAGGCCGTCGCCGGCACCTCATTCCGAAGCCCCCGCGTCATCCGTGACGCGGGGGCTTCGTGTTTGCCCCACCCCCCAGCACCATGCCTCGCGCCGGGATCGTCACCGTCGTCGGCAAGCCGAACGCCGGCAAGTCGACCCTCCTCAACCGCCTCGTCGGCCAGAAGCTCGCCATCACGAGCCCCAAGCCGCAGTCGACGCGCGACCGCGTCGTCGGCATCCGCAGCGAGGGCGACGTCCAGATGGTGGTGCTCGACACCCCCGGCCTCCTCGAGCCGCGCTACGCCCTGCACGCGGCCATGCGCGGCGCGGCCGTCGCCGCACTCCGCGACGCCGACGTCGTCGTCTACCTCGTCGACGCGACGGAGGGCGTGGTTCCGCCGCTGGAGCAGGTGGCCGCGCTCGCCGACGCCGAGCGGTTCCGGGCCCCGGTGCTGCTGGCGCTGAACAAGGTTGACGCCCTCGACGCGGCGCGGCGCGGCGCCCTCCGCGCCGAGCACCCGGACGCCCTGCTCGTCTCGGCGCTGGGCGGCGACGGGATCGCCGAGCTGCTCGCGGCGGCCGCGGCGCGCCTCCCCGAAAGCCCCTTCCTCTACCCCGAGGACGAGATCAGCACGCAGACGCTCCGCTTCTTCGCCGCGGAGCTGGTGCGGGAGACGGCGCTGGAGCAGCTGGACGACGAGGTGCCGTACAGCGTCGCCTGCGTGATCGAGGAGTTCCGGGAGGACCGGTCGCCGGTGTACATTCGGGCGGTCCTGCACGTCGAACGCGACAGCCAGAAGCGCATTCTGATCGGCGCCAAGGGGGCGCGCATCCGGGAGATCGGGCGCGTCGCCCGCGGAAAGATCGAGGCGCTGCTCGAGGCGCCGGTGTACCTCGACCTGTGGGTGAAGGTCCTCCCGAACTGGCGGCGCGACCAGCACGCCCTGCGGCGCCTCGGCTACCCGCTCCCACCCGCTCCCGACGCATGACGCTCGCGCCGCAGCTGCTGGCGATCCTCGTCTGCCCGAAGTGCAAGGGGCCCCTCGAGTACCGCGAGCGCGACTCGGCCCTCGACTGCGTGCGGTGCGCGCTCCGCTACCCGGTGCGCGAGGACATCCCGATCCTGTTGGTGGATGAGGCGGCGCCGCTCTAGGCGCGCCGGCCGACCGGCCGCACTCGCGGCGCTGGCAGTGCTCGGCACGATCGCGCCCGCTCAGGCTCACGCGCAGGGAGCGAGCGAGGCCGGCGCTCAGGCACTGGTACTGCCTCTGGCTGCTCGCGTCGTCGGCATGGGCGGCGCGGGCGTGGCAGGGCAATTCGGCGCCGAGAGCCAGGTCGTGAACCCGGCGGCGATCGCGTTCGCGACCGCGCCGGAAGTGACGCTGCTGCACGGGCAGAGCTTCGAAGCAACGCGTGACCTCCTGGCCACCGTCATCCCGTCGCGGCGACTCGGATCGTTCGCCGCCTCCGCGTATCTGGCGAACCTGTACGAGGACCGCGCGACGGACGAGTTGGGGAACGACGTCGGCGGGCTGTACTACCGAGCCGTCTCGGCAGCGGGGAGCTACGCGAGTACCTTCGGGCGCGACCTCGCCGTGGGGCTCACGTACCGCGTCGCCCAGTTCCGCGTCGACTGCAGCGGACCGTGCACGCAAGGCGGCGTGCCGATCGAGAATCGCCGCGGGACCACGAGCATGGTCGACTTGGGGGCGCAATACGACTTCCGCCGTAAGGTGCCCCTTGTGGTCGGTGCGGCGGTGCGGTACCTCGGCCTTCGGCTGCAGGTGAAGGACAGCGAGCAGGCGGACCCCCTGCCGACGCAGCTCGCCGTCGGCGCGCGCTACGACGTCGAGGCGCTCGCGCGCCGCGTGAAGGACGTGCGCCTGCGTGTAGCGGCGGACGTCGTGAGCAGTCTCAGCGCCGGAGGCGCCACCCCCGCGGTGCACGTCGGGGCCGAGGGGATGTTTCGATCGGTGATCGCGTTGCGTGGCGGGTGGGTGCAGCAGCGCGGCACGAGTGGGCCGAGCATCGGCTTCGGGTACGCGGGTAGACGCTTGGGCTTCGACGTCGCGCGCCAGCTGACCGGGTTCTCGGTGGATGCTGGCGAGCCGCCGACCTTCGTCGCGCTCCGGTACCGGTTCTGATGTCCTCACGCGTGCTGCGCCGTCTGGCGGCTCTCCTCGCGCTTGCGCTGGCGTCCGCGCGTGCGTCTCGCGCGCAGCGCGCAGTGCCGTCAGGCGTCGCGCCGCGCGCGGTCGCCGCACTCCCCGCCGACTCGGCGGCGCGAGCCGTGGCGCCCCCCGCCGACAGCGGCCGCGGTGCGCTCCCGTGGTGGGCGCCGATCGCCTCCGCCGTCTTGCCCGGAAGTGGGCAGGCGGTGATGCGGCAGACGCGCGCCGCCGGATACGCCGCACTGGAGCTCTACAGCTGGCTTCAGTACGCTGAGTCGCGCCGCGACGCGCGTCGCTTCCGGCAGGAGTACCAGCGCATCGCCCGCAACACCGCCCGCCAGCCGTGCCCGAACCCGTGCCCGAACGGGGACTGGAATTATTATGAGCGGCTCGAGAGTCCACGGTACGTCGGGAGCGGGCGCTTCGACGCGGTGCCGGGCGGCGCGATCGACCCGGAGACAGCCGACAGCACGTACAACGGCGAAGTCTGGCTGCTGGCGCGCGAGCTGTACTTCGGCGACCAGAGCGAGCTGCCGCCGTCCGATGCCCGCTACCAGAGCGCCCTCGCCTACTACCAGCGGAACGCCTACACCGAGCCGTTCGCCTGGAGCTGGCGCAACGGGCAGGCGCAGCTCGCCGAGTACCGACTCGCGATCGCCCGGCGCAACAGCGCCGACCAGTCGGCCACCAATGCGCTCGGTGTGGTCATCGCCAACCGGGTGTTGAGTCTCGTCGACGCGTTCGTGACCGTGCGCGTGCGCAGCCTCGGCGCGGGGAGGCCGGCGGAGTTCTCGGCGCGCGTGCCCTGGCACCGGGTGCGCGACGTCGTGCGACGGCCGCGGTAGCGGGCGGGACGACCGCGGGACAGGGGTTTCCCCGGCCCCGGGCCGATCGTCGTTCACGGCGATCCCGCTCGGGAGCGCCGATCTGCCCCCGTTTGGCCCCCCCGCCCCCTGCCCCCCGTCCTGCCTGCCACCCGTGAGCGCCGCGTCCGAGCCGCCGACGTTCCCCACGCCGCGCCCCGCCGTCGAGCCGGGGCGCGGCGTGGCGTCGGGGACAGGCGGCGGATCCGCACCAGGCACGTCAGGGCCGATGCTTCTCCGCCTCGCGCCGCCAGGCGCCCCGCCGCTGCCCGGGCCGGTCGCGCGGTGGGCGCACGCCTCGTTCGTTAGCACGTCCGCGGCGACCTGCGCCGATGCCGTCATGCACGCCGCGCTCCGCTCGCGGCCGGCGGCGCTGTTGGTCGACGCGCGCGGCGGCCGCGTCGAGGGGGAGAGCGAGTCGGCGGTTCGGCGGCTCAAGGCCGACTCGTTCACCGGCATCGTCCCGGCGGTGATCCTGGTCGACGGGGAGTCGTGCGCGTCCCAGGCGTTCGCCGTGGGCGCCGACGAGGTGCTGACGGCGGCGACGCCCGACTGGGAGGCCTCGGCGCGACTGGCGGCGCTGTTGCGGCGGTCGGCGCGCGATCTCGACGTACACCCGACCACGCGCCTCCCCGGCACCCCCGCAATCGAGGCCGACATCGCGCGCCGGCTGCGCGAAGGGGCTACGTTCGCCGCCTGCTATGCCGACCTCGACCACTTCAAGGAGTTCAACGACCGGTACGGCTACAACGAGGGGGACCGCATGATCCGCGTGGTCGCCCGGCTGCTGCACGACGTCGTGAAGGGGATCGCCGGCGAGGCGGGGTTCGTCGGGCACATCGGCGGCGACGACTTCCTCTTCGTCGTCCCGGCGGACGACGCGACGGCGGTCTGCGAGACGGTCGTGGAGACGTTCGAGCTGCTCGTGCCGTATCAGTACTCGGAGGCGGACCGGCGGTCGGGGTACTATATGGGGAAGGACCGGCGCGGCCAGCTGCACCGCGTCCCGCTGATGTCGCTGTCGATTGGCGTCGCCACCAACGAGCGCCGCCGCTTCACCCGAGCGTCCGACATGAGCCGACTGGCTTCGGAGATGAAGAGCTACGCGAAGGCGCAGCCCGGGTCGCTGTTCGCCGTCGACCGGCGCAACGACGAGGCGGACGGCCCCGCGCCGCGCGCGGAGGGAACCCGATGAACGTCACCTGCCCGGATTGCCGCTCGGTCTTCCGCGTCGACCCGGCCAAAGTGCCGGCGGCGGGCGTGCGCGCGCGCTGCTCGGTGTGCGGCGGGATCTTCGGCGTGTCGGTCGACGCGGCGCCGCCCGCCCCAGTGCCCCAACGGCGGCCGACGCCGGCCTCTGCGCCCGCCGCCGTACCGGCGCCTCGCACGCCTACCCCACCGGTGCCGGCGCCCGTGGTCCCGACGCCCGTCGCCGCGACGCCCGCGGTGCCGACACCGGCCGACGCGGCCGCCGCTGTCGCGCCGCCCCCTGCCGAGCCACCGCCGCCTGCGGAGCCACCGCCGCCTGCGGAGCCACCGCCGCCGGTCGCCCCGCCGCCGTCCGCCGCGCCGGCGGCGCCCGAGCAGCGCCGCCCCGTGAATCCGTACCTCTCGAACGACCCGAACCAGAAGGCGCGGCGCCTCGCCCGCGCGCTGGTGTCGGACCTCATCGCGTACCATCCGCAGAAGCGCGAGGAGGGGCTGCGCGCGGGGACGCTCAAGCAGCTGTTCCGGGAGGAGATCCGGAAGAGCTGGGAGGAGTACGTCGAGCAGGTGGGCGCGCCGCTCGCCGAGTCGACGCCGCACTTCCAGGACGCGCTGAACGACCTGCTCGCCGGCGGGCGGAAGGTGTTCTAGGTCGCGCGGGGCGCCGGCGCGGGTCGGTCGGACCCGCTATACTTCGGCGCACCTGGCGACCGGTCGACCGGGCCGCCCTCCCCGCGCGGGGAGGGCGGCCCGGTCGCACACGTGGCGCCGTCACCCACGACCCCCGAGGATCGCCCGCGATGGACATGGAGCGCGTGCGGCAGCTCGACAGGCAGACCGAACGGGTCGCCGAGCTGCGGAGGTACCTTTGACGTCGACGGCAAGCGCGACCAGCTGGAGCAGCTCGAAGCGCGCATGAGCGAGTCGGGCTTCTGGGACAACCAGGAGCGCGCGCAGGACGTCGTGCAGCAGGTGAAGGGGCTGCGCGGCTGGCTGGAGCCGTTCGACGCGCTCGCGGCGCGCGCGCAGGGCGCGCGCGAGCTGTTGGAGCTGCTCGAGGCCGAGCCGGACCCGGAGATGGAGGCGGAGCTCGGGCGCGAGATCGACGCCGCCGAGGAGGAGCTGGCGTCGTTCGAGCTCAAGTCGCTGCTGCAGGGGCCCGACGACCACCGCGACGCGCAGGTCGAGATCAGCGCCGGCGCCGGCGGCACCGAGGCGCAGGACTGGGCGCAGATGCTGATGCGCATGTACACGCGGTGGGCGGAGCGCCGCGGCTTCGACGTCGAGATCCTCGACCTCTCGGAGGGGGAGGAGGCCGGGATCAAGGGCGCGACGCTCGAGATCAAGGGGCAGTACGCGTTCGGCTTCTTGCGCGCCGAGACCGGGGTGCACCGGCTGGTGCGCATCTCCCCGTTCGACGCGCAGGCGCGCCGCCACACGAGCTTCGCGTCGGTGTTCGTCTATCCGGTGGTGGACACGGACATCAACATCGAGGTGCGCGAGGAGGACATCGTCATGGAGGTCTTCCGCGCGAGCGGCGCCGGCGGGCAGCACGTCAATAAGACGTCGTCGGCGGTCCGGTTGCGGCACACCCCGTCGGGCGTGGTCGTGTCGTCGCAGCAGGAGCGGTCGCAGTTCAAGAACCGCGCGACCGCGATGAAGATGCTGAAGAACAAGCTGTACAACATCGAGCTCGAGAAGCAGCTCGCGGCCAAGGCGGCGATCGACGCCACCAAGAGCGACGTGAGCTTCGGGAGCCAGATCCGCAGCTACGTGTTCCAGCCCTACACGATGGTCAACGACCACCGCACCGAGCTGAAGATCCCCGACGTGCAGAAGATCATGGACGGCGCGATCGACCCGTTCATCGAGGCTTATCTGAAGGACCACGGGGCGGGCGGGTCGTCGGGGAGGGCGGCGTGAGCGACGAGGGTCCGCCGCGCACGGTCGCCGACGTCGAGGAGCTGAACTTCGTGCTGCGCGCGCGCCGCGAGAAGCTCGCGGCGCTGGAAGCGCGCGGCGTGGAGCCGTTCGCCTACCGGTACGACCGCACGCACGACGCGGTGGAAGCGGTGGCGGCGTTCGAGGCGCTCGAGGCGGAGGGGCGCGCGCTCGCGGCGGACCAGCCCACCGACGTGCCGCCCGCCGAGGTCGAGGGCCCGGTGGTTCGCGTCGCGGGGCGGCTGACGTCGTGGCGCTCGCAGGGGAAGACGGCGTTCGCGCACCTCGCCGACGGGGCGGGGCGCGTGCAGTGCTACTTCCGGCGCGACGTCGTGGGCGACGAGACGTTCGAGCTGCTCAAGTCGCTGGTCGACATCGGCGACGTGGTGGGGGTCGAGGGGCCGTGCTTCCGCACCCGCGCCGGCGAGGTGACGGTACGCGCGGAACGCGTGCAGTTGCTCGCCAAGTCGCTGCGCCCGCTCCCGTTCGGGAAGGAACAGCTGGTCGACGGGCAGGTCGTGCGCTACTCGGGATTCAGCGACCCGGAGCAGCGCTACCGGCAGCGCTACGCCGACCTGGCGGTGCACCCCGAAGTTCGCCAGAAATTCGTGGCGCGGGCGCGCATGATCTCCGCCGTCCGTTCGTTCCTCGACGGGCTCGGGTATCTGGAGGTCGAGACGCCGGTCTTGCAGCCGCTGTACGGCGGCGCGGCGGCGCGCCCGTTCACGACGCACCACAACGCGCTCGACATGCCGCTCTACCTGCGCATCGCCGACGAGCTGTACCTCAAGCGGCTGATCGTGGGCGGGTTCGAGCGCGTGTACGAGATCGGGCACGACTTCCGGAACGAGGGGATCGACCGCACGCACAACCCCGAGTTCACGATGCTCGAGTTCTACGAGGCGTACGCCGACTACACGGTCATGATGGACCGGGTGGAGCAGCTCCTCGTGACGGTCGCGGACGCGATCCGGCGGGTGCCGGCGGTGGCGGCGCAGGTCCCGACCCTCGCGCCCCCCTTCCCGCGCGTCGAGTGGGTGGGGGCGCTCAACCTGGGCTTCGGGGGCGACGTGATGGCGCTCGACGACGGGGCGCTGCGGAACGCGGCCGAGCGGGTCGGGGTTGAAAGGGTCGCCACGCTCAGCCGCCCCAAGGTGCTGGACGAGATGTTCCAGGCGCTGGTGGAGCGGAAGATCGACGCGCCCACCTTCGTCGTCGACTACCCCGTCGAGCTCTCCCCGCTGGCGAAGCCGAAGCGTGGGGCGCCCGGGCTGACCGAGCGCTTCGAGCTGTTCGCCAAGGGGCGCGAACTGGCCAACGCCTTCAGCGAGTTGAACGACCCGATCGACCAGCGGCGGCGCTTCGAGGCGCAGGCGCGGCTCAAGGCGGCGGGGGACGAGGAGGCGGTCGAGGTGGACGAGGACTACCTGCGCGCGATGGAGTACGGGATGCCGCCGACCGGCGGGGTAGGGATCGGGATGGACCGGCTCTTCATGTACCTGACCGACACGTCGCACATCCGCGACGCGATCCTCTTCCCGCTCATGCGGCCGGAGTGAGGGCGGACCGACCGTGACGCGAGGCGCGCACCGGGGGGCGCAGCGATGACGACGATGACGACGCCGGCGCGCGTGGCCGGCGCGGCGGGCGTGCGCGCGCCGGCGGCGCCGAAGGGGCTCGCGCGGCTGGAGCTCGCGATCGCCTGGCGCTACCTGCGCAGCCGGCGCGGCTCGAGCCTGCTGTCGCTGATCAGCATGATCGCCATCGGCGGCGTGATGGTCGGCGTGAGTGCGCTGATCGTGATCATGGGGGTGATGAACGGCCTCCAGCGTGACCTGCGCGACAAGATCCTGGTCGGCAGCCCCGACATCCGCGTGCTCACGCACGGCGAGGGGCTGGCGATGGACCGGTGGCGGGCGACGCTGGCCACGGTGCGGCGTCACCCCCAGGTGGCGGCTGCGGCGCCGGTGGTGCTGACGCAGGGGGTCGTGCGCAAGCGCGGGCCGCGGTCCTACCAGACCGGCGTGCAGATCGCCGGGATCGAGCCGGAGCGGCCGGGGGTCGTCGACGTCACGTCGATCCGCCAGCACGCGGTGCTCGGCAACTTCAAGTTCGTCACCGAGGGCGGCGAGATGCGCGGCACCGCGCTCGGGAAGCGGCTGGCCGAAACGCTGAGCGCGTGGCCGGGCGACACCCTGGTGATGATCACCAGCACCGGCGAGGCGAACCCGGTCACCGGCGAGCAGGTGCCGGTCTTCGAGGAGTTCATCGTCACCGGGATCTTCGAGACCGGCATGTACGAGTACGACAACTCGTACGTCTACCTCGCCCTGCAGCACGCGCAGCGGATGGCGGGGCTCGACAGCGCGGTCACGGGGGTCGAGGTGCGGACGCGCGACCGGTGGACCGCCAACGAGGTCGCCCGGTCGCTCGAACAGCAGCTCGGCTTCCCCTACTTCGCGCGCGACTGGCAGGCGCAGAATAGCTCGCTCTTCCAGGCGCTGAAGCTCGAGAAGCTGGGGATGGGCGTCATCCTCCTGCTGATCGTGCTGGTCGCCGCGTTCAACATCGTCAGCACGCTGACGATGGTCGTCACCGACAAGACGCGCGAGATCGGGATCCTGAAGGCGATGGGGCTCCCCGCGCGGAGCGTGCGGCGGATCTTCTTCCTGCAGGGGCTCGTGATCGGCCTCGTGGGGACGCTCGGGGGGCTGCTCCTCGGGCTCGCGGCGTCGGTGGCGCTGGAGGAATACAAGTTCATCAAGCTCGACCCGTCGGTGTACTTCATCGACCACCTGCCGGTGGCGACCGAGCCGCTGGACGTGCTGCTGACCGTGGGAGCGAGCATCCTGGTGGCGGCGGTGGCGACGCTCTACCCGTCGAACCAGGCGGCGAAGCTCTACCCGCTCGAGGCGATCCGGCACGAATGACCGAGGCCGCGTCTCTGCAGCGAAGCGCTGCCGCGCCGGGCGCCCCCGTGGTGCTCGAGGCGCGCGGGGTGGTGAAGGAGTACCGGGGTGGCGACGGGGCGCTGCTGCGGATTCTCGACGACGTCGCGCTGGAGGTGCGACGCGGCGAGATGGTCGCGATCGTCGGCGCGAGCGGCGCCGGCAAGAGCACCCTCCTCCACGTGCTCGGCGCGCTGGAGCGCCCGACCCGGGGCGAGGTGTGGCTGGGCGGCGCGCCGGTCACCGGGCGCGACGACGACACGCTGGCGGCGCTGCGGAACCGCGCGGTCGGGTTCGTGTTCCAGTTCCACCACCTGTTGCGGGAGTTCAGCGCGCTCGAGAACGTGATGATGCCGCTGCGGATCGCCGGGCACGCGCCGGCGGCCGCCGCCGAGCGGGCGTCGGCGCTGCTGGAGCGGGTGGGGCTCGCGGGGCGCATGCACCACCGGCCGGGGGCGCTCTCCGGCGGCGAGCAGCAGCGGGCGGCGGTAGCGCGGGCGCTGGCCGCCGACCCGGCGGTGCTGCTGGCCGACGAGCCGTCGGGGAACCTGGATCACGCGAACGCCGAGCGGCTGCACGACCTGTTCGCGACGCTGGCGCGCGACCTGGCGCTCGGGATGGTGGTCGTGACGCACAACCGGTCGCTGGCGCAGCGCGCCGACCGCGCGCTCCTCCTGGAGGACGGGCGGCTGGTGGACGCCCCGCCGGAGGCCGGGGCGTGATCGGGACCGGATGGCGCCGGCGGGCCCCGGAGGGCACTTTGCTGGGGTGGGCGGCGCGCCCGACGGGGTGCCGCGGAGGACACGATGCTCTGTGACAATTGCAAGGAACGCGACGCCGTCGTCACGCTCACGCAGGTGCGGAACGGCGCGGTCACCCAGCTCCCGCTCTGCCAGAAGTGCGCGGCCGAGCAGGGGGTGGAGACGAGCGTCGCGACGGCGAAAAGCCCGATCGGCGACTTCCTGCAGGCGGTCCACCAGCAGTCGCTGACCGTTCCCGGAGACCAGGGGGCGTGTCACTTCTGCGGCGCGACGACGCGCGACTTCCGGGCGTCGGGGCGGCTCGGGTGCGCCCGCTGCTACGGCGCCTTCGAGCGCAGTCTGCGCGAGCTGCTGCGCCGCCTGCACGGGAACTCGCGCCACGTCGGGCGGCGCTACGAGCCCCCGGCGCCCGAGCTGCTCGAGGCGGCGAGCCTGGTGGGGCAGCTCAGGGAGCGGCTCCGCCGCGCGGTCGAGGCGGAGCAGTTCGAGCTGGCGGCCGAACTGCGCGACCGGCTGCGCACCTACGAATGAAGGGGTGCGTGACTGGCGCGCTCGCCCGAACGGGCGGGTCGCGAACGGTCGCTCGCCCCGGCACGTTCACTGGTCGGACGCCGACGACCCTTCGGACCCTTCGGCGCGACCCCACCCGCACCCCCCGCCCGCCGCGATGACGTTGGACCTCTCCCTGCTGCCGGACGGCGGCGTCGGCTGGCTCGACGCGTCCGGCGACCACGCCGACATCGTGCTCTCGACGCGCATCCGCCTGGCGCGGAACGTCGAGGGGTACGCGTTCACGCCGCGGGCGCGCGACGGGGAGCGGCTGCGCGTGCTGTCGCAGGTACGGGAGGCGGCGCAGCACCTGCGGGCGCTGCAGGCGGGGGTGTTGCTGCGGGTCGACGAGCTGGCGACGGTCGACCGGCAGCTGCTGCACGAGCGGCACCTGGTGTCGAAGGAGCTGGCGGGGTTCGACGGGCCGCAGGGCGTGCGCACGGGGGCCGCGGTACTGCTGGGCGACGACGTCAGCCTGATGGTCAACGAGGAAGACCACCTCCGGCTGCAGGCGCTGCGCTCGGGGTTCGAGCTCTCGGAGACGTGGCGTGCGGTGGAGCGGCTGGACCGGGACCTCGGCGGGCGCGTGCCGTACGCGTTCCACAACGAGTTCGGCTTCCTCACCGCCTGTCCGACCAACACCGGGACCGGGATGCGCGCGAGCGTGCTCATCCACCTGCCGGGGCTGGTGCTCACGAAGGAGATCCAGAAGGTGCTCGCCAGCCTGCAGCAGATGGGGCTCACCTACCGGGGGCTGTACGGCGAGGGGAGTGAGGTCGTCGGCAACTTCTTCCAGATCTCCAACCAGACCACGCTGGGGCGCTCGGAGGAGGAGCTGATCGAGCACCTCGCGCAGGTGGTACGGCGTGTGATAGAGAAGGAGGAGGAGGCGCGGCGCGTGCTGCTGCGCGACGCGGGGATGGTGATCGAGGACAAGCTGTGGCGCGCCTACGGCACGCTGCGGTACGCGCGGAGCCTGACGTTCGAGGAGGCGATGAACTACCTCTCGGGCGTGCGGCTCGCGGTGGGGCTGAAACTCATCAGTGGCCTCAGTGTATACACCCTCAACAAGCTCCTGATCTTTAGTCAGCCGGCGCATCTCGCCTATTTGGAAGGGCGGGCGCTGACGGAAGCGGAGGCTCACGTGGCGCGTGCACGGTACGTGCGACAGGCGCTCACCAGCGAGGCGGGGTCCGCGGGATGAACGCGGGCGCCGCCGGCAGTGCGTCCGGGCGGCGGTTCGCCGCGCCGGGCCTGGCGGGTGAGGCAGGTGGCGAGGGCTGTGACGAGGCGCGGGGCGCGATAGTCCGCAAGGATGACCGGGAGACCACCCCGGGCGGTCCCACCCGGAAACGAGGGGAACCATGAACGGCTACAACTTCACCGAGCGTGTGCGGAAGGTCCTCGCGATGGCCCGCGAGGAGGCCGCGCGTCTCCACCACGAGTACGTGGGGACGGAGCACATCCTGCTCGGCCTCATCCGCGAGGGAGAGGGCGTCGCGGCCGCGGTGCTGCAGAACCTCAACGTCGACCTCGACGAGATCCAGCAGAAGATCGAGGAGACCGTCAAGAAGGGGAAGGCGGCCCAGGCGACCGGGCCGGACCTCCCGTATACGTCGCGCGCCAAGAAGGTCCTCGAGCTGGCGATGGCCGAGGCGCGCGAGCTGAACCACAGCTACGTCGGCACCGAGCACCTGCTGCTCGGGCTCCTGCGCGAGGAGAAGGGGATCGCGGCGCAGGTGCTGACCGACACGGGCGTGAACCTCGAGGCGGCGCGGGCGGAGACGCTGCGCCTGCTCGGGAACGAGACGCCGCAGGCGAACGCGGGGGGCACCGCCGACAAGGGCGGGAGCGGCTCCACGCCGTCGTCGCCGTCGCCCAAGGGGGAGAAGAAGTCGAAGACCCCGGCGCTCGACCACTTCTGCCGCGACCTGACGTCGCTGGCGGCGGAGGGGCAGCTGGACCCGACCATCGGGCGCGCGAAGGAGATCGAGCGCGTGATGGAGATCCTGACGCGCCGCAAGAAGAACAACCCCGTGCTGATCGGCGAGCCGGGGGTCGGCAAGACGGCGATCGTCGAGGGGCTGGCGCAGCTCATCGCGACCGGCGAGTGCCCCGACTCGCTGCGCGACCACCGCGTGCTGTCGCTCGACATGGCGGCCGTGATCGCGGGGACGAAGTACCGCGGCCAGTTCGAGGAGCGGCTCAAGGCGGTCATGAACGAGATCGCCCAGAACAAGAACATCATCCTGTTCATCGACGAGCTGCACACGCTCGTGGGTGCGGGCGCGGCGGAGGGGGCGATCGACGCCAGCAACATGCTGAAGCCCGCGCTGGCGCGCGGCGAGCTGCAGTGCGTCGGCGCGTCGACGCTCAACGAGTACCGCAAGTACATCGAGAAGGACGGCGCGCTCGAGCGCCGCTTCCAGACCGTCGTGGTGGATCCGCCCTCGATCGACGAGACGGTGCAGATCCTCCAGGGGCTCCGGAAGAAGTACGAGGACCACCACCGCGTCACGATCCCCGACACGACGCTGTACTCGGCGGCGAAGCTCTCCGAGCGCTACATCACGGATCGCTTCCTTCCCGACAAGGCGATCGACGTGATCGACGAGGCGGGGGCGCGCGCGCGGCTGGCCAGCCAGGCGCCGCCGCCCGAGGTGGCCGCGCTCAAGGACGAGCTGGACAAGGTCAACGGCGAGAAGGAGGCCGCGGTCCGCGACCAGAACTTCGAGAAGGCGGCGAGCCTGCGCGACAAGGAGCGCGAGCTCCAGGGCGACATCCGCAAGCAGCAGGAGGAGTGGGAGACGCGGCGCCAGTCGCACCGCCCGGTCCTCGGCGAGGAGGAGATCGCCTTCATCGTCAGCCGCTGGACGGGGATCCCGGTCACGCGCCTGCAGGAGGCCGAGACGGCCCGGCTGCTCAACATGGAGGAGGAGCTCCACAAGAGCGTCATCGGGCAGGACGAGGCGATCAAGGCGATCGCCCGCTCGATCCGCCGCAGCCGCGCGGGGCTCAAGGACCCGAAGCGTCCGATCGGCACCTTCATCTTCTCGGGCCCCACGGGCGTCGGGAAGACGGAGCTGGCGCGCTCGCTGGCGAAGTTCCTGTTCGCGGACGAGTCGGCGCTGATCCGCGTCGACATGAGCGAGTACATGGAGAAGTTCTCCGTGTCGCGGCTCATCGGCGCGCCGCCGGGCTACGTCGGCTACGAGGACTCGGGGACGCTCACCAAGGCGGTGCGGCGCAAGCCGTACAGCGTGGTGCTGCTCGACGAGATCGAGAAGGCGCACCCGGACGTCTTCAACATCCTGCTGCAGGTGCTCGACGAGGGTCACCTCACCGACAACTACGGGCGGGTGATCGACTTCAAGAACACCGTGGTGATCATGACGTCGAACGTCGGCGCCAAGGACATCACGCGCGGCCGCTCGCTGGGCTTCACGCAGGGCGACGCGTCGCAGCGGAACTTCGAGCGGATCCAAGAGAAGGTGAAGGAGGAGATGGGGCGCGTCTTCAACCCCGAGTTCCTCAACCGCCTGGACGACGTGATCGTCTTCCACCCGCTCTCCAAGCCGCAGATCGCCAACATCGTCTCGGTGCTGCTGCGCGACGTGCAGAAGCGCCTCGGCGAGGAGGAGATGAAGCTGACGCTCACCGAGGCGGCGACCGAGTTCCTGGTGTCGAAGGGGTACGACGAGAACTTCGGCGCCCGGCCGCTGAAGCGGGCCATCCAGCGCTACATCGAGGACCCGCTCTCGGAGAAGATCCTGCTGGGCGAGTTCTCGAAGGGGGACGAGATCGAGGTGGACGTGCACGCGTCCGAGAAGGACCGCCTCGACTTCCGGACGCTGACGAGCACGACCAAGGCGTCCTGACGGACTCCCGGGCCCGACCGGACCGCGGCGCCCCCCCGGACAACCGTTCCGGGGGGGCGCCGTGTCTCATAGGGAACCCCGGAACTCGTTTGGGGACGTGGACCTACGCCGTCCTCGCCTGTGTATATTGCGCCCATGCGATTCGCGTCCTTCCGGCTCCCGGCCCTGGCCGGGGCCGCCGCTGTCTTGCTCGCCCTCCCGGCCGCCGCCCGCGCCCAGACGCAGGCGCGCTGCTCGGCCCCCGACTCCATCGCGGTGCGGGGGCTCTCGCGCGTGACGCTCGGCGCCGCGCTCGGCGATTTGGGGCTGACGCCGCGCACCGAGCTGGCCAGCCCGCAGGTGCAGGGGGGGATCCGACGCCTGTACGCGAGCGGCCAGTTCGAGGACGTGCGCGCCGAGTGCGACCTGTCGGCGAACGGGACGCGGGCGACGCTCGTCTTCACCGTGCGGGAGCGGCCGATCCTGGCCGACGTGGCGGTGACGGGGACCAAGGCGCAGTCGGAGGGGACCGTCTCGTCGAAGGTCGACCTGCTGATCGGGCAGCCGCTCGACCCGGCGAAGGTCGCGCGCGCGGTGCAGCGCATCGACTCGGTGTATCAGAGCAAGGGGTTCTACCTGGCCCGCATCAAACCCGAGTCGACGTTCACGAACGACGGGCGCGTCCGACTGCTGTTCCGCGTCGACGAGGGGCGGCACCTCGCCATTTCGGGGGTGCGCGTGAACGGGAACAGCGCGCTCTCCGACGAGGACGTCGTCGGCGCCATGAAGACGAGCCCCGAGGGCTTCTTCTGGTGGAAGAAGGGGGAGTTCGACGAGGAGGCCTACCAGGGCGACCTGTCCGAGCGGCTCCCGGCGCTCTACGCGTCGCGCGGCTACATCGACTTCCAGCTCCTCAAGGACACCGTCGTCGTCGACCGCGAGCGCGGCAAGGCGTACGTCGAGCTGACGGTGCGCGAGGGGCCGCAGTACCGGATCGGGACCTTCGAGGTCGTCGACAACCGCCGCTTCTCGCGCGACGAGTTGGAGCGCTACTACCCGTTCAACGGCGAGGGGCCGACGCTCACGCAGCGCGTCGTCGGGCTGACTCGCGGCCAGTTCACCGGGCCCGACAACGACGTCTTCGACCGCGCGCGCTGGGACGAGGCGACCGAAAAGGTCCAGACGGCGTACCGGAACGAGGGGTACATCTACGCCCGCATCACGCCGGTGATCGAGCGCGCCCGCGTCGGCGCCGACTCGGTGCCGACGGTGAACCTGCGCTGGCAGATCGAGGAGCGGACGCCGGCGATCATCAACCGGATCGACATCGCGGGGAACGACTACACGACCGAGGAGTGCATCCGGCGGCAGCTGGTGCTCGTGCCCGGCGACGTGTTCAACCAGGACCGGCTGCTGCGCTCGTGGCAGAGCATCGGGAACCTGGGCTTCTTCGAGACCCCGCTCGCGTTCCCCGACACGCGTCCGGCCAACGACCAGGGCGACCTGGACGTGACCTTCCGCGTCAAGGAGAAGCGCACCGGCTCGTTCAACTTCGGCGCCTCGATGGGCGGCGCCGGGATCGGCGTCGGCGGCTTCATCGGCGTCGACCAGCCGAATCTGTTCGGCCTCTGCAAGCGCGGCTCGCTCAACTGGAACTTCGGGCGCTTCTTCAACGACTTCCAGCTGAGCTACAGCGACCCGGCGATTCGCAAGTCGCGCGTGTCGGGGACGATCAGCGCGTACCGCCGGCAGAACCGCGTCTTCGTGGCGGGCTTCGGGCAGAACATCACGACCGGCTCGACGCTGCGCGTCGGCCTCCCGGTGCCCGGCTCGTACTTCACGACGCTCGGCCTGTCCTACACGGCCGACGCGATCACGCTGCGCGACGTCGAGGACCCGTCGATCTTCGGGATCGGCACCTGCACCAGCAACTGCTTCCGTTCCAACCTCGGTGTCGACCTGACGCACGACACACGTATCGGGCTCCCGTATCCGGCGGCCGGCGGGCTGCAGTCGCTCACCGCGGACTTCAGCGGCGGCCCGCTCGGCGGCACGACGGCGTTCCAGCGCTACACCGGCGACTTCCGCTCCTACGTAACCATCGGGCAGTTCGGCGGCGGCGGGCCGGGGGCGCAGCCGAAGCAGTTCGTGCTCGGGCTGTCGGCCCGCGCGGGCGCCCTGTTCGGCTCCCCGGGCGCGTTCTTCTTCCAGCAGGGCTTCGCGCTCGGCGGCGTGCAGTTCGGCCAGCCGCTGCGCGGCTACCCCGAGTTCTCGATCACGCCGCGCGGCTTCGATCCCGACGCCGAGCAGTTCAGCGCGACGTCCGGCCGCGGCGCCTTCGGCAACGCGTACCTGGCGATGACCGCCGAGCTGGGCGTCCGGCTGAGCCAGCAGCTGTACGCGAACGTGTTCTACGACGCGGGGAACAACTTCGCCCGCGCGAAGGAGTTCAACCCGACGCGCCTGTTCCGCGGCGCGGGGCTCGGCGTGAGCGTCGTGACGCCGCTCGGGCCGCTCGGGCTGGATTGGGCGTACGGCTTCGACCGGCTGTCGGCCGACCCCGTCACGGGCCGGCTGCGCCCGGACCCCAAGTGGCAGCTGCACTTCCGCCTGGGCCAGATGATGTTCTGAGCGCGCCTGCGCTCGGACCGGCCCCGTCGGCTCACCCCTCTTCTTCCTCGTAGGCAGGAGTCTCCTCGCAATGCGTCTTTCCCTCCGCGCGGCCACGGCCGCGCTCGCGTTCGGCCTCGCCGCCGCCGCGTCGCCCGCCGCCGCGCAGACCGCCCCCAAGGTGGGCTACGTGGACGTCGCCTCGGTCATGGAACAGGTGCCCGGGCGCGCCGAGGCGCAGGCCTCCTTCGAGCGCGAGGCGCAGGGGATCCAGGCGGAGCTCCGCCGGATGCAGGACTCGCTGCAGACGGCGGTCGAGGCCTACCAGAAGGAGCAGGCCTCGCTGACCGCGGCCGTGCGGACCACGCGCGAGCGGTCGCTGCAGGAGCGGCAGCAGGGCTACCAGCAGCGCGCGCAGCAGCTGCAGCAGCGCGGCGCGGCCCGCGAGCAGGAGCTGGTGGACCGGTTCGAGAAGATCGTGCGCGACGCGATCAACGACGTCCGCACGACCGAGGGGTACACGATGATCTTCGCCTTCGGCCCGAACTCGGCGCTGCTCTCCGCCGACAAGTCGCTGGACGTGACCGACCGGGTGCTGGCGCGCATGCGCACGCTCGCCGCCGCGCAGCCGGCGCCGGCCGGCGCGCGCCCGGCGGCCGCGCCGGCGGGCCCGGTGGCCGCCCCCGCGGGCGCCGCGCGCCCGCGTACCACGCCGCCCGGCGGGAACTGAGCGCGGCACCGAGCGCGGTGACGACCGATTCGGCGCGGGCCGAGCCCCAACCGGGGGCGGCCCGCGACGCGACGCGCGGCGGCGGTGACGGGGCGACCCTCACCGCCGCCGCGGTCGCGCATCTGGTGGGCGGCACGCTGCGCGACGCCGGGCGGGGCGACGTCGCGGTGCGGAGGATGGCGACGCTCGACGAGGCCGGGCCCGAGGACGTCTCGTTCTACGCCAGCGCGCGCTACGCGGCAGCGTTCGCGGCCACGCGGGCCGGCGCGGTGCTCGTCTCGCCCGAGCTGGCCGACGCCGACGGGGCGCCCGGAGCGGCGCGGATCGTGGTCGAGCGCCCGCACGAGGCGATGCTCCGCGTCCTCCCGGCGCTCCACCGCCCGGCGCCGCGCGTCCCGGGCATCCACCCGACGGCCATCGTGGGGCGCGGCGTCACGCTCGGCGACGAGGTCACGGTCGAGCCGTACGCGGTGCTCGGTGACGGAGCGACGCTCGGCGACCGCGCCTGGATCGGGGCGCACGCGGTGGTCGGCGAGGGCGCCGCGGTCGGCGACGACTCGCGCCTCTTTCCGCACGCGACGCTCTACGCCGGCACGGCGGTCGGGCGGCGCGTGGCGGTGCACGCCGGCGCGCGCCTGGGCTCGGACGGTTTCGGCTACGTGTTCGGCGACGGGGCGCACCAGAAGATCCCGCACGTCGGCCGGTGCGTGGTCGAGGACGACGTCGAGATCGGGGCCAACACCACGATCGACCGCGGGAGCGTGGGCGACACGGTCATCGGCGCGGGGACCAAGATCGACAACCTGGTGCACCTCGGGCACAACGTGCGGGTCGGGCGCCTCTGCCTGATCATGGCCCAGGTGGGCGTCTCGGGGTCGACGGTGATCGGGGACGGGGTGATCCTCGCCGGGCAGGCGGGGCTCGCGGGACACATCACGGTCGGGAAGGGGGCGCGCATCGGCGGGCAGGCCGGCGTGTTCGGCGACGTCCCGGACGGGGCGACCTACAGCGGCTACCCCGCGCGCCCGCACAAGGAGGCGCTGCGCGCCCAGGCGATGCTCTTCCGGCTCTCGACGCTGGGCCGCGCGCTGGAGCGGTTGGTGGCACGGGCCGGCGCGGCGCCGGACGGGCCCGGGGGGCGGCCGTGACGGCGGCGGTGACACCGTCGGCGTCGGCCGACGTCGAGCGCATCCGGGCGCGGGTCGCGGCGCTCCCGGCCACCGGGCGGCGGCGCACGATCGCCGGTACGGCCACGGTCGCGGGCATCGGGCTGCACCTCGGCGCGCCGTGCACGCTGACCTTTCGACCCGGGGCGGCCGGGCAGGGGATCGTCTTCCACCGCACCGACCTGCCGGGCGCGCCGACGATCCCGGTGCACGTGTCGCAGGCGGTCGCCAGCGAGCGCCGCACGGTGATCGGCGCCGGGGCCGAGGCGCTGCACACGGTCGAGCACGTGCTGTCGGCGGTCGCGGGGCTCGGGCTCGACGACCTGGTGATCGAGATGGACGCCGCCGAGCCGCCGATCGGCGACGGGAGCGCGGGGCCGTTCGTAGTCGCGCTGCTCGACGCCGGGGTGGTGGAGGGGGCGGAGCCGGCCCCGCCGCCGCTGACGCTCGCCGAGCCGGTGCGGGTGATCGATGGGGAGAGCGTCTACGAGGCATACCCCGCGGAGGCGCTGTCGCTCGAGGTCACGATCGACTTCGCGCACCCGTTGATCGGTGCCCAGGGCGGCCGCTACGTTGTCACGCCCGAGCGGTACGCCGCCGAGCTGGCGTGGGCGCGTACGTTCGGCTTCGTGCGCGAGGTCGAGGGGCTGCGCGCGAAGGGGTTGATCCGCGGCGCCTCGACCGCCAACGCGGTGGTGCTGGACGAGCGGGGCGTCGTCGACGCGGCGTTGCGGTGGCCGGACGAGTTCGTGCGCCACAAGGCCATGGACTGCGTCGGCGACCTCGCGCTGGCCGGCGCGCGCGTGCGGGCGCGCATCGTCGCCCACAAGCCGAGCCACCGCGGCACCGTGACGCTCGTCCGCGAGCTGCTGCGCCACGCCGTTCCCGCCGTGCCCGCCCCGACCCTCCCCGCCGTCCCACCCGCCGCGCGCCCGGCGCGCGCCACCGAGGAGCGCAGACCGAACGTGCTCGGCATCGAAGAGATCATGAAGGTGCTGCCGCACCGCTACCCCTTCCTGCTGGTCGACAAGATCGTCGAGCTGGAGGAGAAGCGCGTGGTCGGGCTCAAGAACGTCACGATCAACGAGCCGTTCTTCCAGGGGCACTTTCCGGGGCACCCGATCATGCCCGGCGTGCTGATCGTCGAGGCGATGGCGCAGACCGGTGGGATGCTGCTGCTCGGCGCGGTGCCCGACCCGTCGCAGAAGGTGGTCTACTTCATGTCGCTCGACGGGGTGAAGTTCCGGCGCCCGGTGAAGCCAGGCGACACGCTGCGCTTCGAGCTGGAGCTGACGCAGGTGCGCGGCGCGGTGTGCAAGATGCGCGGGGTGGCGAAGGTGGACGGCGAGGTGGTGTGCGAGGCCGACATGGCGGCGATGGTCCGCGACCGATGACCGGGCCGGCGACCTCGGACGCGCCGCCGGCGGGCGGGGCGCCGGCGCGCGCGACGCGCGTGCACCCGACCGCCATCGTCCACCCGGACGCCGTGCTCGGCGAGGGGGTCGAGGTCGGGCCGTGGGCGCTGATCGGCGAGGGGTGCACGGTCGGCGACGGCTGCGTGATCGCCGCGCGGGCGACGCTCGAGCGCAACGTGCGCCTCGGCCGGAACGTGAAGGTGGGGGTCGGCACGATCCTCGGCGGCGACCCGCAGGACCTCAAGTTCGGCGGCGAGGAGACGTGGGTCGAGGTCGGCGACGACACGACGATCCGCGAGTACTCGCACATCAACCGTGGCACCAAGCAGTCGTACAAGACGACGGTGGGGCGCGGCGCCTTCATCATGTCGTACGTCCACCTCGCGCACGACTGCCACGTCGGCGACGGGGTGATCCTGGTGAACGGGACGCAGCTCGCCGGGCACGTGGAGGTGGGGGAGCGCGCGATCATCGCCGGGCTGTCGGCGGTGCACCAGTTCGTGCGCGTGGGGCGGCACGCCTTCGTCGGCGGCTGCTCGCGCGTGGCGAAGGACGTCCCGCCGTTCGTCAAGGCGGTCGGCAACCCGGTCAAGCTGTACGGGCTGAACACGGTGGGGCTGCAGCGCAGCAACCTGTTCTCCGAGGAGACGCTGTCGGAACTGAAGAAGGCGTACCGCATCCTCTTCCGCTCCGACCTGAACCTGGGCGCCGCGATCGAGCGCGCCCGGCAGGAGCTCGACGGCGGGGACGCGGACGTGCGGGCGCTGCTCGACTTCGTCGAGACGAGCCCGCGCGGCGTGGGGTTCTGACGGTGGCCGGCGCCGCGGGCGCGCCGCGCGTCGGCGTGGTGGGCGCCGGCGCGCTGGGCTTCCACCACGTGCGGCTGCTGCGCGACCTCCCGGGGTCGCGGTTCGCCGGCTTCTACGAGCGTTCGGAGGCGCGGCGCGCGCAGGTGGCCGCCGAGCTGGGCGTGCCGGCGTTCGACACGCTCGACGCGCTGCTCGACGCGTGCGACGCGCTCACGGTCGTGGTGCCGACGCCGGCGCACCACGCGGTGGCGCGCGCGGCGCTGGCGCGCGGCAAGCACCTGCTGATCGAGAAGCCGATCACGACCACGCTCGAGGAGGCGGACGAGCTGCTCGACCTGGCGGCGCGCGCCGGGGCGGTCGTGCAGACCGGGCACGTCGAGCGCTTCAACCGGGCGGTGCGGGCCGCGCTGCCGTACGTCGACGCGCCGCGCTTCATCGAGAGCGACCGGCTGGCGCCGTTCTCGATGCGCGGCGCCGACGTGGCGGTGGTGCTGGACCTCATGATCCACGACATCGATCTCGTGCGGACGCTGGTGGGCAGCGCCGTCAGCGAGGTGCGGGCCACGGGCGTGGGCGTACTCACGCCGACGGTGGACATCGCGAACGCGCGGCTGGCGTTCGCGTCGGGGGCGGTGGCGAACATCACCGCGAGCCGCGTCTCGCGCGAGCGGCTGCGCAAGGTGCGCATCTTCCAGCGCAGCGGCTACCTGTCGCTCGACCTCGCGACCGGCGCCGGGGAGTTCTTCCGGCTGCGCGGCGACGTCGACCTGGCGGCGCTGGCCGCGAGCGTGGGCGGGGCGGGGGCGGGCGGCGCGCCCGCGGGCCCGCTCGACCTGGCGCTGTTCGTCGAGCGCGTCCCGCTCGAAGCGCCCGAAGGCGAGCCGCTGCGCCTCGAGTTCGAGAGCTTCCTGGCGGCGGTGCGCGGCGAGGCGCCGCCCGTGGTGTCGGGCGCCGACGGGCGCGAGGCGCTCGACGTGGCGCTGCGCATCGTCGGCGAGATCGAGCGCACGCTCCCGGCGCTGCGCGGGGCCGCCGGCGCCGGCGCGTCGTGAGCGGAAGCGTGAGCGCGCCGCGCGAGGTGCTGTTCGTCGCCGGGGAGGCGTCGGGCGACCTGCACGCCGCCGGCGTCGCGGCGGCGCTGCGGGCGCTCCGCCCCGACCTCACGCTGGCCGGCGTCGGCGGGCACCACATGCGGCAGGCCGGCGTCGAGCTCGTGGAGGACACGAGCAAGATGGCGGTGATGGGCTTCGTCGAGGTGCTGCGCCACGTGCCGGCGCACTACGCGCTGCTCCGCCGGCTGCGGGCGCGGCTCCGCGGCGGGCGCGTGGCGCTGCTGGTGCTCGTCGACTACCCGGGCTTCAACATGCGCGTGGCCGCGGAGGCGCGGCGGGCCGGCGTGCCGGTGCTCTACTTCATCACGCCGCAGGTGTGGGCGTGGCGCCGCAACCGGCTGGCGCGGATGGCGCAGGTGATCACGCGCGCGGCGGTGATCCTCCCGTTCGAGGAGCGGCTGCTGCGCGAGCACGGGATCGACGCGACCTTCGTCGGGCACCCGCTGCTCGACCGCGCCGAGGGGCTCCCGAGCTGCGAGGAGGCGCGCGCGCAACTCGGCCTGGCGCCCGACGGGCCGCTGCTCGCGCTCTTCCCGGGCAGCCGGGCGCAGGAGATCGAGCGCCACCTGGAGCCGTTCGTCGAGACGGCGCGCCGCCTGGAGCGCGAGGTGAAGGGGCTGCGCGTCGCGGTGAGCGTCGCGCCGACGGTGTCGATCGACCCGGCGCGCTGCCCGTACCCGCTGGTGCAGTCCGGGTCGCTGAAGCTGCTGCGCGCGTCGACGGCGGCGCTGTGCAAGAGCGGCACGACGACGCTCGAGTCGGCGGTGGCGGGGTGCCCGCTGATCGTCGCCTACCGAACGAACCCGTGGACGTACGAGGTCGCGCGCCGGGTGGTCGAGATCCCGCGCATCGGGCTCGTGAACGTGGTCGCGGCGCGCGAGGTGGCGCGCGAGTTCGTGCAGGACGCCGTGCAGCCACCGGCGATGGCCGACGCGCTGCTGCCGCTGCTGCGGCCGGGCCCCGAGCGGAATCGCATGCGCGACGCGCTGGCCCGCGTGCGCTCGTCGCTCGGCCGCCCGGGCGCGGCGGGGCGCGTGGCGCAGATGGCGAGCGAGATGGTGCGGTGATCGACGCGCCCGCGCCGGCCGCCGCCCCCGCCGCCGCGGTGCCCGCGCGCGTGCGGTGGGCGGTCGCGGCGGGCTCGCGCGTGCTGCGCCTGCTCGCGCGAACCTGGCGCGTGCGCGAGGTCGGGCGCGAGGGGTGGCACGCGCGGCGCGCGGCCGGCGCGGCGGGGGGGGGCGTGGTGGTCGCGCTCTGGCACGGGCAGATGCTCCCGTTGGTGGCGCACCACCGCGACGAAGGGGTCGCGGTGCTCATCAGCGAGCACCGCGACGGGGAGATCATCGCGCGCGTGGTGCGCGCGTTCGGCTTCGCGACGGTGCGGGGGAGCACGTCGCGCGGCGGCGGGCGCGCGCTGCTGGAGCTGGTGAGCGTGCTGCGGCGCGGGCGCGAGGTCGCGGTGACGCCCGACGGCCCGCGCGGCCCGCGCCACAGCTTCGCGCCGGGCGCGCTGGTCGCGGCGCAGCGGGCCGGGGTGCCGCTCGTCGGCGTCGTCGCGCACGTCGACCGGAGCTGGCGGTTGGGGAGCTGGGACCGGTTCGAGATCCCGAAGCCGTTCGCGCGTATCGTCTTCGCGTACAGCGAGCCGACGCCGGTCCCGGGGGCGACGCCGCGCGAGGCCGCGGCGTCGGCGCCGCACTTCGCGGCGCTCATGGAGGCGCTGGGGCGGCGCGCGGCGGCGGAGGCCGCGGGCGCGCGCGCGCACGGCTGACGCGCGCCGTGGACCTCGCGCGTGTCGCGGAGCGGGTCTGGTACGGCGCCGACGCGGGCGCCGCGGTCGCGCGCGCGGCGCTGCTCCCGCTCGAGGCGCTCTTCCGCCTGGGTGCGTCCGCGCGCGGCGCGCTCTACGACCGCGGCCTGGTGCGCGCGCAGCCCACGGCGCTCCCCGCGGTCTCGGTGGGGAACCTCACCGTCGGCGGCACGGGGAAGACGCCGGTCGCGGCGGCGCTCGCGCGCCGGCTGCGCGACGCCGGGGCGCGCCCCGCGCTGGTGCTGCGCGGCGTCGGCGGCGACGAGCCGCGCGTGCACGCACTTCTCAACCCCGACGTCCCGGTGGTCGTGGCGGCCGACCGCGTGGCGGGCACGCGCGAGGCCGCCGCGGCGGGCGCGGACGTCGCGGTGCTCGACGACGCCTTCCAGCACCGGAGGGCGGGCCGCGTGTTGGACCTGGTGCTGGTCGCGGCGGAGCGGGCGGGCGCACGCGCGCGACTCCTCCCCGCCGGACCGTACCGCGAGCCGCCCGCGGCGCTGCGGCGCGCGCACCTCGTCGCCGTCACGCGCAAGGCGGCGTCGCGCGACGCCGCCGAGGCGCGGCTGGCCGAGCTGGCGCGCGCGGCGCCGGCGGTACCGCAGCTCCTGCTGCACCTGCGCCCCGACGCGCTGCACGCGTGGCCGGGCGACGGCGGCGACGCGGCGGGCGTACCCGCGCTCGGCGCGCTGGCGGGCGCCCGCGTGTTGGCCGTGTCTGGAATCGGCGACCCGCGGGCGTTCGAGGCGCAGCTGCGCGAGGCCGGGGCGGACGTGCGGGCGGCCGCCTTCCCTGACCACCACGCGTACGACGCGCGCGACACCGCGCGGCTGGCGCGCCACGCGGGCGACGTGGACTTCGTCGTGTGCACCCTCAAGGACGCGGTCAAGCTCGGGCCGCTCTGGCCTCGCGGGGCGCCCGCCCTGTGGTATGTTTCCCAGCGCGTGATCGTGGAGCAGGGGGAGCGGGTCCTCGCGGACGCCCTCGACCGATTGCTCGCGGCGCGCGCGACTGGCGCGGCGCGGCCGCCGGGGGCGCCCGGGGCCGGACCGTCCGCCGCCGGTTGACTGTCCCGACTCCGAACTGGCCCTCCCCGGCCCGAGCGCACCCCGACATGGCCACCGACCTGCGGCTCCCCACGTCCACGATCGTCCTGCCGGACAAAGACCGCTTCCTGAACGAGGAGAACCCGTTCGAGGCGATGATGTCGCGCTTCGACCGCGCGGCGGCCCTGCTCGACCTCGACCCCGGGATCTACCAGGTGCTGCGGCACCCGGAGAAGCAGATCACGATCAGCGTCCCGGTGATGATGGACAACGGGGAGGTGCGCGTCTTCACCGGCCACCGCGTCCTCTACAACACGTCGCGCGGGCCGGCGAAGGGCGGGATCCGCTTCGACATGGCGGTGACGCTCGACGAGGTGACGGCGCTGGCTGCGTGGATGACGTGGAAGTGCGCCGTGGTGAATTTGCCGTTCGGCGGTGCGAAAGGCGGCGTGATCTGCGACCCGCTGCAGATGAGCGTCGGGGAGCTGGAGCGGCTGACGCGCCGCTACACGGCCGGGATCATCTCCACGCTCGGCCCCGACTCCGACGTCCCGGCGCCCGACGTGAACACGAACGAGCGCGTGATGGCGTGGATCATGGACACCTACTCCATGCACGTCCGCCACACCGTCACCGCCGTCGTCACCGGCAAGCCGGTCGAGATGGGCGGCTCGCTCGGCCGCCGCGAGGCCACGGGGCGCGGCGTGATGTTCGTCGTCCGCGAGGCGCTCGCCCACCTCGGCCGCCCGATGGCGGGCGCCACCGTCGCCGTGCAGGGCTTCGGCAACGTCGGCTCGGTGGCGGCGCGGCTGCTCGAGCAGCAGGGGTGCAAGATCGTCGCGATCAGCGACCGCACCGGCGGCTTCCACGCGCCCGGCGGGATCGACGTCGACGCGGCGATCGCCCACGTGCAGAAGCACAAGTCGCTCGACGGCTTCCAGGGGGGCGACGCGGTCACGAACGAGGAGCTGCTGGAGCTCGACGTCGACGTGCTGGTCCCGGCGGCGCTCGAGAACGTGATCACGAGCAAGAACGCCGCGCGCATCCGGGCCCGCATCATCGCCGAGGGGGCGAACGGCCCCACGACCGCCGGCGCCGACGCGGTCCTGGAGGAGAAGGGGATCTTCGTCATCCCCGACATCCTCGCCAACGCCGGCGGCGTGACGGTGTCGTATTTCGAGTGGGTGCAGGACCGCGGCGGCTACTTCTGGTCCGAGGACACGGTCAACGAGCGGCTGCGCGACATCATGACGCGCAGCTTCCACGACGTGCTCGCGCTCTCGCGGCAGCACCGCGTGAACATGCGCACCGCGGCGTACATGCTCTCGATCAGCCGCGTCGCCACCGTCCACAAGCTGCGCGGTATCTACGCCTGACCGCCCGCCGGGGTGCGCATCGTGCTCGCCGCCGTCGGCCGCCCGCGGGGGGAGCTCGCGTCGGCGATCGCCGTCTACGAGGCGCGGGCGGCGCGCTACTGGCCGCTCGCCGTGTACGAGGTGCGCGAGGAGCCGGCGCGCGCGACGTCGCCCGAGTTGGTGCGCGAGCGCGAGGGGGCGCGGCTGCTGGAGCGGGCGGCGCCGGGGGGCGTGCTGGTGGCGTGCGACGAGCGCGGCGAGGGGTGGACGTCGCCGCGCTTCGCCGAGTGGCTGGGGCGGCAGCGCGACGAGGCGCGCGACGTGACCTTCGCGGTGGGGGGCGCGTACGGGCTGGCGCCGGCGGTGCGGGATCGCGCCGCGGTCAAACTGGCGGTCGCCCCGTGGACGCTGCCGCACGAGCTGGCGCGCCTGGTGCTCGCGGAGCAACTGTACCGCGCGGGCACCATTACGCGCGGGGAGCCGTACCACAAGTGAGCCGCGGCCGGCGCCGCGAGGTATGTCGATGAGGCGGTCCATGAGGCGATGTCCGCGCGCCGGGGCGGCGCGATGACCGGAACCCCCGGAGCCGTGGCCGCTCCTCCCCCGCTGGACGCCGCCCCCCCCGCCGCCGACGTGGAGGTGCGCACCGAGCCGCTCGGCGGCTCGCCGCTGGCGCGCGCGGCGCTCGCCGGCACCGCGCCGGCGGCCGACTGGTACGTCGCCGCGCCCCGCGGCGCCGACGCATGGCGTACGCACGCCGACGCGCTGCGACGGCAGTTCGCCGCCGGCGCCTGGCTGGAGCTGCTGCGCCCCGCCTTCGCGGCCCACGGCGCGGCGGCGGCGCGCCTGGAGCGGAGCGCCGCCGGAGCCGGGATCGTGGTCACCACGGGGCAGCAGCCGGGGCTCTTCGGCGGGCCGCTCTACACGTTGAGCAAGGCACTCTCCGCCCGCGCCCTGGCCGACGCGCTGGAAGAGCGCCTCGGCGTCCCGGTGGCCCCCGTGTTCTGGGCCGCGACCGACGACGCCGACTTCGAAGAGGCGCGCGGCACCGTGGTCGCGGTCGGCGGCGAGGCGCGGGCGCTGCGGCTGAACGCCGCGCCGGTCGAGGGGACGCCGATGAGCGCGGCCGCACTGGGCGCCGAGGTCGGGCCGCTGCTCGACGAGCTGGCGCGCGCCGCCGGCTCGGCCGCGTACGCCGAGGCGCTCGACGCCGCGCGCGCGACCTACCTCGAGGGAGCGACGGTCGGCGACGCGTACGTGGCGCTCCTGCGCCGCCTCCTCGAGCCGCTGGGGATCGCGGTGCTCGACGCGTCGCACCGCGGGGTGCGCGAGGCGGGGTTCAACGTGCTGCGCCGGGCGGTGCTGCAGGGCGCCGCGGTCGAGGGCGCGCTGCTGGAGCGCTCCGCCGCCATCGCCGCCGCCGGCTTCACGCCGCAGGTGGCCGACGTTCCCGGCCGCTCGCTCGTCTTCCGCTACGACGCCGACGGCCGCAAGGCGCGCCTGGGCGTCGACGAGGGGCGCGCGATGGTCGCCGCGCTGCCGCGCGGGTCGCTGGGGCCGAACGTGCTGCTGCGCCCCGTCGTCGAGCGGTCGATCCTTCCCACCGCCGCGTACGTGGCGGGGCCGGGCGAGTACGCCTACTTCGCCCAGGTGTCGGCCGTCGCCGCGGCGCTGGGCGTGCCGCAGCCGGTCGCGGTGCCGCGCTGGTCATGCACCGTCGTCGAGCCGCAGGTGCGGCGCGCGCTCGGGCGGCTCGGCCTCGGCGTCGACGACCTGCGCGACCCGCACGCCGCCGAGCGACGCGTGGCGCGCGCCGCGATGCCGGCGCAGGTCGCCGGCGCGCTCACGCAGCTGCGCGACGCCGTGGCGCGCGCGACCGAGGCGCTGCGCGGCGCGGACGCGAGCGCGCTCGTCTCCCCGCCCGCCGTCGACGGCGCGGCGCGCGCGCTCGGGCACCGGCTCGCGCGGCTGGAGCGGCGCTACCTGGCCGCACTCAAGCGCCGCGACACCGAGCAGACGCGCGACCTCGCGGCCGCGCGCGCGGCGCTCTACCCGGGCGGCGGCCGGCAGGAGCGCGTGCTGAACGCGCTCCCGCTCCTGGCGCGGCACGGGCCGGCGCTCGTCGACCGGATGCTCGCGGCCGCGCGCGCGCACGCCGAGGCGCTGGTCGAACCCTCCGCGCGGGCGTGAGCGGCGGCGGACCGCCCGCCGGACCGGCGGGCGAGGGGTCCGGGAGCATCGACCCGGTCCCGCCCGCCCCGGCGCGCGCCGCCGCGCAACCGGGCGACGGCGGGCGCGCCGCGGCGCTGGTGGGGATCGGCATCCTCGCCTCGCGCGTGCTCGGCCTCGTGCGCCAGGGGACGTTCAGCCACTACCTCGGCGCGGGGGCGGCGGCCGACGCGTTCAACGCCGCGATGCGCATCCCGAACTTCCTGCAGAACCTGTTCGGGGAGGGGGTGCTCTCGGCGTCGTTCATCCCGGTGTACGCGGGGCTGCTCGGGCGCGACGAGCGCGAGGCCGCCGACCGCCTCGCCGGCGCCGTCGGCGTGCTGCTCGCGATCGTGACCGCGGTGCTCACGCTCGCCGGCATGCTCGCGACGCCAGTCCTCGTGCGCACCGTGGCCGCCGGCTTCGACGCGCCGACGCGCGAGCTGACCGTCCGCCTCGTGCGCATCGTCTTTCCCGGGATCGGGCTGCTGGTCGGCTCGGCGTGGTGCCTCGGGATCCTCAACAGCCACCGGCGCTTCCTGCTGTCGTACCTGTCGCCGGTGGCGTGGAACCTCACCATCATCGCCGCACTGCTCTGGTGGGGAGGGCGCGAGACCGACGCGCGCCTCGCGACCACCGTCGCCTGGGCGGCCGTGGTGGGGAGCGCGCTGCAGCTGCTGGTGCAGGTGCCCACGGTCCGCCGCGTCGCGCCCGCGCTCCGCGCCTCGCTCGGCCGCGGCGACGCGCACGTGCGCCAGGTGCTGCGCGGCTTCGGGCCGACGCTGGTCGGGCGCGGCGTGGTGCAGATCAGCGCCTACATCGACAACAGCCTGGCGAGCCTCGTTGGGCGTGGGGCGGTGACGATCTTCACCAACGCGCAGACGCTGTACATCCTGCCGGGCAGTCTGTTCGGGATGGCGGTGACGGCCGCCGAGCTGCCGGCGATGGCCAGCCTGCACGGCGCGGCCGACGACGTCGCGGCGCGGCTGCGCGAGCGGCTCGCGCGCTCGCTGCGGCGCATCGCCTTCTTCGTGGTCCCGTCGGCCGCCGCGTTCCTCGCGCTGGGCGACGTGATCGCCGGCGCGGTGTTCGGCTACGGCCGCTTCTCGCCGTCGGACGTGCGCTGGGTGTGGGCGACGCTCGCCGGGTCGACCATCGGGCTGCTCGCCTCGACGCAGGGGCGCCTGTACGCGTCGACGTTCTACGCGCTCAAGGACCCGCAGACGCCGTTCCGCTTCGCGCTCGTGCGCATCGCCCTCAACCTGTCGCTCGGGTACGTCGCCGCGCGTCACGGGCCGCGCCTGCTCGGCGTCGACCCGCGGTGGGGAACGGTCGGGCTGACGGCGGTGGCGGGCGTGGTCGGGTGGCTCGAGTTCTCCCTCCTGCGCGGGGCGCTGGCGCGGCGCGTCGGCGGGGTACGCGTGCCGGGCGGGACGATGGCGAGGCTGTGGGGGGCGGCGGCGCTGGCGAGCGCGGCCGGGTGGGGGGCCAAGCTCGCCGTCGGCACGCCGGCGGGCGGCGCGGCGCGGCTCGTGGCCGCGGCCGTCGTGTGCGGCGCGTTCGGCGCGGTCTACCTGGCCGCCACCGCGGCGATGGGCGAGGGGGAGAGCGCGGCCGTCGTGGCGCGCCTGCGGGCGCGTCTGGGCGCGCGGAGGGCGCGGTGAGCGACGACGGCCTGCGACGTGCCCAGAACGCGACCGACCCCGACGGGTATTACACCCCGATGATCGCGCCGCCCGACTCCGTCGCCGCCAAGCTCCCGCACCTCCCCGAATCGCCCGGCGTCTACCTGTGGAAGGACGCCGAGGGGACGGTGCTGTACGTCGGCAAGGCCAAGCGCCTGCGGTCGCGCGTGCGGAGCTACTACGCCAGCGACCACGTGGCGAGCCCCAAGACGCGCGGGCTCGTGCGCAACGTCCGCGACCTCGAGACGATCGTCGTGCCCACCGAGGCGCACGCGCTGATCCTCGAGGCGAACCTGATCAAGGAGTACCGCCCGCGCTTCAACATCGCGCTGCGCGACGACAAGTCGTACCCCTACATCAAGGTCACCGTCCAGGAGCCGTTCCCCCGTGTCTTCGTCACGCGCCGGCTGCAGAACGACGGCGCGCGCTACTTCGGGCCGTACACCGACGTGGGCGCGATGCGGCGCGCGCTCAACGTGGTCAAGCGCATCTTCACCGTGCGGTCGTGCAACTACGACATGCCGCGCGAGATGCCCGAGCGCGCCTGCCTCGACTTCGCGATCAAGCGGTGCAAGGCCCCCTGCATCTACAACCAGACGCGGGAGGACTACGGCGCGATGATCGACGAGGTGCTCGTCTTCCTCGACGGCAAGACCGCCGAGGTGGCGCGCCGGATCAACGGCCGGATGGCGGAGGCGGCGGAGAACCTCGACTTCGAGCGGGCGGCCGAGCTGCGCGACGCGCTCCGTCACCTGGAACGGATGGAGGAGCCGACCGTCGTCATGGAGGTCGAGGGGGGCGACCGCGACGTGGTCGGCTACGCCCGCGACGGCGACGACGCCTGCGTGGCGATCATGCGCATCCGCGGCGGGAAGCTGCTGGCCCGCGACCACCGCTTCCTCGAGAACATCGACGGCGACCAGGACGCCGACGTCCTCGCCGCCTTCCTGGCCCGCAGCTACCTGGGGAGCGAGGAGCGGGCCGCCGAGCTGCTCGTGCCGTTCGACTTCGAGGACCGCGAGGTGCTGGAGCAGTCGCTGGAGCGGACGCGCGTCGTCGTCCCGCAGCGCGGCTCGCGGCGCCAGCTCGTCGACCTCGCCGAGCAGAACGCCCGCCACCTGCTGGAGGAGTTCCGCCTCGCGACGATGGAGGGGGAGGAGCGGGCGGCCGACCCGGTGTACGAGCTGCAGCGCGAGCTGGGGATGAAGAAGGTGCCGCGCTCGCTCGTCTGCTTCGACATCTCGCACGCCCAGGGGACCGACACCGTCGCCTCGTGCGTCTGGTTCGAGAACGGGCGCGCCAAGCGTGCAGAGTACCGGAAGTTCAAGGTCGAGTCGGTGGTCGGGATCGACGACTTCGCGTCGATGCGCGAGGTGGTGGGGCGCTACTTCCGGCGGCGTCTCGACGAGCAGCGCCCGCTCCCCGACCTCGTCGTGATCGACGGCGGGAAGGGGCAGCTGAACGCGGCCAAGGAGGCGGTGGACGCCGTGGGGCTCCCGGACCTGCCGCTCATCTCGCTGGCCAAGCGCGAGGAGGAGGTGTTCGTCGTCGGACGCAGCGAGTCGCTGCGCATCCCGCGCCGCTCCCCCGCGCTCCGCCTCCTGCAGCAGGCGCGCGACGAGGCGCACCGCTTCGCCGTCACCTTCCAGCGCAAGCGACGCACGGTGCGCACGGTCACCTCCGAGCTGCTGAAGATTCCGGGGGTGGGGCCGGTGAAGCGCCGGCAGTTGCTCCAGCATTTCGGGAGCGTCCAGGGGCTGCGCGATGCGACGCCCGAGCGCGTCGCCGAGCTTCCGGGGTGGACCGAGGCGAGCGCACGCAAGCTGCTCGACGGGCTCGCGGCCAGCGACCCGACCAAGCCGGGCGACTAGCTTTCGCGCGCCACCCGTCACCCCCCGCTCGTGCCCACCTGGACTCTCCACTGCTCGGCGTGCGACCACGCGCAGCCGGGCGACCGCGCCGCCTCCGTCTGCCCCGTCTGTGGACAGCCGCTGCTCGCGCGCTACGACCGCGTCGCGCCCGGCGCCCGCGCGCCGCACTGGAGCCTGTGGCGCTACGCGCCGGTGCTCCCGCTCCGCGACGGCGAGCGCCCGGTCACGCTCGGCGAAGGACTCACGCCGCTGGTCGACGCGCCGGCGTTGGCACGACAGCTCGGCGTGCGCCGCGTCTGGGTAAAGGACGAGGGGCGCAACCCGACCGCGTCGTTCAAGGCGCGCGGGATGAGCGCGGCGATCACGCGCGCCCGCGCGCTGGGCGTCGCCGGGATCGTCGTCCCGACGGCGGGGAACGCCGGCGCGGCCGTCGCCGCCTACGCCGCCGCGGCCGGGCTCCCCGTGCGTGTCTACGCGCCTCGCACCACGCCGCCGGCGATCCTGATGGCGATCGCCGCCCTCGGCGCGGAGCTCGAGCTGGTGGACGGGCACATCGGTGATGCCGGGCGACTGGCCACCGCGTTCGCCGCCGAGAGCGGGTGGCTCAACGTCAGCACGCTGCGCGAGCCGTACCGCGTCGAGGGGATGAAGACGATGGGATACGAGCTGGTCGAGCAGCTCGACGGACGCGTCCCCGACGCGATCGTCTACCCGACCGGCGGCGGGGAGGGGACGATCGGCATCTGGAAGGCGCTCCTCGAGATGCGCGACTGGGGCTGGCTTCCGACCGACGCCCGGCTCCCGCGCATGCTGGTCGCGCAGAGCGCCGGCTGCGCGCCGATCGTCCGCGCGCACGCCGCCGGCGCCGACCGCGCGGAGCCGTGGGTCGATCCTGACACGTACGCGAGCGGCCTCCGCGTCCCCGGTCCGCTCGGCGACCGCCTGCTGCTGCGCGTGCTGCGCGAGAGTGCCGGCGACGCCGTCGCCGTGCCCGACGCCGTGACGCGCGACGCGACCCGCGCGCTGGCGGCGGCCACGGGGCTCGACGCGGCGCCCGAAGGCGGGTGCGCCGCCGCCGCGGTCTCGGCGCTCGTGCGCGCCGGGCGCCTCGCTCGGGATGCCGAGGTCGTCGTCTTCAACACGGGGAGCGGCGCGTCCTACCGGCGCGAAGCCGAGGATCTGGTGGCGGCGGCGTGACAGATGCGCCGAGTTAAGTCGTAGTGGTTGCTTGATTTCGGCCTCTTCGTCTTCTAGCTTTTGTGAGCCCGCCCGCGCGGGCGCCGCGTCGTCGTGGGGAAGGCAGCTCGGCCGGTGCCTTCCCCGTTCCGTGTCCGTGAGGTCCCCCGAGTGGTTCGCGTTCTCACCGTGCAGCCCGGCAGTGTCGCCGCAACGCTGGGCATCCGCCCGGGCACACAGCTGCGCACCGTCAACGGGCGCGAACTCGCCGACTTCATCGACTGGGAGTTCCTCAGCGGCGACGACCAGCTCGTTATCGAGGCGACGCACGCCGACGGCGAGACCGTCGTCTTCGAGCTCGAGCGCCCGGACGGGGAGCCGTTCGGCCTCGAGCTGGAGCCGCCGACCGTCCGCCGCTGCGCGAACCGCTGCGAGTTCTGCTTCATCGAGGGGCTGCCGAAGGGGCTGCGCAAGCCGCTCTACGTGCGCGACGACGACTACCGGCTGTCGTTCGCCTACGGCAACTTCGCGACGCTCTCGAACCTCAAGGAGCGCGACTTCCAGCGCATCATCGAGTACCGGCTCTCGCCGCTCTACGTGTCGGTGCACGCGACGCCGTGGGAGGCGCGCAAGGTCCTGCTGAACAACCCGCGCGTCCCGAACATCGTCGAGCAGCTGACCCGCCTGAAGGAGGGCGGGATCCAGTACCACTGCCAGATGGTGGTCGTCCCGGGGCTCAACGACGGCGAGGTGCTCGAGGCGTCGCTGACTGACCTGTGGAACCTCGGCGGGGCGGCGCTCTCGGTGGCGCTGGTCCCGGTGGGGGTCACCCAGTTCTCGCACCTCTACACCGGCCGGCCGATGGACGCGGAGAACGCCGGCCGCATCCTCGCCGCGGTCGAGCGGTGGGAGGAGCGCGCGCTCGCCGAGCGCGGCGACCGGTGGGTGTTCGGCTCGGACGAGCTGTACCTGCTCGCCGGGCGCGAACTGCCGGACGCCGAGCACTACGGCGACTTCTCGCAGATCGAGAACGGCGTCGGCGCGGTCACCGCGCTCCGGCAGCGCGTCGCCGACGGGCTCGACGCGCTGCCGCGTCTCGACGGCCGGCGCGTCGGCGTGGTGACCGGCACCTCGATGGCCCCGCTGATGCCCGCGCTGCTCGCGCAGCTGGCCGAGCGCACGGGCGCGCACTTCGAGCTGCTCCCGGTCGAGAACTCGCTCTTCGGCCCGACCACGACGACCGCCGGACTCCTGGTCGGCGCCGACATCCGCCGCGCCCTCGACGGGCGCGCGGACCTCGACCTCGCGCTCATCCCCGCCGAGTGCATCAACGACGCGGGGCTCTTCCTCGACGACGAGCCGTTCGTCACGCTGCGCGAGTCGCTGCCGATGCTCGTCTACCCCTCGTACGACTTCGTCGACGTGCTCGCCCACGAGGGCGAGCCGGCGCTCTCACATACATGAGTCTCCCAGTCGTCGCCCTCGTCGGTCGCCCGAACGTCGGCAAGTCGCAGCTCTTCAATCGCCTCGTCGGCCAACATCAGGCGATCGTCAGCGAGGAGGCCGGTACCACGCGCGACCGCCACTTCGGGCGCGTCGAGTGGAACGGCCAGGCGTTCTGGCTCGTCGACACCGGCGGGCTGGTCGAGGACTCGACCGTCCCCATGGACGTCGAGATCCGCAAGCAGGTGGTGCAGGCCGTCGGCGAGGCCGACCTGCTGCTCTTCGTGGCCGACGCGCGCGTGGGCGTGCACCCGAGCGACGCGCGCGTCGTCGACCTGCTGCGCGCGTCGGGGAAGCCGTTCCTGCTCGTCGCCAACAAGGTCGACAACCCGCAGAGCTCCGACTTCTACGAGTTCTACCGCCTGCACGCCGGCGACCCGATCCCGGTCTCGGCGGCCAACGGCACGAACTCGGGCGACCTACTCGACGAGATCACCAACCGCCTGCCGGAGCAGGACGAGCCGGTCCCCGAGTCGCTGCGCGTCGCCGTCATCGGCCGCCCGAACGTCGGCAAGTCGTCGTTCGTCAACCGGCTGCTCGGCGAGGAGCGCCTCGTCGTGACCGACGTCGCCGGCACCACGCGCGACTCGATCGACACGCCCATGAAGTACCACGGGCGCGAGCTGATCTTCGTCGACACCGCGGGGCTGCGGCGGCAGTCGAAGATCGACGACGGCGTCGAGTTCTACTCGTCGCTGCGGACGCGGCGCGCCATCGAGGGCTCCGACATCTGCGTGCTGATGATCGACGCCACGCTCGGCCTCGAGAACCAGGACCTGAAGATCGCGACCCTCGCTTGGGAGACCGGGCGCGGCCTCATCATGGTCGTGAACAAGTGGGACCTGAAGGAGAAGGATGACAAGACCGCCGACAAGTTCAAGAAGGACGCGGTCGAAAAGGTCCCGTACCTGGCCTTCGTCCCCTGGATCTTCACCTCGGCGCTTACCGGGCAGCGCGTGACGCGCGTGCTCGACACGATCTTCGAGGTCGAGGGGGAGTGGCGGAAGCGCGTCCCGACCTCGCAGGTCAACGAGACGCTGGAGCAGCTCGTGCAGCGCCTGCAGCCGCCGCAGGCCGCCGGCCGCGAGGTGCGCCTGATCTACGGCACGCAGGTGCAGACGGCGCCGCCGACGATCGCCATCTTCGGCAACGCCCCCGACCTCGTGGCGGAGCACTACATCCGCTACTTGCACAACGGATTCCGCGCCGCGTACGGCTTCACCGGCGCGCCGCTCCGCATCGTCATGCGCCACAAGAACGCGCCCGACACCGACCACCGGCGCGTGCGCGGGGGCGCCGACTGACGCGCATGCACCCGGCGCTCGGACTCGTCGCGGCGTATCTCCTCGGCTCCGTCCCGTCCGCGTACCTGGCGGGGCGCGCGCGGGGCGTCGACCTGCGGACGCACGGCTCGGGGAACCTGGGCGCGACCAACGCGCTGCGCGTCCTCGGCTGGAAGGTCGGCCTCCCGGTCTTCCTGTTCGACGCGCTCAAGGGGTTCGCGCCGGCGTTCTGGTTCCCGCGCTGGTTGGACGCACCCGGGCACTGGGCGATGGCGTTCGGGCTGGCGGCGATCGTCGGGCACGTGAAGCCGGTGTTCCTGCTCGGGCGGGGCGGGGGAGGGGGGAAGGGGGTCGCGACCGCGGCCGGGGTGTTCCTCGGCCTGGCGCCCGCCGCGACCGCCGTGGCCATCATTGTTTTCGGCGTCGTGCTGGCCGCCAGCGGCTACGTGTCGCTCGGCTCGCTCACGGCGGCGGCCGCGCTCGTGCTAGCGCTCGCGGCGACGGTCGGCGTGCGGGCGCCGGTGTTCGCGCTCGGACTCGCGGTCTCGCTCTTCGTCTTCTGGTCGCACCGCGCGAACATCGGCCGGCTGCGGCGCGGCGAGGAGCACGGCTTCCGCCACCGGAAGGTCGCGCCGTGACGACGCGGGCGGCCGTGGTGGGGGGCGGCGCGTGGGGGACGGCGCTCGCCGACCTGCTGGCCCGCAACGGGCACGAGACCACGCTCTGGGCGCGCGAGCCTGACGTGGTCGACGGGATCACGCGGCACTGCGTCAACGAACGCTTTCTCGCGGGGCTCCGGCTCGACCCGGCGCTGCGCGCGACTACCGACATGCGCGCGGCCGTCGACGGCGCGGAGCTGGTCGTCTACGTCGCCCCGTCGCATGTGCTGCGCGCAGTGGCATCGGCGGCGGCCGAGGCGGTGGCGGCGCGGGCCGTGCTCGCCGTGGCGACGAAAGGGATCGAGCGCGACTCGTTTGCCCTGATGACCGACGTCGTCGCCGAAGCGGTGGCGGGGCGCCCGGTCGTCGCCCTCTCGGGCCCCAGCTTCGCCGCCGAGGTCGCTGCGCGGCAGCCGACGGCCGTGGTCGCGGCGTCGGCGGACGTGGACGCCGCGGCGCTGGTGCAGCGCACCCTCAGCTCGGCGGAGTTCCGGGTCTACTCGCACGACGACGTGACCGGCGTCGAGCTGGGCGGCGCGCTCAAGAACGTCATGGCCGTCGCCACCGGGATCCTCGAGGGGCTCGGCCTCGGCTTCAACTCGCGCGCCGCCCTGATCACGCGCGGGCTCGCCGAGATGACGCGGCTCGGGGTGTCGCTCGGCGCGCGGCCGGCGACCTTCGCGGGACTGGCGGGGCTGGGGGACCTGGTGCTGACCTGCACCGGCTCGCTCAGCCGCAACCGGAGCGTCGGCGAGGAGATCGGGCGCGGGCGTCCGCTCGCCGAGGTGCTGGCCGGGCGCGAGACGGTGGCCGAGGGAGTGCTGAACGCGCAGAGTGCCCGCGCGCTCGCCGCGCGGCAGGGGATCGAGATGCCGATCGTCGACGCGGTTCACCGCATCCTGTTCGAGGCGACGCCGGTCCGGCAGGCCGTCGCCGAGCTGATGACGCGCGAGCTGCGCGCGGAGCAGGACTGACGGGCGGGATGAGCGCGCCGCGCCGCCGCACCCCGACGACCGCCGGCGATCCGGTGCAGGAGTACTTCGCGATCGGCGAGGTCTGCGCGATGACGGACCTCAAGCCGCACGTGCTCCGCTACTGGGAGACGCAGTTCCGCGTGCTGAGCCCCGCGAAGAACCGCTCGGGCAACCGCGTCTACGCGCGGCGCGAGGTGGAGCTCATCCTGTTCGTGAAGCACCTCCTCTATACCGAGAAGTACACGATCGAGGGGGCGCGGCTGCGCCTCGACGCGCACCGGAAGGGAGGCGAGCTGCGCGCCGCCTCGCGCGCGGCGCTGGCCCGCGAGACCGCGGATGCGATCGAACGCGAGCTGCGCGGGATCCTCGACCTGCTGGAGGGGCGCGCGCCGGTGCGCCCGCCGTCGCCCGACGGCCCGGCCGATTAGATTCGCGGGCGCGCCGCAGCCGACCCCGGCGGCGCGCCGCAACCACCGACACACCTCGCCCGCATGCGCCTGCTCTGCACCAACGACGACGGCATCCTCGCGACCGGGCTCGAGACGCTGGCGCAGGCCGCCGAGCCGCTGGGCGAGGTGTACGTAGTGGCGCCGGACCGCGAGCAGAGCGCGACCAGCCACTCGCTGACGCTGCACCACCCGCTGCGCCCGGTCCCTCGCGGCGAGCGCCGCTGGCAGGTGGACGGCACGCCCACCGACTGCGTGATGCTGGCGGTCGAGGCGCTGATGCCCGAGCGCCCCGACTTCGTGCTCAGCGGCGTGAACCACGGCCAGAACATGGGGGAGGACGTCCTGTACTCGGGCACGGTGGCGGCCGCGATGGAGGGGCTCTCGCTGGGGATCCCATCAATCGCCGTGTCGTTCGCGTGGGGCGACCTGCGCGCCGACCCGGAGCGGCTGGCGTCGCAGACGGGGCTCCTCTCCGACCTGCTCAAGCACCTGCTCACGCTGCCGGATTTCCCGCGCGAGACGCTGCTCAACGTGAACCTCCCCCCGGTTCCTCCCGACCAGGTGAAGGGGGTCCGGCTCACGCGGCTCGGTCGGCGCGTGTACTCGAACTCGATCACCCCGATGAGCGACCCGTGGGGGCGCAAGATCTACTGGATCGGGGGCGGCTCGGCGGAGTGGCGCGGCGAGCCCGACTCCGACTTCCAGGCGATCCGCGACGGGTACGTGTCCGTCACGCCGCTGCACCTAGACCTCACGCACTACGGGCGGCTCACGAGTTCGGAGTCCTGGTGGCGGGCGCTGTAGGCTCCGAGTTCCGGGGGCCGCGGCGTCGTCTCATCGAGACGCTGCAGGCGAACGGGATCAACGACCTCGCGGTGTTGCGGGCGTTCGACCTCGTGCCGCGCCACGCCTTCGTTCCCACCGGCGTCGCGCACCGCGCGTACGAGGACGCCGCGCTTCCGATCGGTAACGGGCAGACGATCTCGCAGCCGACGGTCCACGCCCGATCGCTTCAGGAACTGCGGCTAGGCGGGCGCGAGCGGGTGCTCGAGATCGGGACCGGGTCGGGGTACCAGACCGCGCTCGTCTCGCACCTGGCGGGGCAGGTGTTCTCGATCGAGCGGGTGCCGGCGCTGCTCGACCGCGCGCGCGAGCTGCTCGCCCAGCTGGACGTGCGCAACGTCTCGCTCCTCCTCGGCGACGGAACGCTCGGCTGGCGCGACTACGCGCCGTACGACGGGATCGTCGTCGGCGCCGCCTCCCCCGACGTTCCGCAGCCGTACGCCGAGCAGCTGGCCGAGGGGGGACGGCTCGTGATCCCGATCGGGGCGCGCGAGGAGCAGACGCTGTGCGTCTTCACCAAGCGGCAAGGCGCACTCGACCGGCGGGACGTCGGTCCGGTGCGCTTCGTCCCGCTGCTGGGCGCGCACGGGTGGCAGACGTGAGTGAGAACGCCGCGGTCCTCCACGTCCGGGTCGAGGGGCGCGTGCAGGGGGTCGGGTTCCGCCAGTTCGTCCGCCGGCAGGCGGTGGCGCTCGGGGTCGACGGTTGGGTGCGGAACGCCGCCGACGGGAGCGTCGAGGTGTGCGCGGCGGGGACGGCGCCCGTCCTCGCGGCGCTGCGCCGGGCACTCGCCGAGGGGCCGGAGCGGTCGCGGGTCGTCCGTCTGGTCGAGTTGGCAGGGACTGAACGGCCGACCGGGGTCGGCTTCGAGATCCGGCGGGACTGACCACGCGCCAGCCACGCACATGACCGAACCAGGGCGGGACACGTCGCTCGAAGCCCGCGCGCTCGCCGCGCTCCGCGACGTGCCGGACTTCCCGCGTCCGGGCATCCTGTTCAAGGACGTGACGCCACTCTTGGCGGACGGCTCGCTCTTCCGGGAGGTGACGGCGGCGATGGCGGGCTGGTACGCCGAAGCCGGCATGACCCGGGTGGCCGGAATCGAGAGCAGGGGGTTCATCCTCGGGGCGCCGATCGCCCAGCACCTCGGCGTCGGCTTCATCCCGCTGCGGAAGCCGGGGAAGCTGCCCTACGAGCGGCGGCAGGTGTCGTACGCGCTCGAGTACGGGACCGACGTGCTCGAGGCGCACGTCGACGCCTGTCCCGGGGACCGCGTGCTCCTGGTCGACGACGTGCTGGCGACCGGCGGCACCGCGGCCGCCGGGTGCGCGCTCGTCGAATCGGTGGGCGGCACCGTGGTCGGCTGCGCCTTCCTCCTGTCGCTCGACTTCCTGGGGGGCACCGGTCGGCTCGGCGGACGGAACGTGCGGAGCCTCGTGCGCGTGGCGGGGTAGTCAGGGCAGGCGACGGCCGTGGCGGGGGGAGCCCAATCGCGCTACCTTCAACGGCTTAGCTGGTCCTCCGCGGCCGAGCCTGGCCCGGCGTCCCCGTAGCTCAGTTGGATAGAGCGAGCGTTTCCTAAACGCGAGGTCGCAGGTTCGAATCCTGCCGGGGGCATCCGGCGCGTCGAACGCGCCGGCCTGCGTTCACCCTCAGTGCGTGCGTGTTCCCATGGCTTCCTCGTCGCCCCGCGTCGCCGCCTCGCCCGATTCGTTCGAAGACGCTTCCGAGAACCTGATGGACTGGTTCCGCGAGCGGAGCCGCCCGCTGGCGATCGGCGCCCTGACCGTGGTAGCGCTCGGCGCCGGCGCCCTCCTCTGGCGCAGCACCGCGTCGAGCAAGGCGGCGCGGGCCGAGACGGCGTACTTCCAGGCGCAGGCGCCGATCGCCCAGAACGACCTGGCGGCCGCCGAGCGCGAGCTGCGGACGGTGGCAGACCAGTACAAGGGGACGGCCGGCGGGGCGCAGGCGCGCATGCTCCTGGCGCAGGTGCTGTACGAACAGGGGAGGTACCAGGCCGGGATCGACGCCCTCAAGGCCGGCGACGCGCCGGGGGCGCTGCAGACGAGCGTGAAGGTGCTGACTGCCGGCGGGTACGAGGGGCTGGGGCAGCCGCTGGAGGCCGCCAAGCTGTACGAGGAGGCGGCGACCGCGGCCGTAGCGGGTGGGCAGCGGGACGAGTTGCGAGCGAGCGCCGCGCGGGCGTACCAGGCGGGCGGCCGGACGGCTGACGCGCAGAAGATCTGGACCGAGCTCGCCGCGAACGAGCAGAGTCCGCTGGCAGATGAGGCGCGTGTCCGGCTGGGCGAGCTGGCGCCGAAGCCGGCAAGCTGACAAGTGGACGACGATGGGGTACTCGGAACGCCGGGAACGCGAATGCGTTCCCGGCGTTCCTGCTGTTTGCGACCGCGCCAGCAGCACGCCATCCTAGCCCGAATGTACCTCGTATAATATGTGTTATGTAAACCAAGGCTGTGGATTACCTGGGGAGATCTTGGATCGATGGGCGCCCTCCCCGTGCGCTGACGCCAGCGTGGCGACAGCGGTCAGCCCAGGTTTCCGAGGTGACCGCGGAAGACCAATCGCCCCTCGCCCGCCAGCGTCGGGCGCCCGGCGAGCGGGTCGACCGACGGACGGACAGTCACGATCCGCCCGGAGCTGGTCACCAGCTCGACGGCAGACTCGGCTTCACACCAGGCGGCGAGCACGGCCGCACAAGCGACCGCTCCCGTGCCGCATGCCAGCGTCTCGCCCTCGACGCCACGCTCGTACGTTCGCATACGCCACCGTCCCTGCGGGCCCGGCGACACGAAATTGACGTTCGCGCCGGCCTCGAGCGTGGGATGGTGTCGGAGCGACCGCCCGCGGCCGACCAGGTCGACGGCGTCGGCGTCGGACACGCGCACCACCAGGTGCGGCACCCCGGCTACGGCGAATCCGATACGGCGCTCCCCATCGCCGACCCCAATCCCGGGGGCGTCCGGTGTCAGCGCTCGGAGCGCCGGCAGCTCGATCTCGGGCGCCCCACCGACGATCCGCGCCCGGATCGGCCCGGCGTCCGTCTCGATCACGAAGCCCGCCGAGTCGGCGGCGCCTAGCGTCACGGCCAGGCTGGTGGCGCACAGCGTGGCGTTCCCGCACAGCGTCGCCCGCGAGCCGTCGCTGTTGTAGTAGGCCATCCGGACGGCGGCCGCGTCCGACGGCTCGAGGAACACCACCCCGTCTGCCCCGACGCCGGTGGCGCGGGCGCACAGCCGCCGGATCTGGTCGGGTTCGGCGAGGGCGCCCGCGGGCGTCGCGCGGGCGTCGAAGAAGACGAAGTCGTTCCCCGACCCGCACAGCTTGAAGAACTCGCGTCCGACGTCGGACGGGGCGCCGGGGGCCATCAGACCCGCCCAGTCATCGCCCACCAGCGGAGCCGCCAGACCATCCAGACGGCCTCCCGGACGATCCCCTTGGACATCTTGCTCTCCCCCTCCGTTCGGTCGACGAACACGATCGGGATCTCGGCGATCCGGAACCCTTTCTTCCAGGCTCGGAAGCTCATCTCGATCTGGAAGGCGTACCCGTTCGAGCGCACCCGCGTCAGGTCGATCGCCTCGAGCACCTCGCGGCGGAAGCACTTGAAGCCGCCGGTGGCGTCGAAGAGCGGGAGGCCGGTGACGAGACGCGCGTAGATGTTCGCCGAGTAGCTCAGGATGAGCCGCGAGATCGGCCAGTTGACGACCGTCACCTTGCCGAACCGGTAGCGCGAGCCGAGCACGAGGTCCGCCTGCTCCACCGCGGCCAGGAACTGCGGGAGGTGGGCCGGGTCGTGGGAGAAGTCGGCGTCCATCTCGAAGACGTACGCGTACCCGCGGTCGAGCGCCCACCGAAACCCGGCGAGGTACGCCGTCCCGAGCCCGAGCTTGCGCTCGCGGTGGAGCGCGTGCACGCGTGGGTTCGTCGCCGCCAGCTCGTCCACGATGCGGCCGGTGCCGTCGGGCGAGTTGTCGTCGACCACGAGCACGTCCAGGCGCGGGTCCTGGCCGAGCACCTGGTCGACCAGGCGGACGATGTTCTCGCGTTCGTTGTACGTCGGGACGATGACGACGGCCCGGGCGCGGCCCGACTCGGACTCCGTCGCGCCGCCCGCGGGTTCGCCGGGCGTCGCGCTCTCAGACACGTCGACGACGCTCCATGACCACCCCGGCGGCGACGGCGAGCAGCGAACCGGCCAGCACTGCCAGCGAGATCGCGCGCCCGGTCTCGACGCGCGGGCTGGTGAAGGTGAGCGCGACCTCGCGCGCGCCGGCGGGGAGCCCGACGCCGATCAGCGTGTAATCGGCGCGCCCGACCGGCGCCGGACGTCCGTCGACCGTCGCCTGCCACCCCGGGTAGTAGTTCTCGGACACCACCAGCGCCGCGCCGGCGGGCGCCGGACGGTCGAGTGCAAGGCGGATGCTCCCGGGCGCCCGGGACGTCACGCGGACACTCACGTCGATCGGCGCAGGTAGCTGTTCTGGAACGGGTTGCGTGGGCACGGCTGCGGCGGTGTCGAACAGCGCCGCGCGGCGCACGTCGAACCGCGGATCGAGGACCGTCGCCAGCACGCCCTCGTCAGGAGCCTTCACCGCGACCGGCGTGACCCAGGCCGGCGGGTTGTCGCCCGGGAGGCGGTGCAGGTAGACCATCGACCCGGCGGCATTCCGCACCGGCCCGGCCACGCGCTGCGAGCCCGGGAACGGAAGTTCGGCGACGTTGGTCAGGAAGAAGCGGACGTTGATGAGCGCCCAGAAGTTCGGATTGGCGATGTTCTGGAGCCCGTTCTCGATCCCGTACAGCTGCTGGTAGCGCCCCAGTTCGTTCCCGTGGTAACCGAGCACCTGACGGACGCGGTGCGTCATCAGCGCGGCGCCGTTCAGGAACGGGTCGCGCGGCGCCAACCCCTCGTTCCCCAGCGGAAGCGCGATGACGCGCGCCGAGTCGGCCTGCGTCTTCAGGTACTCGATCGTCGGGTCGGACGCGTACACCTCCGAGGCCGGCGCCGAGTAGTTCCAGTACAGCCGCTCGACCGACCAGAGATCGAGCGCCACGATCGCCGCGAGCCCCCACCCCGCCGCCCTCGCCGCGAGCGCCCCACGATGGACGGCGAGCAGCACGCCGGCGACCGCCGCGACGGCCAAGAAGGAGCGCCACGCGCCGACCGTGAGCGCGCCCGCGTTGGCGTCGACCTGCCCGGCCAACGCGGGGTGCGCGAAGGCGGCCGCCAGGTTGGTGAGCATCCCGCCGGTCGCCATCAGCGCGACGAGCGCGGCCACGCCGATCCAGGCGAACGCGTAGCGCGGGCGGAGCTGCCGCGTTAGCGCCCGTTCGACGCCCAACGCGGTCAGCACGGCGACGCTGAACGCCACGACGTACAGCATGGTGCTCGGCGCGCGGAAGTACGTCGTCCCGGGAACGAGCGCGTAGACCAGGCGGAAGAATGGCGTGAATCCGCCGAGCGCCCACAGCGTCGCGACGACGAGGGTGCCGGTCCAGAACCACAGCTGGCGCCGGCGGGCCGCGGCCGCGCCGAACGCGAGCCCGGCGAGCACGAACACCGCGGCGCCGATGTACTCGCTGTGGAAGTGGATCGTGTTCCGCCCGGTGTAGGCGTCGAGGATGCCGGAGAACTGCGGGAGATACGTGTTGATCAGCTCCTCCGGCGGCATCGAGTAGCTGATGGAGTGCTCGTACCCCTTGCCGCCGGCGCGCGGCGACCACGGCGTGTATTCGAAGAGCGGCCAGAACTGCACGGCGCCCCCGAGCAATCCGGCGCCGACCGCCAGCGCCGCGATCGCCAGCCGGCGCACCGCGAGCGGGCGCGCGAGCGTCTCCCCCGCCCCGTCGCGCGCCAGCGCGCAGAAGAGCGCGTAGGCGCCGGCGACCAACAGCAGGTACTGCAGCAGCTGCGGGTGCGGCGTCAGCACGGCGAGCATCACCGTCAGCGCCAGCCCGCCCCAGGCCCACGGCCGGCCGTCGCGCACGCCGCGGTGCACCATCAGCAGCACGAGCGGAAGCAGGGCCGAGATGAAGATCTTGCCGTCGTGCCCCGGCGAGACGAGGCCGGCGACGTTTCCGCCCAGCTGGTAGGCGAGCCCGCCGACCAGCGCGCCGTAGAACCCGATGCCCACCGCCCGCAGGAAGAGAAAGGCCAACAGCCCCGCGAGGAAGACGTGCAGGATCATCCCCCACGTCATCCCGGCGTCGGGCGGGAGCAGCAGTCGCAGCAGGAACGTCGGGTAGAAGATGTCGCCGTGCATCGCGGCGACGTAGGGCATCCCGCCGTAGAGGTACGGGTTCCAGAGCGGGATCGACCCCGTCTCGCGCAGGTACGACGCTGCGAACTCGCGGAAGGCGTAGCCGGCGATGTACTGATCGCTGCGCGGGTTGACGAGGAAGCGCCCGAGTAGCGCCGGCCAGGCCAGCAGGAGCGTCGCCACCGCGTAGGCCGCGGCCGCCCAGAGCGTGGGGCGCGGCGGTGGGGCCGGCGCCGCCACAGCGACTTCGTCACGCGCCGCGCGCGTCGAGGAGACGCGGGGTGCGGCGCCGGCGGCCGCCGTCGCGCTCGCGACGGTGTCAGGACGGGACATCAGGAGCGGAAGGCGGGAGTCGGAGCCTCGCGTCGCGCGCCAGGAAGAGCACTCCGGGCGCGACTTCGAGGACGGTAAGCCAGAGACGCGATGCGACGGCCAGCAGCCACGCGTCGACCGTCGACGCGAGGCCCAACGTGGTGAGCAGGGCGACCATCGTCCCTTCCCGCACCCCGATGCCGCCGGGGGCGAAGAGCACCAGGTAGCCGGCCAGATACGAACCGCAGAAAACTGCGAGGTACCCCAGCCAATTACCAGCGGACCCGGGCGTGAGTGCCATCGCGAACAGCCGGAAGGCTATGCCGTAGCCGACCCACGCCGCGACGTTGGCCAGCACGACGAACCAGAGCACACGCGCCGGCGCCTCGCGCACGGGGACCTCGCGGCCGAGCAGGCGCGCCGCGGCGCGCATGGCCGGCGCGAGCAGCACCGGGAGCAGCGCCAGCCCGACGGTCGCCGCCACCGCGATCGCGACCGCCGCCGACCCCGCGCCCGGCACGACCGACCGCAGCACGCGGCCGCCGGCGACGAGGAGCACGGCGAAGCCCGCCGCGAGATTGACGAGCGTGCCGGCCACCGCGGCCCCCGACGCGGCCGCGGCCGGAACGCCGGCGCGACGCGCGAGCAATCCCATGGCGGCGATGCTCCACACCTTCCCCGGGAGGTAGCGACCCAGGTTGGACACGGTCCAGATCCGCACCGCGTCGCCGAAGGCGAGTGGCGCGCCCCACGCGGCGACCAGGGTCCGCCAGGCGTGCACGAGCAGCGCGTAGGTCGCCAGCACCAGCGCGACCGAGGCCGCGACCAGCCACCAGTCGGCGCGCAGCCCGGCCGCCCGCGCCTCGACCTGGCTCCACTGCCCGGCCAGATCCTGCGCCGCGCGCACGAAGACGAAGGCGACGACCGCGAGGGTCGCGAGCCAGGCGAGCCGGCGCCGCGCGGCGGGGCTCACGCGGACCCCGGCTCCGCCCGGAGGGTGATCGTCGTCCGGGGCGGCCGTGACGGCGTGCGCCCGGACGCCTGCAGCACGCGCGCGTAGAGCGCCGCGTAGCGCGCCGCGACGCCGGCCGGCGAGAACCGTCCGAGCGCGCCGGCGCGTCCGGCGGCGCCGAGGCGCGACGCCTCCGCGGGGTCGGCGAGCAGCGCGTCCAGCGCGGCCGCGAGCGTCGCGACGTCGCCCGGCGGCACGAGCCGGCCGTCGACGCCGTCGCGGACGACGTCGAGCAGTCCGCCCGACGCGAAGGCCACCACCGGCGTTCCCGAGAGCTGCGCCTCAACGGCCACGAGTCCCAGCCCCTCCTCGCGCGACGGCACCACCAGCGCGCGGGCGGTGCGGTACAGGCGGGCGAGCTCCGTTTGCGGGCGCGCGCCCAGCCACTCGACGCGCGCGTCGACACCCAGCGCCCGGGCGAGCGCCTCGAGCGCGGGGCGCTCCGGGCCGTCGCCCACGACGGTGAGCCGCGCGTCGTAGCGCATGGCGGCGAGCGCGCGCATCAGCGCGTCGACCCCCTTCTGCGGGATGAGACGGCCGACGAAGAGCAGTTTGCCGCGTGCGTCGTCGGATGGTGGAGGCCAGAACAGGTCGGCCTCGACGGGCATCGGGGCGACCTCGCACGCGAGCCCGGGGGCCATCGCGCGCGCCTGCGTGCACAGCCACGAGCTGACGGCCGTCATCGCGGCACCGCGCCGGGCGACGCGGGCGAACAGCACCCGAGCCGGCGCCGATTTGGCGGCCAGGCGGATGTCGGAACCGTGCGACGTCACGACGAGCGGGCGCCCGTCGGTGCCGCCCGGCAGCGCCGCCGCGAGCGCGCCGGGGAACCACCAGTGGGCATGCACCACGTCCACGTCGTGGCGGCCGGCCGACATGCGCGTTTCGTAGGCCGTCGCGCCGATCATCCCGAGCAGCGCCGCCCGCGCGCGCCAGGACGTGCGTACGGCGTCGACCATCGTCCCCTCGTACGCTAGCGTCTCCCAGGCGCGCGGGGCGTAGCGCACCCGCTCGACGCGGATCCCGCCGATCGTGTCGAAGCGCGGCAGCCCGGGTGCGGACGGCGCGAGCACGTACGTTTCCACGTCCTCATGCTCGCGCAGCGCGCGCGCGAGGCGCAGCAGGAAGTTCCCGGCGACGTCGTCGGAGTGGCGCGGGTACGAGTGCGCCACGAAGAGGACGCGCACGGGCCGATCGTCCGGCGCGCGCTCAGCCGCCGCGGGCGGCCCTGCCGCCCGCGCGTGCGGCGCGCTCCTCGTCCAGCTCCCGCCGCAGCTCCGCCAGCTCGGCGCGCTGGCCGGCGATCAGCTCGCCGAGCAGCCCGCCGACGAACAGCACCACGCCGACGATCACGCACGTCGTGACGACGGTCCACACCGACCGCTCGCCCTGCCCCGTGGCGGCGAGCCACGTCAGCGCGCCGACGCCGAGCAGCATGCCGAGCGCGAACAGCGCGGCGCCGAGCATGCCGAACAGGAGGAGCGGCTTGCGCCCGAAGCGCAGCTCGAACCACACCGACAGCATGTCCAGCACGCCCACCGGGATGCGGCCGATCCCGAACTTCGAGCGGCCGGCGTGGCGCGGGTAGAGCGGGACCGCGATCTCCGAGACCGTGAACCCCTGGGCGGCCGCGATCACGATCATGTAGCGGTGCCAGTCGGGGCGCACCGGCAGCCCCGCCATGACCTCGCGGCGGTACGCCTTGACGCTGTTCAGGTCTCGCACCGGCACGCGGAAGAGCGAGCGGCTCAGGCGGTTGTAGATGCCCGAGACGAACGCCTTCTCGTACTGCCCCTCCTTGAAGCCGGTGACCATGTCGCTGTCGCCGGCGAGGATGGGCCCGACGAGACGCGGGATGTCCTCGGGCTTGAACTGCAGGTCGGCCGGGTAGAACACGAGCACGTCCCCGCGCGCGTGCAGGTATCCCGTACGCAGCCCGTCGGCGATCCCGCGGCGCGCGCGGTGGCGGGCGAGGCGGAGGAACGGGTACTGCTGCGCGAGCCGCTGGAGCACCGCCCAGCTGTCGTCCTCCGAGCCGTCGTCGACGACGACGACCTCGTAGCGGACGCCCGGGTCGGCGGCGAAGGCGGCCGCCGCCAGCTCCATGAAGATCGGGAGGTTCTCGGCCTCGTCCTTCGCCGGGACGAGCACCGACACGTCGACCCGCCCAGGACCGGTGGGCGGGGGGGGCGACGGGGGAGCGAGCACGGGGGTCGACATGACCCCCGGATTCTAATGGGGGCGGCCCGGTCTGTCAGACGCGCTTGCGCATCCGGGCGGAGAGGACGCCCAGCTGGTCGCGGTACTTGGCGACCGTGCGGCGGGCGATGTTCACCCCGCCCTTCTTCAGGATGTTCACGATCGCCTGGTCGGTCAGCGGGTTCTTCGCGTCCTCCGCCTGCACCAGCTTCTGGATCTGGTCCTTGATCCCGCGCGCCGACACGTCTTCGCCGTCGGTGGTCGAGAGGCCCGACGAGAAGAAGAACTTGAGCGGGAGCACGCCGCGCGGCGTCTGGACGAACTTCTCGTTGGTGACGCGGCTGACCGTGCTCTCGTGCATGTTGATGACCTCGGCCACCTCGCGCAGCGTCAGCGGCTTGAGGTGCTGCACGCCCTTCTCGAAGAAGTCGCGCTGCCGGTCGACGATGTAGTTCATGACCTTGAGCATCGTCTGGCGGCGCTGCTCGATCGCCTGGATCATCCAGTTCGCCGAGTTGAGCTTGGAGGAGATGAACTCCTTGCTCTCGCCGTCGAACTTCTTCTTGTCGCGCGCGATCTCCTGGTACGCCTTGGACAGCTTGAGGCGCGGGAGGTTGGCGTCGTTCAGGAAGACGTGGTACCGGCCGTCGATCTTGTCGACGATCAGGTCGGGGATGATGTAGTTGTCGGTGCCGGCCGAGTAGAGCAGCCCCGGCTTCGGGTCGAGCTTCGCGATCTCGTCGGCGGCGCGCTGCACGTCGCTGGGCGCGATGCCGAAGCGCTTCGAGATCTCGCTCCAGCGGTGGGCGATCAGCTCGTCGAAGCAGTCGCGCACCAGGCGGTAGGGGACCGAGTGCTCGAGCCCCGCGTCCTTGAGCTGGAGCATCAGGCACTCGCGCAGGTTGCGCGCGCCGACTCCCGGCGGGTCCAGGCTCTGGACGACGCGCAGCATCTCGTCGCCCTCGGCGGCCGTGAACACCGGCGCGTCGTCGGCGTCCATGCCGCGCTCCTCGGCCGAGGCGCGCACCACGTCGTTGACGGTGCCGAGGATCTCGTCGATCGGGCAGTCGAGGTAGCCGTCCTCGTTGATGTTGCCGAGGAACTCCTCGGCGAGCATCAGCTGGCGCGGGTTGAGGTCGAGGAGGGTGATCTGGTCGCGGAGGTGGTCGCCGAGGTCGCGCGTGTCGACCGTGACCGGCTCGTAGTACTCCTTCTCCTCGTGCTCCTCGCGGCGGCCGCCCGTGTCGAAGCCGTCGAGGAGGATCTCCTCCCAGTCGATCTCGTCGTCCTTCTCCTTCTGCTCCTCTTCGGCCTCCGCCTGGGGCTCCTCGGTGCCCTCCTCGTCCTCCTCGTCGTCCGGCTCGACCATGTCGAGGAACGGATTGTTGAGGAGCTCCTGCTTGAGGTGCTGCTGCAGGTCGAGCAGGGGCATGTAGAGCAGATCCATCGCCTGGTAGAGGCGCGGATTGATCTTGAGCTCCTGCTTGAGCTGGGTGCTCTGATTGAGGCCGGCTTTCATGGCACCAGTCCTTCGGAAATCGGGCGGGTCGCGTCGGGGGCGGTCACGTCAGGCGGCGTCGGCCGCGCTGGGTGGCGCGGGCGGCAGGGGCCGGCAGGGGCAGAAGGCGGGCCCGCGGGTCCGTCGCCGCCGTCGGGAAAGCGCGAGCGCAGTCGCGCGGTGAGGGTCGGGCCCAGGTAGATCCGCGCGACCTCGTCGTCGAAGACGAGCTCGCGCACGGTGCCGCTGACCTTCACCTGGCCGTCGAACATGATGTAGGCGCGGTCCACGATGTCGAGCGTCTGCTCGACGTTGTGGTCGCTGATCAGGACGCCGATGTCGCGGTTGCGCAGGTCGGCGACGATGCTCTGGATGTCGTGCACGGCGATCGGGTCCACGCCGGCGAACGGCTCGTCGAGCATCATGAACTTGGGGCGGGTGACGAGGGCCCGCGTGATCTCGAGCCGGCGGCGCTCGCCGCCCGACAGCTGGTACGCCTTGCTCTTGCGGAGGTGGCCGATCTTCAGCTCGCCGAGCAGCTCCTCGAGGCGCGCGGCGCGCTCGCGCTTGTCCAGGTCGAGCGTCTCCAGGATGGCCAGGATGTTGTCCTCGACGGAGAGCTTGCGGAAGATGGAGGGCTCCTGCGACAGGTAGCCGACGCCCTGCCGCGCGCGGCGGTACATGGGCATGTCGGTCACGTCGGTGCCGTCGAGGCGGATGCGGCCGGCGTTCGGCGCGATGAGCCCGACGATCATGTAGAACGTCGTGGTCTTCCCCGCGCCATTCGGGCCCAGCAGTCCGACGATCTCCCCCTGTTGCAAGTGCAGGGCCACGTCGTTCACGACCCGGCGGCTGCGGTAGACCTTCACCAGCCCCTCGGCCGACAGCATGCTCCCCGACGGGCGGCGCGCCGTGGCGCGCGGCTCGGGAGCGGCCACGGCGTGGTGCTCGCCCGTCTGGCGGAACTCGGCGGCGGCGCGCTCGCGCACCGGCGCCAGCTGGGCCCAGAGCGCCGGGGACACACACACGCGCGCCGGCGCCGCGGCGTCGGGGAGCAGCGTGAGGTGGCCGAGCGCGGCGATCCGCGGGAGCACGGACGCGACCAGGTGGGCGCGCACCTCGTCGAGGCTCAACCGCCCCGCCTCGCGCTCGGCCGCGGCGGCACTCTCGTGGCTGAGCGCGGCCAGGTGGTCCTCGCGGTAGCGCGCCGCGACGGCGTCGAGCGCCGCCTCTCCGGCCGCGTCGGCGGCGGCGAGCACGGCGTGCAGCGCGAGCGCCAGCGAGCGGTCGTCGGCCACCTGGCCGAGCACGGCCTGGACCGAGGGAGGGAGCGCGGCGCGGCCGGACGACGCCGGACGGGGCTCGCGGTCGGAGTCGCTCATCGGCGGGGCTGCAAGTCGCGGTTGGTGGGGGGCGCGCCGGCGGGCGGCGCCGGCGCGGTTGGCGCGGGCGACGTCGGCGTCGGGGGCGGCGCGGCGGGCGGCGTCCCGGCGGGGCGGCCGCCGCGCGGAGTCGCGCCGGGAGCCCCCGGCACGACCGGGACGACGGTCGGCACCGCGATCGAGTCGACCGGGCCGACGCGCGCGCTGTCCTGCGTGCTGTCCGGCTCCAGGTAGACGCCGGTGGCGGAGTCGGTCACCGTTACCGTCTGCACCGTGCCGCTGTCGAAGTCGACGGTGATGTTGCGTCCGCGGACGTAGTTGATCGCCGGCGGCGCCGTGCGCCCGCGCTGCGAGGCGACCTGGAAGAGCGAGCTGGCGTTGCCGAGCGCGCGGATGCGGCGCACCGGCGGCGCACGGCCGGTGTCGGTCGGCGCCGCAGGCACGGTGTCGAACTGCGCGTGGATGGTGTCGCCGCGCAGCAGGTCGCGCTCGGTCGACACGATGCGCGTCGAGTCGGGGACCGTGCGCGCGACGGCGCGCCGCACGGCCCACAGCTCGCGTACGCGCTGCCCAGGGAGCACGGCGGCGATCGAGTCGGCGACGACGTCGCGCTCGGGCGACGTCGCCTGCGCGCGCGACGGGCCCCAGGCGAAGGCGCGGTCGATCTGCCCCTCGAGCAGCCGGAGGTCCACGGTGTCGGAGCGCAGGTTGAGCTCCTCGCTCACGATGCGCGCCGAGTCGCGCGACACCACGCGCGTGAGCTGCCGTTCGCGGGCGAACAGGTCGATGCGCGTGCCGGTGAGCGTGTACGGGCGCCCCCGCTTGCCGACGATCGCCGCCTGGCGCAGCAGCCGCGCGACCTCGGAGAGCTGGTCGAAGGTCGCCGAGTCGCTGGTCGCCCGCAGGTCGGCGCGGTCGATCACCACGGAGCCGGAGGCGAACACGACGCTGTCCGCCTCGTCGACGATGGTGTTGGCGGTGATGATGGTGACGGTCGTGTCGTCCGCCGGGCGTGGGGCGCCGCGCCGTGCCGCGCCGCCGACCGCGCGCACCACCGGGCGCCCGGTGGCCGTGAGGCGCGAGGTGGGGCGCACGCGGCGCACGGCGCGCAGGTAGTCGACGGTCGGCCCGCTCATCGTCGTGCCGCTGGGGAGCGTGGCCACCACGTTCCCCTCCGCCAAGAGACGCTCGTCGTTCGTGTAGTACGTGAGGCGCAGCGACTGAAGTCGGTTCCGCCCCGGCTCCTCGTACACGACGTTGCCGATCAGCGTGAGCTGGCCGAGCGTCTCGTAGTATTCGGCGCTGTCGGCGCGCAGGGTGCTCCCCACCGCCGGGCAGCGCACGAAGACGCCGCCGCCGAAGAAGCTGACGTAGTTCCCCTCGGCGTCGCCGTAGGCCTGCACGCGCGAGGTCGGGAAGACGCGCGGGTCGTTGAAGGTGATCCGGCCGCAGCGCGCCGCCGGGTCGGCCTCGGGCGCGCGTCGCGCGCGAGCAGCCGCGGTGGTGTCCGCCGCGCTGTCGCGCGCGGCGACGGCGGCCGAGTCGGCGCGGGCCGCGCTGCCGCGGGCTGCGGGTGCCGCCGAGTCGGGGCGCGCGGTGTCGGCGGCGACGCGGACGCTGTCCGGGGCCGGCGTGGGGGCTCGGCGACGCCCCGGGAGACGCGCGCAGGCCGCGCCGGCGAGCGTCGCCGCCGCCAGCGCGGCCAGCGCCCACGCCCGACCCGGTCGCCGCATCAGCGCCCCCGCCCCAGCCCGCAGCCGCGCGCGTTGCCGGCGCGCGTGCTGGTCACGCCGCTCGCGTTCCGCAGCACCTGCAGATTGCGCAGCGACGGGTCCGTCCGGAGCCCGATCCCTTCGATCGTCCGCCCGGGCTCGGTGAAGGTGAAGCTGGTGTCGCTGGTGATCTGGTTGGCGAGCCGCTCGTAGACGAGCTGCGGCGACGTGAGCCGGCACCCGTCGACGGTGACGATCCGCACGTCGCCACGCCCCTCGAGACGCTGCGTGCGAACGTCGTACGTTCCCCGCAGGCCAGTGAGCACCGCGTTCGAGTCTCCAGCAGCGGTGAAGAAGATCGTCCGCATACTACGGAGCTCCAGGCGGTTGCTCTGATCGTAGAGAAGCGCGGTATCGGCCAGCAGGAGCGCGCGGCGGAGCCCCCCGTTCCAGATGTAGTGGCGCAAGCCGAACATCATCTGATCGGCGGAGTCGGGGAGCGTCTCCTTGGCCGGGAGCGTCGGGGAGTTCCCGCCCCCGCAGGCGGTGGCGAGGGCCACCGCGCCCGCGAGGGCGGCGAGGGACGGGCGGGCGGGGCGGCGCGAGGAGATCGGGGGCACGGAAAGGCGGAGCGCGCGGGCGCCGGTCAGGCGACGCCCGCGCGCATGAGGTCGTGGAGGTGCACCACGCCGACGAGCGCCTGCGCCTCGTCGACGACGGGCATGGCCATGATGCCGTGGCGCTCCATCCGGTACACCACGGCGCTGCCGAGTTCCTGGGGTGCGGCGAGCTTGGGGGCGCGCACCATGACGTCGCGCAGCGCGACGCCGAAGACGTCGTCGGCGTGTTCCATGAGGCGCGTCAGGTCGCCGGCCGTGAAGACGCCGGTCACCCGCCCCCCGTCGACGACCACGGCGATCCCGCGCCGCTCGGCGAGCAGCACCACGGCCCGCCGCAGCGAGTCGTCGGGGCCGAGCACCGGCAGGTCGTGCGTCTCCATCACGTCGGCCACGCGCGTCAGCAGTCGGCGGCCGAGCGAGCCGCCGGGGTGCAGACGCGCGAAGTCCTCGCGGCGGAAGCCGTTGCTCTCCAGCAGCGCGACCGCGAGCGCGTCGCCGAGCGCGAGCGCCACGGTGGTGCTGGTGGTCGGCGCGAGGTCGTGCGGGCACGCCTCCTCGCGCACGAAGCCGTCGAGCGCGACGTCGGCGTGGCGGGCCAGCGTGGAGTCGCGGTTCCCCGTGATCGCGATCGTGTGCACCCCGAACCGCTCGAGTGCCTCGAGCAGCAGGAGCAGCTCCGCCGTCTCGCCGCTCTTGGAGAGCAGGATGACGACGTCGGACGGGCCGACGATCCCGAGGTCGCCGTGCACGCTCTCGACAGGGTGCAGAAACGTCGCGGGGGTGCCCGTCGACGTGAGCGTCGCCGCGATCTTGCGCCCGATCAGCCCCGACTTCCCCACCCCGGTCACGATCACGCGCCCCGACGAGCCGCGCACCAGCGCCACCGCGCGCGCGAAGGTGTCGTCGAGGCGCGCCTCGGCCTCGGCGAGCGCCTCCTGCTCCAGGCGCAGCACGCGCCGCCCGCGCGCGATGACCTCCTCGGGCGTCAGCGCGTGCGCGGGGGCGCCGGCGGCGAGCGTCGCGTCGGTCACCGCGTACCCCCCGCCGAATCGACGTGCAGCTCGACCTCGGCGCCGACGTCGGCCGACGCCGTGGCGACGTACCGCTCGACGCAGGCGTCCCACTCGCCGCGCGCGCGCAGCAGCACCTCGGCGAACTCGCGCACCGCGCCGCGCCCGCCGGTGCGTGTGAGCTGCAGCCCGCGGGCGGCCGCGCGCCGTGCCTCGTCGGTGGCGTTGCCGACGGCCACCGGGAGGCCGACCGCGCGCAGCGCGCCGACGTCGGGGAGGTCGTCGCCGAGGAAGGCCATCTCGTCGAGCCCGATCCCGCGCTCGGCGGCGATGCGCTTGAGCGCCGGGAGCTTGCGCGCGTGCGGGTCCTGTACCAGGTCGTCCGCCGAAAGCTCGAGCGCGCGCAGCCGTACGCTCTCGGAGACGCGCCCGGTCACGATCGCCACCCGGAGCCCGGCCATGCGCAGCAGCAGCACGCCCAGACCATCCTGGATGTCGTAGCGCTTGAACTCGTGGCGCGCGCCGGCCACGTCGCCGAGGTAGATCCCGCCGTCGGTGAGCACGCCGTCGACGTCGAGGCCGACCCAGCGCACGCGTCGTGCGCGCTCCGGGTCGAGGCGCTGAAGTCCGTTGTCGCTCATCCGCGCGCCGCCTCCCAGAGCCGCACCAGCCGCGCGACGAGCGCGTCGAGCTGGTCGAGCGGCACCATGTTCGGGCCGTCGCTCGGCGCGTGGTCGGGGTCCGGGTGCGTCTCCATGAACAGCCCGTCGGCGCCGGCCGCCACCGCCGCGGCGGCGAGCGTCGGGATGTGCTCGCGCAGCCCGCCGCTCGCGCCGCCCTCGCCGCGCCCCGGCTGCTGCACCGAGTGCGTGGCGTCGAAGACCACCGGCGCGTCGCACGCCGCGCGCAGGCGGGCGAAGCTGCGCATGTCGACCACCAGGTCGCCGTAGCCGAAGAAGGTGCCGCGCTCGGTGACAGCGACGAGGTCGCCCGGCGGGAGCGAAGTGCGCTCGGCGCCGCGGCAGGCGCGGCGGACCTTCTGCACGGCGCCGCGCATCCCCTCGGGGTGCATCCACTGCCCCTTCTTCACGTTCACCGGCTTCCCCGTCGCCCCCGCGGCCTCCAGCAGGTCGGTCTGCCGGCAGAGGAAGGCCGGGATCTGCAGCACGTCCACCGCCTGCGCGACCGGCGCGCACTGCTCGGGCGCGTGCACGTCGGTGAGCACAGGGAGCCCCGACTCGCGCCGCACGCGCGCGAGCCGCTCGAGCCCCGCGTCGAGCCCGGGGCCGCGGGTGGCGCCCGGGTTCGAGCGGTTGGCCTTGTCGAAGCTCGCCTTGAAGACGATCCCGCCGGGGACGCGTTCGGACAGCCGCGCGAGATGCTCCGCGACCCGGAGGTTCAGGTCGTCGTCCTCGAGCTGGCACGGGCCGGCGATCAGGAAGAGCGCGCCCCGCGGGAAGGTCGCCTTCATGCGCCCTGCGGCTGCAGGGCGGCGTGGGGCGCCGTGCCGTTGGCCGCGCCCTGGCCGCGCGACCCGGCGCGCTGCGTCGCCGCCGCGATGAAGCCGGCGAAGAGCGGGTGCGGGCGCGTCGGGCGCGACTTGAGCTCGGGGTGGAACTGGCAGCCGAGGAACCAGGGGTGGTCGGCCAGCTCCACGATCTCGACCAGCGAGCCGTCGGGGGAGAGCCCGCTCAGGCGGAGCCCGTGGCGCTGGAGCGTGTCCCGGTAGCGGTTCGACACCTCGTAGCGGTGGCGGTGCCGCTCGCTGACCTCGTCGGTCGCGTAGGCCGCGCGGGCGCGCGTGTCGGGCGTGAGGCGGCAGAGGTACGCGCCCAGGCGCATGGTGCCGCCCATGTCGGTGACGTGCTGCTGCGACTCCATCAGCGAGATCACCGGGTGCGAGCACTCGGGCGCGAACTCGCTCGAGTGCGAGTCGTCGAGCCCCGCGGCGTTGCGCGCGAACTCGATGATCGCCGTCTGCATCCCCAGGCAGATGCCGAAGAAGGGGAGGCGCGTCTCGCGCGCCGTGCGGATGGCCTCGACCATCCCCTCGACGCCGCGCACGCCGAAGCCGCCGGGGACGAGGAGTCCGTCGTAGTCGGCCAGGATCTCGCGCGCCTTCGCGCCGTCGGTGAACCGGTCGCTCGACAGCCAGTCGATGTCGACGCCGACGTCGTTGCCGATCCCGCCGTGGATGAGCGCCTCCTGCACGCTCTTGTAGCTGTCGACGTAGTCGGTGTACTTGCCGACGACCGCGACGCGCACCGAGGAGCGCGGCTGCACGACGCGCCGCACCAGCTCGCGCCACGCCGACAGGTCGGGCTCGCGCGTCTGCAGGCCGAGGCGCTGGCAGACGCGGGCGTCGAACCCCTGCTCGTGGAAGGCGAGCGGGATCTGGTAGATGGTCGGCACGTCGACGCTCTCGACCACCGCGCCGAAGTCGACGTTGCAGAAGAGCGCGATCTTGCGCTTCACGTCCTCCGCCAGCGGGCGCTCGGCGCGGCAGATGAGGAAGTCGGGCTGGATCCCGATCTCCATCAGCTCGCGCACCGAGTGCTGCGTCGGCTTCGTCTTCACCTCGCCGGCGGCCGCGATCCAGGGCACGAGCGTGAGGTGGACGAACATCGCGTTCGCCTTCCCCACCTCCGTGCGGAACTGGCGGATCGCCTCCAGGAAGGGGAGCGACTCGATGTCGCCGACGGTCCCGCCGATCTCGACGATCACCACGTCGTTGTCGGGGGCGACGCGCTTGATGGCGGTCTTGATCTCGTCGGTGATGTGCGGGATCACCTGCACCGTCGAGCCCAGGTACTCGCCCCGCCGCTCCTTGCTGATGACGTTCAGGTAGATGCGCCCCGTCGTCACGTTGTTCGCCTGCGACAGCGAGCGGTCGAGGAAGCGCTCGTAGTGCCCGAGGTCGAGGTCGGTCTCGGCCTTGTCGTCGGTGACGAACACCTCGCCGTGCTGGAACGGCGACATGGTGCCGGGGTCGACGTTCAGGTACGGGTCGAACTTCATCATCGTCACGCGCAGCCCGCGCTCGATGAGCAGCCGGCCGAGCGAGGCGGCGGCGATCCCCTTGCCGAGGGACGAGACGACGCCGCCGGTCACGAAGATGAACTTCGTCGGGGCGGCGGTGTGGGCGGGCGCGGGCGCGGCGGCGGTCATGCGGACGGGGGGGCGGCGGGGAGACGGGCCGCCTCCCAGGCGGCCCAGCGGTCGTTCGCGTCGGCGAGGTCGTCTTCGGTGTCGATGCCGAGGGGCGGCGCCTCCGCGACCGTGGCCACGCCGATCGGCGTGCCGGCGGCCAGCGGGCGGAGCTGCTCGAGCCGCTCGACCTGCTCCAGCGGGTGCGGGGGCGCGGCGACCCAGCGGTCGAGCGCCTCGCGGGTGTAGGCGTAGATCCCGACGTGCCGGCGGACCAGGGCGTCGCGCCGCGCGCGGTCGCCGGCGTCGCCCGGCTCGCGCAGGAACGGAACGGGGGCGCGTGAAAAGTACAGCGCGCGCCCGGCGTCCGTCGTGACCACCTTCACGACGTCGGGGCGCGCGAGCACCTCGGGCGCGGCCGGGCAGGCGACGGTGCCGAGCGGGAAGCGGCCGTCGACGACGAGCGCCGACGCGGCGTGCACGACTTCTGCACTGGCGAAGGGTTCATCGCCCTGGATATTTACCACCGCGTCGTACGCGGCGAACTCTGGCATCCGCGCCACCTCGGCGACGCGGTCGGTGCCCGACGGGTGGTCGTCGCGCGTGAGGACGGCCTGGCCGCCAGCACCCCGCACCGCGTCGGCGACGTCGGCGTGGTCGGTGGCGACGACACACCGGTCCGCGACGCCGAGTGCCGCGACGTGCTCCCAGACGCGGACGACGAGGGGGCGCCCGCCCAACAGGCGCAGCGGCTTGCGCGGCAGGCGGGTGGCGCCGAGGCGCGCCGGAATCACGGCGAGCAGGCGCATCGCGAGCGGGCGGGCGCGGACGCAAATTTCACGCCATTTAACGTAGCCGCGCGCGCGGCCGAACGCAAACACGGGCCGGCGCCTCTCCGACGCGCCGCCGAGGACTCGAGATGACGCATCCGTGGTGGCTCTGGGCGGGCTTCACCCTCTTCGTGCTCGGGGTGCTGGCCCTCGACCTGGGCGTCTTCCACCGCAAGGCGCACGCGGTCTCGACGAAGGAGGCCGCGATCTGGACCGTCGTCTGGGTGTCGCTCGCCGCCGCCTTCGGGAGCTGGATCTTCGTGACGGAGGGGCGGCAGCCGGCGCTCGAGTTCCTGGCCGGGTACCTGGTCGAGGAGGCGCTGTCGGTCGACAACCTCTTCGTCTTCATCCTCGTCTTCACCTACTTCCGCGTCCCCGACGAGCTGCGGCACCGCGTGCTCTTCTGGGGGATCATCGGCGCGCTCGTCATGCGCGGCGCCATGATCGCGGCCGGCGCAGCGCTGATTCACCGCTTCCACTGGATCATCTACGTCTTCGGCGCCTTCCTGGTCTACACCGGGCTCAAGATGGCCTTCAAGGGGGACGAGGAGATCGACCCCGAGCACAACCCGGTGCTCCGCCTCGTCCGGCGCTTCATTCCGGTCACCCACGGCTACCGGGGGCAGCACTTCTTCGTGCGCGAGACGGGGCCGCAGGGAGTCGTGCGCTGGGTCGCGACCCCGCTCTTCATCGTCCTCGTGCTCGTCGAGACGACCGACCTCGTGTTCGCCGTCGACTCGATTCCCGCGATCTTCGGCGTCACGCGCGACCCGTTCATCGTCTACACGTCGAACGTCTTCGCGATCCTCGGCCTGCGCTCGCTCTTCTTCCTGCTGGCCGGCGTCATCCAGAAGTTCCACCTCCTGCGCTACGGGCTGGCCGCGGTGCTCGCGTTCGTGGGGATCAAGATGCTGCTCTCGGGCACGTACCCGATCCCGATCGGCGCCTCGCTCGGCGTGATCGCGTCGCTGCTCATGCTGTCGGTGGTCGCGTCGCTGATCTTCCCGCAGCGGCCGGGCGCCGAGCCCGAGACGGCGGTCGCGCACGTGCGCGGAACGCGCGAGATCGAGGACGTGGCCGACGGGATCCCGGACGAGCCGGCGACCGAGCCGCGCGCCGACTCGCGCCGCACGGGGTGAGCGCCGGCTCCGTCGCTACCGCAGCCCGACGCCGACCGAGAAGTCGCGCCGCCCGCGCCCCGACGGGTCGAAGGTGTAGTCCAGGCGCAGCAGCGCGACGGTGACGCGGAGTCCGAGGTTCTGCGTCAGCGCCGGCAGCCGGTCGGCGCCCGCCCCGCCGACGATGTGGCGCAGCGTCACGTTCGGCGGGCCGACGACGGGGAGCCGGACGACGGGGACCGGCACCGTGTACCGCGTCTCCACCCAGACCAGCTGGTCGCCCCCCTGCTCCAGCAGGAACAGCGAGGGGATCGTGCCGCTCCCGCCCAGGTAGGCGTAGCGCTGCGTCGGGACCGCCCCGCCGACCGTGCCGACCGCGTGGGCGAAGAGCGCGATACGGTGGTCGCGGAAGCCGGGGAGGGTGACGTCGGCGTCGACCGTGCCCTGGGTGAAGCGCGAGCCGCGTCCGACCTCGAGCGCCTGCTCGACGCGCACGCTCACGTCGCCGCGCGACCGCTCGCTCTCCGCGCGCCAGCGGGCGCCGGCGAGCGCCGAGGCGATGCGCCCGCCCGTCACCGCGGGGTTGGCGCGCCGCACGCCTTCCGGGTCGTCGCGGTTCACGAGGGTGAACGGCGCGCTGGCCGCCCCCGAGTCGCGGGCCGCCGACCACGCGCGTTCGACGAGCGCGCCGACGAACGGCTCGACGACGTGCCGCTCGGTCTCGTAGCGCCGGCCGAGGGTGAGCTCGCCCCGGTCGGCGCGCCAGTAGTTGCGGGCGTCGAGGCCGGCCGCGAGGGTGATCGCCGAGTTGATTGGGTCGTTGCGGATCCAGGCGTCGTTGCTGAAAGTGCCGCGCGCGACGGCGAGCGCCACCCGCGTGCGTCGCGTCGCCTCCGCGGTCACGAGCAGCGACGGGTCGACGACGCCGAGGTGCGAGCGGTAGGTGAGCAGCGGCTCGACGCGCACGCGCCCGGTGTCGAGGCGGATCTCGGGGCCGGCGGCGAACGCGAGCCCGTCGATGCGCGTGTAGCTCGGGATGCGCACCCCGCCGAGCCCCGGCCAGACGACGCGCGTGGGCGCCGTCCCGTCGAGCACCCGCACGGCGAGGGCGAGCGTGCCGTCCGGCTCCGGCCGCGGCGTGAAGGCGACGGCGTCGTACGCCAGCTCGCGCCCGGCGACCGAGTCGAGCGACGACCGCATCACGCGTCCGCCCACCGCCACCGCGTCGCCCGCGACCAGCGCCCCGGGGCGCAGATACAGGTCGCCGAGCACCAGGACGTCACCGCGCACCGTGGCCGCGACGCGCGCAGAGCCGACGACCACCAGCGGGCGGTCGACGGCGACGGCCCGCCCGAGCACGAGCCCCGAGTCGGGCGCGACGACCAGCAGGTGCGGCGCGGCCAGCGTAGCCCGCAGGCGCCGGCCGGCGGGGCCCGGGCCGACGTCGCGCACCACGGCGCGGCGCGGGGACGCGAGCGCCGCGGCGACGATCCCGGCACCTGCCGTGTCCGGCTCCAGCTGCGGAAAGCCCGGTGCACCCGGCGGCGCCGGGCGATCAGGGACCGGCGCCGGCGCCTGCGCGGCGCCCTCCCCGGGCGCGGCGGCCAGGAGCGCGACCAGCGCACCGCGTCCCAGCCAGCCGCGCAGGGGCACCGTCGTCAGGAGGCGAGTCGGAGGAAGTTGGCGAGCAGCGCGCGCCCGCCGGTGGTCAGGATCGACTCGGGGTGGAATTGCACACCCCATACCGGATGGGTCCGGTGACGCAGCGCGTGGATCTCCGACGGGTCGTCCTCGGCCCGCGCGACCGCCTGCAACTCGGCGGGAAGCGAGGACGACTCGACCACGAGCGAGTGGTAGCGCATCACCGGTAGCGGGTCCGGCAGCCCCTCGAACAGCCCCGTCCCGTCATGGCGGATCGGCGACGTCTTGCCGTGCATGACGCGTCCCGCGCGCACCACGCGGCCGCCGTACGCCTCGCCGATCGCCTGGTGCCCGAGGCAGACGCCGAGGATCGGGATCTCGCCCCCCCACCGCCGCACGACGGGTACGGTCACCCCGGCCTCCGCAGGCGTGCACGGGCCTGGGGAGAGCACGATCGCGCGCGGCTTCAATGCGCCGATCTCCTCGACGTCGATCGCGTCGTTGCGGCGCACGACCGGGTCCGCCCCGAGCTCGCCGAGGTACTGGACCAGGTTGTACGTGAACGAGTCGTAGTTGTCGATGACCAGGATCATGGCCTCGGATGATACTGCCGGTGGACGCTGCGCAGGTACTCCCGGTCGACGTGCGTGTAGATCTGCGTGGTGGCGATGTCGGCGTGGCCGAGCATCTCCTGCACCGCGCGCAGGTCGGCGCCCCCCTCCAGCAGGTGCGTGGCGAAGGAGTGGCGGAGCGTGTGCGGGCTGACCGGCTTCTCGATCCCGGCGCGCTCGACGTGCTTGCGCAGGATCGTCCAGGCGCCCATCCGCGAGAGCGGCTCGCCGCGGGCGTTGAGGAAGAGCACCCCCTTCCCCTGCCCCTTCTCGAGCCGCGGGCGCAGCTCGCGCAGGTAGACGGCGAGCGCCGCGACCGCCGAACGCCCGATCGGGACGAGGCGCTCCTTGCTCCCCTTCCCGAAGACGCGCACGAGCAGGTCGTCGAACACGAGGTCCTGCACGCGCAACCCGATCCACTCGGAGACGCGGAGCCCCGCGCCGTATGCCAGCTCCAGCATCGCGCGGTCGCGATAGCCGAGCGGGTCGTCGGTCGTGGGCGCGGCGAGCAGCCGCTCCACCTCGGCGACGGTCAGTACCTCGGGGAGCGTGCGCCACCGCCTGGGCGTTTCGAGCCGCTCGCTCGGGTCGCGCGCGACGTGCCCCTCGCCGACGAGGAAGCGGTAGTACGTGCGCACGGCGCTCACGGTGCGGCGGATCGACGCCGGCGCGAGCCCGAGGTCCTTGAGGTGGAAGACGAACTCGCGCAGCGCGCGCGGCGTGGCGTCGCCGGGGCCCGCCGCGCCACTCACGCGCGCGAAGAGGGCGAAACGGGCGACGTCGCGCGCGTACGCCTCCTGCGTCGTGCCCGCCGAGCCGCGCTCGAGCGCGAGGAAGTCGTGGAACTGCTCGAGGCGGTAGGCCCGCGCGACGTCGTCGGGGACGGCGAAGGCGCCCGGCGCGCCCTCACCAGTCACGCCGCGCGCCGCCGCCGGCGCAGCCACCAGGCGATCGCGCCGAGCGTTACGAGCACGACGGCGCCGATCCCGAGCCAGCGCTGCCCCTGCGCGACGCGCGCCTGCAACGCCTCGAAGTTCGCGCCGGCGGTGAAGGCGAAGTAGGTGATCGCGCCGTACCACGCCGCCGACGCGAGCCCCATCGCCAGCGCCGCGCGCGCCGCGCCGAGCCGTAGCGCGCCGGCGAACGGCGGCACGATCGCGCGCACGCCGGGGAGGAAGCGGCTGACGACCAGCGCCCACACGCCGTACTTCCCGTACAGCGCCTCGAGGCGCGCCCGTCCCGCCTCGCCCCCGCCGAGGCGCCGCAGCACGCGCTCGGCGCCGTAGCGCGCGCCCACCCAGTACATGAACATCGCGCCGGCAAGGTTGCCGGCGAGCGTCGCCGCGAAGGTGCCGACGGCGCTCGCCCGCCCGCGCGCGGCGACGAAGCTGCCGAAAGCGACCACCGTGTCGGCCGGGAGCGGCGGGAAGACGTTCTCCGCCGCCGCGGTCACGGCCAGCGCGAGGTAGAGGGCCAGCGGCGGGAGCCCGGCGAACCAGTCGAGCAGTCGCTCCAACACGCGCGCCGTCAGCCCTCGGCCCGCACGAGGGCGGCGACCGCGTGCGCGGCCAGCCCCTCGTCGGCGCCGATCCAGCCGAGCCCCTCGTTGGTCTTCCCCTTCACGAACACCGCGTCGGGCGGCACGCCGAGCGCCTCGGCCAGCCGCGCGCGCATCGCGGCGCGGTGCGGGCCCACCTTGTGCCGCTCGGCCACCACGGCGACGTCCACGTTGCCGATGCGCCAACCGGCGGCGCGCAGCCGGTCGACGGCGAGGCGCAGCATCTCCATCGAGTCGCGCCCCGCGTTCTCGGCGGCGGTGTTGGGGAACAGCTCGCCGATGTCGCCGAGCCCCGCGGCGCCGAGCACCGCGTCGGTGACGGCGTGCGCGGCGACGTCGCCGTCGGAGTGCGCGACCACGCGCGCGTCCCCGGGCATGCGCACGCCGGCGATCACGAGCGGCTGACCGGCGGGCGCGAAGCGGTGCGAGTCGTAGCCGACGCCGACGCGGATCACGCGGCCGCGCCGACCGGCGGGAGCGACGAGGCGGGGACCGGCTCGCGCCCTGGGAGGATCACGCGGTAGTCCTGGGTACGGCGGGCCGCGGTGAAGCCGGCGTCGGCGATCAGCCGCTCCATCTCCTCGATCGTGGTGCGGTGCGTCGTATTCGCCGCCGAGACGACGTTCTCCTCGATCATCAGCGAGCCGAAGTCGTTGCACCCGAAGCGCAGCGCCATCTGCCCGACCTTCATCCCCATCGTCACCCAGCTCGCCTGCAGGTTGGGGACGTTGTCGAGTGCGACGCGCGAGATCGCGACCGTGCGCAGGTACTCGGTGGCGTCGGTCTTCACCATGTGCGAGAACTCGGGCGTGTTCTCCGGCTGCAGGGGCCAGGTGATGAACGCGGTGAAGCCGCCGGTCCGCGCCTGCAGGTCGCGCACGCGCTGCAGGTGCTCCAGCCGCTCGGCCAGCGTCTCGCCCAGGCCGTACATCATGGTGACCGAGGTCTTCATCCCCTCCTGGTGGGCGATCTCCATGATCTCGAGCCAGCGGTCGGCGCCGGCCTTCTTGGGCGCCGCGTAGTCGCGCACGCGCTGCACCAGGATCTCCCCGCCGCCGCCCGGGATCGAGTCGAGCCCCGCCGCCTTCAGCTCGCGCACCACGTCGCGCGCGTCCAGCCGGAAGCGGGTGGCGAAGAAGTCGACCTCGCTCGGGCTGAAGCCGTGGATGTGAATCGGGTGGTGCCGCTTGATGTAGCGGAGCAGCTCCAGGTACCAGTCGAACGGGATGTACGGATTGTGCCCGCCCTGGATCAGGATCTGCACCCCGCCGAGCGCCTTCGTCTCGTCGATCTTCTGCCCGATCTGCTCGTACGAGAGCGTGTAGCCCTCGCCGTGCTTGGGGCGCCGCGCGAAGGCGCAGAAGCCGCAGTCGGCGACGCAGACGTTCGTGTAGTTGATGTTGCGGTCGACGATGTACGTGACGACCCCGTGCGGGTGCTTCGCCTCGCGGACCGCGTCGGCGGCGGCGCCCAGCTCGAGGAGCGGCGCGTTGGTGTACAGGTCGAGGAGGTCGCGCATGGCGGGGGCGCTCAGGCGGCGGGGAGGAAGGCGAGGCGCCCGTCGGGGACGCGCCCCGCCGCCACCAGCCGGTTGAAGAACTCGGTGAGCCCGGCGAGGTGCGGGAGCGAGAGGCGCCAATCGAGACCGGCGAAGTACTCGGCGCATGTCGACTGCGCGATCCCGGTCGCCCGGTGCGCCTGGGCGGCCAGCACGTCGAGGTGCTCCACGCCCCAGTCGCGGCTCTCGACGAGCGAGGCGTGGACGCGCAGCGACTCGGCGACGGGCGTGGTGCGCTGCGCCACCCAGACCGCGAAGACGAACGGGAGCCCGGTCCAGCGCTTCCACTCGGCGCCGAGGTCGTAGACGTGCGCGTACGGCGGGGGCGCGTCGCTCGCGCCGGCGCGCGGCCCGGCGCCGAGCAGCAGCGCCGCGTCGCCGATCACCAGCCGCGCCGGGCGGTCGGCGTCGCGCTCGAAGCGGGCCAGGTCGGCGACTTCGGCGTCGCCGGGGACGAAGGTCGGGCGGCAGCGCCAGACGTGCGCGAACAGCAGCTCCAGCAGCATGACGCTCGTCATCGAGCTGGTGCTGACGACGACGCGCCGCCCGCCGAGCGCCTCGGCCGGCCGGTCGCTGAACAGCAGCACGCTGCGCACCGGGCCGTCGCAGGTGATCCCGAGGTCGGGGAGGAGCAGCAGCCGCTCGTGGTGCTGCGCGTACTCGACCGCCGAGACGACGCTCACGTCGAGCGCGCCCGTCGCGACGCCGCGGTTGAGCGCCGTCGGCACCCCGTCGACGAGCGTCGCGTCGAGCGGCACGACGCCGCGGTCGATCGCCCCGTAGACCGGGTAGCAGTTGATGTACGGTATGCGGCCGACGCGCAGCATCAGGCCGCGGCGGCCGTCGCCGCCGGCCCGTCGAAGGTGCGGAGCACGTTGTAGAACGAGTCGCGCTCGGCCGGCACCTTCCCCGCCCCGCGGATCAGCGCCAGCAGCCCGTCGAGCGACATCGACTGCGAGGTGCGCGCGCCGACGGCGTGGTAGATCTTCTCGCGCACCACCGTCCCCTCGAGGTCGTTGACGCCGAAGTGCAGCGCGACCTGCGAGACCGCCTGGCCGACCATGATCCAGTGCGACTTGACGTGCGCGAAGTTGTCGAGGAAGAGGCGGCCGACGGCGAGGTTCTTCAGGTCGTCGAAGCCGGTGGTCGACGTCCCCTGCCGGCCGAGTCGCCGCCCGAGTTCGTTGTCGTCGGGGTGGTACGCCAACGGGATGTAGGCGAGAAAGCCGCCCGTCTCGTCCTGCAGGTCGCGCAGCATCTGCAGGTGCTCCATGCGCTCGTCGACCGTCTCGACGTGCCCGTAGAGCATCGTGCAGTTGGAGCGGATCCCGAGCTGGTGCGCGGCCCGGTGCACGCCGATGTAGTCGGCGCCGCCGAGCTTCTTGCCGGCGATCTGCTCGCGTACGGCGGCGCTGAACGTCTCGGCGCCGCCCCCCGGGAGCGTGTCGAGCCCCGCCTCGCGCAGGGCGGTCAGCACCTCCGCCCAGCTCAGCTTCTCGATGCGCGCCAGGTGCGCGATCTCGACGGCGGTCAGCGCCTTGATGTGGACGTGCGGGAAGTTCGCCTTGAGCGCGCGGAACATCTCCGCGTAGTAGGCGAGCCCCGCCTGCATGTCGAGCCCGCCGACGATGTGGAACTCCTTGGTGAGCCCCTCCGCCGCCGGCGCCGCCTCGGCCAGCACCTGGTCGAGCGTGTAGCGGTAGGCGCCCTGCTCCTTGGGGAGGCGCGCGTAGCCGCAGAACGCGCACGTCGTGCGCAGGACGCAGACGTTGGTCGGGTTGATGTGCTGGTTGGCGGCGAAGGTGACGACGTCGCCGTGCCGCGCCCGATTCGCCGCGTCCGCCAGCGCGCCGACGCCGAGCACGTCCGTCGATCGGAAGAGCGTGGCCCCGTCGGCGCGCGTGAGGCGTTCGCCGGCGCTGACCTTCTCGGCGACCGGCCGCAGGGCGGCGTCGCGGAGGCGTCGGACGTCGAACGGGACGGGGGACGGCATGGGGCTACTCCTCTGCGTCGCGACCGCGGCGGCGCGGCGCCGCGGTCAGGGCTCGAACTGTCGGAGCGCGAGCGTGACGTTGTGCCCGCCGAACCCCGAGCTGTTGCTGAGCGCCGCCCGGAGCTCGCGCCGCCTGGGCGCGTTGGGCGTCACGTCGAGCTCGATCTCGGGGTCGGTGCGCTCGTGGTTGATGGTCGGCGGGACCACCTGGTCGCGCAGCGCCAGCGCGCAGGCGATGAACTCGACCGCGCCGGCCGCGCCGAGCATGTGCCCGGTGGCCGACTTGGTGGAGCTGACGCTCAGCCCGTCGACCGAGTCGCCGAAGACGGCGCGGATCCCGCGCGCCTCGTTCGGGTCGTTGAGCGGGGTCGAGGTGCCGTGCGCGTTGACGTACTGCACGTCGGACGGCCGCATCCCCGCGTCGGCGAGGCAGCGGCGCATCGCGCGCTGCAGCCCCGCGTGGTCCTCGCGCTGGCCGGTGAGGTGGTAGGCGTCGCCGGTGGCGGCGTAGCCGACGATCTCGCCGTAGATGTGGGCGCCGCGGCGCTGCGCGTGCTCGAGCGACTCGAGGATCACCACCCCCGCACCCTCGCCCATCACGAAGCCGTCGCGCCCGACGTCGAACGGCCGCGACGCGGTCGCCGGGTCGTCGTTGCGCGTCGAGAGCGCGCCCATGTTGGCGAAGCCGCCGATCGACATCGGCGTCACCGCCGCCTCGGAGCCGCCGGCGATCATGACCTCCGCGCTCCCGTACTGGATGGCGCGGAACCCCTCGCCGATGGCGTGCGCGCTGGTGGCGCAGGCCGAGACGATCCCGAAGTTCGGCCCCTGCGCGTTGAAGCGCATCGACACCACGCCGGCCGCGATGTCCGAGATGAACATCGGGATGAAGAACGGCGAGATGCGCTTGGCGCCGTGCTCCATGTACTGCGCGTGCTGGTCCTCGAACGTGCGCAGCCCGCCGATGCCGGAGCCGATGAGGACGCCGGTGTCTTCGGGCGCGTACCCCGCGCCGTCGCCGAACCCGGCGTCCTGCATCGCCTGCACCGCGGCCGCCATGGCGTACTGCGTGTACAGGTCCGACCGCTTGGCCTCCTTGCGGTCCATGTACTGCGCGACGTCGAAGCCCTTCGTCTCGCAGGCGAAGCGGACCGCGAACGTGCCGGCGTCGAAGCGGGTGATCGGCCCGGCGCCGGAGCGGCCCTCGAGCAGGGCGTGCCAGGTCGTCGGCACGTCGTTCCCGACCGGCGTGACCGCTCCGAGACCCGTGACGACGACCCGCCGACGCATCAACCCGCGACCTTCTGGTTCAGGTACGCGATCGCGTCGCCGACCGTGCGGAGCTTCTCCGCCTCCTCGTCGGGGATGTCGATGTTGAACTCCTTCTCGAACTCCATCACCAGCTCGACGATGTCGAGCGAGTCGGCGCCCAGGTCGTCGATGAAGCTCGCGTCGTCGGTCATCTTCTCGCGCTCGACGCCGAGCTCCTTCTCGATGATGTCCTTGACCTTGTTCGTGTAGTCGGGCATTGGAGTGCCGTTGGAGTGCCGAAGGGTGATGGGTCGTAGGCGTGGTGGAGCCGCTCAAAGATACTCGGCGCCTGGGACGGATGGAACGCCGGAACTGGCCGTGCGGCCAGCGGTTGCCCCGCTCCGCACGCCGAACGCCGCTCGGCGCGCGAAAGTGCCGCCGGGCGCCGCCGCCGGGCCGACGTCGGTCCTACATCACCATCCCGCCGTCGACCACGAAGACCTGGCCGGTGACGTAGTCCGCCAGCGGCGAGGCGAGGAAGGCGACCACGCCGGCGACGTCCCGCGGCGTGCCGAAGCGCTCGAGCGGGATCATCCCCGCCATCCCGGCCTTCGCCTCCTCGGTCATCGCGGCGGTCATGTCGGTGGCGATGAAGCCGGGCGCCACGACGTTCGCCAGGATGTTGCGGCTCGCCAGCTCCTTGGCGACGCTCTTGGTGAGGCCGATCAGCCCCGCCTTGCTCGCCGCGTAGTTGGCCTGCCCCTTGTTGCCGGTGATGCCGACGACGCTGGCGATGTTGATCACGCGCCCCCAGCGCCGCTTCATCATCCCGCGCGACGCCGCGCGCGTGGTCGCGAACGCGCCGCGCAGGTTGGCGTCGATCACGGCGTCCCAGTCGTCGTCCTTGAGCCGCATCAGCAGGTTGTCGCGCGTCAGCCCGGCGTTGTTCACCAGCACGTCGACGCGGCCGAGCGCCTCCTCGACCTGCCCGACCAGCGCCGCCGCCTGCGCCGCGTCGCCCACGTCGGCCGCGAAGCCGCGGGCGCCGCGCCCGATCTCGGCCGCCGCGGCCTCGGCGCGCCCCTGGTCGCGGCCGACCACGGCCACCGTCGCGCCGCACTCGGCGAGGGTCTCGGCGATGGCGCGGCCGATGCCGCGCGTGCTCCCGGTGACGAGCGCCACGCGGTCGCGGAGGTCGATCTGCATGTGAGCGGGTGGGGTGACGTGGGGAGGGCGAGGGTCAGGCGGGCGTCTGCGCGCCGGCGACGCGGGCCAGCAGCGCCCCGACGTCGGCGGCCGTGCCGCAGGGCACCGTTTCCGCGCCCGGCACGATCTTCTTGACGAGCCCCGCGAGCACCGTCCCGGGCCCCATCTCGACGTAGAGCGCGCCGGGGTGTGCGGCCGCGAGCGCCTGCACGACGGCCGTCCAGCGCACCGGCGCCCCGAGCTGCTCGGCGAGCAGCGCGCGGGCCTCGGCGGCCGTGGTCACCGGCGTGGCGGTGACGTTCGCGACCACCGGGAACGCCGGGTCCTGCATCGGCGTGTCGGCGAGCGCGGCCTCGAGACCGGAACGCGCGGGCGCCATGAGCGGCGAGTGGAACGCGCCGCTGACCTGGAGCCGCACCGCGCGCTTGACGCCGGCCGCCTTGGCGAGCTCCATCGCGCGCGCGACGCCGGCCACCTCGCCCGAGATCACGAGCTGGCCGGGGGAGTTGTAGTTCGCGGGCACCACCTCGCCCGCCTCCGCCGTCGCCTCGGCGCAGATCTCCTCGATCGGGCGCTGCGGGTCGCCGAGCAGGGCGGCCATGGCGCCGGGGCGCGCCACGCCGGCCTCGTACATCAGGGTGCCGCGCCGGCGCACGAGGCCGGCCCCGGCCGCCGCGTCGAAGGTGCCGGCCGCGTGGTGCGCCGTGAACTCGCCGAGCGAGTGCCCGGCCGCCGCCACGACGTGCGGCGCGACCGCGTCGCGCACCGTTGCCCAGACGGCGGCGCCGTGGGCCAGCAGCGCCGGCTGGGCGTTGTGCGTGAGCGTCAGCTCGTCGGCCGGCCCCTCGAACATCAGCGTCGAGAGGGAAACGCCGAGCGCGTCGTCGACGGCGGCGAGCGTCTCGCGGGCGGCCGGGTAGTTCGCGGCGAGGTCCCGCGCCATCCCGGGCGCCTGCGAGCCCTGCCCCGGGAAGAGGAGTACGAGTGGCGGCATGAGCGAAGTGCGGGGGCGCCCCGCGCCGGGTGGCGACGCGGGGCGCCGCGGTTCAGAAGCGGACGACCATCGACGCCCAGGTGAAGCCGGCCCCGAAGGCCACCAGCAGCACCGTCGAGCCCTCCCTCACGCGCCCGCGCTCGATCGCCTCGTCGAGCGCGATGCCGATCGACGCCGACGACGTGTTGCCGAAGCGGTCGACGTTCACGTAGACCTTGTCCATCGGCACGTTCGCGTGCTTCGCCGTCGCCTCGATGATGCGCACGTTGGCCTGGTGCGGGATCATCACGTCGATGTCGGCGCCCGTGAGGCGCGCGCCGTCGAGGGCGCGGTCGGCGGCCTCGCTCATCGAGCGCACGGCGTGCTTGAAGACCTCGCGCCCGGCCATCTTCACGTAGTGCGAGCGGTCGCCGAGCACCGCCTCGGTGAACGGCACCGTCGCGCCGCCGCCCGGGCGCCAGAGCAGCTCGGCCAGCTGCCCGTCGCTGCGCATGTACGTCGAGAGGATCCCCTTGGCGTACTTCGCGTCGTCGGTGCGGCGGGCGTGGTCGCGCGCCTTGAGCACTACCGCGCCGGCGCCGTCGCCGAACAGCACGCAGGTCGCGCGGTCGGTCCAGTCGACGATCGCGCTCATCTTCTCGGCGCCCACCACGAGCACCGTCTGCGCGGCACCCGAGGCGATGAGCCCCTCGGCGACCGTGATCCCGTACAGCCACCCCGAGCAGGCGGCCGAGAGGTCGAAGGCGGCGGCGCGCTGCGCGCCGAGCGCGGCCTGCAGGTCGACGGCGGTCGCCGGGAGCAGGCGGTCCGGGGTCGCCGTGCTGAGGACGATCACGTCGAGGTCGCCGGGCTGCACGCCCGCCTTCTCCATCGCGCGGCGCGAGGCGTCGGCGGCCATCGAGCAGGTGCTCTCCCCGTCGCTCGCCAGCCGGCGTTCGTGGATCCCGGTGCGCTCGACGATCCACTCGTGCGTGGTCTCGATCCCCCGCGACCCGAAGTCGTGGTTGGTCAGGACGGTGGCCGGGACACCGCGGCCGGTGCCGGCGACGTACGCGACGGGACGCTTCACGGGAGGGGGGCGGGGCGCGTGTGCAGCGGCGACGCGCGCGGGTGGGACGGAGGGCGCCGGGGAGGCGCCTAGACGGTCGGGGCGCCGTCGGTCGCGACGCGCAGGTCGGTCGCCTCGGCGAGCCGGCGGCCGACGTGCTCGCTCATCCGCGACTCCACGGCGCGCACGGCGACGCCGACCGCGTTCTTGATGGCGCGCGGCCCGCTCTTCCCGTGCGAGATGATGCTCACGCCCTTCACGCCGAGGAGCGGGGCGCCGCCGTGGTCGGCGTAGTCGAGCTCGCGGAACGCCTGCTCGAGCGCCTCGCGCTCGGCGCCGAGCGCGCGGGCGAACATCCCCATGAGCGTGGGCGCGAGCGCCTCGTAGAACTTGAGGAGCACGTTGCCCACGAATCCGTCGCAGACGACGACGTCGATCGGGCCGCGGTCACAGTGGCCGACCGGGATGTCGCGCCCCTCGACGTTGCCGAGGAAATTCACGCCCGGCGTCGAGGCGAGCAGCTGGTGCGCCTCCTTCACGGCGGCATTCCCCTTCTCCGGCTCCTCGCCGATCGAGAGCAGGCCGACGGTCGGGTTGGGGCGGCCGAGCATGTCCTCGGCGTACACCGTCCCGATGCGCGCGAATTGCACGAGCTCCTCGGCGGAGCAGTCGACGTTCGCCCCCGAGTCGAGGACGACCACCGGCTTGCGCGCGGTCGGGAACATGGTGCTGATGGCGGGGCGCGCGAGCCCCTGGTGCCGGCCGAGGACGAAGGCCGACGCGGCCATCTGGGCGCCGGTGTTGCCGGCGGAGACGAAGGCGTCGGACTGCCCGTCGGCCTGGAGGCGCAGCCCGACGACCATGGAGCTCTGCGGCTTGCCGCGGAGCGCCACGGTGGGCTTGTCCGTCATCGCGATGACGTCGGGCGCCTCGACGATGGCGAGGCGGTCGCGGACGGCGGCGTGGGCCGCCATCTCGCCGGCGAGCAGCTCGTCGAGCGTCGCCTGGACGACGCGCGTCTGGCCGACCAGCTGCAGCGTGTGAACGCGGTCGAACTCCGCGAGGGCCAGGAGCGCGCCGGCCACGGCGGCGCGGGGGGCGTGGTCGCCCCCCATCGCGTCCAACGCGACGCGCGCCAAGGTCAGACTTCCTGGGCGGCTACGCGCAGCTCACCGGCGTAGTACCCGCACTCGTCGCAGACGCGGTGCGGGCGCTTGGGGCTGCTGCACTGCGGGCACGCCTGCAGCGCGATCGCGGGCGCGGCCTTGTGCGTGTTGCGGGCGCGCTTCTTCCGCTTGGAGGTGCGGCGCTTCGGGACGGCCATGGGAGGGTACCAGGAGCTGGGGAGTCAGTCGGCGGCGGGGGCGTCGCCGCGGCCGCCGAGGGCGCCGCGGAGCGTCTCCCACCGGGAGTCGGTGGTGGCGTGCGCGTGCTGCGGGTCCTGGTTGAGGTCCGCGCCGCACTGGGGGCAGAGCCCCCGGCAGTCCTCGCGGCAGAGCGGGTACGCGGGGGCGGCCAGGAGCCACTCCTCGCGCACCGCGGGCCGGAGGTCGAGCAGCCGGTCGCTCGGGTCGAACGGGTAGGCGTCGGACTCGTCGTCCACGTCGTCCAGCCCTTCCTCCGCGAAGATCAGGTGCGCGTCGGCGTCGATCACGGACTGGACGTCCGTGAGGCACCGCCGACACTCGCCGGCCGCCGTCCCCTGCAACCGCCCGCTGAAGTAGAAGCGCCCCGCGCCGGCGGCCGAGAGCCGCCCGGTGACCCGGATCGGCGTCTCCGGGAGCAGGTCGCCGGCCTCCCAGATCGGATCGGTGGGCGGCAGCTCCCCGTCGACGGCGGCGGCCTTCGACTCGAGCGAGCGGATGTCAAAGGACAGCATAGCCGCGGAAGCTAGCGGCCCGGTCGGGTCAATTCAAGTGACGCCCCGGCCGCCACTTAGCCCCCGCCGTCGGGGCCCCAATGGTCAGCCGACGACCTCGGTCTGGGCGAAGAAGAAGGCGATCTCGCGGGCCGCGTTCTCGTCCGAGTCCGAGGCGTGGATGGCGTTCCGCCCCTTCGACTCCGCGTACAGCTTGCGCACCGTCCCCTCGGCAGCCTCCGCCGGGTCGGTGGCGCCGATCGCCTCGCGCAGCGCCGCCACCGCGCCCGCCTGCTCGAGCACGATCGGCATGCACGGCCCCGAGGTCATGAAGCTCACCAGCTCCCCGTAGAAGGGGCGCTCCTTGTGGACCTCGTAGAAGGCGCCGGCCTCCGCCTGGGAGAGCTGCTTGACCTTCCCCGCGACCAGGCGGAACCCCTTCTCCTCGAGGAGCGCCAGGACCTTCCCCGCCTTCCCCGACCCGAACGCGTCGGGCTTGATGATCGCGAGCGTGCGATTGCCGGCCATGTGCAGTTGGTCTCCGCGGGTCGCTCAGGACCCGATCAGCTTGCGAACGATGTCCCCGCGCGTGAGGAAGCCGACCAGCCGCCCCTCGCGCACGACCGGGACCCGGTCGACGTCCTTGTTGGTCATCATGGCGGCCACCTCCGCCACCGGCTGCTCGGGGGAGACGCACAGCACCTGGCGCGTCATCACCTCCCGCACCGACCGGGGGCGGGCGTCGGGCCCCGCCGGCCCGCCGGCCGCCGGGGCCGCGTGGCCGCCGCGCTGAAGATAGTTGTTCAGGAGGTGCTGGAGCAGCTCGCGCTGCGTCAGCATCCCGATCACGCGCCCCCCGTCGTCGACCACAGGGAGCCCGGCGACGCCGGCGCGCACCATGTCGAGCGCCGCGTCCTTGAGCGGCGCGTCGGGGGAGACGGAGCGCGGGCGCTCGGTCATCAGGTCGCGCACGGTGAGCTGGTCGCGCAGCGCGACCTGCGCGAACACCGGCAGCGCCGCCAGCGCCCCGGCGTCCGGCTGCGCGAGCACGTCGGCTACCACCTCGGGTTTCGACAGCAGCCGCGCGAACGCACCGACTACCTGCAGGTAGAGCGCGGCCTGTCGCGGCGGCGCGGCGATCAGCAGGACGATGCGCGCCGACTGCGTCTCGTCGCTCTCGCCCAGCTCGCGCTCGACGGGGAGGCGGGTGATCCCGAGCGCGACCACCAGCTCGCGCACCGCGTCGCTCCGATAGTGGAGGAGGAAGGCGCGGTCCCCCATCCCCACGAGGTCCTCGGCGCGCTCCTCGGCCACCCGCGCCCGCAGCCGCTCCGGGTGCGACACCGCGCCGTCGCGCACCAGCCGCTCCAGCAGCACGCCGGCGGCGTCCTGCAGCGTCGGCCCCGGCAGCGGGACGACGACGCGGTCGGCGCGGATGAAGTCGGAGAGGAACATTGGGGGGGGCGGAGCGGCGCGGGCTGCGCGGTGCGGGCGACCCCTCGCCGTGCTCAGGGTGACCCGCACCGCGCAGCCCGCGGCACCAACTCAGTGAAGTCGCTCGCGCACCAGCTCGACGAAGTCGATCGGCCGCTGCGCGACGCCCATCCCGGCCGCCTTGAAGGCGTCGATCTTCTCGGCGGCGGTGCCCGAGGAGCCGGAGATGATCGCGCCGGCGTGCCCCATGCGGCGCCCCGGCGGCGCGGTCTGGCCGGCGATGAAGCCGACGACCGGCTTGGTCATCTTCTCCTTGATGAATGCGGCCGCGTCCTGCTCGTCCGTGCCGCCGATCTCGCCCATCATGGCCACGACCTTCGTGTCCGGGTCGCTCTCGAACGCCTGCAGCACGTCGATGAAGCCCGTGCCGTTGATCGGGTCGCCGCCGATGCCGACGCAGGTGCTCTGGCCGAGCCCCGCCTTGGTGAGGTGGTTCACCACCTCGTACGTCAGCGTCCCCGAGCGGCTCACGACGCCGACGTTCCCCGGGGTGCAGATGCGTCCCGGGATGATCCCGACCTTGCTCTGCCCCGGCGTGATCGCTCCCGGGCAGTTCGGGCCGAGCAGCCGCGCGCCGCGCTCCATGACGTAGGGGCGCACCTTGAGCATGTCGATGACCGGCACGCCCTCGGTGATGCAGACGACGAATTGCACGCCCGCGGCGGCGGCCTCCATCATCGCGTCGGCGGCGAACGGGGGCGGCACGTAGATCACCGACGTGTTGGCGCCGGTCTCCTTCACCGCCTCCTCGACGGTGTTGAACACCGGGACGCTGTTCTCGAACTTCTGCCCGCCCTTCCCCGGGGTCACGCCGGCGACGACGTTCGTGCCGTACTCCATCATCTGCTTGGCGTGGAACGAGCCGTCGCGGCCCGTGATCCCCTGCACGATGAGGCGCGTGTTCTTGTCGATGAAGACGCTCACTTGCCGCCCTCCGTCGCCAGCTGGACGGCCTTCTTCACCGCCTCGTCCATGTCGGTCATCGCCGCGAAGCCGTTCTCCCCCAGAATCTTCACGGCGATCTCCTCGTTCGTGCCGGTCAGGCGGATGACGATCGGCACCTTGAGCGGACTCTGCTTGGTGGCCGTCACGATCCCGTTGGCCACGTCGTCGGTGCGCGTGATCCCGCCGAAGATGTTGAACAGGATCGCCTTCACGTTCGGGTCCGCGGTGATGATGCGGAGCGCGTTGACGACCTTCTCGGGATTCGACGAGCCGCCGATGTCGAGGAAGTTCGCCGGCTCGCCGCCGTAGTACTTCACCAGGTCCATCGTCGCCATCGCGAGCCCGGCGCCGTTCACCACGCAGCCGACGTTCCCGTCCAGCTTGATGAAGGTCAGGTTCGCGTTGCGCGCGTCCACCTCGCTCGGCGCCTCGCTGCTCTCGTCGCGCAGCGCCTCGAGGTCCTTGCGGCGCTCCAGCTCGTTGTCGTCGATCACCATCTTGGCGTCGACGGCGATCACCTCGCCGGCGGGCGTCACGACGAGGGGGTTGATCTCGGCGAGCGAGCAGCCGTTCTCGATGAACGCCTGGTAGAGCTGCTGCATGATCTTCGCGGCCGCGCGCGCCTGCTTGGCGTCCTTATACAGGAAGAAGCCGAGCTGCTGCGCCTCGAACGGGAGCAGGCCGAAGCGCGGGTCGACCGGGAAGTACTTGATCTTGTCGGGCGTGGTCGCGGCCACCTCCTCGATGTCGATCCCGCCGGCGGCGCTGACCATGAACACGGCCTTCTTGGTCGCGCGGTCGACGATGATCCCGACGTACGCCTCGGTGCCGATGTCCGCGGCCTCGGCGACGAGCACCTTCTCGACGGTCAGCCCCTTGATGTCCATGCCGAGGATCGCCTGCGCCTTCTCGCGCGCGACCTCGGGGGTCGGGCAGAACTTCACGCCGCCGGCCTTGCCGCGGCCGCCCGCGTGCACCTGCGCCTTCACCATGACGGCCTTGCCGATGCGCCGCGCGATCGCCTCGGCCTCGTCGGGCGAGGTCGCGACCTCGCCCGGCGGGATCGGCACGCCGTAGCGGCGAAGCACGTCCTTCGCCTGGTACTCGTGGATGTTCACTAGGGGGTCTCCGGAGGGTGGGTGGCCGCCCGGAGTGCCCGCGTGCGACGCCCGGGGCGGCAGCCGGGCAAGCTACCCGGCCGTCGGTTGGGCGGGCAAGGCGGCCACGGACGCGGCCGCGGGGGTCAGCGCGGCGCGCCGACGGCGGCGCCGAGCGAGTCGAGCGTGCGCCCGAAGCGCGCCCAGTCGCCGCGCTGCAGCGCCTGCCGCATCGCGTCGTACAGCGCGCGCGCGCGCGCCAGCCGGTCGCCCCCCGCGTCGGGGCCGGCGCCGGGCGCGGCCCCGAGCGCGGCGGCGAGTGTGCGCGCGGCGCGCACGCTGTCATCCGCCGCGACCGCGACCGCGGCGACCGAAGGCGAGACGTCGCGCGAGCGGTCGTACGCGGGCTGCACGAAGGCGAGCGCGCCGCGCACGGGGAGCGCGCGCAACTGCCCTAGCAGAAGTGCGGGCCCGGCGGTCGTCGGCGCGGTCGCGCCGGGCGCGGCGCCGCTCGCCTCGACGGCCGCCGCTCGCAGGCGCTCGCCCAGCTCCGGCCAGCGCGGGAGCGCGACCTGGGCGGGTAGCCAGAGCGACCGCGGCGACGCGCCGCCGAGCGCGACGACCACGCCGTCGACGCGGCTGGCGGCGTCGAGCAGCGGGAGCGTCCACCCGGTGACGCGGCGCGGAGAGCCCGGAAGTGGCAGGAGCGTCACCGCGCGCGCCGCGCTCCCCCACGCGCTGTCGCCCGAGGCGCCGCCCGGCAGCCGCCGCGGCGCGACGCCGGTCGCGCCGCGCGGTCCGACCTGCGCGAAGGTCCACGCCTGCACCAGCGCGCCGTCGGCGGCCGGCGGGACGGCGGCGGCCAGCGCCGGGTCGGCCGCGGCCGCCGGAGCGAACAGCTGCGGAAAGCGGCGGATCCAGACGCGCGCGAGCGCGCCGGGCGCCGAGTCGGCCACGAGGCGCACGCCGCCGGACTGCGCGTTGACGACGGCGACGGCCGCGTGCTGGAAGTAGCTGCGCTCGCCGCCGGCCACCGCCCAGTGCGCGCTCAGCGGGTAGGCGTCGGTGGCGGCGTACAGGTGCAGGATCCAGTGCAGCGAGTCGCCGAGCACCGCCGGGTACAGCGAGGTGCCCTGCGTGAAGAAGGGCGCGAGCGCGCGCACGCGCTCGCGCGGGTCGCGGCGCAGCACCAGCTCCGGCGTCGGCACGCGGTCGAGCGCGTCGCTGAAGGCGAGCCGCAGGTCGCGGCGCGCCCAGGCGTGGGCGAGCCGCGTCCCCCACCCGTCCACCGGGTCGCCGACCACCTCGCGGTCGCCGTCGTTCACCACGGCGGGGCCGACCGCGTCGGGGTACACGAGCACCGCGACGCGGCGACCGGCGTCGACGAGCGCGCGCACGTCGCTGGTGACCGCGAGCGGCGCGCCGTCGGCGTCGGTGCGTGCGCCGTCCACCGCTACCACCGTCCAGTCGGCGAACGCCTCGTCGGGGGCGGCGGCGGCGGGGCGCTCGACGACCACGGCGCGCAGCGCGCCGTCGGGTGCCGCCTGCCACCCCACGTCCCCCACCGCCGCCCCGCCCCGCCGCGCGCGCGCCAGCGCCTGCAGGAGCACGGCCGGGTCCCACACGCTGCTCTGCGCGCCGAGCGCGCTCAGCGAGTCGGCGCCGTACCCCGCGGGCGCCGGCGCGACCGCGTCGGCGGCGTAGGCCCGGCGCGTGTAGAGCGCGCGCGTCGCGGCGTACGACGCCTCCAACCGCGCGCGCTCGTCGGGGCGCGTCATCTGCAGTAGCGCCAGCGGGGCGAGCCAGCGCGTCACCAGCGTCACCGCGAGCACCGCCGACACCACCCAGAAGGCGAGCCGCGGCTGCCCCGCCCACCCGGCGCGCAGCACCGCGAGGCTCGCCAGCGCGGTCGCGACGCCGAGCCCGAAGCGCAGCGGCACCCCCGCCCGGTGGTCGGCGAGCGTGAACGTCCCGGCGTCCCCCGAGCCGGCGACGAGCAGGCTGTACGCGTCCAGCCGGTGCCCCCATGCGAGCAGCAGAAGGAGCGCCACCCCGAGCACGGTCACGTGGCGCCGCACGTGGTTGGTGAGCCGCACGCGCCCGCGCACCACGCGCAGCCCCGGGGTGAGCGCGTAGCACGCCAGCACCAGCGCCCCGACGGCGAGCAGGACGAACAGCGCCCAGGTGTACAGCGCGTGCTCGAGCGGCAGCCAGTGCACGTGGAACGCGAGGTCGTGCCCGGTGAACGGCTCGATCTCCCCGAAGCCCGGACCCGCGCGCAGCGCGATGACCGACTGCCAGTCGTCGAGCGGGAGCGCCAACAGCGCGCCGACGGCCAGCGAGAGCGCGCCGGCGCCCCAGAGCAAGCTGCGTCCGGGAACCGTCTCGCCGATCTCGAGGTCGCCCAGGCGGCGCGGGAGCACGAGCCGATCGACCGAGCTGACGACGCCGGCCAGGTTGGCGAAGCAGAAGGCGGCGGCCAGCACCGCGCAGCTGCCGCGCAGCAGCCAGAGCCCGAACTCGCGCGCCCGCCAGACGGCGAGCGCGCCGGGCCCGAACGCCGCGTACCAGCGGCGTTCGACCACCAGCTCGGCGACCGCGCGCCCCAGCAGCAGGAGCGCCGCGACGCCGAGCGCGAGCGCCACCAGGCGGCGTCGCGTCACGCGCTCAGTGGCCCACGCCCGGCGTCGGATCCACGCCCTGCGCCCGCAGCCATCCTTCCATCTCGGCGCGGATCGCGTCGCGCCGCTCCGGCGTCAGCGCCTCGTAGCGCGTCACCAGGATCGGCTGCGTGTTGGAGGCGCGGATCAGCCCCCACCCGTCGCCGAACAGCACGCGCGCGCCGTCGACGTCGATGACCTCGTGCGTCGCCTTGAAGTGGCGCACCGCCGCCTCCACGAGCGCGAACTTGTGCTCCTCGGGGACGTCGACGCGCAGCTCGGGCGTCGAGAAGAACGGGGGCACGTCGGCCAGCATCCCCGACACCGAGCGCCCGTCCGCCGCCGCGATGCGCAGCAGCCGCGCCGCGCCGTAGAGCGCGTCGTCGTGGCCGTAGAAGCCCTCGGTGAAGAACATGTGCCCGCTCATCTCGCCGGCAATCGGGGCATGCGTCTCCTTCATCTTATCCTTGATGAGGGAGTGGCCGGTCTTCCACATGATGGGCTCCCCCCCGGCGGCGCGGATCGCGTCCGGGAGCGCCTGCGAGCACTTCACGTCGAAGATGATCGGCTGCCCGCGCCCGGTGCGCGCCAGCACGTCGCGGGCGTAGAGGATCAGCAAGTGGTCCCCCCACACGATCTCGCCGCGCTCGTCGACCAGCCCGATGCGGTCGGCGTCGCCGTCGAAGGCCACGCCGAGATCTGCGCCTTCGCGGCGCACGGCGGCGACCAGGTCGTGCAGGTTCTCGACGACGGTCGGGTCGGGGTGGTGGTTCGGGAATGTGCCGTCGCTCTCGGCGTACAGGTGCGTCACACGCGCGCCCAGCCGCTCCAGGAGGCGCGGCCCGACGATGGTGCCCGCGCCGTTCCCGTAGTCGGCGACGACGTGCAGCGGGCGGGCGAGCGGGCCGGTGCGCGCCACCACGTCGTCAACGTAGCGGTCCGTCACGTCGGTCGTCCGCACCCGCCCCGCCCCCGACGGAAAGGCGCCGCCGACGGCCAGCTGGTACAGCTCCTGGATCGCGCCGCCGTGCATCGAGCCGCGGCCGAGCGAGATCTTGAAGCCGTTGTACTCCGGAGGATTGTGCGAGCCGGTGATCTGGATCCCACCGACCACCGGCTCGTGGTGCAGCGCCCAGTAGGTGACCGGCGTCGGCACCACGCCGATGTCGACCACGTCGACGCCGCTCTCGGTGAGCCCGGCCACCAGCCCGTCGCGCAGCATCGCCCCGCTCGGCCGGTTGTCGCGCCCGACGGCCACCTCGCCGGTGATTCCGCGCGCGGCCAGGAACGCGGCGTACGCGCGCCCGAGGGCGTACGCCACCTCGGCGGAGAGGTCGCGGCCGACGATGCCGCGGACGTCGTACTGGCGGAAGATCTCCTGGCGGAGCGACCCGGGCATGCGGAGGGGGCGGGGTGGAAGGGCGGGCGGCGCAGTCGCACCGCGCCGGGGAGGATCGCCAGACGCTCGGGCCCGGGCAAGCGGAGGGCCGGCGCTGGGCCGGCCCTCGGGGTTGGTGCGGCGATGTGCGGCGCGTGCCGCCGGCTCAGCGCGCGGTGACGCGCAGCGGGTCGTCGGGCAGCCGCGGCGCCGGGGTCACGGCGGTCGCCGGCTGCAGGGAGCTCGAACGCGCCCAGCGCACGATGGGGGCCGGGTAGAGCCCGAGTGTCAGCAGCAGCGCTGCCGAGGCGACGATCACCGACCGCGTCCAGGCGGGGGTGTCGGGGAGCGCCGGCGCGTCCGCGGGGCGCGGGCGCATGAACATCACCATGATCACGTACAGGTAGTAACCCGCCGAGATCACGCTGGTGACGACGAGCAGGATCGCCAGCCGGGTCTGCGGCGCGGGCGCCTGCAGCGCCGCCTGTACCAGGTAGAACTTCCCGAAGAAGCCGATCCCGCCGGCCAGCGGGAAGCCGAGCAGGGCGAGCATGAACACCGCCATCGCGATCGCGAGCAGCGGTCGCACCGAGAAGAGCCCCGCCCAGTCGCGCACGTCCTGCGGCCGCTCGGCGCCCTCCGTGAGCGCCTGCATCACCGCGAAGGCGCCGACCGTCGCCAGCGTGTAGGCGAACAGGTAGAAGACCAGCGCCGCCGCGCCGTTGGTGGTGTTGGTGACCAGCGCCACCAGCAGGTAGCCGGCGTGGGCGATGCTCGAGTAGGCGAGCATCCGCTTGAAGTTGCGCTGCGAGAGGGCGATCAGGTTGCCGAGCACCATGGTGAGCGCCGCCAGCCACCAGAGCACCGTGTGCCAGCGCACGAACAGCGGCGCGAACCCCTCCATGAAGACGCGGGCGAAGGTCGCGAACGCCGCCGCCTTCACCGCCGCGGCCATGAAGGCCGTGAACGGGGTCGGCGCCCCGTCGTAGACGTCGGGCGTCCACATGTGGAAGGGCGCGGCGGCCACCTTGAAGGCGAAGCCGACGAGCATCAGCGCCAGCCCGATCACGACCATCGACCCCGGCCCCACCGGCACCGTCTGCAGCGCCGCGCCGACGGCGGCCAGGTTGGTCGCGCCGGTCGCGCCGTAGACCAGCGCCACCCCGTAGAGCAAGAACGCGGTCGAGAAGGCGCCGAGTAGGAAGTACTTGAGCGCCGCCTCGGCGGAGCGCGCGCTGCGCCGGTTGATCCCGGCCAGCACGTACACCGCGATCGACATCAGCTCGATGCCGAGGAAGACGAGGATCAGGTCGCGGGCCGCCGCCAGCAGCATCATCCCCGAGGCCGCGAGCAGCGTCAGGGCGTGCGACTCGACCGCCACGGGCTCGGCGCGGCGCCCGTAGTCGTCGGCCAGCGCGAGGCTGAGGATCGTGCCGACGAGGATCACGACGTCGGCGGCCCAGCGGAAGTTGTCGATCGCGATCGCGCCCGGGCCGGCGGTGACGCCGTTGAGCCCCATCCAGGCGATGGCGGCCAGCGCGGCCAGGCAGACGCCGATGGCGCCGGCGCCGACCGGCCGTCCCGACGCGCCCTCGGGGCGCCAGACGCCCCAGAGGAGGAGAACCATGGCCCCGCCCATGACCACCAGGTCGGGGAGGAGCGCGAAGAGCAGGGCGGACGGGACGGTCAGGTCGAGCGGCATGGAATCAGGGCTGGACGGCGGTGCCGCCGGTGGTGCCGCCGGTGGGGACGGCGGCCAGCTGTGCCCCGCGCTCGACCTGCTGCACGAGGCGGGCGGCCGCCGGCTCCATCCGGCGCAGCACCGGGCCGGGCGCGAGCCCGAGCCAGAGGATGGCCACCGCGAACACGCCGACCACGGCGAGCTCGCGACGGTTCAAGTCTACCAGGGTCGCGTTCGCCTCGCTGCGGAGCGGGTTGAAGAGCACCCGCTGGATCCCCCACAGGAGGTAGGCCGCCGCGAACACGACCCCGGTCGAGGCCAGGATCACGAACAGGGGCGCCGTCTGGTACGCCCCGAGGAGCGTCAGGAACTCGCCCACGAAGCCGTTCGTCCCCGGCAGCCCGATGCTGCTCAGCGCCACCAGCAGGAAGAAGGCGGAGAAGACCGGCACCGAGCGCGCGATCCCGCCGAACTTGGCGATCTCGCGCGTGTGGGCGCGCTCGTAGAGCATGCCGATCATCAAGAAGAGCGCGCCGGTCGAGATGCCGTGACTTACCATCACCATCAGCGCGCCCTGGATGCTCTGCTCGGTGAGGGCGAAGATCCCGAGCATCACGAAGCCGAGGTGGCTGACGCTCGAGTAGGCGACGAGCTTCTTGAGGTCGGGCTGCACCATCGCCACCAGCGCGCCGTAGACGATCGACACCACGGCGAGGCCGAGCACGATCGCCCGCACCGTGGGGTGCATGGCGGCCGCCGGGAAGAGCGGAAGCGCGAAGCGCAGGAACCCGTAGGTCCCCATCTTCAGCATCACCCCGGCCAGGATCACGCTTCCCGCCGTCGGCGCCTCGACGTGCGCGTCGGGGAGCCAGGTGTGGAAGGGGAAGAGCGGGACCTTGATCGCGAACGCGAGGAAGAAGGCGCCGAACAGCCAGAAGGTCGCCGGGCCGGTGTGCCGGAAGTTCGCCAGGATGTGCTCATACGCGAAGCTGGTCGCGCCCGTCCCCGCCCACAGCCAGATGATGGCGAGGAGCATGAGCAGCGAGCCGAACATCGTGTACAGGAAGAACTTCACGCTCGCGTAGGTGCGCCGCTCCCCGCCCCACATGCCGATGATGAAGTACATCGGCACGAGCATGATCTCCCAGAAGACGTAGAACAGGAGCAGGTCGAGCGTCGTGAACACCCCGACCATCCCGGTCGTGAGCACGAGCAGCAGCACGTAGTGGGTGCGGAGCTTGGTGCGCACGCTCGTCCAGTCGCCCATGATGGCGAGCGGCATCAGGAACGTCGTCAGCAGCACCATGAACAGCGAGATCCCGTCGACGCCGAGCGTGAAGCGGGCTCCCCAGTCCTCGATCCAGGGGAGGTCGACGCGGAACTGCCACGCGGGGTCGGCGGGGTCGAACGCCCACCACATGCCGGCCGACAGCAGCGCCTCGACGAGGAGGGTGCCGAACGCGATCACGCGCACGCGACGCCCGTCGACGTACTCCTCCTGGGTCTCGGGGTGCAGCGCTGGTCGGCAGGCGAGCCCGATGAGCGCGGCACCGGCCAGCGGCACGAGCAGGAGCGCGGGGAGTATCCAGGTGGCGTAGTGCACGGTCGCGAGCCATTCACGCATGAGCCGACCTCCCGGTGTGGTCGTCCCGTGGCGCGCGCGTCCGGTGGGGCGCACGCGTCGCCGGACGGAGACGCGAAACGAACCGGTGCTGTGGGGCCAACTTGCACCTGGGGGCAGGAGCCCGGAAGGTGCGCGCGCGGCGGCGGGTCGTCCCCGCGCAGGGCGGCGACGGGCGCTTACGGCATTCCGTTGGAGAGCTGGGCCGACGCCGCCTCCGCGCCCCGCGTGACCTGCTCGACGATCCGCGTCGCCGGCCCCTCGATCCGCCGGAGCACTCCGCCCGGCGCGATCCCGAGCCAGAGGATCGCCGTCGCGAACCCGGCCATGGCGACCATCTCGCGCACGTCGAGGTCGCGCACCCCGGCGGCCGCCTCGTCCTTCGATCGTGGGTTGAAGATCACGCGCTGCAGCGCCCAGAGCAGGTACACGGCGGCCAGAATGACGCCCGTGGTCGCCAGCACCGCCGGGATCGGGAAGGCGCCGTACGCGCCGATGAGCACCAGGAACTCGCCGACGAAGCCGTTGGTCCCGGGGAGCCCGATCGTGCTCAGCGCCACCAGCGTGAGCGACGCCGCGAACAGCGGCGCCACGCGCGCGATCCCGCCGAAGCGCTGGATCATCCCCGTCCCGCTCCGGTCCTGCAGCATCCCGACCAGTAGGAAGAGCGCGCCGATCGAGACGCCGTGGCCGACCATCACCATCATTGCGCCCTGGATGCTCTGCACGGTGAGCGCGAAAATCCCGAGGATCACGAAGCCGAGGTGGCTCACCGACGCGTACGACACGAGCTTCTTGAAGTCGGGCTGGACCATCGCCACCAGCGCCCCGTAGATGATCCCGGCCACCGCCAGCCCGATAATCGTCAGCCGCACCGTCGGGTCGAGCGCCGCCGCCGGGAAGAACGGCAGCGCGAAGCGCAGGATCCCGTACGTCCCCACCTTGATGCCGAGCGCCACCGCGCCGCTGGTCGGCGCCTCGTGCTGGGCGTCGGGGAGCCAGGTGTGGAAGGGGAAGAAGGCGCTCTTGATCGCGAAGGCGAGGAAGAAGCCGAGGAAGAGCCAGACCTGCGCGGTCGGCGAGATCGCGCCGCGCGTGGCGATCAGCAGGGCGTCGAGGTTGAAGCTCTGCGAGCCGCCCGCGACCCAGAGCGCGATGATCGACACGAGCATGAGCAGCGAGCCGACGAACGCGGCGAGGAAGTACTTGTGGCTCGCCCGCGCGCGCTCCGCCCCGCCCGAGATGCCGATCATGAAGTACATCGGGATGAGCACCAGCTCCCAGAACACGTAGAACAGGAGCAGGTCCAGCGAGACGAAGACCCCGAGCACGCCCGTCGTGAGGATGAGCAGCAGCCCGTAGTAGCTGCGCACCTTGCTGGTCACGTTCGCCCAGCTCGCCAGCACCGCCAGCGGCATCAGGAGCGTCGTCAGCAGCACCATGACGAGCGAGATCCCGTCGACGCCGAGCGTGAGGCCGGCGCCCCACTCGGGGATCCAGGGCAGGTCGACGCGCGCCTGCCACCCGGTGGTGCCGGGGTCGAAGATCGCCCACAGGCCGAGCGACATCAGCGCCTCGCCGACGAGCACGATCATCGTCAGCACGCGCACGTCGCGCCACGCCGCGAAGCCGGGCGCCTGCCCGGGTCGCGCCGTCCGGCCGAACATGAAGATCAGGAGCGCCCCGATCAGGGGCCACACGAGCAGCGCGGGCAGCACCCAGCTCTCCAGGCGCAGCGCGGCGAGGGCGTCACGCATTCCGCGTCGAGTCGTTCGGGGAAAGGAAGGCCGGGCGGGTCATCGGAAGGCGACCGCGCCGATCACCACCAGCGCGCCCACGGCGACGATCCAGGCGTAGTTGCCCACGTTCCCGGTCTGGATGCGCGCGCCGGCCCAGGCCACGCCGCGCATGAGGAGGGCGCTCCCGTTCACGATCACCCCGTCGATCAGCCCGACGTCCAGGCCGCGCCAGAGCACCTTGCGCGAGAGCGCAACGGTCGGCTCGACCAGGAACCGGCCGATCCCGCGGTCCACGTAGTACGCCTGCTGCACCGCCCCCCCCAGCCCCGAGTCGGCCGCCTCGGCCTCGCGCTTGGGGAGGAGCGCGCCGCGGTAGCGCAGCACGGCGAAGCCGATGCCGAGCGCCGACGCCGCGACCGCGGCGCCGATGAGCGCGTACTCGGTGGCGTGGCTCAGGTGCGCGACCTCGCCGCCGGCCAGCGTCGCGCTGGCGCGCGCCACCACCGGCGACAGCCACCGGTCGAGCAACCCCTCGGGGCCGAGCGCGTGCAGCACCGCGGGGAGGTTGAGCCACCCGCCCAACACCGTCAGCACGCCCAGCACCGCGAGCGGCCCGGTCATGATCCACGGCGCCTCGTGCAGGTGCGGCCGCTCCCCCTCCCCGGTGCGGTTCGCCCCGTGGAAGGTGTAGAGCATCATGCGCGTCATGTAGACGGCGGTGAGGAGCGCCGTGACCAGCCCGAGGACGTAGATCGCGTAGAGGATCGCCGATCCCGGGATCCCGAGCACGGTCAGCTCGCCGATCGCCGAGTGGCGCGCGGCGCCGTAGACCGCCCCGAGGATCTGGTCCTTGGAGAAGAAGCCGGAGAAGACCGGCACGCCGGCGATGGCCAGCGTCGCCGCCCACATGAGGGCCCAGGTGACCGGCATGTGCCGGCGCAGCCCGCCCATGTTGCGCATGTCCTGCGCGTCCTCCTCGCGGTGCGTGTGGTGGTACGCCTCGTGGAGGGCGTAGATCACGGAGCCGGCGCCGAGGAAGAGCAACGCCTTGAAGAAGGCGTGCGTCGCGAGGTGGAAGACCGCCGCCGAGTACGCCCCCACCCCCGCGGCCACGAACATGTAGCCGAGCTGCGAGACGGTGGAGTACGCGAGGACCTTCTTGATGTCCCACTGCTTGAGGCCGATGGTCGCCGCGAACAACGCCGTCAGCGCGCCGGTGACCGCGACCAGCAGCGAGGCGAGCGGGGCGAGCGCGAACAGCGCCCCGCTGCGCGCGATCAGGTAGACGCCCGCCGTCACCATCGTCGCCGCGTGGATGAGCGCGGAGACCGGCGTCGGGCCGGCCATGGCGTCCGGAAGCCAGATGTAGAGCGGGAGCTGGGCGCTCTTGCCGGCGCAGCCGAGGAAGAGGAAGAGGCAGATCGCCGTCACCACCGCCCCGTTCACCGCCAGGCGGCTCGCCGCGGCGTCGACGCCCGCGTAGTCGAGCGTGCCGAGGTTGGCCCAGAGCAGGAACATCGCGACCAGAAAGCCGAAGTCGCCGACCCGGTTGACGATGAACGCCTTCTTACCGGCGTTGGCGTTGCTCTCGTCGGAGAACCAGAAGCCGATGAGCAGGTAGGAGCAGAGCCCCACCCCCTCCCAGCCGACGAAGAGCACGGGGTAGCTGGCGCCGAGCACCAGCACGAGCATGAAGCAGACGAACAGGTTCAGGTACGCGAAGTAGCGCGAGTACCCCGGGTCCGTCCGCATGTAGCCGATGCTGAACAGGTGGATCAGCGTGCCGACGCCGGTGATGATGAGCGTCATCAGCATCGACAGCTGGTCGACCTGCAGCCCCCAGTTGATGCGGAGGTCGCCGGCGGGCATCCACGAGCCGTAGCTGCGCGTGAACGCCCCCGCCGTCTCGAGCGCCGGCCCGGCCGCCCGCATCGCCAGGAAGATGGCCAGCGCGAGCCCGAACGCGACCGCCACGACGAGCGGGCCGACGACGCTCGAGAGCGTGTTCCACCGCTTGTGGAAGGTCGCCGACTCGGCGTCGTACGCCTCCTCGTGCGCCATGTCGGTGTGCCCGGCCTCGGCGTCGTGCGACACGTCCTCGGGCCCGGCGTGGTACGCCGGCACGATCGAGAGGAGGCCGTTGATCACGAAGCCGAGCAGCGGGAGCAGCGGCAGGAGCCAGACGTACTCCGCCACCGTGCCCGCGAGCGGGTGGGCCGCCGGCGGGGCCGCGGCCTGGAGGAGAGCGAGCGGCATCGACCCCGTCAGCCCTTGAGCAGGTTGATGTTCTGGAGCTCCACAGTCCCGAAGTGCCGGTAGACGGCGATCACGATCGCCAGCCCCACCGCCGCCTCGGCCGCGGCCACGGTCATCACGAACACCACGAACACCTGCCCCAGCGCCCCGCCGTGCAGCTTGGAGAGCGCGACGAAGCTCAGGTTCACGGCGTTGAGCATAAGCTCCACGCACATGAAGATGATCAGGGCGTTGCGGCGGGTGAGCACGCCGACGACCCCGATCGTGAACAGGACCGCGCTGAAGAAGAGCGACTCGGCGATCACGCGGCCCTCTGGCGCTTGGCGAGCACCACCGAGCCGACCACCGCGACCAGGAGCAGGACGCTCGTGATCTCGAAGGCCAGCAGGTGCTCGGTGAACAGCAGCTGCGCGACCGGCGCCACCACGTTGGTCTGCGGCACGTCCGACGGCGCGACGGTCGGCACCCGCCCGCGCGACAGCACGAGCAGCTGCGCCAGCAGCGTCACGCCGACCGCGCCGGCCGACAGCCGCACCGCGTTGCTGCGGAAGTCGGGGGCGTCGGTCTGGCCGAGGTTCAGGAGCATGACGACGAACAGGAAGACGACCATGATCGCCCCGGCGTAGACCAGCACCTGGATGGCGCCCACGAACTGCGCGTCGAGCATCACGTAGAGCCCGGCCAGCGCGAACATCGTGTTCACGAGCCAGAGCGCGGCCGCCACGGGGCTCTTCCGAGTCACGAAGAGCAGCGCCGAGGCGACGGCGATGATCCCGAACAGGTAGAAGTGGAACTGGTAGAGGAAGCTCATCCGGTCACTCGCCCTTCGGGTCGGCGGGGTCCCACAGCTCGCTCACCGGGTGCGTCTGCGCCATCAGTCGCTCGAGGTCGTAGACCATCCCCTCGCGGCTGTACTCCGCGTTCTCGTAGTGCCGGCCGACGTGGATCGCCTCCTCCGGACACACCTCCTGGCAGTAGCCGCAGAAGATGCAGCGGAACTCGTCGATCTCGAAGACGAGCGGGTAGCGGTTCCCCTGTTCGTCCTCGCCCGGGACCAGCTTGATGCAGTTGGCCGGGCAGACGGTCGGGCAGAGGCCGCAGGCCACGCACTTCGCCTTGCCGGTCTCGGTGGTGAGCATGCGGTGGGTCCCGCGCCAGCGCGGCGAGAGGTCCCACTTCTGCTCGGGGTACTGGATCGTGACCTGGTGCCGCTTCTCGCGGTTGACCAGGTGCTTGAACGTCTGCGCCATCCCCTTGAGCGTGGCGCGCACGTAGCTGACCTCCTCGACGGGGCGGTCGAGCACCTTCACGTTGATCGCCATCAGTCGGCCGCCTCGCCGGCCAGCTCCGCCGCGACCGGGACCCGGCGCCCGGCACGCGCCGCGTAGGCGCGGGCGCGCAGCCGCGCGACCTCGCCGGCCCGCGCCCGCCCGCTCGCCGGGCTGATGAGCCGCCCGCGGTCGAGCACGACGAACAGGAGCACCAGCAGTACCAGGTTGAGCCCGAACAGGATCGCGCCGTACACCGGCCCCCGCGCCACGCCCGCGGCGTCGAGCACGAGGATCGCCGTGGCGACGACCACGATGTAGGCGAGCGCCACCGGGAGCATCACCTTCCACCCCAGCGACATCAGCTGGTCGTAGCGGAAGCGCGGGAGCGTCCAGCGGATCCAGATGAAGGTGAACAGGAAGAAGAGCGTCTTGGCGCCGAAGCTCGCCAGCGTGGCCAGCGTCTTGGGCACGCTGTACGGCTGCGCGTTGTCCCAGGTCGTGAACGGGATGTCCCAGCCGCCAAAGAACAGCGTGACCATCAGCGCGCTCTGCGTGATCATCGCCGAGTACTCGGAGATGAAGAACATCGCGAACGCCATCCCGCTGTACTCGGTGTGGTAGCCGGCGATCAGCTCCGACTCCGCCTCCGGGAGGTCGAAGGGGAGCCGGTTGGTCTCGGCGAAGGCGGCGACCATGAAGATGAAGAACGCCACCGAGAGCCCGAACACGTTCCACCCGACCGTCGCCTGCTGGGCGATGATCGTGTTCAGCGAGACGTTCCCGGCCAGCAGCAGGATCGGGATGGTCGACATCCCCATCGCGATCTCGTACGACACCATCTGCGCGCTCGACCGCAGCCCGCCGAGCAGCGAGTACTTGTTGTTCGACGCCCACCCGGCCAGCGTGATCCCGTAGACGCCGAGCGACGTGATCGACAGGACGTAGAGGAAGCCGATCGGGAGGTCGGCCACCACCATCGGCACGAGCCCCCAGGGCGTGGGGAGCGGCGCGGCGAACGGAATGACCGCGAAGGTGACCAGCGCGGGGACGAACGCCAGCGCCGGCGCCAGCCAGAAGATCGGCGCGTAGACGAACCCCGGCGAGACGCGCTCCTTCATGAAGTTCTTGAGCCCGTCCGCCACCGGCTGCAGCAGCCCGCCCGGCCCGACGCGGTTCGGCCCGTGCCGGTCCTGGATCCAGGCCGAGATCTTCCGCTCGGCGAGGGTGAGCAGCGAGACCAGACCGAGCGTCACCGCGAAGACGACCAGCATCTTCACGATCGTGGCGACGACGAAGACGCCGTTGCCGGGGTGCTCGACCTGCGGGTCGTAGCCCTGGAGCAGCGCCAGGGCGGCGAGCGCGTGCATGCTCATGCCGCCCCCGCCAGCGCCGGCTCGGCGGCGAAGCGCTCGGCGTCGGTCACGGGGAGCCCGCGCAGCCCAAGCGCGTCGTACGACAGCCCGGCGAAGCTCGCGTGCGCGGAGGCCAGCGCGGCGAAGGCGTCGGTGGCGGTGAAGTAGCCTTCCCCCTCCCCCATCGCGGCCAGCAGGTCGCCGAGCACGTACCAGCTCGGGCGCGCCAACCCGTGCGCCGCCTTGGCCTGCAGGAAGCGCTGCACGCGCCCGCGCACGTTGGTGAACGTCCCCTCCTCCTCCGCCATGTTGGCGATCGGCAGGACGACGCTCGCGCCGGCCGCCCACGCAGGGACGGTGGTGCCGACCACCAGCACGCGCGCGCCCGCCGGAAGCGTCGGCGTCGCGGCCGCGAGTTCCTCATCGGCCACCACCAGCACGTCGTCGGCGGTCAGCCCATCCAGCACGGCCGCGCTCTCGCGCCGCTCGAAGCCGAGCAGCTCCGCACCGACGACGTTGGCCGCGCGGTCGGCGCGCAACGCGAGGTCGGGGACGCCGACGAGCGGCGCCTCGGGGCCCGTTTCGACGGTGTACACGCCGGTGCCGCCGGTGCGCGCGACCAGCCGCGCCAGCAGTCCGAGCGCCTCGTTCGACAGCATCGGCGACGCGAGGACGAAGGCGCGCCGCCCGTTGAGCAGCGCCGCCGCCTCGCGCAGCGCCGCGTCCCAGTCGGCGGCGGCCAGCTCGGTGCCGCCGGCGCGCGACAGCGCGCGCACGTACGGCAGCTCGGCGCGGTCGCGGCGCTCCAGCCAGCGGTAGTTCAGCCGCCCCTGGTCGCAGAGGAAGTACTGGTTGACCTCCTCGTTGGCGCGCGGGCGCATGCGGACCACCGTGTCGTCGCGCGTCTCGAGGATGCTGTTGCACCCCTGCGTGCAGTTGGGGCACACCGACGCGGTGCGGTCCAGCTCCCAGGCGCGGGCCTTGTTCAGGAAGTCCTTCGAGACCAGCGCGCCCACCGGGCAGAGGTCGATCACGTTCCCGGACCAGGCGTGCCCGCCGAGGTCCGCCTCGGGGTGGATCCCGATGACGGCGCGGTCGCCGCGCTCGCTCACGTTCAGCACCGGCTCCTGCGCGACCTTGTCCATGAAGCGGACGCAGCGCGTGCAGAGGATGCAGCGGTTGGTGACGTACAGGACGTCGCCGCCGAAGTCCTCGACCGGGTTGAAGCGCTTGGGCTCCAGGTAGCGCGAGTCGGCGCGCCCCTCCTGGAAGGTGTAGTCCTGCAGCTCGCACTCGCCCGCCTGGTCGCAGATCGGGCAGTCGAGCGGGTGGTTGATGAGGAGGAACTCGAGCACCCCCTTCCGCGCCTCGAGCGCCTTCGGGGAGTGCACGTGCACGACCTGCCCCTCGCCGACCGCGGTGGCGCAGGCGGGGGCGAGCTTGGGAAACTTCTCGACCTCGACGAGGCACATCCGGCACACGCCGGCCACCGGGAGCCCCGGGTGGTAGCAGTAGTGCGGGATGAGGATGCCGGCGGTCTTCGCCGCCTCGAGGATGCTCGTCCCCTCGGGGACGACGACCTGTCGTCCCTCGACGGTGAGCGTGACCTGCTTCACGTCGGCCATGGCGTGGTCCCGGTCAGACGACCGTGGGGCTGGCCGCGCGCGGCGCGGCGGCCGCGGTGGCGCTGCCCGCGAAGCTCACGACGTTCGGGCTGGCCTTCAGCTTGGCCTCGAACTCGTGGCGGAACTTCTTGAGCCCGGAGACCACCGGCGTGGCGCACGAGTCGCTGAGCACGCAGATGGTCTTGCCGGTCATGTTGTCGGCGATCGAGAGCAGCGTGTCGAGGTCTTGCGCGACGCCCTGCCCGGCGGCGATGCGCTCCAGGATCTTGGTCGTCCACGCGGTCCCCTCGCGGCACTGCGAGCACTGGGCGCAGCTCTCGTGGGCGTAGAAGCGGCAGAGGCGCGCGATCTGGCGCACCATGTCCTGCCGGTCGTCGAACACGATCACCCCGCCCGACCCGAGCATCGAGCCGGCGGCGACGAACCCCTCGTAGTCCATGACCGCCGTGCGGCACTCCTCGGCGGTGAGGAAAGGGACCGACGAGCCGCCCGGGATCACGGCCTTGATCTCGCGCCCGTCCGCGGCGCCGCCGCAGAGCTCCCAGAGGAACTCGCCGAAGTCGAAGCCGAGCGGCACCTCGTAGTTGCCGGGGCGGGCGACGTTGCCGCACACCGAGAACAGCTTGGTGCCGACACTCTTCGGGTTGTCGGGGCGGCCGAACTGCTTGTACCAGTCGGCGCCGTTGTTGAGGATGTGCGGCGTGGCGGCGAGCGTCTCGACGTTGTTGATCGTCGTCGGCTGGCCGAACAGCCCCGCCACCGCCGGGAAGGGCGGCTTGATGCGCGGGTTCCCGCGCCGCCCCTCCAGCGAGTTCATGAGCGCCGTCTCCTCGCCGCAGATGTAGGCGCCGGCGCCCTGGTGCACGTGGACGTGCACCGTCTTGCCGCTCCCCATCGCGTTCTCGCCGATCACGCCGGCGGCGTACGCCTCCTTCACGGCCGCGCGCACCTGCTCCAGCGGCTCGGTGAACTCGCCGCGGATGTAGATGTAAGCCGTGGTGGCGTAGATCGCGTACGCGCCGAGCGCCACGCCCTCGACCAGGGCGTGCGGCGTCCAGCGCATGATCTCGCGGTCCTTGAAGGTGCCGGGCTCCGACTCGTCGGCGTTGCAGCACAGGTAGTGCTGCTTGCCGTCGGGCTTCATGAAGCTCCACTTCACGCCCGTCGGGAAGCCGGCGCCGCCGCGCCCGCGGAGCCCCGAATCCTTGACGATCGTCTGGATCTCCGCCGGGTCCATCTTCAGCGCCTTCTCGAGCGCGACGTAGCCGCCGCGGTCGCGCCACCCCTTGAGGGTGCGCGCCTCGGCGTCGCCGAAGTGCTTCGAGAGGACGGGGGTCTCGCGGGGGTGCGAGGGGTGCGGGTAGCCCATGCGTCCGGGGTCGGGCTCAGGGAAGCGCGGCCAGGATCTCGGGGACGCGCTGCGGCGTCACCGACTCCAGGAACTGCTCGTTGATCATCACCGGTGTGGCGAAGCCGCAGGCGCCGAGGCACTCGACCTCGATCACCGTGTAGCGGCCGTCGGCCGAGGTCACCCCCAGCTCGCCGCACCCGGTGTGCTGCAGGAAGGCGTCGACCACCCCCTCGGCGCCGCAGACGTGGCACGGGGTGGTGGTGCACACCTGGATGAAGTACCGCCCCACCGGGTGCTGGTGGTACATCGTGTAGAAGGTCACGACGCCCTTCACGTACGCGCCCGTGAGGTCGAGCGCGTCGGCCACCTCGGCCATCGCCTCGTCGCTCACCCATCCGCGCTCGCGCTGCACGATCCAGAGCGCCGGCAGCAGCCCGGCCATCTTGGTCGGGTAGCGCGTCAGCAGCTCGTCGAGCTCCGCGCGCGGCGCGGTGCCGGCCGCGAACACCGGCTCGTACGGCCCGTGGTCGTGCGTCGCGCCGTGCGCCGTCAGCTCGGAGGGCGCCGGCTTGGGCGTGCTGGGGCCGTAGGTCACCGGTCGACCTCCCCCATCACGATGTCGATGCTGGCGTTGATCGCGATCACGTCCGACAGCAGGTGCCCCTCGACCATCTTCGGGATGGCCGACAGGTTGATGAACGCCGGCGGGCGGATGCGCCAGCGCACCGGCTTGCTCGTCCCGTCGGAAACCATGTAGTACCCCTTCTCCCCCTTCGGGCTCTCGACGGCGACGTAGCACTCGCCGACCGGCGGGCGCGGCCCCTCCATCACCAGCTTGAAGTGATGGATCATGCTCTCCATCTCGCTCGTCGCCTTCGACTTGGGGGGGAGGATGATGCGCGGGTCCTGGACGTTGACCGGCCCGTCCGGCAGCCGCTCGACCGCCTGCTCGAGGATGCGGATGCTCTGCAGCATCTCTTCCATGCGCACCAGGTAGCGGTCGTACACGTCGCCGTTGGTCCCGACCGCGACGTCCCAGTCGTAGGTCTCGTAGTCGAGGTACGGGAAGTCCTTGCGCACGTCGTAGGCGACGCCGGACGCGCGGAGCATCGGCCCCGAGAGCCCGTAGTTGATCGCCTCGTCCGACGTCATCACGCCGAGGCCCACCGTGCGCCCCACCCAGATCGCGTTCCGGGTGAGCATCTTGTCCGCCTCGGCGAGCGTCTTGGGGAAGCCGCGGATGAAGCGGCGCAGCCCGTCGAGCCAGCCGTCCGGGATGTCGGCCACCATCCCGCCGACGCGCGTGAGCGACGTCGTCAGGCGCGCGCCGCACCACCCTTCGAGCAGGTTGTAGACGTTCTCTCGCTCCTGGAAGGTCCACAGGAAGGGGGTGAACGCCCCCATGTCGACCGCCGTCGTCCCCATCCACACCAGGTGCGAGATGATGCGCGACAGCTCCATCGTGATCACGCGCAGCACCTTGCACCGCTCGGTGATCTCGATGCCGAACAGCCGCTCCGCGCCGAGCGCGAAGGCGACGTTGTTCCCCGGCGAGTTGAGGTAGTCCTCGCGGTCGGTCCAGGGGATGATCTGGTTGTACTGGCGGTACTCGCCGATCTTCTCGAAGCCGCAGTGCAGGTAGCCGACGTGCGGGATGCAGCGCACCACCGTCTCGCCGTCGAGCTCCAGCACCAGCCGCAGCACCCCGTGGGTCGCCGGGTGCTGGGGGCCGATGTTGATCAGCATGTGCTCCCCGCCGAGGTCGGGCTCGACCGACGGCGGCGCCTCGAGCTGCACCGCGTTCCCGCGGTCGTCGACGACCAGCGGGGTCCGCTGCGGGCGGCCGTCGGGGCCGATGCCGGAGGTGGAGAGCGCCACCTCGACGGTGCGCGTGGTCGTGGGCATCAGGCGGTCCTCACTCGCCGGTGCGCTCGCCCGAGGCGAGGCGCCGGCGCATGTCGTCGGGGAGCTCGCTGAACGCTTCCGCGACGGAGATCTCTTCCATGGAGTAGCGCGCCTCCGGGTTGGCGGCGAGCGCCTGCCGGAGCTGCTCGGCGCGGCTGAAGCGGCCGCGCAGCGGGAAGTCCTTCCGCAGCGGGTGCCCCTCCTTGTACTGCTCCCACATCAGGATGCGGCGCAGGTCCGGGTGCCCGTCGAAGCGCACGCCGAACATGTCGAAGCACTCGCGCTCCATCCAGTCGGCCGCCTTGTAGACCGGCCAGACGCTCGGCACCGCGAGCGGCGCGCCCTTGGGGAGCAGCGCCTTGAGGCGCAAGAAGCGGCGGTACGGGAGCGAGCGCAGGTGCCACACGACTTCGAGCGGCTGCTCGGCGTCGCGGAACTCGACCGCGGTCACGTCGACCAGGTAGTCGTAGCGCTGTCCCGGGTCGTCGTGCAGCCAGCGCACGAGGTCGAGCACGCGGGCCGCTTCGACGACGACCGCCGTCTCCCCCCACACCACGTCGACGCGCCGCACGGCGTCGCCGAACTGCGCCCGCAGCGCCTCGGCGCTCGGGTTGGGCGCGCCGCCGCGGTGCGGGACGTTCGTGGGGGTCCGGGGCGCGTCGTGCGGGGCCGCGGACCCCGCGATCTGGATCTGCGTCGTCGGGGTCACGTCAGTCGCGGGGGTGGGAGCGTCGGGCGGCGGCGCCGGGCCGCCCGCGCCCGGTCGTCAGAGGCCCGACCGGGTCTGGTGCACCGAGTTGCCGAAGGGCTCCGACAGCTCGTCGATGGCCGAGGGGGGGATGTAGAGCTGCGACTCCGGGTCGGGAACGATCTCGTGGCGGAGCGACTCGTCGCGCAGCCGCTCGCCCATCACCTTCTGCTGCAGCATCATGATCCCGTACATCAGCGCCTCCGGCCGCGGGGGGCACCCCGGCACGTAGACGTCGACGGGGATGATCGTGTCGATCCCCTGCACCACGGCGTAGTTGTCGAACATCCCGCCGGTCGACGCGCAGGCGCCCATCGCGATCACCCACTTGGGCTGCGGCATCTGCTGGTAGATGCGGCGGATCACCGGGGCCAGCTTGAGCGGGACGCGCCCGGCGCACAGCAGGACGTCGGCCTGGCGGGGCGAGTAGCTCAGCCGCTCCATCCCGAAGCGCGCGAGGTCGTACTTGCTGGCCGCCGTGGCCATGAACTCGATGGCGCAGCAGGCGGTGCCGAAGGGCATCGGCCACATGGAGTTGGCGCGCGCCCAGTTGACCAGGAAGTCAAGGCGCGAGGTGATCCACCCCTCCTGCGAGCCCGGGTCGACGGTGACGACCGTCCGGTCGTCGGGACGGGCTGTCAGTCCCATTGCAGCGCCCCCTTCTTCCACACGTACGCGAAGCCGACCAGCAGGATGCCGATGAATACCAGCATCTCGGTGAGGCCGAAGAGCGAGATCTGGCCGGCCGGGCACCCGGCCGGCGTCAGGGCGACCGCGCAGGAGAGCTGCCGGAAGGCGACCCCCCACGGGATCATGAAGACGGTCTCGATGTCGAAGATGATGAACAACATCGCGACCATGTAGAACTTCACGCTGAACCGCTCGCGCGCGTCACCCAGCGGGGCGATGCCGGACTCGTATGGCTGCGACTTCACCGGCGTGGGCCGGGACCGCATGGTCAGGGCGCCGATGGCCAGAATGAGCCCGGCATTCAGGGCGACGAAACCGAAGAGCAGGAGCAGCGGGAAGTAGGATCGCACCATGGGAAGCGCGGGGCCCGTCGAAGCTCGTGAAATTTTTCACGAGCACTGTAGTAACATAACGCGCGCCGCCACCCGGTGACAACCCGAACACACGCGCCCGCCGTGCGCAGCGACGGCGGCACGGCGGGCGCTAGGGAGGGCGTGCGGCTCCGCTCTACGCGGTCAGCCGCCGAGTACCCCGAAGCCGTAGATCAGCGCCGCCGCGGCGGCGAGCAGTCCCACGATCCAGGCGACGGGGTTCGCGCCCCCGCCGGCGTCGGTGCGCGCGACGACCTCGCCCTCCCCCTTCCGCAGCCCGACCGGGGCGTACTCGCGCCGCCCGTCCGGCTCCGCCCCCGTGCCGACGCCCCAGGTGGTCTTCTGGACGGTGTCGGCGCCGCCGAGTGCGGTCTCGGCGTCGGTGTAGTCGCGCTGGTCGGGGGCGCGCTCGGTGACGGCGTCGTTGCCGGTGCTCCCGCTGGCGCCGCGCGCCCCCCGTTCGTCGGCGAGGCCGTCCATGACTGGCCCGTGCACCTCGCGGTCCGTGGTCGTCGGGCGCGGCACGCCCGGGAGCGTGCCCTCCCGCGCCGCCGCCTCGCGCGCCTCGCGCGCGTTCATCTGCCGGCCCGTCCGCTCGAGGTTCTCGTCCGCCGGAACCCGATCCGCCGCCATCGCCACTCTCCGTCGCTGGTGTCGCTGCCACCTCAGCAGCAAGCGGGCCACCCTCCGCCCGGAGGGTAGCCCGCCCGCCTACGTCCCGTGGCCCAACTCACTCAGCCGGCGTATTCGACCTCGGGCTCCGTCCGACGCGTCAGGCTCGCGCGGATGTAGTCGCGGTTCATCCGGGCGATCGTGTCGATGCTGATGAGCTTGGGGCACGCCTCCTGGCACTCGCCGTAGAGTGTGCAGTGGCCGAACCCCTCGAGGTCCATCTGCTCGACCATCGAAAGGACGCGGCGGAAGCGTTCCGGCTGCCCCTGCGGGAGGTGGCCGAGGTGGCTGACCTTGGCCGCCGTGAAGAGCGACGCCGAGGCGTTGGGGCAGGCGGCGACGCAGGCGCCGCAGCCGATGCAGGCGGCGGCGTCCATCGCCGCGTCGGCGTCGGGCTTGGGGATCAGGATCTCGTTGGCGTCCCGGGCGCCGCCGGTGTTGGCCGAGATGTAGCCGCCGGCCTGGATGATCCGGTCGAGCGCGCCGCGGTCGACCACCAGGTCCTTGATGATCGGGAAGGCGCGGGCGCGCCACGGCTCGACCCAGATCTCGTCGCCGTCCTTGAAGCTCCGCATGTGGAGCTGGCAGGTCGCCGTCCCCTTCATCGGACCGTGCGCGGCCCCGTTGATCATCATCGCGCACGAGCCGCAGATCCCCTCGCGGCAGTCGTGGGCGAACGCGACCGGCTCCTTCCCCTGCTCGACGAGCGTCTCGTTCAGCACGTCGAACATCTCGAGGAACGACATGTCCGGCGAGACGTGGTCGAGCGTGTAGGTCTCGAGCTTCCCGGCGGCCTTGGGGCCCGCCTGCCGCCAGACGTGCAGCGTGATCTTCATTGCGGATTCATCTCCGTTAATCCCTCGCTACGCTCGGGATGACCGGCGCCGCGCGCGGCGCCGGTCACTTGTAGCTCCGGGTGGCGAGCTTCACGTTCTCGTACTCCAGCGGCTCCTTGTGAAGGCGCGGCTCCGCCTGCTCGCCGCAGAACTGCCAGGCCGCGACGTACGCGAAGTCGTCGTCGTTGCGGAGCGCCTCGCCGTCCTCGGTCTGGTACTCCTCGCGGAAGTGGCCGCCGCAGCTCTCCTCGCGGTGCAGCGCGTCGCGGCACATCAGCTCCCCGAGCTCGATGAAGTCGGCCACGCGGGCGGCGATCTCGAGCTGCTGGCTGAGCGAGCCGACCTCGCCGACCACGTTCACGTCGCGCCAGAACTCGTCGCGCAGCGCCTGGATGTCGGCGATCGCCTGCGTGAGCCCGGCCCGGTTGCGCGCCATGCCGCACTGGTCCCACATGATCTTGCCGAGCTGCCGGTGGAACGAGGTCGGCGTGCGCCGCCCCCTGATCGCCAGCAGCTTCTCGAGGCGCGCGCGCGTCTCCTGCGCCGCCGCCCGGAACTCGGGCGCGTCGCCGTCCACCGGCTGCGGCTTCAGTCCGGCCAGGTAGTCGCCGATCGTGTACGGGATGACGAAGTAGCCGTCGGAGAGCCCCTGCATCAGCGCCGAGGCGCCGAGGCGGTTCGCCCCGTGGTCGGAGAAGTTCGCCTCGCCGAGCACGAAGCAGCCCGGGACGGTGCTCATGAGGTTGTAGTCCACCCAGAGGCCGCCCATCGTGTAGTGCACGGCCGGGTAGATGCGCATCGGGACCTCGTACGGGTCCTCGTCGGTGATGCGCTGGTACATCTCGAACAGGTTGCCGTAGCGCTCGGCGATGGTCTTGCGGCCCAGCCGCTTGATCGCGTCCCCGAAGTCGAGGTAGACGCCGAGCCCCGTCTCGCCGACGCCGCGCCCCTCGTCGCACACGTACTTCGCCGAGCGGCTCGAGATGTCGCGGGGCGCCAGGTTGCCGAAGCTCGGGTAGCGGCGCTCCAGGTAGTAGTCGCGCTCGTCCTCGGGGATCTGCCCGGGCGGGCGCTTGTCCCCGGCGCGCTTCGGCACCCAGACGCGCCCGTCGTTGCGCAGCGACTCCGACATCAGCGTGAGCTTCGACTGGTGGTCGCCGCTCACCGGGATGCAGGTCGGGTGGATCTGCGTGTAGCAGGGGTTCCCGAACGCCGCCCCGCGCTTGTAGGCGCGCCAGATGGCCGTCGCGTTCGAGTTCTTGGCGTTGGTCGACAGGTAGAAGACGTTTCCGTACCCGCCGGTCGCCAGCAGCACCGCGTGGCCGGCGTAGGTCTCGACCGCGCCGTTCACCAGGTTGCGGGCGACGATGCCGCGCGCGTGCCCGTCCACGACCACGAGGTCGAGCATCTCGTACTGGGTGAACATCTCGACGCCGCCCTTGGCGATCTCCTTCTCCAGCTGCGCGTAGGCGCCGAGGAGGAGCTGCTGCCCGGTCTGGCCGCGCGCGTAGAACGTGCGGCTCACCTGCGCGCCGCCGAACGAGCGGTTGGCGAGCAGCCCGCCGTACTCGCGCGCCAGCGGGACGCCCTGCGCTACGGCCTGGTCGATGATGCTCAGCGAGTTCTCGGCGAGGCGGTGGACGTTCGCCTCGCGGGCGCGGAAGTCGCCGCCCTTGATCGTGTCGTAGAAGAGGCGGTGGACCGAGTCGCCGTCGTTCTGGTAGTTCTTCGCCGCGTTGATCCCGCCCTGCGCGGCGATGGAGTGCGCGCGCCGCGGCGAGTCGTGGTAGACGAAGCACTTCACCCGGTAGCCGAGCTCCGAGAGCGTGGCCGCCGCGGAGGCGCCGGCGAGGCCGGCGCCGACGACGATCACCTCGTACTTCCGCTTGTTGGCCGGGTTGACGAGCTTGACGTTGAACTTGTGCTTCTCCCACTTCTCGGCCAGCGGGCCGGCGGGGACCTTCGAGTTCAGCTCCATCGTCTTACTGCCCCTGGGTGGACGCGGCGCCGCGGGCGGCCTGGTACGCGGCGGTCGGCTGCGGGTCGATGGCGCCGAAGAACACGCCGAGCGGCACGGCGATGAAGCCGAGCGTCACGAACGCCGCCAGCAGCGTCGCCACGCTCCGGGCGGTCGGCCGCGGGCGCGGGCGGCTCAGCCCGAGCGTGCGGAACGAGCTCCACGCGCCGTGGAAGAGGTGCAGCGCCAGCGCGCCCATCGCCACGACGTAGAACGCGACGTAGAGCGGCTGCTGGAAGCCGCGCACGACGTTCGCGTAGACGTCGGTGTCGCTGTAGCCCGGCGAGGTGAACTCCGGCCGCACGGTGAAGTGCAGGATGTGGAAGACCAACCAGACGAGCAGCAGCGCCCCGCCCCACCGGATGGTGCGCGAGGCGAAAGTCGAGATCTGCGGCTCCCACTTGGCGTACCCCTGCCCGCCCGGCCTGGCGGCCTGCTTCTGCCGCGTGAGCTGCACCGCGGCGACGACGTGCAGGACGACGGCGGCGATCAGCACGCCGCGCACCAGCCAGAGCGCCCCGCCCATCGTGCCGTGCAGGAAGGCGGCGTACGCGTTGATCTTCTCGGGGCCCTGGAACATCTGGAGGTTGCCGACCATGTGGCCGACGACGAAGCCGACGCCGATCAGGCCCGTCACGGCCATCACGACCTTCTTCCCGACCTGCGACTGCCAGAAGTTGCGAACGAGCTGCAGCATCTTTCGGGTCCGGTGTCCCGCCCGCGGCGCGGCGACCGGCGCGTCGTCCGGCGCGCGCCGCGCGGGCGGATGAGGAGACGCCGCCGAGCGCCCTGGGCGCCCCGCGGCGTCGAACGGCTCAGAGCTTGATGGCGGCCATCGGGTCGCGCACCGCCTGCGCGCTGCTCTCGAGCGCCGTGCGCTCGGCGTCGGTGAGCTCGACCTGCACCACCTGCTGCAGCCCGCCCCGCCCGAGCTTGCAGGGCACGCCGAGGTAGAGCCCGGACATCCCGTACTCCCCCTCCAGCCACGCCGCGCACGGCAGGATGCGGCGCTGGTCGCGCACGATCGCCTCGACCATCTGCACCGCGCCGGCCGACGGCGCGTAGTACGCCGAGCCGGTCTTGAGGTGCTTCACAATCTCGGCGCCGCCGTTGCGCGTGCGGTCGACGATCGCGTCGAGCGTCGCGCGGTCCATCAGCTGCGTGACCGGGATCCCGCTCACCGTGGTGTAGCTGACCAGCGGGACCATCGTGTCGCCGTGGCCGCCGAGCACCATCGCCTGGATGTCGCGCACCGAGACGTCGAGCGCCTCGGCGAGGAACGCGCGGTAGCGCGCGGTGTCGAGCACGCCGGCCATCCCGATGACGCGCTCGCGCGGGAAGCCGGTCACCTGCTTGGCGACGTAGCACATCACGTCGAGCGGGTTCGACACGACGATCACGATCGCGTCGGGCGACGTGGCCTTGACCTGCTCGCTGACCTGCTTGACGATGCCGGCGTTCGTGTTGAGCAGGTCGTCGCGCGACATGCCCGGCTTGCGCGCGATGCCGGCGGTGATCACGACGATGTCGGAGCCGGCCGTCTCGTCGTACCCGTTGCTGCCGACCACGCGCGAGTCGAACCCCTCGATGGGCGCGGACTGCCACTGGTCGAGCCCCTTCCCCTGCGGGATCCCCTCGGCCACGTCCACCATGACGACGGTGCGGGCGAACTCCTTCTCCGCGATGCGTTGCGCGGTCGTGGCGCCGACGTTCCCGGCGCCCACCACCGTGATCTTGTTGACCATCTGGTCGGGTTGCTGGAGTGGTAGGGAGACAGCAACGGAAAGCTATCGGGCGCGTCTGCGAGCGGCAACGGAAGAGGCCGCGCGCCGCGCGCGATCAGCCGCCGACTTGCGAGAGTGCCCGCAGCCCCCCCGTCCGGCGCTGCAGCAGCGCGTGCTCGCGCGGCTTGCCGGCCAGCGCCGCGAGCACGAGCGGGCGCAGCGGCGCGCCGGCGCGCAGCGCCTCGCGCAGCGGCACCTCGTGGTCGCCGTACAGGCAGGTGCGCAGCCGGCCGTCCGCCGTCAGCCGCACGCGGTTGCACGACCCGCAGTAGGTGTGCGACATCGGCGTGATCACGCCGACGCTCCCGGCCGCGCCCGCGAATCGGTGGTACGCGGCGGGGCCGTTCGAGCGCGCCGGCGACGCCGCGGCCGCGAGCGGCCGGCCGAGCGACGCGGCGAGGGCGGCGAGCCGCGCCAGCAGCTCGTCCGACGGCACGACGAGCGCCAGCGGGTCGCGCCCCGCCGCCGCCTCGGCGTCGGCCAGATCGCCCACCGGCATCAGCTCGATGAAGCGCACGTGCCAGGGGCGGTCGAGCGTGAGCCGTGCCAGCGCCTCCAGCTCGTCGTCGTTGCGCCCGCGGATCACGACGACGTTGATCTTCACCGGCCCGAGCCCGGCACGCTCGGCGGCGTCGAGCGCGGCGATCGGGTCGAACGGCTCGCGCCGGCGCGCCAGCTCGGCGATGCGCGCCGGGACCAGCGAGTCGACGCTCACGTTCACCCGGTCGAGCCCCGCGGCGCGGAGCGCCGGCGCGAGCGCGGCCAGGCGCGTCCCGTTGGTCGAGAGCGAGAGGTCCTCGAGCTCGGGGACCGCGCGCAGCCGCGCCACGAGCCCGGCGAGCCCGGGGCGCAGCGTCGGCTCGCCGCCGGTCAGGCGGACCCGGCGCAGCCCCAGCGGCGCGAGCTCGCGCACGACGGCCACGATCTCGTCGTCGGTGAGCAGCGTCTCGCGCGCCAGCCAGGGAAGCCCCGCCAGCGGCATGCAGTAGACGCAGCGGAAGTTGCACCGGTCGGTCACCGAGACGCGCAGGTACTCGATGCGGCGCCCGTGGGCGTCGTGCAGCGCGGCGGCGTTCACCACCCCTCCGCCGTCGTTGGCGCCGGGGTCGCGCCCGCCGCGCCCCCGCTCGACGCGTCGACCCAGGCGCGCGAGCCGTCGACGTAGTGCTCGCGCTTCCAGATCGGGACCCGCTGCTTGATGGCCTCGATCGCGAAGCGGCAGGCCTCGAACGCCTCGGCGCGGTGCGGGTGGGCGACCGCGATCGCCACGCTCAGCTCCCCGACCGCGAGCGTGCCGATCCGGTGCGCGAGGGCGACGCGGCTCCCCGGCCAGCGCGCGGCGGCGTCGCCGGCGATCGCCGCGAGCTCGGCGGCCGCCATCGGCTCGTAGGCGGCGTAGTCGATCCCGGCGACCGCGCGCCCCGCGTTGCGGTCACGGACCGCGCCGAGGAAGGCGGCCTGTGCGCCCGCGCCCGCGTGCGCCACGCGCGCCAGCAGCGCGGCGACGTCGATCGGCGCGTGCACCAGCGCCCCCTCCGCCAGCGGCGCCGGGTCGGTCATCCGCCGGCGACCGGCGGCAGGAGCGCGACCTCGTCGCCGTCCTGAAGTGCGGTGCCGGGAGCGGCCCACCGGGCGTTTACCGCCAACATCGGCGCCGGCGGCAGGCGCTGCGCGCCCGGCCGCGAGCGCAGCTCGGCGAGGGCGTCGCCGGCGGTCGCGCCGGCGGGCAGCTCGACGGCGAACGGCCCGGGGCCGAGGGCGTCGGCATAAGAGGCGAAGAGCAGCACACTTACGCGCATGGTTCGGAAGTTAATCGCGCGCCGCCCCAATGCACGACGCGGCCCCGCGTCGGTGCGCGGGGCCGCGTGCGAGGCTGGCGGCGGCCGGACTCACTCCGCCACGGACTCGTGCTCGTGCTCGTAGTCGTGCAGGTCGCTGTCGTGCAGCTCGCTGATGTCGACCCCGGCCACCAGCGCGCGCAGCTCCTTCGACGGCTTGAACACCGGAACCGGGCGCGCCGAGACCTCGACCGGGGAGCCGGTGCGCGGGTTGCGCGCCATGCGTGTCTTGCGCTGCCGGATCTTGAACGTGCCGAAGCCGCGGACCTCGATGTTGCGCTGCTCGTGGAGCGCGTCCTTGATCGCCTCGAGGAAGGCGTCGACCACGCGCGCGCAGTCCTTCTTGGAGATCGTCGGCCCCGCGGTGCGGGCCATGGACGCGGTCACGCGCTCGACCAGATCAGCTTTGGTCATCAGGGGGCACTCGGGTCAGACGCTCCACAACGACGCGGGGCGGGCACCCGCCGCGCACGCTCCGCCAGCCATACTAGGAGCTTACTCGTTGTGTGTCAACCGCTTGGCTCACTTCGGGCCGCTACCCGCGCGGGCCCGCACCGTGTCCAAGAAGCGGTTAAACAGGGGGCGCCCGTCGTGCGGTCCGGGTGCAGCCTCGGGGTGATACTGCACCCCGAAAATCGGCAGCTCGCGGTGGGCGAGCCCCTCGATCGACCGGTCGTTGAGGTTCACGTGCGTGACCTCGAGCTCGGGCGCCCCCGCCACCCCGTCGGCCGTCCCGGCGACCGCAAAGCCGTGGTTCTGCGAGGTGATCAGGACGTGCCCCGTCGCCACGTCCTGCACCGGGTGATTTCCTCCCCGGTGGCCGTAGGGCATCTTCTCGGTCCGCCCGCCGAAGGTGAGCCCGAGCAGCTGGTGCCCGAGGCAGATCCCGAACATCGGCACCGCCTCGGCGGCCAGGGCGCGGATGTTGGCCGGCGCGTACTCCACCGCCGCCGGGTCGCCGGGCCCGTTCGAGAGGAACACCCCGTCCGGCCGGCGCTCCAGCACCGCGGCGGCCGGCGTGTCGGAGGGCACCACGGTGATGCGGCACCCGTGCTCCTCGAACAGGCGCAGGATGTTGCGCTTGATCCCGAAGTCGTAGGCCACCACGTGCAGCGGCGCCTGCGGGTTGCCCCAGACGTACGGCTCGCGCGTGCTGACCCGGGTCGCGAGGTCGAGCCCCTCCATCGACGGGCAGGCCTCGAGCGCCGCCCGCACCTCGTCGGCGGGGGCATCGCCCGCCGCGACCGCGCCGCGCATCACGCCGACGGTCCGCAGGTGGCGCGTCAGCCGCCGCGTGTCGACCTCGGTGAGCATCGGGATGCCGGCGCCCGCCAGCCAGCTCACCAGGTCGCCGCTCGCCCGCCAGTTGGAGTGCACCGGCGACAGCTCGCGCACGATCACCCCGGCCACCTGCGGCTGCCCCGACTCGGGGTCCTCGGCGTTCACGCCGTAGTTGCCGATCATCGGGGCGGTCATCACCACCAGCTGCCCGCGGTAGGACGGGTCGGTGAAGACCTCCTGGTAGCCGGTCATGTTGGTCGTGAACACGACCTCGGCGACGGTCGGGGCGGGCTGACCGATCAGCCGGCCGCGAAAAAGGGTTCCGTCCTCGAGGAGGAGGAACCCTGGGGTGCTCTGCACGGGCGGGCGGGTGGGCGCGTGGAGAACGTGGCCGCGGCGACGAAGTGCGCCGCGGCGCCGGTCACTTCGGGGCGGGCGTGGCGGGCGCCGGAGCCGGAGCAGCCGGCGTGAGCGGAACCGCCGGGGCGTTGCCGCCGGGCGCCGCGGGAGCCGCCGGGGCGGCTGCCGGGGCATTACCAAACGAGCGGTCGAGCACCGACTCGGGTGTGCGGGTGCGCGACCCGGCGAGCTGCAGGATGAACGCGAGCCCGACGAAGATCCCGCCGGCCCACCAGCTGGCCTTGGTCAGCAGGTTCCCCGCTTGGCGGCTGCCGATCACCGACTCGGCGGCCGACGACGCGCCACCGAAGCTCGCCGCCAGCCCGCCGCCCTTCCCCGACTGCAGAAGGATCGCCGCGACGAGGACCAGGGCGTCGAGGATCAGCAGGACGAAGAGGAACGTGTACATCGCGCGGCGGGGGTGGGCAGGAGGGGGCGCGGGGAGCCGGTCGGCGCGCGCAAGCTCCGAATATCACGGGAGTTAGCCGCCGGGGTCAAGGGCGACGCCGGGCGCGCACCCGCGGCCCCGCCGGCTCAGGCGTTGACGATCGCCGCCCAGTTCGAGGCGTCCAGGCTGGCGCCGCCGACGAGCAGCCCGTCGACGTCCGGCGCCTGGAGGAGGAGCTTGGCATTCCCCCGGTTCACACTCCCGCCGTAGAGGATCGGCATCGTTTGGGCGCGCTCCCCCACCCGCTCGCGCAACCAGCGTCGGATCGCCCCGTGCACCGTCGACGCATCCTCGGGCGTGGCCGTGCGCCCGGTGCCGATCGCCCACACCGGCTCGTACGCCACGAGCACCGTCGCCGCGTGCGCGGCGTCGAGCGCCGTCAGCCCGGCCTCGAGCTGGCGGAGCACCACCTGCTCGGTGAGCCCCGCCTCGCGCTCCTCGAGCTTCTCACCCACGCACAGCATCGGCGTCACGCCGGCACGCACCAGCAGGTCGCACTTGCGCCCCGTCTGCTCGTCGGTCTCGCCGAACACGTGCCGCCGCTCCGAGTGGCCGACCAGGGCGAGGCGCGCCCCGGCGTCGCGCGCCATCCCCGCCGACAGCTCGCCGGTGAAGGCGCCCGAGGGCTGGTCGTGCACGTTCTGCACGCCGGTCAGGATCTCGGGGCGGTCGTGCAGCGCCTCCTGCAGCGCGTGCAGCGTGATCGCCGGCGGGAAGAACACGACCGTGCGGTCGGTCGCGCGCGGCGTGTGGGCGAGGAAGGCCCGGACGAACGCGCGCGCGTCCGAGGGGCCGTGGTTCATCTTCCAGTTGGCGGCGAGGATCGGCTTCCGCATGGCAGGGTCTCAGGCGGGGTCGAGGGCGCCGACGCCGGGGAGTTCCTTTCCCTCGAGGAACTCGAGCGAGGCACCGCCGCCGGTCGAGACGTGCGTGACCCCGGACTCGAGCCCGGCCTGGGCGATCGCGGCCGCCGAGTCGCCGCCGCCGACGATCGTGGTGGCGCCGGCCTTCGTGGCCTCGACCAGCGCGTGGGCGACGCCGAGCGTCCCGGCGTCGAACGGGGGCGTCTCGAACACGCCCATCGGCCCGTTCCAGAGCACGGTGCGCGCGTTGCGCACGATCTCGGCGAAGGCGCGGATGCTGTCGGGACCGATGTCGAACATCCCCTGGTCGGCGGGAACGGCGTCGCGCGGGACGGCGCGCGTCGGCGCGTCGGCGCTGAGCGCGGGCGCCACCAGGGCGTCGGTCGGCAGGACGAGCTTCTCGCCGCTCGACTGCAGCAGCTCGCGCGCGAGGTCGACGCGGTCCGGCTCCACCAACGACTTGCCGGTCTCGAGCCCCATCGCGCGGAAGAAGGTGTTGGCCATCGCGCCGCCGATGAGCATGCGGTCGACCTTCGGCAGCAGCGCGCTGATGACGTCGAGCTTTCCCGAGATCTTGGCGCCGCCGAGGATGGCGACGAACGGACGCTGCGGCTCGGCGAGGGCGCGGCCGAGGTAGGCCAGCTCCTTCTCCATCAGCAGGCCGGCGACCGCGGGGCGGAGGTAGCGCGCGACCCCTTCGGTGGAGGCGTGCGCGCGGTGGGCGGCGCCGAACGCGTCGTTGACGTACAGGTCGCCGAGCGTCGCCAGCTCGCGCGCCAGCGCGTCGTCGTTCTTCTCCTCGCCGGGGAGGAAGCGCGTGTTCTCCAGCAGGAGCACCGCGCCCGGTGCCAGCCGCTCGGCGGCGCCGCGGGCGCCGTCGCCGACGGTCTGGTCGCAGAATTCGACGGGCGTGCCCGGCATCAGCTCGCCGAGCCGTTCGGCGACGGGGCGCAGCGAGTACTTGGCCTCGGGCGCGCCCTTCGGGCGGCCGAGGTGGGACAGGACGATCACGCGGGCGTGGCGCTCCAGCAGCGCTTGCAGCGTGGGGGTCGCGGCGCGGATGCGCGTGTCGTCGCCGACGCGTCCGTCCTCGAGGGGGACGTTGAAGTCGACGCGCACCAGCGCGCGGCGCCCGCGCACCTCGTCGTCGCGCAGGTCGCGTACGGTCCGGGTGTTCATCGTCTGCTGGTCAGCGGGGTCGTCGGAAACGCCGACGGGGCGCGCCGGAGTGGCCCGGCGCGCCCCGTCCGCCGCGCCGGTCAGAGCCGGGCGCCGAGGAAGCGGAGCAGGTCCACGCAGCGCGACGAGTAGCCCCACTCGTTGTCGTACCAGCCGGAGACCTTCACCATCGTCCCGTCGATCACGTTCGTGCTCTGCGAGTCGATGATGCACGAGTGCGGGTTGCCGATGTAGTCGCTCGAGACGAGCGGCTCCTCGGTGTAGGCGAGGATCCCCTGCAGCGGCCCGCTCTCGGACGCCGCGCGGAAGGCGGCGTTGACGTCGGCGATGCTGGTCCCCTTCTCGACCTCGACCGCCAGCTCGGTGAGCGAGACGTCGGGGGTCGGGACGCGGATCGCGATCCCGTCGATCTTCCCCTTGAGCTCGGGGAGCACCAGCGACGTCGCCTTGGCCGCGCCGGTGGTGGTCGGGATGATCGAGAGCGCGGCGGCGCGGGCGCGGCGCAGGTCCTTGTGCGGCAGATCGAGGATCGACTGGTCGTTGGTGTACGAGTGGATCGTCACCATCGTCCCGTGCCGGAACCCGAAGGTGTCCTTGATGACCTTGACCATCGGCACGAGGCAGTTCGTCGTGCACGAGGCGTTCGAGATGATGTGGTGCGTGCTCGGGTCGTACTTGTCCGAGTTCACCCCCATCACGATCGTCAGGTCCTCCCCCTTGGCGGGGGCGGAGATGATGACCTTCTTGGCGCCGGCCTGGATGTGCGCGCCCGCCTTGTCGGCGTCGGTGAAGCGGCCGGTCGACTCGAGCACCACGTCGACGCCGAGTTCCTTCCACGGCAGCTTGGCCGGCTCCTTCTCGGCGAAGATCTTCACCTCGTCGCCGTCGATCGTGATGCTCCCCTCGCCGGCCCGGACGTCGCCCTGGTAGGTGCGGTGCACCGAGTCGTACTTGAACAGGTGCGCGAGCGTCTTGGTGTCGGTGAGGTCGTTGACGGCGACGAAATCCAGGTCGGCGACGCCCTGCAGCTTGGCGGCGCGGAGGACCTGGCGGCCGATGCGGCCGAAGCCGTTGATGCCGACGCGGATGGCCATCGCGGTAGATCTCCTCTCGGGGCGGACGGCCGGGCGAACGTTGGGCAAACGTTACGGCCCCTCGCGGCGCCCCCGCGCGAGCCGCGCGGGGACCACTCAGGACCGTGCCCGGCCGAAGGTCACGTAGCTGACGATGCGCACGCCGGCCGCGCAGAGCGCGGCGGCGCAGGCGTTGAGCGTGCACGCGGTCGTCACGACGTCGTCGACCAGCACGACGTGAGCGCCGCGCAGCCCCGGACGGGCGGACTCCACCGCCTCGAAGGCGCCGGCAACGTTGCGCAAACGGTCCGCCGGTGTCAACCGCGCCTGCGCCCGCGTGGCCCGCGTGCGGCGGAGGACGTCGTCCCACACGGGAACGCCCCACGCCGGCGCGAGCGCCCGTGCAAGGAGCGTGCTCTGGTTGTACCCGCGCTCCCGCAACCGCCCCGCCGCGAGGGGCACGGGCACCAGCGCGCGTCGCTCGGCGACGACGTCGTCGGGCCAGCGCAAGTTCGCCATGCGGCGCGCCATGCCGCGCGTCACGGCGGGCCAGTCCTCGTACTTGCACGCGTGCACCACCGCGCCGCCGGCCCCCTCGGGGACCCAGCACACCGATCGGACCGCGCGCACCCAGGGCGGGAGGAGGTCGCACCAGCGGCAGCGGCGCGCGCCGGCGTCCGACCCTGGAAGGTCCCCGACGACCAGCGGGTGGCCGCAGCGCTCGCACTGCGGGTGGCGCAGCCGCGGGAGCGCGGCCCAACAGCGCCCGCATACCACGTCCTCGCGCCCGCGCTCGACCGGGCGCGCGCACGCGACGCAGTGCCGCGGGAGGAACAGGTCGAGCAGCGCCGCGCCCGAGCGCCGCACGGTGTCCGCGACGCCTGCACTGAGCGGAGCGGACGCGTGCACCGGGCGGTCGGCGGACGGTCAGGCGCCGATCAGACGGCCCGGACGGTGTCGGCTGCGCCGTCAGGCCGACCGCCCAGCGCCGCCCACATCGCCTCGGCGTCGGGCGCGAGCCCGAACCACCGCTCGAACGCCGCGGCGCCCTGCGCGACCAGCATCTTCAGGCCGTCGGCGGCCGGATGACCGGCGGCCCGCATGGCGCGCACCCACGCGGTCTCGCCCGGGCGGTACACGAGGTCCAGCACCGTCGCCGCCGGGGGCACGGCTGCCGGCTCGACGGGGAACGGATCGGTGGGCGCGATCCCGAGCGGCGTGGCGTTGACGACCAGCGTCGCGTCGACCAACGCGGCCGCGGGCGTCGCGACCGCACGCGCGACCGCCGGGAAGCGTTCGGCAAGCGACCGCGCGCGCGCCGGCGACCGCGACCACACGCGGACCTCGGCGCCGCTCCACCGTTCGGCGGCGGCGAGCACTGCGGCGGCGGACCCGCCGGCACCGAGCAGCGCGACGACCGGCGAGGCGGGCACCCGGCCGCCGACGAGCGCGCCGACCGCGGCGTCGACGCCGGCCACGTCGGTGTTGTCCCCCCACAGCGTGCCGTCGAGCGCGCACCAGAAGGTGTTGACCGCGCCGACGCGCGCCGCGACCGCAGTCCGCCGCTCGCAGCGGGCGAACACCGCCTCCTTGTGCGGCACGGTCGCGTTCCCCGCCGCACGCTCGTCGACGAGCGCATCGAGCACGGCCTCCAGCGCCGCCGGCGGAACGTCGAGCGCCTCGTAGCGCAGCGGGATCGCCGCCGTCCGCAGCGCCGCGTTCTGGAACGCGGGCGAGAGCGAGTGCGCGACCGGGTGCCCGAGGAGCACGAGACGCCCCACGGCGACGGGCGGTTCAACGGGCGGCGGGGAGAGGTGGGCGGGCGTCATGAGGCGTGGAGAGGCGTCGCCCTCATGATCGCGCGCCCCGCCCGCGCCGCCCGTACCCGACGAACGCACCGCGGACCACCGCGACGCGACTCAGCCGGGCTCGCCGCCCGTCGCGCCGCTCGGGACGAGCCGGTCGAACGCCTGCCGGATCTCGCGCTCCAGCTGCTCGAAGGTGACGCGGTAGCCGACCAGCGGCCCGCCGAACGGATCCTCGATACTGTCGGCCGACGCGCCGTTGCTGGCGAACGACGTCAGCAGGTGCGCCTTCCCCCCCCCGCCCAACTCCACGACGCGCGCCAGGTGCCGGTCGCCCATGGCGAGGATCAGGTCCGCCGACTCGACCATCTCGCGCGTCAGCGGGCGGGCGCGGTGCGTCGCCAGGTCGAGTCCGTGCTCCAACGCCACGAGGATCGCGCCGTCGGAGGCGCCGAACTCCGGCATCGGGACGCCCGGCGGGAACGGGTTGGCGCCGGTGCCGGCGCTCGCGATCAGGACGTCGGGGAGGGCGCGCTCGGCGGCCACCTGGCGCGCGATCCCCTCGGCCATCGCGCTCCGGCAGGTGTTCCCCGTGCAGACGAAGAGAATGCGCATGCGGGTGATACCTCAGCAGTCGCCCACGAGGTCCGGCGCGCTCTCGCGCAGCGTCGCCGCGGAGATGGCGCCGGGACGGATGACGCGCGGGTGCCGGCCGGTGCAGTCCACCACCGTCGACGGCGCCGACGCGGGAATGCGCCCGCCGTCCAGCACCCGCAAGATGCCGCGATTGATCGCGTCCGGCCACTGCGCGACGATCTCGCTCGCCGCCATCGCGGGCGGCTGGCCGGGGCGGTTGGCGCTGGTCGAGGTGATCGCGTCGCCGACCGCGCGGATCAGGCGCGACAGCGCCTCGTGCGGCGTCCACCGCACCGCGACGCCCCCCTCGGGGCCGCGCAGCCGCGCCGGCACGCGCCGCTCCCCCCCCGGCAGGACGAGCGTCAGCGGTCCGGGCCAGTGCCGCGCCGCCAGCCGCGACGCCGACGGGGTGAGGTGCAGTCCGAGGCGATCGAGCATGTCACTTCCGGCGACCAGTAACAGAAAGGGCTTCGAGGCGGGGCGGCTCTTCATCCGCACCAGCGTCTCGACCGACTCGTGGTCGATCGCGGTGCCGAAGCCGTACACGGTCTCGGTGGGGTACGCGAGCACGCCGCCGGCCTCGAGGTGCGCCAGCGTTCCGCGCACCGACGCCGCGACCTCTTCGGGCGACCAGAACGGGACCGCGGCAGGCGCGCTGATCATGCGGGGAGCGCGGCGAAGGCCTCGGCACGCGCGAAGTCGCCCTCCTCGGTGACCTTGAGCGCGCGCTCGCTGCCCCGTACCACCACCACCGGGAAGCCGAGCCGCTCGCACAGCCCTGCGTCGTCGGTGGCGGCGACGCCATCGCGCCGCGCCTCGGCGTGCGCCCGCTCGATCATCTCGCGCGGAAAGCCCTGCGGCGTCTGCACGCGCCAGAGCCGCGACCGGTCCACCGTGCGCACGATGCGTCCCTCACCGTCGACCTCCTTCAGGGTGTCGACGACGGGAAGCGCAGGCACCGCGCCGTGGCCGCGGCGGGCTTCCGCCACCACGCGCTCGATCAGGTCGTCGGGGACGAGCGGGCGCGCGGCGTCGTGGATCAGCACCGTGCGCACGTCCTCGGGCACGTCCTCGAGCCCGTTGGCCACGCTCTCCGCGCGCTCGCGCCCCCCGACCGAGACGAGCAGCCGGTCGATGTCGCACTGAAAGAGCCAGGGGGGCGGGTCGGCGGCGTGCGAGCGCGGGAGGACCACGACGACCGTGTGCACGTCGGGACGCGCCATGAAGGTCTGCACGCTGTGCAGCAGCATCGGCTTGCCCGCCACCCAGCGGAACTGCTTGAGCTCCGCCCCCGCGGTGCGCGTTCCCTGCCCCCCCGCCACGATCACCACGCCGACGTCGCGCGCGACGCCGGCCGGCGTGCCGCGCGGCTCGGCGCCGGGGCGGCTGGTGATCGCGGGCGGCGGGACGACGCGGCGGGGCGTCGACGGCGGAAGATCGAACTCGGGCACGCCCGAAGTCTAACCGCCTCGCCCCCGCGCTCAGGAGAAGACGCGCTCGAACAGCTCGCGCACCGTCCGCACGCCGACCGCGCGGATGCCGGCGGGCGGTCGACGCGGCACGCCGCGTTCGGCGACGTAGGCGACCGTCATCCCCATCTTCGCCGCCTCGGCCAGTCGACGCTCCGTCTGCGACACCGGGCGGATCTCGCCGCCGAGCCCCACCTCGCCGAGGAAGATCGCCTCGCGGGGGAGGGCGCGGTCGTAGACGCTGGAGGCGAGCGCCGCGGCGACGGCGAGGTCTCCCGCCGGCTCCTGCAGCCGCATCCCGCCGACCACGTTCAGGAAGACGTCGAGCTGCGAGAAGTTGAGCCCCGCGCGCTTGTCGAGCACCGCCAGCAGGAGCGCCAGCCGGCGCCCGTCGTAGCCGGTGGCGACGCGCTGCGGGGTGCCGTAGCCGGCCTTGGCGGCGAGCGCCTGGATCTCGACGAGCACGGGGCGTGTCCCCTCCATGAGCGCCGTGACCGCGCTCCCCGAGGCCGCGTTCTCGCGGTCGCCCAGGAACAGCTCCGACGGGTTCTCGACGGCGACGAGGCCGCCCTGCGTCATGCGGAAGACGCCGATCTCGTCGACCGAGCCGAAGCGGTTCTTGGTGGCGCGCAGGACGCGGTGGTCGAGGGTGCTCTCCCCCTCGAAGTAGAGCACGGTGTCGACGATGTGCTCGAGCGTCTTCGGGCCGGCGATCCCGCCCCCCTTGGTGACGTGGCCGACGACGAAGGTGGCGGTGCCGGTCTCCTTCGCGAAGCGCATGAGGCGCGCGGCGCATTCGCGCACCTGGCCGACGTTTCCGGGTGCCCCCTCGAGGTCCTGCGTGAACACGGTCTGGATCGAGTCGACGATCATCAGGTCCGGCGCGTTGGCGGTGCCGGTGGCGATCATCGTCTCGAGCAGCGTCTCGCTGAGCAGGCTCACGTCGCCGGCCGGCTCGTCGAGGCGGTCGGCGCGCAGCTTCACCTGGAGGGGCGACTCCTCGCCCGACACGTAGAGTGCGGAGCGCCCGCCCTGCTGAAGCCGGGCCGCGATCTGGAGGAGGAGCGTCGACTTGCCGATCCCGGGCTCGCCGCCGACGAGGACCATCGAGCCGGGGACGATCCCGCCGCCGAGGACGAAGTCGAACTCCTGGAGCCCGGTGGTCCACCGCTCGCGCTCGGAGCCCGAGACCTCGCGCAGACGGGGGGCGGCGGCCACACTCCCCCCCTCGCCGAGGGTGGCACTTCCGCCCAGGCGCCGCGCCGAGCCGGCGCCCTTGGCCGGAACTCTAGGGGCAGCCGCCTCCTCGACGAGCGTGTTCCACCCGCCGCACGTGTCGCACCGTCCCTGCCACTTGCTGTAGTCGGCGCCGCAGTCGGTGCAGCGGTAGACGGTCTTGGTCTTGGCCATGACCGAATATACGCCGAATTACGTCCCGAGCGCATCGAGGGACGACTGTCCCTGCTCCCCCTACTCGCCCTGGTAGTGCTGCCCGCGGGCGACCCCCTCGAACCGCGTGTACTGCTTGTGGAAGAACAGCGGGACGCTCCCGATCGGACCGTTGCGCTGCTTGCCGATGATCACCTCGGCCTTCCCCTCCACGCTCGGGTCCTTGAGCACGCCGTTCTCGCGCTCGGCGTAGACCTCCTCGCGGAAGAGGAACATGATGAGGTCGGCGTCCTGCTCGATCGCGCCCGACTCGCGGAGGTCGGAGAGCACCGGGCGCCCCTTCTCCGAGCCGGCGCGGCTGTCGACGGCGCGCGAGAGCTGCGACAGGGCGACCACCGGCACGCCGAGCTCCTTGGCCAGCGCCTTGAGCCCGCGCGAGATCTGCGACACCTCCTGCTGCCGGTTCTCGGCGGAGGGGCCGGTCATCAGCTGCAGGTAGTCGACGATGATCAGGTCGAGCCCGTGGTCGGACTTGAGCCGGCGCGCCTTGGAGCGCATCTCGAGCACCGTGATCCCCGGCGTGTCGTCGATGAAAACTGGTGCATGGGAGAGAATCCCCGCGGCCCGGGCGAGGCGCGGGTAGTCGTCGTCGCGCAGGCGCCCCTTGCGCAGCGTCTGCGCGTCGATCCGGGCCTCGCTCGTGAGCATGCGCTGCACGAGCGAGTCCTTGCTCATCTCGAGCGAGAAGAAGGCGACCGACTTCTGCTCGGTGATCGCGACGTGCTGTGCGATGTTGAGGGTGAAAGCGGTGTTGTGCACGCACACGTCGTTGGCGACGAAGTTGTGCGTCTCGGGGATCGTCAGGTCGTAGACCTGCTTCATCCCGACCGACTCGACGGAGACGACCTCGTCCCAGTAGACCGCGCTGCCGGCCAGCTCGTGCAGCGATTCGTCGTGCAGGGCAAGCGCGAACGCCTCCAGCCGCTGCCGCGAGAGCGCCCGCGTTCCGACGTGGACGTTGCTGCTGCCGGCGATCCCCGCGCGGCGCGCCAGCGACGCCCAGCTCTCGTCGCCCTTGCCGCGGGCGATGCTGCTCCGGACGGACGCCGGGATGAGATCGCGATTCGTCTGGTAGCGGCGCGCGTCCACGGCGGCGACCGCGGCGGCCAGCGCCTCCTCCTTGCCGAAGATCCCGATCTCGCGGGCGAAGGTGCGGATGGCGCGGGCGTCGGTGACGTCGAGCTGCCAGGCCGTGCGGCGTTCGTCACGATACCTCACCTCGCGACGGCGCAGCGCCGCGATCACGCCGAAGCGGAGCAGCAGGTGCTGCACCTGCCGCGCGAGCCGCTCGCTCACCGAGGCGAAGCCCAGCTGCGCCTGGCCGCTGGCGAGCACGGTGGCCCAGCCGTCGGTGGCGAAGAGCCGGTTCACGAACACGGCGAGCTGCGCCTTCGGGAGCGTGAAGACGGGCGCCGGTACGTGTTTCGCGTGGGCGTCGCACCCCATCACGCCGAGCGCCGACAGCAGCGTCGTGAGCGGATTCGGCCGCGTCGACCCGCGCGGCCCACCGCGCACGCGGAGGGTCGGCGCGCGGTCGGGACGCACATCGTCGGTGACCTCGACGCCGCCGAGCGAGGCCGCGGCCTCGCGGAAGTCGGCGAGAACACGCGGGTCGGTGTTGGTGAAGCGCGGCGTGCTCCCCGTCAGGCCACCGTCGCCGAGTAGGTAGCCGAGCAGGCGCACCTCGGCGTCACGCATCGGCTGATCGCCGAAGATCGCGAGCTCACGCGGCACGGCGACGCGCGTGCCGACGCCGATCTCGGCCAGCGGTCGCCACCCGTCGACGGTGAGGAACGGGTGCGTGATCGTCGTCTCGACGGTCCGGCCGAGTCGCGTCGTCACGCGGAACACCGGCTTGATCCCGTCGTCGACGTACGCGCTCGGCCAGACGGGCGAGAACTTCCACCCCCCGCCGAGCGTGAGCAGCCGCCCGCGGCGCCCGCGGTAGATCTGCTCGATCGTGGCGACGCTCCCGTCCTCGAGCACGATCTCGGTGTCCGCGCTCAGGCACTTCCCCATCGACGGCCTGGCCGCGACGATCACGAGGTCCGACGGCTGGAAGCCCGACGTCATCTCGTCGAGGTCGCGGAAACCGGTGGGGACGCCGGTGACGGCGTTGCCCGCCTTGCTCTGCGCCTCGATGCGCTCCATCGCCGGCCAGAGCAGCTCCTTGATGCGGGTGAAGTTCCCGCTGTTCTGCTGCTCGCCGATCTGGAAGATCTTCGCCTCGGCCTCGTCGAGCAGGTCGCTCGCGAGGCGGCGGGCGTCGAACGCCTCGGTGACGATCCCGGTCGAGACCTCGATCAGCCGGCGCAGGAGCGCCTTCTCGCGGACGATCTTCGCGTGGTACTCGACGTTGGCGGACGTCGGGACCGCGTCGATGAGGAAGGCGATGTAGTCCTTCCCGCCGCTCGCCTCCAGCTCGCCGCGCCGCGCCAGCTCGTCGGCGAGCGTCAGCGGATCGACGACCTCGCCGCGCTCGGAGATCGAGAGCATCGACCGGAAGATCCGGCGGTGCCCCTCGCGGTAGAACATCGTGTCGTCCACGTGCTCGCCGGCGCGCAGGATCGCGTCCTGGTCGAGCAGCATGGCGCCGAGCACCGCCTGCTCCGCCTCCTGCGTGTACGGGGGCTGGCGGTCGCGGTAGGGGTCAACCCGCGGCGGCGGCGTGATCGAGAATTCGACGGGCGAGCTGGACATCTTCCCAGGTGGGCCGCTTCCAGGCAGGGTTGCGCAGCAGCGCGGCGGGGTGGTAGGTCGCGACCAGCGGCACCCCGTGGTAGAGGTGCACGTGCCCGCGGAGCTTCCCGATGCCGAGCTTCGTGCCGAGGAGCGTCTGCGCCGCGAAGTTCCCCACGGTGAGGATAACCTTCGGGCGCACCAGCTCGATTTGTCTGACGAGGTACGGGCTGCAGGCCTCGACCTCGTCGGGGGCGGGGTTCCGGTTGCCCGGCGGACGGTGCTTCACCACGTTGCAGATGAAGACGTCCTCCCGGGCCAACTTGATGGCCGAGAGAATCTTGGTCAACAGCTGCCCGCTGGCTCCTACGAAGGGGCGCCCGCTCGCGTCCTCGTCGGCGCCCGGCGCCTCCCCCACGACGACGAAGTCCGCGTTCGGGTTACCCTCGCCCGGGACGCCGTGGGTGGCGGTCTTGTAGAGCGGACAGCGGGTGCACTTCCGGACCGTCGCGGCGATCTCGTCCAGATCCTTGAGGTGGTCTAGCGGCCCGCCGAGCAGGTCGGGGGTGGCGCCGTAGACGACGCCGATCGGGATGTCGGTTCCCGGGTACATCGCGCCCGAGACGAGCCCTCCCGACGAGGCGGGGGCATCGGCCGGCGGCGTGGCACGGGGAGTCCGCTTGGCGGGCATGTCGTCCGGCTCCGGGGCGGGGTCGGCACCGGCCCCCGCGGCGCGCAGCGTAGCGCGCCAGTCGCCGGTGTCGACGCCGGCGACTGGCACCTCCCGCGCCAGCCCGCCCCGTTCGGTGACCTCCGGTTCGACCGCGCGCTGCAGCGGCAGCGACTGGACGCCGGGCTCCCCTTCTCCGCGCAGCCGCGGGTGGTCGGCCGGCGCGGCGGACTGGTCGTCGGCGCCGCCCGTCGCCGGCGCCGGTGGCGGGTCGCCGCCGAGCGGGCGCATCGGGGCGGTCGGGCGCTGGAGCGGCTCGCCGGAGCGGCGGGCGGCGCCGAGGACGCCGAGCACCTCGTCCACCGACATCCCGTCGAGCATGAGCTCGCGCTCTCCCAGCTCGCGCCGCAGTTCGAGGTAGCGGCGCAGTCGCTCGCGTGGATCCAACTCCCCGCCCCCGCCGGTCATCGCACCCCGCCCCGGCTGGCGAGCAGCGCGCCCACGCGGTCGAGGATCGCGTCCGCCACGTCGCGCTTGGGGAGGAGCGGGAGCGCCTCGGGCTCGGCGTCGGTGGTCAGGAGGGTCACGCGGTTTGTGGCGACGCCGAAGCCGGCGCCCGCCTCGGTGGCGTCGTTGAGCACGATCAGGTCGAGCCCCTTGGCCGCCAGCTTCCTGCGCGCGTTCGCCTCGAGGTCGGTGGTCTCGAGCGCGAAGCCGACGACGATGGCGTCGGGGCGGCGGAGCGCCCGCGTGGTGGCCAGGATGTCGGGGTTCGGCGCCAGCTCGACGGCCAGCGGGCCCGCGCCGCGCTTCAGCTTCTGCGCCGCCACCTGCGCCGGGCGGTAGTCGGCCGGGGCGGCGGCCATCACGAGCGCGTCGGCCTCGGGGAGCGCCGCCGCCACGGCGTCGTGCATCTCCGCCGTGCTCTCGACGCGCACCAGTCGCGGACCGACCGGCGCGGGCACCTGCAGCGGGCCGGCGACCAGCGTCACCTCCGCGCCGCGGCGCCAGGCGGCGGCCGCGATCTCGACCCCCATGCGCCCCGAGCTATGGTTGGTCAGGTAGCGCACCGGATCGAGCGCCTCCCGCGTGGGGCCGGCGGTGACGACGACGCGCCGTCCCGCGAGCACGCCGTCGGACTCGAGGAGCCGCCCGACGTGCGCCAGGATCTCTTCGGGCTCGGGCATGCGCCCCGGCCCGCTCCCCTCGCCGGCCGCCAGTGGGCCGTCGGCCGGGTCGAGCACCCGGTAGCCGAGGTCGCGCGCGTGCGCGGCGTTGCGCCGCACCTGCGCGTGCGCCCACATCCGGTCGTTCATCGCCGGCACCAGCAGCACCGGGGCCGGCGTGGCGAGCAGGCAGGCCGTGAGGAGGTCGTCGGCCTGCCCGTGCGCCGCGCGCGCCAGGAAGTCGGCGGTGCACGGGGCCACGACCACCGCCTCGGCGGCGCGCGCCAACTTGATGTGGTCGAGCGCGTGCCCCGCGGCGACGAGTGCCGTGTGCACCAGGCGCCCCGTCAGCGCCTCGAGCGTCACCGCGCCCACGAACTCCTGCGCGCTCCGCGTCATCACCACGTCCACCTCGGCGCCCGCCTGCTGAAGCAGGCGGGCCAGCCAGGCCGCCTTGTAGCTGGCGATCCCGCCGGTGATCCCGAGCAGGACGCGGCGGCCGGCGAACGGGCGCACGAGGCGGGCGGGGCTCGCTAGCGCGTCAGCCCTCGCCGCCGCGGCGGCGCGGCACGACCTGGTAGTCGATGTTCCCCGACGACAGCTCCTCGAGCGCGCGGGTGGTCAGCTTCTTCTCCCCCGAGCGGCCGGGGACGCGCGGGAACTCGTTCAGGACGCGCGCGTACTTGGCCGCCACGAGCACGGCGAGGTACTTGTTGGCGGAGTGCTTGGCGATCTCGTTCGGCGTGAAGACCTGCATGGTTCCTCCGTGTGGGTTCAGCGGGCCGCGGCGTGCACGCCGTCCAGCCCGCGCTCGATCTCGGCGATGAGGGCGGCCACCTGGTCCTCGAGCGCGCGCAGCCGCCCACGCCGCGCGCTCTCCGCGTCGAGGATCGACGCGACCTGCGCCACCGCGCGGTCGAGATCCTCGTTGACGACGACGTACTGGTAGTCCTCAATCGCGCGCAGCTCCTCGCGCGCGTTGCGCAGCCGGAGCGCGAGCGCCTCGGGCCCCTCGGTCGAGCGGGCGGCCAGCCGGTCGCGCAGCACCTCGGCCGACGGCGGGAGCACGAAGACCAGCACCGAGGCCGGGAAGGCGGCGTGGAACGCCTTCGCCCCCTGCACGTCGATGTCCATGATCACGTGCCGCCCTTCGTCGAGCACGCGCTGCACCTCGCTCTTCAGCGTGCCGTAGAGGTTTCCGTGCACCTCCGCCCACTCGGCGAAGTCGCCGCGGCGGCGGCGCGCCTCGAAGTCGTCGCGGGTGACGAAGTGGTAGTCGACGCCGTCGCGCTCCGCGCCGCGCGGGGCCCGGGTGGTACACGAGACCGAGTAGCCCAGGTCCGCGCGCGTCGCCAGCAGCCGCCGGGCGATGGTCGTCTTGCCGCCGCCCGAGGGCGCCGAGAGGATGACGGGGAAGTGGATCACTCGACGTTCTCGACCTGCTCGCGGATGCGCTCGAGCTCCTCCTTCACCAGCACCACGTCGTGCAGCATGGCGGCGTCGTTCGCCTTGCTGCCGGTGGTGTTCGCCTCGCGGAGCATCTCCTGGAGCAGGAAGCCGAGGCGCTTCCCCACCTGATCGCCCGGGGCGGCGATCGCGGCACGGAACGCCGCCACGTGGGCGCGGAAGCGGTCCATCTCCTCGCTCACGTCCAGCCGGTCGGCGAGGATCGCGATCTCCTGTGCCATCCGCTGCTCGTCGACCGCCACCCCCTCGGCCAGCTCGCGCACCGCCGCCCGCAGGCGCTCGCGCTGCTCGACGAGCCGCTGCGGCGCGCGCTCGGCGAGCCGCCCGACGGCGCCCTCGACGATGGCGATCCGGTCGAGCAGGACGGCCGCCAACCTGCGCCCCTCCTCCTCTCGCATCGCCGCCAGCGCCGCCGCCGCCCGCTCGACGATCGGGAGGAACTCGTCGGCGGTCGCGTCGGGCTCGTCGGCCGCGTCGCCGGTCGCCAGGACGTCGGGGAGGCGCAGCACGGTGGCCACGTCGAGCGTGTCGGCGAGGCCGTGGCGCGTGGCCAGCGCCCGCAGCTGCCCGACGTAGCCGGCGAAGCGCGCCTCGTCGATCGCCAGCGTTCCGTTCCGCTCCGCCGGCTCGCGCTCGTGCCGGGCGAACAGCGTGACGTGCCCGCGGGCGACGCGCTGGCGCAGCAGCTCGCGCACCTCCGGCTCCCAGCGCGCCAGCGGCGTCGGGAGCTTGAGACTCGGGCTGAAGAAGCGGTGGTTGACGGTCCGGACCTCCACGGTGACGCGCGCGTGCCCCACGCGCCCGTCGGCGGTCCCGAACCCGGTCATGCTACGGATCATGGCGAACCGCGGAAGCTATTGGCGCGCAACGACCTGGTCAACCGCGGAGGTCGCCGGCGCGTCAATTGAAGAAGTACCAGCGCACCCCGTAGAAGCTGAGCGGGCGCGGCGCGGCGATCCCCGGGACGTACTCGAACTCGCGGTTGAGGGCGTTCCGGATCTGGTAGCTGACGGTGGCTTCGCGGATCCGGATCTCGACACGCGCCCCGAGGGTGTTGAACGGGGGAGCGAAGCGCTGCCCGTCGGTCGCGCCTTCCGTGCCCTCGGGCACCGGGAAAAGCGTCCGGCTTCGGTACTCGTCGGTGATGGCGATCTGGAGTCCAAAGTTCCCGGTCGGGAAGCGGCGCAGCCAGTTGGTCTCCAAGCGCACCTCGGCGCGGAGCTGGTACTGCGGCCGGTAGGCCCCGCCGGCGTCCCAGGCGAGGCCGTTCACGTCGAGCACGATGTCCTTGTAAACGCGGCCGTGCGCCGAGACAATCGTGCCCTGCGCCCGCGACTCCGGGAATGGGGTGAGTGGGAGCGGATTGGCCTCGAACGGCGCCGAGTCGGGGCGCACGTACACGCGCGGGACCGCGAACGCCCCGCCGTCGCGGATCAACCGTCCGCCCGAGAGCCAGAGCCGCCCGAACCGTGCTGCGGCCTCCAGTCGAAGCACGTTCCGCTGCAAGTCGGGCTGGGCGGTCCCCGTGCTGTCCGCCTGCTCCTGCGTTGTCCGGCTGTACCCGCCGAGCAGCGCGAGCCAGCGCAGTGGCTGCACGCGCGCGGAGAGGTCGGCTTGGGTCGTGGAGTCGGCGCTGCGACGCTCTACGAAGGCGGTCACCGCGCCCCACGGGCGCTCGTACGCGGCGCGAACCGAGGGGGCGTGCCAGTTGCGCCCGTTGAACACGCGCCAGCGGTCCGCCGCTGACAGCCGCACGCCCCAGCGCGTGAACCCGCCGGTGAGCACGTACTGCGCGCGCGAGGCGGCGCTGTCGGCGACGAACAGCGTGTCGACCCCGGTCGGCGTCCCCGCGGCATCGAACGTCGTGTCGACCGCGACGACCTCCCGTACGTCGATAGAGTCGCCGGCGGCGTTCCGCACGGGCACGAAGCGCGTGGCCGGGTAGCTCGTCCCCTCGAGCGTGAAGCGGGCGACGTTCGCGATCGCCTGCGCCCACGCGCCACGGTCCGGCGTCCCGACCCCGATCCGCAGGTATCCCTCGTCGCGCCGCCCCTCGAAGTTGGTAAGGATGGTGTCGGACGTGTTGAACGCGAAGGTCGCGTTGCGCTGCCGGTCCAGCCGCGACAGGTACGCATCGACGGAGAGCCGGCCGCGCGCCCACCCCAGCCGCGCGAACGCCGACACCGCGTCGCCCCCGCCGCCCGTGCGGCGGTTGCGCGCGCCGGTGCCGAAGTTCTGCGCCGCGACCTGGAAGAGTGCCCCGTTGTTGAAGCGCCGACCGAAGAAGCCGCGGTACAGGTTCGTGTCGTCGTCCCCGGTGGCGATGTCGACGCGCGTGGCGGGCGTCGTGTTGCGCACCGCCCACGTGCGCAGGTGCACGCGGATCTCCCCCGCCGCGCGCTCGATCAGCACCTCTTCCAGCTGCCAGAGCTGCGCCTCCTGCAGCTCCAGCACGCCCGGCGAGCGCGGGTCGAGCGGGTCCAGCTCGACGCCGTCGCGGAAGACGCGCAGGCGGCGGAAGTCGCCCAGGTAGGCCGCGTTCTGCAGCGACGCCAGCCACCCCGTGCGGAAGCCGGTCACGCCCGGGACGCGCTCCAGGAGGTCGAGCGCGGTGAGCGTGCCGGTGGCGAACAGCGAGTCGCGCGTCCACCGGTACGGTTGCCCGGCCTCCGCCACGACCGGCAGCTCGGCCGCGGCGATCGGCGCCTTGATGCTGTCGCGCGGCGCGGGCTGCGTGGGGAGCGAGTCGCGCAGTCCGGGGATCGAGTCGATGCGGGCGCGGGCGGCCGAGTCGGGGCGTGCGGGCGCGGCGACGGTGATCGAGTCGCGCGTCGTCCGTACCGTGTCGAGGCGCGCCGGGCGACGCAGCGTGTCGCCGGCGGCCGGGCGGCGCACGGTGTCCGCCGGCACGGGGCGGCGAGCGGTGTCCGCGGGCGGGCGCGGCGGAACGGGCTGCTGCGCGCCGAGCGGGAGTCCGAGCAGAAGCGCCGCGGCCGCGACGAGGGATCCGAGACCGCGGCCGTGGCGCCGACTCAGCCCGCCCTCCCGCGCACGAACTCGATGAAGGTGCCGGTCGGCGTCCCCGTCGGCCCCTTCGGCAGCCAGCCGAGGTCCGTCTCGGAGTACGCCGTGCCGGCGACGTCGAGGTGCACCCACGGGTAGCCGTCGACGAACTCGCGCAGGAACCAAGCGGCGGTGATCGACCCGGCGGCGCGCCCGCCCACGTTCTTCAGGTCGGCGACGTCGCTCTTGAGCTGCTCCTTGTACTCGTCGAACATCGGCAGCTCCCACCCGCGCTCCGAAGCGCGCCGGCCGGCGGCCAGCACCTCCTGCGTCAGCGCGTCGTCGCTGCCGAACACCCCCACCGCCTGGTGCCCGAGGGCGATCACGATCGCGCCGGTGAGCGTCGCGGCGTCGATCACCGCGGCGGGCTCGTAGCGCTTCACCCAGGTCAGCAGGTCGCACAGCACCAGGCGCCCTTCGGCGTCGGTGTTGTGGTTCTCGATCGTCTTGCCGGACATCGAGTGCACGACGTCGCCGGGCTTCATGGCGGTGCCCGAGGGCATGTTCGTCGTCGAGCCGATCACGCCGACGACGTTCACCGCCAGGCCGAGGCGGGCGATCGCCTCCATCGCTCCCATCACGCCGGCCGCGCCGCACATGTCGAACTTCATGTTGAACATCCCGTCGCCCGGCTTGAGGTTGATCCCGCCGGTGTCGAAGCACAGCCCCTTCCCCACGAGTACGATGGGCTTCGCGTCGCCCCCCTTGCGGTACTCGAGCGCGACCAGCTTCGGGTCCTGCGGCGTGCCCTGCGCGACCGAGAGGAAGGATCCCATCCCCTCGCGCTCCAACTCGGCGCGGCCGAGCACCGTCAGCTGCAGGCCGTGCGCGTCGGCGATCTCCTGCCCGACCTGCGCGAAGGTGTCCGGGGTGCAGACGTTGCCGGGCATCATCGCCAGCCGGCGCGCCGTCGTGTAGCCGGCGGTGATCGCGTCGGCGGCGTCGATCCCGGGCTGCGCGCCGCCGTCGGCGACGACCACCACGCGCGAGACACGCGCGCGTCGCTCCGTCTCGGGCGGCTTGGCGCGCAGGTCGTCGTAGGTCCACGCGCCCAGCCCCATCCCGACCGCCGCCTCCTCCGCCCCGCGGGCGTCGAGCTCCGCGGCGTAGAACGCCAGCTCCCCGGTGCCGAGTTTGGTCGCGGCGCGCGCGGCCACGGCGCCGGCGCGGCGGAGCGCGCCGTTGCGGTCGGCCGGCTTCCCCATCCCGACCAGCAGGACGCGCTCGACCCCCTGCTCCCCGCCGGCGAGGTGCAGCGTCTCGTCGCGGGCGCCGCGGAAGTCGCGCCGCGCGAGGGCGCGCCCGAGCGCGCCGTTGAGCTGTCCGTCGAGCGTTGCGAGCGCGGGCGGGAGCGCCTCGTCGGCGGCGAGGGCGACGGCGAGGAGCGGGGTCGACAGCGCGTGCGGCGCGTCGGTGGCGAGCGCGAACTGGAGCGGCATCGGTGGTCGGGGCGCGGAAGGGCGTCAGGCCTGCATGGCGGCGACGATCGCGTCGCCGAAGCCGGAGCACGACACCTCGGTGGCGCCGGGCATCTGGCGCGCGAGGTCGTACGTGACCGTCTTGCGCCCGATGGCGGTTTCCATGCCGCGTACGATCAGCTGCGCCGCCTCGTCCCACCCCATGTACTCGAGCATCATCACGCCCGAGAGGATCACCGAGCCCGGGTTCACCTTGTCGAGCCCCGCGTACTTGGGCGCCGTGCCGTGCGTCGCCTCGAACACCGCGAGCCCGTCGCCGACGTTCCCGCCCGGCGCGATCCCGAGCCCGCCCACCTGCGCCGCGGCGGCGTCGGAGAGGTAGTCGCCGTTGAGGTTCGGCGTCGCGATCACCGAGTACTCGTCGGGGCGCAGCAGCAGCTGCTGGAACATCGCGTCGGCGATCACGTCGGTCACCTGCGGGCCGCCGGGGATCTGCGTCCACGGCCCCTTGTCGATGAGCGTGCCGCCGAACTGCTCGCGCGCGACCTCGTACCCCCAGTCCCGGAAGGCGCCCTCGGTGAACTTCATGATGTTGCCCTTGTGGACGAGCGTGACCTTGCCGCGCTTCGTCTTCTGGGCGTACTCGATCGCCATCTTCACGAGGCGCTTCGAGCCGAACGACGAGATCGGCTTGATCCCGATCCCCGACCCCTCGCGTACCTCCTTCCCGAACTGCTCGGCGAGGATGCCGCGAAGCTTCTCGACCTCGGGCGACCCGGCCTTGAACTCGATGCCGGAGTAGACGTCCTCGGTGTTCTCGCGGAAGATCACGACGTCGAGCTTCTGCGGCTCCTTGACCGGCGCGCCCACCCCCTCGAAGTAGCGCACCGGGCGGATGCAGGCGTACAGGTCGAGGATCTGCCGCAGCGCAACGTTCAGCGAGCGGATCCCGCCGCCGACCGGGGTGCTGAGCGGCCCCTTGATCGAGACGCGGAACTCGCGCAGCGCGTCGATCGTCTCCTCGGGAAGCCATTCGCCCGTCTTCTCGACCGCCTTCTCGCCCGCGTAGACCTCCATCCAGGCGATCTTGCGCTCCCCGCCGTACGCCTTGGCGACGGCGGCGTCCATGACGCGGACCGAGGCGCGCCAGATGTCGGGGCCGGTGCCGTCGCCTTCAATGAACGGGACGATCGGGCGGGCCGGGACGGAGAGTGCGCCGTTCGCGTACTCGATCGGCTGGCCGTCGGCGGGGATCTGCGCGAAGCGGTAGTTCGCCATGGAACCGGAGGGGGCGGAGAGACGACCGGCGGGCCGCGCCGGAGGCGCGCCCGCCGCGGGGGCGAGCTGCCGGGGTCGCCCGCGGAGGGCGCCGGCGCTCGGGGTGCCGGACTCGCGAAGGGCCGGCGGCCGGCAAACTAGCCGCCGCCGACCGGCGGCGGCAAGCGCCGAGCGGGGGAGGGCCGCCGCCGGTCGGCGTGACGCCGGCGGCCGCCCGCGTGACGCCGGCGCGGCCAGCCGCGACCTCTGCCGGGTGTCGCGCGTCGTAGCGGTGCAGCGCGCGCGCGCCGGTGCCGATCCTTCCGACCACGGCTCCGCCGCCGGCGTCTTCTCCCCGTCCCCCGCGCATGCCCTCTTCCGCCTCCGCCGCCCCCGCCGGCGGCCCGCGCTCGGCCGTCCCGGCCGACGCCGCGGGCCGCCCGGCGGGCGCGTGGCTCGCCGAAGGGAGTGCGGCCGAGCGAGGCGGACAGCGCGAGCAGGCGCGCGCGGCGTACGAGCGCGCGCTGTACGCGATGCGGAGCGCCGAGGACGCGGCGCAGGCGTCGGCCACCCTGCGCTGGATCGCGCGGACCCACGTCGAGGATGCGGATTACGAGGCGGCGTGGGACTGCCTCGAGGCGGCGCTGGCCGTCGCCGAGGCGGCCGGCGACGCCGCGGCGTCCGGCCACGCCATCAACGTCCAGGCGGTGGTGCGCTGGCGCGAGGGGGAGCTGGACGAGGCGGAGCGGCTGTACCTGCACGCGCGGCGGCGCGCCCTCCAGGCGCGGGACGCCAAGCTGGCGGCGATGACCGCGCAGAACCTCGGTGTGCTCGCCAGCATCCGGGGCGACCGCGAGGTCGCGCGCCAGCACTACGAGGCGAGCCTCGCCGACTACCGGGCGCTCGGGCTGCTGCGCGACGTCTGCGTCGCCCTGAACAACTTGGGGCTCCTGCACACGCTCGAGCGCCGCTGGGACGACGCGCACCGCGCCTTCGCCGAGGCCTGCGAGATCGCGGACCTCGCCGGGGACCTGAGCACCCGCATCCTGCTCGACGTCAACGTCGCCGAGCTGTGGGTCGCGCGCGGCGAGTACGCCGAAGCCGAAGGGGCCGTGCGCCACGCCCTGGAGCTGGCGGCGCGCACCGGCGACGCCGCGGCGGTCGGCCAGGCGGCCAAGCTGCAGGGGATCGTCGCGCGCGAGACCGGCGACCTCGAGGGGGCCGAGCAGCGCTTCGCCCACGCGCAGGCGATCGCGGAGGCGCGCGCGGACATCCTGATGCAGGCCGAAGTGGCGCGCGAGCGCGCCGACCTCGCCAAGCGCCAGGGGCGCAACGGCGACGTGCTGCAGCAGCTCAACCTCGCGCACCGCCTGTTCGAGCGCCTGCGCGCCGCGCGGGAGCTGGCCGACATCGACCAGCGCTCCGCCGAGCTCAAGGACGAGTTCGTCCGCGTCGCGCAGCGCTGGGGCGAGTCGATCGAGGCGAAGGACCGGTACACGCAGGGCCACTGCGTGCGCGTGGCGGACCTATCGTGCGCGATCGCCGAGCGGGCCGGATTCGCCGCCGACGTGCTCTTCTGGTTCCGCATCGGCGCCCTGCTCCACGACGTCGGCAAGATCGCGATCCCCGCCGAGGTGCTCAACAAGCCGGGGAAGCTGAGCGACGAGGAGTGGGCACTGATGCGCAGCCACACCACGGCCGGGGTGGAGGTGCTGGCGGACATCGAGTTCCCGTGGGACGTCCGCCCGATCATCCAGTACCACCACGAGCGGTGGGACGGGAACGGCTACCACGGGCTGCGCGGCGAGGACATCCCGCTGGTGGCGCGCATCCTGTGCGTGGCCGACGTGTACGACGCCCTGACGAGCGTGCGCAGCTACAAGCGGGCGATGTCGCACGAGGACGCGCTGACGCTGATGCGCCGCGACGTGGGCACGATGTTCGACCCGCGGGTCTTCGCTTGGTTCGAGGCGCTGGCGCCCGACTGGGCCGCGCGCACCCGCGAGCACCACCGCGCGGCCGCCCCCGACGCGTCGCCCGCCTCGACGTCGGCGTCCGCCGCGCCGGCGCCGGCCGCGCCGCCGGGGGCCGCGCCCGCCCCGCTCGTCCTGTCGCCGAGCGCGCCGGAGCTGGACGACCTCACGGGGATGCCGCTCCGGCGGGCCTTCCGCGAGACGGCGGAGCGCCTGCTCGCCGCGCGCCGCACGACCGAGCGCCCGGTGTCGCTGCTGGTGATCGACATCGACCACTTCAAGCTCGTCAACGACAGCTTCGGCCACCTGCAGGGCGACGACGTGTTGCGGTTGGTCGCCGAGCAGCTGCGCGTCAACACGCGGCCCACGGACTACGTCGCGCGGTACGCCGGCGACGAATTCGTGGCGATGCTGCCGGGGACGCGGCTGGAGGAGGCGGTCGCGGTGGCCGAGCGGCTGCGCATCGCGGTGGCGGGGCTCGCCTGCCCGCGGCGCGACGACGACGGCCAGTTCGTGCAGGTCTCGCTGTCGATCGGCGCCGCGTCGGCGCCGATGCACGGCGAGGAGCTGGACGCGCTCTTCGCCGCCGCCGACTCCGCGCTCTACGACGCCAAGCGCCGCGGGCGGAACGCCGTCGCCACCGCGTCGACCGCGTCGGCGGGCGCCGAGGCGCAGCTCCTGTTCAACTGCTTCGTCGGCCGCGGCGAGGAGCGCGCGCGGCTGGGGCGGCTCTTCGACGAGGCCACACGCCAGCGGCCGGCGATCGCGACCGTGCTCGGCGAGGCCGGCGTCGGGAAGACGACGCTGCTGCGCCAACTCGCGCCGGACGTCGCCGTACGCGCCGGGGTGATCCTCACCGGCCGGTGCATCGAGGCCGACGTGCAGCCCCCCTACGGCCCGTGGATCGAGGTGGTGGCCGGCGCGGTCGCGGCGGGGCTCGTGCCCGCGCGCCCGTGGGCGCAGCTGCGGCGCCTCGTCCCCGCCCTCCCCGGCGAGGCGCCCGCGGGCGCGGCCGACGCCTCGCGCCACGCCGTCGTGCAGGAGCTCGAGTCGCTGCTCACGCTGGCCGCCGGCCAGCGCCCGCTGGTCGTGACGCTCGAGGACATGCAGTGGGCCGACGGCGCCACCTGGGACGCGCTCGAGTACCTGCAGCAGCGCTTCGAGACGCAGCGCGTGCTGGTCTGCCTGACGATCCGCGGCGAGGACCTGACCCCCCTCGGCGTGGAGCGCCGCCGCCGGCTCACGCGCGCCGAGCGGTTCTTCGAGATGCCGCTGGCGCGCCTGACGCGCGACGAGCTCGCGCGCTGGCTCAAGACGATCTTCGCCGGCCAGACGCCGGACGAGGCGCTGGTCGACCACCTCGTCGCGCACACCGAGGGGAACCCGCTCTTCGCCGTGCAGACGGTGCGCGCGCTGGTCGACGACGAGCGGCTGCGCCACGCGAACGGCCGCTGGCAGTACAGCGCGGGGAGCGCGTGCCCGCTGCCGACGGCCGTCGGCGACCTGCTGGCCCGGCGCCTCGACCGCCTCGCGCCCGAGACGCGCGACGTGCTGGCCGTGGGCGCGGTCATCGGGCGCGAGTTCGACGCCGAGACGCTGCTCGCCGCCTGCGAGCAGCCGGAGGAGGCGGTCCTGGACGCGGTCGACGACGCGCTGAGGCGCACCGTGCTCGTGCCGACGGGCGGGCGCACGGCGTCCACGCTCACCTTCGCCCACCGGCTGCTGGCCGACGTCCTGCTCCAGGGGATGAACCCGCTGCGCCTGCGCCGGGCCCACGCGCGCGTGGCGCGCGCCATCGAGGCGCGCGCGGTGGGCACCTCGGGCGAGGTGGCGCTCCACTACGACCGGGCCGGCATCGCGCAGGAGGCGTTCCGCAGCGCGATGGAGGCGGGGGCGCAGGCGGCGGCGCTCTTCACACTCGACTCGGCGCTCGACTTCTTCGCGATGGCGCGGCGCCACGCCCGCACGCTCGCCGAGCACGCCGACGCCGAGTGGCGCGTCGCGCAGGCCCACGAGCACGCGGGGCGCTACGTCGAGGCGGAGCGGCACTGCCAGCTGGTGCTCTCGTCCTACGCCGCGGGCGCCGCGTCGCTGGGCGTGCTCGCCGCCACGCGGCGCATGCTGCAGCGCCTCAAGCTCCAGCGCGGCGTGCCGGCGCAGGACGTGCTCGGCGCCTGCTTCGAGCTGCTCGAGGAGGCGCGCGCCGCCGGCGACCGCACCGAGATCGTGGCGCTGCTGGCCATGGTCTCGCAGGCGTACGGCCGGCTGGGCGACGCCGAGGCGGCGGAGCAGGTGGCGCGGCAGGCGCTCGGGGAGGCCGAGCTGGGCGACGACCTCCGGCTCCAGGCGGACGCGCTCATGCGGCTCGGCTCCACACTCATCGCGACCAGCCCGGGCGACGCCGTCCCGCTCTACCGGCGGGCGCTCGACCTGTTCACCCGCCTCGGCGACCGGCGCGGCCAGCTGCGCTGCCACATCAACGTCGGCACCGCGTGCGACCGTGCGGGCAACCACCCGGCGGCCGAGGTGTCGTGGGCGACCGCGCTGGACATCGCGCGCGACGTCAACGCCGCCGACCTGGCCGGCGCGACGTCGATGAACCTCGGCGTGCTGCAGATGAAGTCGGGGCGGTTCGCTGCCGCCCGCGAACGCTTCGACGAGGCCCTGCGCCTGTTCGCGTCGATCGGCAACGAGCCGTTCCGCCTGGTGGCGCTGTACAACCTCGCCCACGTGACGCGCGAGGAGCAGAACCCGGCCGGCGCGCTGGAGCTGTACAGCGCGTGCGCCTCGCTCGCGTCGGCGCTCGGGCAGCGCGACGTCCACCTGGGCGCCATCGCGGGCGCGGGGCTGGCCGAGCTGGCGCTCGGCTTCGTCCAGAGCGCGGAGCAGCAGCGCGCCGACGTGTTCGAGCTGTCGGCCGGGCGCGAGGAGCGGTGGTTCCAGGGGCGCGAGCTGTTCGACGCACTCGTCATCAAGCTCGCCGCCGTGCGCCGCGAGCGCGAGCTAGTCGAGACGACACTCGCGGGGGCGCTCGCGCGGGCCGAGGAGCACGACCCGTACGCCGCCGTCTGGCTGGCCGCCGAGTGCGCGGGCGCGCTCCGCGCGCTGGGCGTCGATCAGGAGGCGGTGCTCCACCGCTACACGGTGCACGCCCGCGCGCTCGGCTACCAGCCGCTCACCGGACGGTTGCGCGGCGACGCCTGACCGCGCGGTGCGCGGCCGAACGGCGACGGGGGCGGGTCCCTTACGGACCCGCCCCCGTTTCACGTCGGCGGTCGGCGCACGCCGACGTCACGGCGCCGCGGCCGCCGCCACCTCGGCGTCGCCGGCCGGGCGCCACTCCGCGAGGCGGGCCCACCACGCGTCGGCGCGCATCCCGACCGGGCGCACGCGGCGGCTCACCGCGGCCAGGTTGCGCGGCTCGTACAGCCAGACCGCCGGCGCGTCGTCGAGCATGATTGCGTACGCCCGGCGGAAGAGCGCCACGCGGCGCTTCGGCGACCGCTCGGCGACCGCGCTGTCGAGCGTCGCGTCGAACGGCGCGCTGGCGTAGCGGCCGACGTTCGCCGCGACCTCCCCGCGCGCCCCGCCCCCCCACGCCTGCCGGAGCCCCGCGGGGCTCGGGTCGCTACGCCAGACGTTGAGCGCGGCGTCGAAGCGCCCCGCGCGCAGCCGCTCGACGAAGCCCGGCGCATCCACCGCCTCGATCTGCACGTCGGCGCCCACCGCCTTCAGCTGCGCCTGCAGCAGCACGGCGAGGCGCATCCGCGTGCTGCTCGAGTTGGGGACCAACAGCGAGAAGGCGAGCGGGCGCCCCGCGCGGCGGCGCACGCCGTCCGCGCCCTCGGCGCGCCACCCGAGCGAGTCCAGCGCGCGCCGCGCCGCCACGACGTCGTACGACGGCGCCTGCAGCGAAGGGTCCGCCGTCGCCTGCGCGCGCGTGACGGGCCCCAAGGCGACGTGGCCGAGCGAGTCGAGCGCGTTCCGCACTACGGCCTCGCGGTCCACCGCGCGACTCAGCGCCACGCGCAGCGCCCGGTCGGCGAAGAGCGGGTTCGCGCGCGACGCCGACGTCGCGTCGCGCAGGTTGAAGGCGAGGTAGCCGTAGTCCAGCGAGCCGTAGGGCTGCGGCCGGACGCGGTCCGACTCGGCGACCTTCCGAATCACGTCGCCCCGGACGGCTTCCAGCACGTCGGCCTCGCCGGCGAGGACCCGCAGCGCCGCCGCGGCCGGGTCGGGCGCCACCGTCCAGAGCAAGCGGTCGAAGGTCGGGCGGCCGCGGTAGTTCGCGGAGTCGGCGACCAGCTCGATCCGCTCGCGCCGCTTCCACTCGCGCAGGCGGTACCGCCCGCTGCCGATCGGCCGCGAGGCGAACGATGAGGCGAGCAGCGCGTCGCGCGGGACGCCGGCCAGCGCGTGCGCCGGCATGACCACCAGGTTGTACGCGACCTGGTAGAACTGCTCCGGCGAACGGCGCGCCCACCAGACCACCGCCGTCAGCGAGTCGCGCACCGTCACCGAGTCGACCCCCGCGAACGTGGCCGCGTGCGGCGACGCGACCGCGGGGTCGGTGTAGAGGCCGAACGAGAAGCGCACGTCCTCGGCGCGCACCGGGCGGCCGTCGTGCCAGCGCGCCCGCTCGTCCAGCTCGAACGCTACCGAGAGCGAGTCCGCCGCCCAGCTCCACCGGCGCGCGAGCTGCGGCGCGAAGCCGCGGTCGCCGTCGACGACCATCGAGTCGCCGAGCGCGGCCAGGTAGTCGAACACCATGTCCATCACCTGCTTCCCCTGAGTCGTCGCGACCAGCGGCGGGAGCAGGGCGTCGGCGTCGGCCGGGGTGGCGATGACGAGCGACTGGGGCGCGGCCGCGCGGCGCGGCGCCTCACTCCCGCACCCCGCGAGCGCGAGGCACGCGCCGAGTGCGGCGAGCGGGAGGACGGCGGCGGGGGAGGTCCGGGTGCGCAGGGTCGAGGCGCGCATGGCGGTGCGGGAAGGAGGGACGGGGGCGCGGTTCGTCTGGAGTATCGGCCGGTTCGGGTGACCACCGAAGCAGTGCGGGGCGAGGGCCAGCGTCGGCCCCCGCCCCGCGGTTCGTCGCTCGCGCCGCGGTCAGTAGCCGCCGTCGAAGCCGGACCGGTCGACCACCACCGTGTAGCCGCTGAAGTGCTTGATCCGCCCGAAGAGGAAGCCGTTGGCCGGGTCGCGCTGCGGGATCAGGCTCGCGTCGGTCGTGGACTCGTCGACGCAGTTCGCCGCGCCCGTCGGGCACCACGCGAACCGGAACGCGGGGTCGTTAGCAGCCTCGCGGTCGTACAGGTACAGCGTGACGGTCCGCGCGGGGACGAAGCGCACGTCCGGGCTGAACCGGATCTGCGGGTGTCCAGTGCGGTCCGTCCAGGCCTTCACTCGGAAGGTCAGCGTGCGGGAGAGGGGCGCGCAGGGCAGGTCCCATGTCCCGGGGCCGTAGCCCGAGGTCGTCGGCTCGCACACCGCGTTGGACGGCAGCACGATCTTGTGGGCGCCGACCCGCACGGTCACCGACGTGTTCGGGCCGTAGCTGAAGCTCACGCGCGACGTGTCGCTGAGCGAGAGGTTGAGGAGGTTGCGGCTCGGCGCGTCCGGCGGCGCGGGCGCGTCGAGCGGAGCGAGCGGCGCGTCGGCACAGGCACCCAGCAGGAGGGCGGCGACGGCGGGGGCGAGGCGGCGCGGCACGGAGGTCGGGATGCGCATGATGGGGAGTCTCCGTGGTCAGAGTTCGTCGTAGCGGCCGGTCGACACCATCCAACCGGAGAAGTGCGGGAACGCCATGAGTACCAACTTCTTGTCGATCGTTACCGCCGCCGGCGCGAACTCCGTCACCCCCGCGGTGCCGAGCGCCTGATCGAGTGCCGCGCCGTCGGCGAAGTGCGCCGCCTCGACCCGCGTCGCCAGCGCCAGCGCCTTCGCGTCGGCCTTCTCCGTCAGGACCGCGAACAGCACCGGGACGCGGAACGTGACGCCGTGCGGCTGGAACTCGTAGGCGACGATGTTGCCCGGCACGCGCGTGACGCGGAAGCTGGTGTTCGCCGCGACGGCGCCCGGCGGCACCACGAGCGTCGCGCCGTCCAGGGTAATGGTGCCGCCGGCCGCGCCGATGACGCGAGTCGCACTCGCCGACGTGGCCGGCTTGCTCCACCGCAGCCCGCGAACCTTCGCCACGGTCGGCAGCTTGGTCGCTGCGGGGGTGCCGACGTCCGCAGCGGTGAGTGCCGGGCGCGGCGCCGTGGGCGAGTCGGCGCAGGCGGCGAGACCGAACAGCGCGACCGCCGCGAACGCGGCGTGCGCTTTGAAGCGGCGTGGCGAGTCAGGCATGACGGGGTGTGGTGAATGGTGTGTCGGAGGCGGAGTGGAGTCGGCCGGACCGGCCCTCCCATGCTTGCCTCACCCCTGTATGTCGGCGCCGCCGTGCGCGGACTTGAGCGCTTTCGAGCGCCGTTCCGAGAAAACTTGAGCGCCGCACCATCACGCCGCGTGCGCGGGGCGTCACGCGGTGCGCGCGTCTGTCCCGCGGCGTGACGGTGCGACGCCGGCACGACGCGAAACGGGGGGCGAGCCGAGTGGCTCGCCCCCCGTTTCGTCGCGCATGCCGAGGACGGGACTCGAACCCGTACGCCCTCGCGGACAGAGGTTTTTGAGACCTCCGCGTCTACCGTTCCGCCACCCCGGCTCCGCGGGGCAAGCTAGCGGCGTCCGGGCGCGCGCTCAACGCGGCCGCTCGCCCGGACGCCCGTCGCGCTGCGCCCGCAGCTGCTGCGCGGCGCGGAAGGCGCGCTCCTGCAGCGCCAGGAACTCCGCGCGCTGCACCGGCGTGAGGAACTCGGCGAGCGCGCGCTGCTCGGCCACCAGCAACTCGGCGCGCCGGCGCTGCAGGCCCACCAGCACGTCGAGCATGCGCCCGACGCGCTCCTGCTGCGCGTCCTGCCCCCGCGCCAGCTCCCCGCGCAGGTCGCGGCGCAGCGTGCGCTCCTCGCGGAGCAGGCGCTGACGCTCGACCGCGTGGCGCCCGGTCACGTCGCGCAGCCGGCGGGTCTGCTCGTCGTTCAGGCCGAGCCGCTCCCGCACCGCCTGCGCGAGGCGGTCGGCGCCCGGCCGCGCGCCGAGCACGCGCTCGCTCACCCGGTCGCGGCCGCCCGGCGGCTGCGCGCCGGCGGGCGTGCCGGCGAGCAGCACCGCCACGGCGGCTGCCGCGAGCGCCGCGCCGCGCCGACGCGATGGACGTCCGGTCATCCGCCCCCTCCGGCGTACTCGGGCGCGAACACCACCGGCTCCAACGCCGGCAGCGCCGCCCCCTCCCCCTCGATCGCGTCCAGCACCGTCGCCAGCTCCGTCTCGCTCAGGTCCTCGAACCCGTCGCCGAGCACCGACGCCGCCCGCGCGCCCGGAGCGGCGGCTGCCGGCGTCGCGCCCCCCGCCGCCGGCCCGGCGACCGCCGCCACCGTGGGAGCACCCGTCGCCCCTGCGCCGTCCGGAGCGTCCGCCGAGCGGGTCACCAGCGCGCCCGCGCTCAACGCCACGACCAACAGCGCCGCCGCGGCGCGCAGCCCCCCACGCGATGTCCACCGGCCCGCCCACGCGGGGCGCCGCGACGCGAGGGGCACGACGTCCGGGTGGCGAGGCGCGCCGACCGGGGCCGCCGACCGCGTCGCCGCGGCGACAGCGGCCGCCAGCCGGTCGACGTCGATCGCCGGCACGCCCGCCGACAGCGCCCCCCGCGCCCCGCGCAACAGCGCGAGCTCCTCGACGCACGCCACGCAGCCGGCCAGGTGCGCCTCGACGGCGCGCCGCCGCCCGGCGTCCAGCCGCCCGTAGTCGAGCGCCGGCAGGGCGTCGCGCATCGCCTCGTCGCCGCACTCCGGCGGCCGGTCCTGCATCTGGTCACGCATCGACGAACTCCTTCATCGCCCGCACGGCGTTGTGGTAGTGCACCCGGGCCGCCCCCTCCGTCGTCCCGGCGATCTCCGCGATCTCCCGGTACGACCGCCCCTCCGCCACCCGGAGGGTGAAGACCTCGCGCTGCAGCGGCGTCAGGCGGCTCAGCGCCGCCGTCAGCCGGGCCTGCGTCTCCCCCGCCACCACGGCGTCGAGCGCGGTGTGCTCGACCCTCGCGTCCGCCTCCTCTCCCGACTCGCGCGCCCGGCGCCGGGCCATCGAGCGCCGGCGGTCGAGCACCAGCCGCCGCTCGATGGTGAAGAGCCAGGTGCGGAGCGAGCTGTCGGCACGGAAGCCATCCAGGGCCTGGAATGCCCGAACGAACGTGTCCTGCACCAGCTCCTCGACCTCCGCCCGCTCCCCCAGACTGGCGGCGAAGCGGGCCAGCGCGGGCGCGTGCCGGCGGACCAGCTCCGTCGCCGCCCGCTCGTCCCCCGCCCGCCACCGGGCCACGAGTGCGGCGTCGATCGCGTCGTCTTCGTTGGCCGACTCGGCTATCGTCTCGGTCATCACCCGCTGCGGTAGACGGGCGCCCGGCCCGGGCGTTAAGCTCACGCCTCGGCCCGCCCGGCGCCACGCCCGGCCCTCTCGCGCGAGCCGTGCCGGCCGCGCCTCCCCGCCCTCCGGCACATGCCCCGTCCCGAGATCATCGCCCACCGGGGCACCCCGCGCGTCCACCCGGAGAACAGCCTGCCGGGGTTCGCCCGCGCGGTCGAACTGGGGGTCGACGGGATCGAGCTGGACGTCCACCTGACGCGCGACGGCGTTCCGGTCGTCCACCACGACCCTGAACTCGGGGAGGGCCCGTTCGCCGGCCGCCGCATCGCCGACCTCACGCTGGCCGAGCTGCGTAGGCACGCGCTCGCGCCCGGGGTGGGCGTGCCGACGCTCGCCGAGGCGTGCGCCCTCGCCGACGGCCGCTGCACACTGTACGTCGAGGTGAAGGCCCGCGACGCCGAGGACGCGGTCGCGCGGCTGCTCGACGGCCGCGGCCCGCGCGCGCCGGTCCACAGCTTCGACCACCGCGTGGCCCGCGGGGTGCGGGCCAGGGCGCCGGGTACGCCGGTCGGCGTGCTGTCGGTGAGCTACCTCGTCGACAACGTCGCCGCCCTGCGGGCCGCCGAGGCGCGCGACTTGTGGCAGCACTGGTCGATGATCGACGCGCCGCTGGTCGAGGCCGTGCACGCCGCCGGCGGGCGCGTCATCGCCTGGACGGTCAACGACCCCGCGCACGCCGTCGCCCTGGCGCGAATGGGCGTCGACGGGATCTGCTCGGACGTACCGGACCTCATGGCCGCGGCCCTCGAGCCGCGCGCCACCTGACAATCCTGACGCGGAGAACGCACCTCGCGATGTCGACGCCCGCCCGATCTCTCTCCCCCACCTTCCGCGGCGCGCGCGTCGGCGTCCCAGTCGCGCCGCTCGGGGCGTGCCTCGCCCTCGCGCTGGGCGCCTGCGCCGGCCGCGCGGCGACGCCGGCTCCCGCCCCTGCTCCGACTGGGGGCGCGGCTACCGGCACCACGTCCACACCGGCGCGCACTGGCGGCGGCCCGGGCGCGCTCTCGACGCCCAACGCCGACCCGTTCCCGAGCACGTATCGCGCGCTCGCCACGCGCCCGACGTTGATCCGCAACGTCACGCTGCTCACCGCCACGGGCCCCGCCGTCGCGAACGGCGCGATCCTGCTGCGCGACGGCAAGATCGCGGCGGTGGGCGCGAGCGTCGACGCGCCGGCGGACGCGGTCGTGGTCGACGGCGGCGGGAAGTACGTCACGCCCGGAATCATCGACACGCACTCGCACCTCGGCGTCTACCCGGCGCCCGGCGGCCAGGCGCTGAGCGACGGCAACGAAGCGACGAACCCGGTGACGGCCAACGTCTGGGCCGAGCACTCGGTGTGGCCGCAGGACCCGCAGTTCCCGCGCAACCTCGCGGGCGGCGTCACCACCCTGCAGGTGCTCCCCGGCTCGGCGAACCTGATCGGCGGGCGCAGCGTGGTGCTGAAGGTCGTGCCGTCGCGCACCGTGCAGGGGATGAAGTACCCGGGCGCACGCTACGGGTTGAAGATGGCGTGCGGCGAGAACCCGAAGCGCGTCTACGCCAGCCGGGGCCCGTCGACGCGCATGGGGAACGTCGCCGGCTACCGCGCGGCGTGGATCCAGGCCGAGGGGTACCGCCGCCGCTGGGACGCCTGGCTCGCCGGAAACCGGCAGGCGGACCCGCCGGCGCGCGACCTCGGACTCGAGACGCTGGCCGAGGTGCTGCGCGGCAACATCTACGTCCACAACCACTGCTACCGCGCCGACGAGATGGCGCAGATGATGGACGTGGCCAAGGAGTTCGGTTACCACATCCGCAGCTTCCACCACGGCGTCGAGGCGTACAAGATCGCCGACCTGCTGGCGCGCGACTCGATCTCGGCGTCCATCTGGTCCGACTGGGGCGGCTTCAAGGTCGAGGCGCTCGACGGCGTGAAGGGAAATCTCCCGCTCGTGCACCGCGCGGGCGCCCGCGCGATCGTCCACTCCGACGACCCGTCGGGGTCGCAGCGGCTGCTCCAGGAAGCGGCGAAAGCGTTGCAGGCTGGGCGCCAGCTCGGCATCGACGTGCCGGAGCACGACGCGATCAAGTGGGTCACGATCAACGCCGCCTGGGCGCTCGGCCTGCAGGATCAGATCGGGTCGCTCGAGGTCGGGAAGAACGCCGACGTCGTGCTCTGGTCGGCGAACCCGTTCAGCGTGTACGCGCGCCCGGAGCGCGTGTGGATCGACGGCCACCAGTACTTCGACCGCGGCGATCCGCGGCAGCAGTGGCGCACCGACTTCGAGCTCGGCTTCGTCCCCGCCATCGCCGCCGGAGGGTCCCGCTGATGCGCGCCGCCATGCGAACCCGCGCGCTCGCCGCCGCGCTTGCCCTGTCCGCCGCGCCGGCCGCGGCGCAGACCGTCGCCATCACCGGCGGCACCGTGTACCCCGTCAGCGGCCCGAAGCTCGAGAACGCGACGGTGCTGATGCGTGACGGGCGCATCGTCGCCGTCGGGCAGAACGTCGCGATTCCCGAAGGGGCGCAGCGCGTCGACGCCACGGGCAAGTGGGTGACGCCCGGCTTCATCAACGCCGTGACGCAGCTCGGCGTCGTGGAAATCGGCGGCGCCGCCGAGACGCGCGACGTCTCGGCCCGCGGGCGCGACGCCGTCGCCGCCGCGTTCACCGTGTGGGACGGCTTCAACCCCGCCAGCGTGCTGCTCGCCCCCGCCCGCAACGAGGGGATCACCACCGTCGGCGTCGTCCCGTCGAGCGGGCTGATCGCCGGTCAGGCGGCGATGGTGGACCTGGTCGACGGCACGGTCACCGACATGGTGCGCCGCGCGCCGGCGGCGATGGTCGCGACGATGACGCCGCCCGGCGGCCAGGGGAACGTTCCCGCGTCGCGCGGCGAACTGCAGGTGCGGCTGCGCGAGATCCTGAGCGACGTGCGCGCCTACCAGCGCGACCGCGCCGCCTACGAGCGCAACGAGACGCGCGAGCTGGCCGCCAGCCGCGCCGACCTCGAGGCGCTGATCCCGGTACTGCAGGGGCGCGTGCCGATGCTCGTGCAGGCCGACCGCGCGAGCGACATCGACGCCGCGCTGCGGCTGGCGCGCGAGTTCGGTTTCCGGCTGATCGTCGGCGGCGGCGCCGAGGCGTGGCGGGTGGCCGACCGGCTGCGCGCGGCGAACGTGCCGGTGCTCACCGGCGCGATGAACAACATCCCGCAGAGCTTCACGACGCTCGGCACGCGCCAGGAGAACGTCGGATTGCTGCGGCGCGCTGGCGTCGCGGTGGTCGTGATCGGCAACGCGGGCGGCGGCGACGAGGAGACGTTCAACGCCCGCAACGTCCGCTTCGAGGCGGGGAACGCCGTCGCCTACGGCGCGACCTGGGACGACGCGCTGCGCGCGGTGACGCTCACCCCCGCCGAGGTGTTCGGGGTCGCCGACCGCGTGGGTTCGTTGGTGCCCGGCAAGGACGCGAACGTCGTCGTCTGGAGCGGCGACCCGTTCGAGTTCCGCACGGATGCGGAGCACGTGTTCATCCGCGGGCGCAGCGTGAAGGCGCCGTCGCGGCAGGACCAGCTGATGGAGCGGTACAAGACGTTGCCGCCGACGTACCGGCAGCCGTAGGGGCGGGGCTCACGGCTCTCGTCCTGAGGAGCGCAGCGACGAAGGACCTCTCTCGGCGGGCGATGGCCGAGAGAGGTCCTTCGTCGCTGCGCTCCTCAGGACGACCGTTGGTCAGAGGTGCTCGCGGTTCCACTCGTTCCGCTCCGACGGCGGCGCGCCCGGCGCGTCGCGCGTCTCGGCGGCCCCGCCGGCGTGCGAGCCGGTCCCCCCGGCCGCGGCGCCCCCAGTGTCCACCGTGCCGTCCGGCCGGTGCGACGCCCCCGAGTTCCCGCCGAAGTCGGTCGCCCCCTCGGCGCCCATCGCCATCGGGTCGCTGGAGTCGGCGTCGGTAGCGTCCGCCGGACGCGGCGTACGGCGCGTGATCACGGCCAGCTCCGCCTCCAGCCGCGTCGCCTCCGCCTCGTGCTCGGTCAGCGCGGCGCGCAGGCGCGTCAGCTCCGGGTCGTCGGCGCCGCGCCCCTCGCCGTGCGCTTGGGCGTAGGCGTAGCCCAGGCGCTGGGCCGCCTTGTCGGCGAGCTGGCGGGCCCGCACCTGCTCGAGCCGGATCCGCCCCTCGTCGATCGCCTCCTGGGCGACCTTGCCGGCGCGGTCGAGCTCCTGCTTCACCTTGTCCCACAGTGCCATCGGTCTCCTCCGGGAGTGCGGTCGGGAATCCCTACGGGTCGTCGGGGGGCAAGGTTCCGGCCGGACGGCGTCCGGCCCGGAAACGCGAACGCCCCCGCGCGGGCGGGGGCGTTGCGAAGAAAGCGGTGCGGGTCAGGCCGACGCCGGGGCGTCGCCGGTCTCGATCGAGACCTCGGCCGGGCGGTCGACCGGGTAGACGCTGACCTTCTGCCGCGTCTTGCTCTTGTGCTCGAACTTCACGACCCCGTCGATGAGCGAGTAGATCGTGTAGTCGCGGCCGAGCCCGACGTTGTTCCCGGGATGCCACTTCGTCCCGCACTGGCGGACGATGATGTTCCCGGCGACCACCTGCTCGCCGCCGTACTTCTTGATCCCGCGGTACTGCGGGTTGGAGTCGCGCCCGTTCTTGGACGAGCCGACCCCCTTCTTGTGAGCCATTGTTTCGCTCCCCGTCAGCCGAGGGTGATGTCCTTGATGCGGATCTCGGTGTAGCCCTGCCGGTGCCCCTGCTTGCGGGCGTAGTTCTTCCGGCGCTTGAACTTGAAGACGATGATCTTGTCGCCGAGGCCGTGCTTCACGATCTCCGCCGTCACCTTGGCACCGGAGAGCGTCGGGACGCCGGTGCGGACGGTGCCGTTGTCGGAGCCGAGGAGGACCTCGTTGAACTCGACGTCGTGGCCCGCCTCGCCCAGGAGCGACGGCACGCGCAGCGTCTTGCCCGGCTCGGCGCGGAACTGCTTGCCGCCGGTGCGGATGATAGCGTAGGTCATGACAGGTTACCGAAACGCGGTGATCTGAGAGCCTAGAAGCTTACCCGCCCGCAACTTACGTGTCAACCGGCCGGGCTCAGGCGACCGCGTACTGCTCCGTCACGTCCCGACCAGCGCCCTTCACCACCAGCTTGAACTCGTCCGGGCGCAGGAGCGGGTCGTCCCGCAGCTCGAGGGCGAAGCCGACGCTCTTCTCCAGCTTGCGGACGAGGTCCTGCTCCTCGGTGAGCACGTGGAGCGCCGTCTCGGGGTGCAGCCGGACCATCAGCGGGTCGCGTTTCCCTTCTGAGGCCATCCGCTTGACCGACCGCTCCATCCGCCGGAGTACCGTCTCGGGAGTGAAGATCCGCCCCGTCCCGGCGCAGGTCGGGCAGGGCGCGGTCATGCTCTGGAGGTGGCTCTGCCGGACCCGCTGGCGGGTCATCTCGATGAGGCCGAGCTCGCTGACCTGGTAGGCCTTCGTCCGCGCGCGGTCGCGGCCCAGCGCCTGCCGCAGCTCCTGCAACACCCGGTCGCGGTTCGCCTGCGTCTCCATGTCGATGAAGTCGCAGACGATGATCCCGCCCACGTCGCGCAGCCGGAGCTGCCGGGCCACCTCGCGGGCGGCCTCGACGTTGGTCTTGAGCGACGTCTTCTCCGGGTCCTTCTTCCCGACGAACCGCCCGGAGTTCACGTCGACCGAGACCAGCGCCTCGGTCGGCTCGATGATCAGGTAGCCGCCCGACGGCAGGTCGCACCGCCGCTTGAACAGGTCGCGGATCTCGGTCTCGATCTCGTATTTGTCGAAGAGCGGGACCGGCTCCTCGTAGAGCTTCACCCGATCCGCCAGCTCGTCGGCCGCGATCCCCTTCAGGTACTCCTGGATCTCGTGGAAGACCGGCTTCGCGTCGACCACCAGCGAGTCGACCTTGTCGCTGAACAGGTCGCGGACCAGCCCGCGGGTGAGGCTCGTCTCCTGGTGGATGAGCGCCGGCGCGCGCATGAAGCGGGTCTTCCGCTGGATGCGCTTCCAGTGGTTCATCAGCGTCGCCAGCTCGCGCCCGAACGTCTCCTGGCTGGCGTCCTCGCTGACGGTGCGGACGATCACCCCGCCCTCTCCGGAGGGAAGGACGGCGCCCGCCATCTCCTTCAGCTTTCGGCGCTGGTCGCGCTCGCTGATCTTGCGGCTCACTCCGACGCGCGAGGCGTGCGGCATGTAGACGAGGAAGCGTCCGGCCAGCGAGACCTGCGCGGTGACGCGCGGCCCCTTGGTCGAGATCGGCTCCTTCGAGACTTGGACGAGGAGGTCCTGCCCCTTCTTCAGGACGTCCTGGATCGGCGGCGCCTCCTTCCGACGCCGCCCGCCCCCGCCCTTCCTGGGCTGGGCGTCGTCCGCCTCGTCCTCGTCGTCGTCCTCAGGCTCGTCCGGATCCTCGTCCTCGTCGAAGACGAGGTCGGAGGCGTGCAGGAAGGCGCTCTTCTCCGTCCCGATGTTGACGAAGGCCGCCTGAATCCCAGGCAGCACCGCCTCGACCTTGCCGAGGTAGACGTCGCCGACCATGCGGCGGTTGTCCGGACGGTCGACCAGCAGCTCGACGAGCTGGTCGTCCTCCAGGATCGCCACCCGCGTCTCGCGCGGGGAGGCGTTGATCAGAATGTCGCGCTTCATGGCAGATCCGGGGGTCCCGCACGCGGGCGGGGCGTCTGCTCCGGCCGGGGACGATCGTCCACGCGCCACCCGGCCGGAGGGCGGCGCCGCAGGACGACCGCCGCACAGCGGCAGGTCCGGGCGCGTCCGGCGTGAAGCGAGGGCGCATGCGATCGGTACTCGGGGGAGGGCGCGTGGGCTCACGCGCGCCGACGGGAGCGGTACGTTACCGTCCGGTGGCGTTCCTCGGCAATGCGCCCGAACGGGCAGAAGACGTCAGCCGCCGGTCGCGCGCCGCCAGGTCCAGTAGGCGAGCCACGCCACCACCGCCGCGAACCCCAGCGCCGCCTGCCACTCCCGGTGGTGCAGGTACAGCCGCAGGTCGAACGGGGGCGCGTCGGCGGCCACGCGCGGGTCGCCCCGCCCGCGCCAGGGCGTCAGCCGCGGGACGAACGCCGGGACGTGGCGTGCCCACTCGGCGTACGCGTCGGGAAACCGCGCGCTCACGAAGTCGCGCTCGCGCCGGATCACCGGGGCGTAGACGGCCAGCCAGAAGACGGCGACCGCGACCAGCAGCCCCCAGTGCACCGCCAGCGCGCACCCGGCGGCGAGGAGGAAGCTGCCGAAGTAGAGCGGGTTGCGGGTGTGGGCGTACGGGCCGGTGGTCGCCAGCCGGTCGTTCTTCACGATGTGCCCGGCCGCCCAGGCGCGGATCAGCAGCCCCACGACGGCGACCGTCACCCCCGCCGCCAGCGAGCGCCAGGTGAGGGCGTCCGAGCGCGTCGCCGCCCACAGGTAGGCGGCGGCGACGGCGAACCCCAGCGGCACGCGCAGCCGCTGGATCGAGAACGGCTTGCTCAATCCGCGAGCTCCCGCAGCAGGTGCCGGGCGATCACGAGCCGCTGGACCTCGCTCGTCCCCTCGCCGATCTCGCAGATCTTGGCGTCGCGCATCATGCGCTCGACCGGGTAGTCCTTGGTGTAGCCGTAGCCGCCGTGGATCTGGATCGACTTGATCGTGGCGCGCATCGAGAGCTCGGAGCAGAACAGCTTGGCCATGGCGGCCTCCTTCCCGAACGGCCGCCCTTCCTGCGCCAGCTTGGTCGCGCCGTAGAGCAGGTGCTTCCCGGCCTCGATCTCGGTGGCCATGTCGGCCAGCGGGAAGGACACGCCCTGGAAGTTCACGATCGCCTGCCCGAACTGCTTGCGCTCGGTGCTGTACTTGAGCGCCGCCTCGAACGCCCCCTCGGCTAGCCCGAGCGACAGCGCCGCGATCCCGATGCGCCCGGCGTCGAGCGTGCGCATGAAGTTCACGAAGCCGAGCCCCTCCTCGCCGAGCAGGTTCTCGGCAGGGACCTCGACGTCCTCGAAGATCAACTCCGACGTGTCGGAGGCGCGCCAGCCGAGCTTGTCCTCCTTCTTCCCGGCGCGGAAGCCGGGGAGCGGGGTGATCGAATCGTCGTGACCGACGCCGACCTCGCGCGCCTTGGCCAGGTCGCACGTTTCCTTGGTGACGATGAAGGAGCTGATCCCCTTCGTCCCCTTGGCCGGGTCGGTGACCGCGGTGACCACGAACACCTCGCCCACCGAGCCGTGCGTGATGAAGCGCTTGGCGCCGTTCAGCACGTAGTGCCCGTTCTTGCGCACGGCCGTCGTGCGCGTCCCGCCGGCGTCGCTGCCGGCATCCGGCTCGGTGAGCCCGAAGCCGCCGAGCACCCGCCCGCTGGCCAGCAGCGGGAGGTAGCGCGCCTTCTGCTCGTCGGTGCCGAAGTAGAAGATCGGCGAGGTGCCGAGCGTCGTATGCGCGGAGATCGTGATCGCGTGCGAGGCGTCCACCTTGGCCATCTCGTGGATGGCGAGGATGTAGCTGGTCAGGTCGAGCCCCGCGCCGCCGACTTCCTCAGGCCACGGCACGCCGAGGAGGCCGAGCTCCCCCATCCGCTTGATGTTCTCCCAGGGGAACGTCGCCTCCTCATCGTGCTTGGCCGCGACCGGGAGCACGGACTCGTGGGCGAAGGCGCGGACCATCTCGCGCACGGCGTGGTGCTGCTCGGAGAAGTACAGCGAGTCGTCCATGGGCGGCGCCGCGGGGGTCGTCGGGGTCGGGGCGGCCCGCGCGCCTCGTCGCGCGCGGGAACCCCCAAAGCTCGCCGGTCGCGCCGCCGCACACCAGCGGGCGCGGCCGCTTCAGGGGCCTGAGTCCAGCAACCACAAGACGCACGAACACGCGGACGCGGAGGCGCGCCAACTTGCGGAGCCGGAGCACGAGTTGCCGGGTCCGGTCGTCGCGGGGCGTCACGTCGTGAGAGCACCCACGCGACGAACAGGCAGGCGCTTTCCGTCGCGCTCCAGGCCGCGCTCAACGCCCGCTACGACGCGATGCAGACGGCTCGCCGGACGTGTGGCAGCCGCCGCTGCGGCCTATGAGGCCCGAGAGCCTCGATCGTGCAGCACATCGGGCGGTCCCGGACACCGGTCGGCGGTTTGCGGGCTCGACGTTGCCGCCGAGGCCGGACGACGGGCTGCCGGCGACGGACGCGGGCGAGTCCCGGCTGGCGGCGCGGAGGCCCCGCGCACGCAGGGCGACGCCGGCGCGCGCGAGGTGCCCGGACGTGCGCATGCGTCTTTGCAGAGTATCGCCGCACGCCGCCGCGATGTCCGCGTTCGCCGGCTGCGTGGCAGACTTTACGATATTTGACACGATGTCAGCCCCGCTGGTGCGGTGGATCACACGAGCGACGTATGTTGCATGTCGCGACGCTTGACCACGCTCTGACTCACCCGCATCGTGGCAGCGCGTTCTGCCCGCAGCCTCGGCCGCGCCACGCGCTTCCGCTTCCGGGACCACTTAGTGGTGCCGGCGGGTGATGCGTGCCTCCCCGCGACCGGAGTGCGGCGCACGCCGTTGGGTTACACGGTATGCGGAGGCGATGCTGTCTCCGGCCGGGCGTGGCCCGCGGCGCGCTCAGCAGAGCGTGTGGCGCCATAGCCGTTCGAGGCTGTCGCACATGTTCACCCCTACCACCCTCCCGCACCCCGCCGTTCGTCGCGGCCCCCCCCGCCCGCCCGCCGGCCCACCGCTACTGCGGCTCTGCGTGGCCGCTGGCGCCCTAGTCCTCGCCGGGTGCGCCGACCAACCCGCCGGCATCCGGGACCCGGGCGCCACAGCCGGCGGGGCCGCCAACGCCCAGCGCAGCGGGTCCCCGTTCGCCGACGCGGTGGGACTGGCCGCCCAGCATGCGCAACGCGCGCAGGCGCACCTCGTCGCGGCGGCGCAAGGACGCACCGCGCGGGGCGTCGAAGACGAGATCCTCCGCGTCGAGTCGGAGGTGCCGGGCTTCGGCGGGATGTACTTCGACCCGGGGGCCGGACGGTTCGTGGCGTTCGTGCGCGACCCGGGCGCGCGGGGCCGCGCGGTGGCCGCCCTGCGTGTCGCGGCGGCGCGCTGGGGCAACGCGCATCCTGAGGCGCGGAGCCTGGCCGGTGGCGAGGTCGACGTCCGAACCGGCGCCTTCGCCTTCTCGGACCTGATGGCCTGGCAGCAGGCGCTGCTCCCGGCGCTGGGTCGCGTCGCCGGCGTCGTGGGCATCGACGCAGACGAGCGCGAGAACCGCGTGACGATCTCCGTAACGAACGATGCGGCGGCCGCGGAGATCGGGCGCGTGGCGGCGGCTGTGGGAGTCCCTACACAGGCCATCGCGGTCCGCCGCAGTCCCGCGATAAAGGCGCTCCAGAGCAACGTGCGGTCGTACACCCGCCCGCTCGCCGGTGGCTTCCAGATCGAGAACGTCAGTCGCATCAGATGCACCATCGGCTGGAACGTCACCACCACGCTGGGCGAGACCGGGTTCCTGACGGCCGGCCACTGCGCGGCCGGCAACAACGGCGCCGGGAGCACGGGCGGCTCGATCTACCAGGCGGAGGCCACCTCCTCCTCGAACATCGTCGGGAATGTGGCGATCAATCCCACGTGGACGAACGGGTGCTGGACCTCGGCCTCCTCGCCCCCGCTGGGCTTCTACGGCGGGTACTTCTCCGGCCCGTGCACCGAGGCGGACGTCATGTTCGTCTCGACGTCGGCCGCGAACGCCGACAAGGTGCTGGCGGTCACGAGCAACGTCGCCACGAACAACGTCCCGGGCTCGATCAACTACTCGTCGCGCAACGGGCTGATCTCGTCGCCGGTGTTCGCCTTCGTCGGCGCCGTGGTGGACAAGGTGGGGCGCACCACCGGGACGACCCGCGGGACCGTGCAGGCGACGTGCACCGCGGCGGTCGTGCAAGGCTCCCCCAACTACGTCGTGACGTGCGCGGATCGCGTCGAAACGGCGAGTTCGGGGAAGGGGGACAGCGGCGCCCCGGTGTATCGGCTGATCGGCAACGGCCGGTATCCGCTGGGCACGCTGTTCGCGGGGAACCTGAACTGGGAGGATTTCGATGGAGAGGCCTACTGCGACGCGAGCCGCGGCGCCGTGACGTGCACCTACTTGTACGCGCCCTGGAGCAACATCCAGAACCGCCTCGGGCGGACGTTCGTCCCGCAGCCCTGATGGGCGGTCGGCCCGAGGCTCCCATCGAGGCTCGCTACCGGCCCGTTCGACGTTCGGTCGTCGCCCGCTCACGATCCGCCCGACGTTGGAGGGATGCCGCAGTGGCAAACTGCGTGGCGCGCGGGCACGGCGCCGATTGGGGGGCGCCGGCGTCCGCCCGCCAGGGTCGCAGTCGACGGCCGCGGTGACGCGCGGGCCGTCGGTGAGGTACACTCATTCAGCGGGAGTGGGCGGCGTCGCCGCGGTCCGGCGCCGCCCAGCCGTCGCCCTTGCGCCGACGTCGGCGTCGCGCGACGACCCGCGTCTCCAGAGCGCAGTGAGGGGCGAGATGGTGCAGTGGCGGCGGTGGGTCGCAGCGTCCGTGTTCGCCTGCACGCAGGGGGCCTGCGGAGGCAGTCCTGGTGAGCCGGCGGCGGCGGTGGTAGCGGCGCAGGTCGCCGCGGACGTGCGGCTCCGGATCGAGGCGTCGACGCTCGCCGTCGTGCCGAACGGCCGCCAGGTGTCCGGGACCCTGCACGTGCGGATCGCGAACGCCGCGTCGCGCTCCGTGTTTTACGTCCCGTGCGCCGCCCTGCTCGAGCGGCGCGACGGTGCGCAGTGGGTGCCCACGTACGCGCCCATCTGCTCCCTGGCCGGGACGCCGCCCGTCGAGGTGCGGGGCGGGGAGGAGCAGGTGTTCGAGGTCCCCCTGGTCACGATGCAGCGCATCGACGGCGCTCCCCCTGGGGCCCCGCTCGTGCGCGGCGAGTACCGCGTGCACCTGACGACCCTGCGCACGACCGGCGCGAGGCTCCCGGAGGCCGCGCGCGTGACCGAGGCGTTCACACTCTGACCCGACTGCGCAGATGCGCGCCGGGCCGGCCTTGGGAACTCGCCCCGGCGCGTGGTGACGATCATGTCGTTGCACCGATTCGCCCGCCGGAACCCCGCTCGCGTCGTGGCGTGCTGCGAGCGCTCCACTCGCGTCCAGGCTCAGGTGCGCCAACACCGCCACCACGCAACCCGCGAGTAACCACTGCGGCATGGCGTCCAGCATGGCTCCGCCCCCGCGACGACGTCCGGGGCGCTTGCCACCTCAGCCGGCACCTTGAAAGGCCTGGAGCTTAGGCGGCCTCGGTGCCCTCGGCGCCGCGGAGCGCGGCCAGGAAACGCGGGCCGTACTTCTCCAGCTTCGCCGGGCCGACGCCGCGCACCTCGCCCATCGCCGCCAGCGTGCGCGGGCGTCGGACCGCGAACTCGGCGAGGGTGCGGTCGGGGAAGACGACGTACGCCGGGACCTGCTCGGCGCGCGCCAGCTCGCCGCGGAGCGTCTTCAGGGCGGCGAAGAGCGCGCTCTCCTCGGGGCCGAGCACGAGCTCCGGCGGGGCCGGCGCGGCGCCGCCCTCGCGCACCGACGCCGAGGCGCGGGCGCGCGGGCGTCCGCCGCCGGGTTTGGGCACGGCCGTCGGGAGCGCGGGCGCCCGCACCTCGTGCTTGACCCCGAGGCAGTTGTCGCACCCGCTGCACTGGTTGCGCGCCGCCGGGTCGCCGAAGTAGCGGAGTACGAAGTGCCGCCGGCACCCGGTGTGGTAGGCGTAGCGCTGCATCGCGTCGAGCTTCGACAGCTCGGCGCGCCGGCGCCGCTCGAGCGCCGTCCAGTCGACCGCCGCGTCGTCGAGCGGGCGGCGCGGGTCGAGGAGGCGCATCCCGCCGCCGGCGCGCTCGACGACCACGAACTGACGGGCCTGCAGCGACTCGAGCACGGGGAGCGCGCCCGGACCGCCGCCGAGCCCCGGCGGCAGCGCGTCGAGGTCGACGACCGCGCCGCCCTCCAGCTGCTTCCCCGCCACCCGCCAGAGCGCGCGCAGCAGCTCGAGCGGCATCGGGTCGCCGCCGAGCTCTCGCTTGATGCGCTCCGGGGTCGCCAGCAGCCGCACGAAGACGCGCGACGGCGACTCCGACTCGGTGCGCAGCACGTCGGCCGTCGCGAGCACGCGCAGCGCGCTCTCGACCTCGCGCGCGCTGACCTTCCCCGGCAGCGCGACGGCGAGGTCCTCGGCGCCGTAGTCGACCAGCCCCGTGCGGTCGGCGTCGCGGCGCAGCCGGTCGTGCACCTGCTCGACCAGCTTCCGCTCCGGGTACGCTCCCTTGATGAAGAACTCGTGGGTGAAGCGGTCGGGGAAGGAGTGGAGGAGGAACACCTCGCTCGGCAGCCCGTCGCGTCCCGCGCGCCCCGCCTCCTGGTAGTACGCCTCGAGCGACCCGGGCATGGCGTGGTGCACGACCAGGCGCACGTTCGGCTTGTCGATCCCCATGCCGAAGGCGTTGGTCGCCACGATCGCGCGCACCTGCTCGCTCATGAAGGCGTCCTGCACCTCGTGCCGGTGCGCGTCGTCGAGCCCCGCGTGGTAGGCGACGGCGGGAATGCGGGCGCGCGCCAGCACCTGAGTGACGCGCTCCACCGCCTTGCGGGTGGAGGCGTAGACCACCGCCTGCCCGTCGTTGCGCGCCAGCACGTCGGCGAGCGCCTGGTCCTTCTCGCGGTCGCCTTTCACCGGCACCACGTGGTAGTGCAGGTTCGTGCGGTCGAACCCCGTGATGACCGTCTCCGGCTCGCGCAGGTCGAGCTGCGCGGCGATGTCGCGCCGCACTTCGGGCGTGGCGGTCGCGGTGAGCGCGATCGTCACCGGGTCGCCGAGCGCGGCGCGCACGCGGCGCATGCGCAGGTACGAGGGGCGGAAGTCGTGCCCCCACTCGCTGATGCAGTGCGCCTCGTCGACGGCCAGCAGCGAGACGCCCATGTCGCGCAGCCGCTCGGCGGTGTTCCCGAAGTCGAAGCGCTCGGGCGCCACGTACAGGAGCTTGAGCTCTCCGCGGGCGGCGCGCTGAAAGCGTTCGGCGGCCTGCCCGGCGCTGAGCGTCGAGTTGACGAAGGCCGCCGGCAGGCCGCGCGCGGTGAGCGCGTCCACCTGGTCCTTCATCAGCGAGATGAGCGGGGAGACGACCACCGTCAACCCAGGCAGCACTAGCGCCGGCACCTGGAAACAGAGCGACTTCCCGCCGCCGGTGGGGAGGATCACCAGCGTATCGCGCCCCTCGAGCACGGCCTGCACCGCGCGCTCCTGCCCGGCCCGGAACTCTGGGTAGCCGAAGCGCGCCCGCAGCAGCGCGCGGGCGTCGTCGAGCGTCGGGGGGAGGGCGGCGGTCACCGGCGGCATGCGGGAAAGCTACAGGCGGCGGGGGCGCCGCGCGTACCGAACGGACGCGCGGCGGGCGAAACGGCCGCGCCGAGCGCGGCGCGAGCGGGGGTCAGACCGCGCGGGCGAAGTGCCCGCGCGTAAACGCAGGGCCGACGGCCGCGCGCACGGCGGCGACGTCGGGGCGCGCGCCGCCGGCCAGCGCGTCGAGCGCCGCGCGATAGCCGCCGACGATCTCGCGCACCGGGTCGCCGGCCACGTTGAACACCAGCTGGTAGCCGCGGACCCCCGCCCGCCAGAGGCGCGGCAGGTACTCCGCCCCCTCGACCGGGCGCGAGTGCAGCAGCCGGTTCCGGCACGCCGAATCGGTGGCCACCGGGAAGGTGTAGCCCACCGGGTCGGTGAGCTCCACGTTCGTGTGCTTCTGCACGCACAGGTCGCGGCAGGTGGTCGGCACCCGGTCGAACGCCGCCGAGAGGACGCAGTGCTCGATCGTCATTCCCTCCGGCCGCCCGTAGACGAACGCGTCGAAGCCGTCGCCGTCCCACGGCGCCACGAGCTGCGCCATCTCGTCGGCCGTCAGCTCGACCGAGAGTGTGACCCGGCGCGCGCCCAGGCGAAACAGCTCGGCGGCGGTGTGCTGGTTGAAGGCGTTGACCGCGTAGTCGGCCACCACGTCCCGCCCCGCGCGCCCCAGCTCCATCACGAGCCCAAGGTGCCCGCTCAGCAGCGGCAGCCCGAGGGCGAGCCACTTTTCCAGCGCGCGCCGCTCCTCGGGGCGCACGATGGTCGGGGTGCGGAGCCGGAGCGCCACGCCGCGCGCCGCCAGCGCCTCCTGCATGGCGCGCACGCGCGCCAGCGGGGGCGCCGGGTGCCGCAGGAACGGGTCGAACACGACCTCGGTCGCCCCGCTCTCGGCAGCGGCCAGGGCGTCGTCGACCGTGTAGACCGAGGCGCGCAGCGCGAACGGCACCGCCGCGGGCGGCGCGGACACGATCGCGAGGTCGGCGACCTCGGAGACCACGCGCACGCGCCCGACCGCCGCCGCGATGCGCTCCCCGCGCTCGGCGAGCACCGCCTGCCGCGCCCAGTCGCGGCGCACCAGCAGCTCGTCGGTCGCCTCCTGCCGCAACCGATTCAGCTCGCTCACAGGGAGGAAGAGCCCCACCCCCAGCCCCGCCGCGTCCACCACACCGAGCGCGAAGGGCGTCTCGCCCAGGCGGCCGAGCTGCTCGCGCAGCTGCGGCACGTCGAGGGCGCGCTTGGACGCCGGGGCCAGCGGGACCTCGCTGCGCACCGTGACCTCGTCGTCGCCCGCGCGGAACACCGCCTTGAGCAGCCCGCCGGCGTGCCCGAACAGTCGCACGTCGAGGCGCGTGCGGCGCTGGCGCGCCGCGTCCGGGAGCGCGGCGAAGCTGGCCCGCGCCCGCTCCAGCAGCGCCGCGTGCGAGGTGCGCACGACGCGCCACCCGGCCGGCACGCGCCCGCGCGCGGCGATCGCCTGCCGCGTCATCCCGGCGCGGGTCGCCAGCGTGCGCACCGCGGTCACCGAGAACCCGGTGCTCGTCCCCGCCGCACCGACCGGCGGCTCGAAGCCGACGCCGTCGCCGACGGCCAGCGGCTCGCGCACCTCGACCAGCAGCTCGGCGCCTTCGCGGCCGACCACCACGCCCAACTCCACGCCGGCGTTGTCGGGCTGCGTGCGCGTGATGTAGTCGCGCCCCTGCCGCCCGCCGTACATCCCGCCGGTGAAGCCGCGGCTGTAGATCTGGACCAGCGGCTGCCGCTCGGCGTCGTCGGGCGCGACGAACGCGCCACGCCCGATCTGGTCGAGCCACTCGCGGTAGCCGCGCGTGACGGTCGCCACGTACTCGGGCTTCTTCTTGCGCCCCTCGATCTTGAGGCAGCCGACGCCCAGCTCGGCGAGCGCCGGCAGGTGGTCGACCGCGGCCAGGTCCTTGGTCGAGATCAGGTAGCCCCGGTCGAGCTCCTGCCCCTGGAGCACGTCGGTGAGGACGTAGTCCTTGCGGCAGCTCTGGGCGCACGAGCCGCGGTTCGCCGAGCGCTCGGAGATCATCCCGGACATGAAGCACTGCCCGGAGTACGAGATGCAGAGCGCGCCGTGGATGAAGGTCTCCAGCCCGAGGTCGGGGACGGCCTCGCGGATGGCCCGCACGTCCTCGAGCGTGTTCTCGCGCGCCAGGACGACGCGCTCGACGCCCAGCTCGCGCATGACGCGGGCGCCGGCGACGTCGTGCACGGTCATCTGCGTCGACCCGTGCACCTCGAGTTGCGGGTAGACCTCCTGGATCAGCCGGACGACGCCCAGGTCCTGGACGATCGCGGCGTCGATCCCGCGGTCGATGCACTCGCCGAGGTAGGCGAGCGCGTCGGCGAGCTCGGCGGGCTTGATGAGGACGTTGAAGGTCAGGTACACCCGCGCCTTCCGGGCGTGCGCGATGGCGCACGCCTGCTCCAACTCGTCCATCGTGAGCTGGGCTCCCTCGTCGCGCGCGTTGAAGCGCGACGCGCCCAGGTAGACGGCGTCGGCGCCGTTGGCGACGGCCGCGCGGACGGCCTCCAGGGTGCCGGCCGGGGCGAGGAGCTCGGGGACGGGACGGATGCTCATAAGCGCCGAAATGTAAACGACTTGGGCGCTTTTTTACACCCGCCGACCGGGCCCGATTACGGCTGGCGTCGCCTGCCGAACGCGCGGAGGAAGAGGGCGAGAACGAGCAGCCCCATCCCGACGTACCGGGGCCAGTCGACCTGCAGCCAGAGCGACCCTCCGAGGAGGATCACCGCCATGACCAGCAGGGCGAGCTTGGCCTGCGTCAGCCGGTCCACGCCGGCAGTCCGAGCCGCTCGGCCTCGTCGGCCGGGACGTCGACCGTCATGCGGAGCAGCGCGGTCGAGTAGACCTTCCCCTGCGCGTCGATCTTGAGCGAGAGCGTCCCGCCGCCGCCGAGCGCCCCGTGCAGCAGGAAGTTGAGGGCGTTCAGGTTGGGCAGCTCGAAGCGCACGACGTCGCCGGTGATCACGCCGCGGAAGTGCTCGGCGACGCGGTCGCGCGTGACGTGGCGTTGGAGGAACTCGTACCAGCGCGGCTCGAGGGCGATGACGCCGACGTTCGCGGTGTCCCCCTTGTCGCCGCTGCGCGCGTGGGCGACGTCGAGCAGCCGGACCTTCACCGTCGCGCCGGCTGGCGCGTTCAGGGTGGCACTCACGACAGCACCTCCACGCGGGTCTGGACGACGGTCTTGTCGACGAGCGCCGGCCAGTACGCGACGATCTCCTCGACCTTCGGGCGCCCGCCGGCGAAGCCGGTCACGCTCGGCGGCCCGTTGAGCACCAGCGGGGCGATCTCGCGCGTGAAGCGCTCGACGCTCGCGCGGTCGGTGCCGCGCACGCCGACGCGCAGCTGCACCTCGGGGAGGTTGGCGGCCGGCGCGCCGGCGAGCGGGCCGTGCGTCGCGCTCGCGCCCACGAACTCGGTGAGTACCTCGTCGAACCTGAGCCCGAGCCGGTCGCACCGCTCGCGCAGTACGCGGTCAGCCAGCTGCGCCTTCTCCATCGCGTCGGGCCAGGAGTAGACCAGCGTCCCCACCGCCTTCCAGCCGAAGCGGTAGGCGATCGACACCTTGAGCTTGTCGGTCGCGGGCTTGCCGGTGATCCCGTGCACGCGGACGCGGTCCGGGCCGACCTCCTCGAGCCGGATGCTCGTGAAGTCGGCGACGACGTCGGGGGTGATGTAGCTGTGCGGATCCCCCATCTCGTACACCAGCTGCTCGGCCACCGAGTGCCACGAGACGCGCCCGCCCGTGCCCGGGTGCTTGGTGATGACGAACGTCCCGTCGGCCCGCGCCTCGGCGATTGGGTAGCCGACGTTGGCGAGGTCGGGGATCGCGCGCCAGTCGTGCAGGCAGTTCCCCCCCGAGCACTGCGCGCCGCACTCGAGGATGTGCCCGGCCACGATGCCGGCGGCGAGCGCGTTCCAGTCCTCGGCGCCCCACCCGAACTCGTGGCGCAGCGGCGCCATCGTGAGTGCGGTGTCGGTCGAGCGCCCGGTGACGACGACGTTCGCCCCGCGCGCCAGCGCCTCCACGATCGGCGTCGAGCCGATGTAGGCGTTGGCGGAGAGCACGCGGTCGCGGATGACCGAGAGCGGCTCGCCGGTGTCCATGTTGCGCAGCTCGTGGCCGCCCGCGAGCAGCTCGTCGAGGCGCGGCAGCAGGTCGTCGCCGGTCACGACGCCGACTTTCACCTTCCCCGCCGCCCCGTGCTTTGCCGCGACGGCGAGCACCGCGCGGGCGCAGCTCTCGGGGTTCACGCCGCCGGCGTTGGCGACGACGCGCACCCCGCGGTCGACGATCGCCGGCAGCACGCTCTCGATCGCCCCCAGGAAGTCGCGCGCGTAGCCCATGGCCGGGTCGCGCTCCTTCTGCTTCTGGAGGATCGACATCGTGACCTCGGCCAAGTAGTCGAGCATCAGGTAGTCGACCTGGCCCCCCTCCACCTGCTGGCGCGGGGCGTCGAGGGAGTCGCCCCAGAAGCCCTGCCCGCTCGCCACGCGGACGACGCGGTCGTTCGTAGTCGGTGCGGTCACGTTGTGTTCGGTCAGAGGACGAACGCGCCCAGGTGCGGGCCGGGGTTCTGCAGCGCCGCGCGCAGCGCCGTGGCCAGCACGGTGCGCGTCTCCTCAGGATGAATGATCGCATCCACGTAGCCGCGCGCGGCGGCGTAGCGCGCGTCGAGCTGGTGCTCGTAGTCGGCGCGCATCTCCTCGACCGACGCCTGCACCTCGGCGGGCACCGGCTCCCCCGCCTTGCGCGCCTTCTCGATCGCCGGCCCGTGCACCGCCTGCACCGCGGCCTCCCCCTCCATCACCGCCATGCGCCCGGTCGGCCAGGAGAAGATGAAGTCGGGGTCGAACCCCTGCCCCGCCATCGCGTAGTAGCCGGCGCCCGACGCGTGGTTGACGGTGAGCACGATCTTCGGCACGCGCGCGGTCGCCATCGCCTCGACGAAGCGCGCCCCCGAGCGGATGATCCCCTCGTGCTCCGCCTCGCCGCCGACCATGAACCCCGAGACGTCCTGCACGAACAGCAGCGGGATCCCCTGCCGGTCGCACCGGTCGATGTAGTAGGCGACCTTCTCGGCGCTCTCGGCGTAGAGGATCCCGCCGAAGCGCGGCTTCTCGCCGGGGCGCCCCTTGATCAGCCCGCGCTGGTTGGCGATCACGCCGACCGGGATCCCGGCGACGCGCGCGTCGGCGCAGATGATCTCCTTGGCCAGGTTCGCCTGGAACTCGTCCAGCTCCCCGCCGTCGACGACCGCGCGCAGCACGTGGTGCATGTCGTACGACATGCGGTGGTCGGCCGGGAGCACGTCGTAGAGCGTCTCGGGCGCGGCCGCCGGGTCGCGCGCCTCACGCGTGGCGACCGGGCGCTGCGGCGGGAGCCGGTCGACCAGCTCGCGCAGCTTGTCGAGCGCCGCCGGGTCGTCGTCGGCCGCGTAGTGCGCGACGCCCGAGACCTCGGTGTGCGTGACCGCGCCGCCGAGCGTCTCGTTGTCGATCGACTGCCCGGTAGCCCCCTTCACCAGGTTCGCGCCGCCCAGCCCCATGAACGACGTTCCCTTCGTCATCACGATGACGTCGGAGAGCGCCGGGAGGTACGCGCCGCCGGCCACGCACGGCCCCATCACCGCCGCCAGCTGCGGGACCCGCAGGTGGCGGCGCATGATCGAGTTGTACTGGAAGATGCGCGCGGCCCCGTACTGCCCCGGAAAGACGCCCCCCTGGTACGGCAGGTTCACCCCCGCCGAGTCGACCAGGTAGACGATCGGGATCCGACAGCGCATCGCGATCTCCTGCGCGCGCAGGATCTTCGGGATCGTCTCCGGCCACCACGACCCGGCCTTCACCGTGGCGTCGTTGGCGACGACCACGACGTCGCGACCGCGCACGACGCTGAGCCCCGTCACCACGCCGGCGGCGGGGGCCTGCCCGTCGTAGCGGTCGTGGGCGATCAGCAGCCCGACTTCGACGAAGGGCGTGCCGGGATCGCAGAGGCGCGCGATGCGCTCGCGGGCGGTGAGCTTCCCCTGCTTGTGCTGGCGCTCGACCTTGTCGGCCCCGCCCCCCTCGCGCAGCCGCGCCTCGAGCGCGCGGACCTCGTCGCCGAGCTGGCGCAGCCGCGACGCGGCGCCCTGCTGCGACGCATTCTCCTGCCGCACGGCCGTGGTCACGCGGGGTGGCTCTCCTGCCGCTGCCGCTCGGCGAACCAGGCGCGGATGAAGTCGATCAGCTCCGTGGTCGGCGTGCCCGGGCCGAACAGCTGGCCGACGCCCTGCGCGCGCAACGCTTCCATGTCCTCCTTCGGGATGATCCCGCCGCCGGTCAGGAGGATGTCGTCGCGCCCCTGCTCGCGCAGCAGCTGCAGCACGCGCGGGAAGAGCGTCATGTGGGCGCCGCTCAGGATCGACAGCCCGACGACGTCGACGTCCTCCTGCACCGCGGCGGTGGCGATCATCTCGGGCGTCTGGTGGAGGCCCGTGTAGACGACCTCCATGCCGGCGTCGCGCAGCGCGGCGGCGACCACCTTGGCACCGCGGTCGTGCCCGTCGAGTCCGGGCTTGGCGACCAGCACGCGAATGGGACGGTCCATGTCAGGGCGAGGATGAAGAAGTGGGGAGCGGGGCGCGCGCCTCCCGGCTCCCCACCCGCCGTCCGTCAGCGCGGAAAGCTAGCGGACGCTACCCCTTACGCGCCACGAGGAGCATTTCGCTGGACCGCCGCGTCAGCGGGCGGTCGCGCCACCCGTCGAACGCCTCCTCGACCACCAGCCCGGCGTCGGCGCACAGCTCCGCCAGCCGCGACGCGGTGTAGAGCCGGATGCGGTGCTCCCGCTCCCCGCGCGCCTTCCGCCCCTCCCACGTCGTCAGGACGCTCAGGACCCCCGACAGCGGGTCGAAGGAGCGCTCGTGGCCGATCATCGTCCCGTCGTCGCTCACCCACCAGTCGCGCTCGAGGAAGCGCGCCATCACCCCGTCGCGGCTTCCCCCGTGCCAGACCAGCACCCCGTCGTCGGCCAGCACGCGCGCGAACTCGCGGATCACGCGCGCGTCGTCGGTCGGGTCGAGGAAGAAGCCGAAGCTGGTGAACAGGTTCACGACGGCGTCGAAGCGTCCGGTCCAGCGCGCGGGCAGCCGGCGCATGTCGCCGCGCGTGTAGCGCAGCGTGCGCGAGGTGCCCCGCTCGCGCGCGAGCGCCAGCAGCTCCTCGGAGTAGTCCAGCCCGTCCACGTCGAACCCGGCCTCGGCCAGCAGGTGCGCGTGCCGCCCCTGCCCGCACGGGCAGTCGAGGATCCGCGCCCCCGTTGGCAGCGCCAGCACGTCGAGCAGCCGCGCCACCTCCTTCCGGTCGCGCTCGGGGGTGAAGAGGGGCTGGTACTCGCGGAGGTACTGGGCGTCGAACTGGGAGGCCCACCAATCGGCGGCACCGGGGGCCGTCGGCTGCCCCGCGCTCCGCGCCCCGCGCTCACCCTCCTTCGCGAAGGAGGGTGAGCGCGGGGCGCGGAGCGCGGGGCGGGACGCGGGATTCTTCGCTTCGCTCAGAAGAACACCGGCTCCCGGTACGCCCCGAACACGTCTTCGAGCGCCGCCCGGATCTCGTACAGCGTGCAGTAGGCGCGCGCGCAATCGAGGATGAACGGCACGACGTTGGTCGAGCCGCGGGCGGCCCCGCGCAGCGCCTCCAGCCGCTGTTGCACGAGCGCCTCGTCGCGGCGGGCCCGCAGCCCGGCCATGTTCTGCCGCTGCTCGTCCTCCGCCTCCTGCCCGATGCGCAGCAGCGGGATCGAGAGCGCCTCCTCGTCGGTGACGAACTCGTTGACGCCGACGATCAGCTTGCGGTGCTGCTCGATCTCCCACTGCTGACGCGCCGCGCTCTCGGCGATCCGACGCTGGAACCAGCCGTCCTCCAGCCCCTGCACCACCCCACCCGCCGCGTCGATCTGCTCGAACAGCGCCTCGGCCTCGCGCTCCAGCTGGTCGGTGAGCGCCTCGACGTAGTACGAGCCGCCCAGCGGGTCGGCGACGTTCGGGACGCCGGTCTCGTAGGCAAGCACCTGCTGCGTGCGCAGCGCCACCTGCACCGCCTGCTCGGTGGGGAGCGCGAGCGTCTCGTCCATCGAATTGGTGTGCAGCGACTGCGTCCCGCCGAGCACCGCGGCCAACCCCTGGTAGGCGACGCGCACGACGTTGTTCATCGGCTGCTGCGCCGTGAGCGTCACGCCCGCCGTCTGCGAGTGGAAGCGCATCATCCACGAGCGCGGGTCCTTCGCGCCGTACTTCTCCTTCATCCGGCGCGCCCAGATGCGGCGCGCGGCGCGCAGCTTGGCGATCTCCTCGAAGAAGTCGTTGTGGATGTCCCAGAAGAACGACAGCCGCGGCGCGAAGTCGTCGACGTCCAGCCCGCGCGCGATGCCGCGCTCCACGTAGGTGAAGCCGTCGGCCAGCGTGAACGCCAGCTCCTGCGCCGCCGTCGACCCGGCCTCGCGGATGTGGTAGCCGGAGATCGAGATCGTGTTCCACTTCGGCGTGTTGGCCGAGCACCACTCGAACATGTCGACGATCAGGCGCAGCGCGGGCTCGATCGGGAAGCACCAGGCGTGCTGCGCCATGTACTCCTTGAGGATGTCGTTCTGGACCGTCCCCTGGAGCTGCGCCAGCGGCACCCCCTGCTTCTCCGCGGCGGCGGCGTAGAAGCAGAAGAGGATGATCGCCGGCCCGTTGATCGTCATCGACGTCGAGACCTGGCCGAGGGGGATCCCCTCGAACAACGTCTCCATGTCGGCGAGCGACGAGATCGAGACGCCGCACTTCCCGACCTCCCCCTCGGAGCGGGGGTGGTCGGCGTCGTAGCCCATCAGCGTCGGGAAGTCGAACGCCACCGAGAGCCCGGTCTGCCCCTGCGAGAGCAGGAACTTGTAGCGGGCGTTGGTCTCGCGCGCCGTGCCGAAGCCGGCGAACTGGCGCATCGTCCAGAGCTTGCCGCGGTACGCCGTCGGGTGGATGCCGCGCGTGAACGGGTAGGCGCCGGGGACCTCGGCGTCGACCGCGTTCGTCAGGTCGAGCGCGGTGTAGAGCGGCGCCACCTCGTGCGCGGAGTTCGTGAAGGCGACGTCGCGCGTGCGCCCCTTGGCGTAGGCGGCGCGCCAGGTGTCCACCTCGGCGCGCAGGCGCGCGAGCTCGTCGTCGCGGTCGCGCAGCGTCTGCTCGAGTTCGTGCACGGAGGCCATGGGTCTCCCTCGTGGCGTCAGGGGTGGGTCGTGGTCAGCAGCGGCCCGCTCCGGGCCAGCAGCGCGTCGGCGACGCCGAACGGGGTCTGCTCTCCCGACTCGAGCGCCGGCAGCCGCTCGGCGAGCCAGCCCTCGGTCTCGGCGTCGGACCAGAGGCGCCGTCGCACCTTCTGCTCCACCACCTCGACCACCCGCTCGCGCAGACGGGCCAGCCGCCGCTCGCGAAGTCGGCCGCTCGCTTCAAGATAGCGGAAGTGTCGGTCGAGGGCGTCGAGCACCGCGTCGGCCCCCTCGCCGTTGGCGGCCACGCTCTGGAGCACGGGGGGGGTCCACCGGCCGGTCTGCCGCTCCGCGGCCCCCTCGCGCCGGGCGACGCGGGCCGGGTTCAGCGCGTCCTTCACGAACTCGCGGTGGGCGGGGTCCTTCGCCAGCGCCGACAGGTCGACGCCGTGGTGCGCCGGCAGGTCGGCACCCGCCCCCCCCGGGCGGAGCCCGAGCATCAGCTCGATGTCGTTGCGCAGCCGGTCGGCGCCCGGGCGGTCGGCCTTGTTGACGCAGAAGACGTCGGCGATCTCCATCACCCCCGCCTTGAGCGTCTGGATCGAGTCGCCGCTCTCGGGGACGAGCACGACCAGCGTCGTGTCGGCGGCCCGCGCGACGTCCAGCTCGCTCTGCCCGACGCCGACGGTCTCGATCAGGATCGTGTCGAAGCCGGCCCCGTCGAGGACGTCGCACGCCTCGCGCGTCGCCGACGAGAGCCCGCCGAGCGAGCCGCGCGTGGCGAGCGAGCGGATGAAGATCCCCGGGTCGAGCGCGATCGACTCCATCCGGATCCGGTCGCCGAGCAGCGCGCCGCCGGTGAACGGCGAGGTCGGGTCGACGGCCACGATCGCGACCCGCTGCCCGCGCTCGCGGAGCGTGCGGGCGACGAGCGTGGTCAGCGTGCTTTTCCCCGCCCCCGGCGGCCCGGTGATGCCGACGCGGCGGGCGCGCCCGGTGCGCGGGTGCAGGGCGGCCAGCAGCCGGTCGAACCCCGGCCGGTGGTTCTCGACGATGCTGACGGCGCGGGCGATGGCGGCCGGCCGGCCGGCCGTCAGGTCGTCGAGCAGGCGGTCGATCGGGTGCGCGGGGGTGGCGGGCGCGGTCACGTCGGAGGCGAGGCGGGGTCGGAAGGCGCGGGCTCGTCGTGCTCGTCGCGGATGTCGCCGACGAGCTCCTCGAGCACGTCCTCCAGGGTCACGATGCCGAGCAGCGGCCCGCCCGGCTCGCGCACGACGGCGAGGTGCCGGCGCGCGCGCAGCATGGCGAACAGCAGGTCGTTGCACGGCGTGTCGGGGGCGGCGACGTGCACCGGCAGCACCGGCGGCGGGATCTCCCCGGCGGTGTCGAGCACGTCGAAGGCGTGCACGATCCCGACGACGGCGTCCGGGGCGCCGCGGTACACCGGGACGCGGCTGTACGCCGACTGCGCCAGGCGCGCCGCCAGCTCGCGCGGCGGCAGCGCGGCATCGAGCGCGAACACCTGCTCGCGGGGCGTCATCACCTCGCGCGCCGTCTTCTCACCGAATTGCACCACGCCGGTGATGATCGCCAGCTCGTCCGGCGCGCCGAGCCCCTCCAGCTCCCCCTCGCGCAGCAGGTCCTCGATGTTGTCGCGCGCTTCCTCCGCCGGCGCGACCGGGCGCGCGCCCACCGCGGCGCGGGCGAGCGCGCCGCCGGCCGCGCGCAGCGGGAGCAGGAGCGCGTCGACCGCGTGCAGCAGCGGGACGAGCACCGGTACGGCCAGCGCCGGCCAGCGCCGCGCCAGCGCCCGCGGTACCACTTGTCCGAGCAGGATGACGCCCACCGCCAGCACGAGCGCGTGCAGGGCCACGTCGGCCGGCGTGGCGTCGATCGACGCCACCCCGGCGCCGGCCACGAACACGGTGAGCGCGATCGCCGCGCCCCCCGAGACGATCAGCCGCTGCGGGCGGTCGAGGTACAGCTCCGCGAGCGTCGCGCCGGCCAGCCGCCGCTCCACCCAGTGCCGCAGCCAGATGCGGCTCACCGACCGTACCGCGATCGACCCGGCGGTGAGCACGGCGGTGACCGCGATGGCCAGCAGCGCCAGCGTCGTGAAGCTCATGGCGCGCCCTCCCCGGCGTCGGCCGCCGGCGCGACCGCGCCGACCCCCGCCGCGGGCGTGTCCGGGAGCCGCTCGAAGTAGAGGCGCAGCACCTTCCGCCGCACCACGCGCTCGACCACGATCTTGAAGCCGGGGATGGCGAGCGTCTCCCCCGCCCGCGGCACGCGCCCCAGCAGCTCGTAGACGAGCCCCCCGGCGGTGGTCACGTCCTCGTGCTCGACGGGCGCGCCCAGCACGTCGGACAGCTCCTCGAGCGTCACGCGGGCCGACACCCAGAAGCGTCGGTCACCCTCGGCGACGACGGGCGACTCTTCCTCGTCGCGCTCGTCGCGGATCTCGCCGACGATCTCCTCGAGGATGTCCTCGATGGTCACGATGCCCGCGGTCCCCCCGTACTCGTCGGCCACCACGGCGAGGTGCGCCCCGCTCTGCCGGAAGTCGCGCAGTTGGTCGTCGACGCGCTTGGTGGTCGGGATGTACGTCGCCGGGCGCACCAGCGACGCCCACCCCTGGGCCGGCTCCTCGCCCGCGATCACCGCCGGCAGCAAGTCCTTGGCGTACAGCACGCCCACGATCTCGTCGATCGTCTCGTCGTACACCGGGAGGCGCGAGTGCCCGCTGCTACGCACCCGGTCGACGACCTCCGACCACGGGGTCTCGCGCTCCACGCCGATCACGTCGATGCGCGGCACCATCACGTCGCTCACCTGCGTGTCGCCGAGCGTGAAGACGCCGGCCAGCAGGGCGCGCTCGGGCTCCGTGTCCACGCCTTCGGCGGCGACGATCTCGCGGAACTGCTCCGCCGTCTCGCCGCGCGCCACCTCGTCGTCGGGCGGCGGTGGCAGGGCGCGGCGGAGCGCGTCGTCGAGCCGCACGGCCAGCGCCACCACGGGGCGCAGCAGCAGCTCGGCGAGGGCGATGAGCGGGCGCAGCGCGCCCACCGCCCGCGCGCCCAACACGTCGCCGATCTCGCGCGCCGCGACTTCCGTGAGCGCGACTAGCGCCGCGCCCGCGGCGAGCCCGATCAGTGCCGCCTGCGCCGCCGTGCGGGCAAACAGATCGAGGGCCAGCGCCAGCGACGCCCCCGCCCCCAGCTGCGCCAGCAGGCGAGCGAAGGCCAGCGCGCGGTGGCGCGGCTCCAGGCGCTGCGCGTCGGCGTCCTCGGCGAACGCCGCCGAGAGCACCGCGGAGTCGGCGAGCGCCAGCGCGAAGGCGAGCGCGCCGAGCAGCACCGTGCAGGCGAGTGCGACCGGATCGATCACGCGCGCCGTCCCGCGCCGAGGCGCCGCAGGTAGCGCTCCTGCAGCGCCCACATCGGCGACGCGGTGCGCCCCTCGTCCTCGGGGTGCTCGTGTCCCAGCACGTGCAGCATCGCGTGCACGACCAGCCGCGCCGTCTCCTCGCGCACGCCCACGCCGTGGGCGCGTGCGTGCTCGCGCGCGACGGCGGGGCAGATGTAGACGTCGCCGGCGAGCGGCGCGCCCGGGACCGGCGCCAGCGCGAAGGTGATGACGTCGGTCGGGCCGCGGTGGCCGAGGTGCTCGCGGTTCAGCCGCGCCATCGCATCGGCCGCGAGGAAGGTCACCGAGACGTCGGCAGCGCGCGTCCCCTCGGCGCGCAGCACGCGGGCCGCCAGCTCGGCCACGGCGTCGTGCGCCATGGCGGCGCGCGTTCCCCGAGCGGCGACGCGCACGCGCACGCCGGCGCCGCGCGCCGGCCGTCGACTGTCGCCCGCGCCGGTCATGCCGACGCGAACTCGGCGGTCACGCCGCCGCTGGCCGCCGGGTACTCGATGCGCGCGTGGTGCATTCCGAGCAGCACCCGGACGAACTGCTCCTTCGCGATCTCCAACTGCTTGAGCGTCAACGGCGCGTCGCGCAGCTGCCCCTGTTCGACGCGCTGCCGCACCACGTGCTCCACCAGCTCGCGCAGCTTCTGCGGCGTCGGGTCCTGGAGCGCGCGCGCCGACGCCTCGACGCCGTCGGCCAGCATCACCATCGCGGTCTCGGCCGACTGCGGGGTGGGGCCGGGGTACGAGTACTCGGTGGCGTTGGGCGACGTGGCGTCGCCCCGCTCCTTGGCCTTCTCGTAGAAGTAGACGATGCGCCCGGTGCCGTGGTGCTCGGTGATGAAGGCGCGGAGCACCTTGGGCAGCTTGATCTCCTCCGCCAGCTCCAGCCCCTCGCGCACGTGGTTGCGGATGATGGCGGCGCTGGCCGAGGGCTTGAGCTTGTCGTGCGGGTTGCGCCCCTTCGCCTGGTTCTCGACGAAGTACTGCGGGCGCTCGAGCTTCCCGATGTCGTGGTAGTACGTCCCGACGCGCGCCAGCAGCCCGTTGGCGCCGATCGCGTTGCACGCCGCCTCGGCGAGGTTGGCCATCGCGATCGTGTGCGCGTACGTCCCCGGCGCCTCGAGGCTCAGCCGCTGGAGCACCGGGCGGTTCAGGTCCGACCACTCGAGCAGCCGCAGGTAGGTGTCGATCCCCGTGAACTCCTCGGCCGGCGGCAGCAGCCCCAGCGCCAGCGCCACTGAGACCACGGCGTTCAGCGTGCCGAAGCCGGCCGCGATCCCGAACTCGCGCAGGTTCCACCCCAGCGCGAGCGCCAGCGTCAGCGCGACCAGCAGGTAGCCCCCGGCGACGACCAGCATCGCGGTGTACGCCTGCGTGCGGCGGCTGAGGGTGCGGACGCTGGCCGCCGCGGCGACGCCGCCCAGGAGCACGACGAAGAGGGCGTTCGAGCCGCGGAACGGCCCCTGGCTCCCCACCAGGATCGCGAGCACCAGCACGGCGACGAGGCTGATGCGGGCGTCGAACAGAGCGCTGAACAGCACGGCGACCAGCGCGATCGGGATTACCTCCGGGCGCGGCGTGGGCATGCGTGCGACGAACGCCGCCGCCACCAGGACCAGCGCGAACGCCACCGCGAACAGCCCCACCACGCGCATCGAGCCGTAGAGCTGCGGGCGGAAGAGGAAGAGCGTGACGCCGAACACGCCCACGAGCACGAGGTTGTGGAGCAGCGCCCCCGCCGTGCGCGTCGCCCCGCGCGCCACCGAGCGCTCCGCCATCCCCCGCTCCGCCACCGCGGCGCCGAGCGCGCGCATCTTCTCGAACTCCTCGCGCCCCACGACCTCGTGCGCGCCGACGATTTTCTCCCCGGCTCGCACGAGCCACTTGTTGCGATCGATCGCCGCCAGCGCCTCGCGGCGGCGCCGGTCGGTGGCGGCGCGGTCCGGGACGAGACTCGGTCGGAAGAAGGCGCTCAGCAGCTTCACGTACAGCGCCTCGGCGACCTCCGAACCCGGATCGGGGAGCGCGCGGCGCGCCGACGCGAGCAGGGTGGCGAGCGTGCGCACGCTGTCGGCCGGGACGACGCGCGGCGCCCCGCGACCGGCGATCGCGACCAGACGCGGGTCGGCCGGCACTGCCCCCGACGACGCGACCCCCTGCGGCAGCACGCCCTCGAGCGCCCGCTCGACCGCCGCCAGCAGCGCCGCCCGGCGCGGCTCGGCGCGCAGGTAGGCCAGCTCGCCGGGGGTGATGCGCACGCCGTCGCGCGCCGCCGCGGCCACGAGGCTCGCCACCGCGGCGGGCGCCGCGCCGCCGGCGAAGGTCGCGTCGACGAGTGCGCGGAAGCGGCGGACGTGCGCCCGCGCGGAGTCGAGCGCGGTCGGGTCGAAGCTCAGCACCTGGGGGACGGCGCGCGTCACCTGCTCGCGATCCGCCTGCAGCTCGGCCTCGGTCTTGGGGACGCGGAAGGCGAACGGCGCGATCACGTTCTCCGGCGCCACCGAGCCGACCTCGTACAGCGGCGCGTCGGCCGACGGCGCGGTCGGGAAGAGCACGTAGGCGAGCACGGCCAGGGCGACCGCGACGAGCACGCGCCCGCCGTGGGCGCGCACCAGTCCCCGCCGTGCCCCCTCGCCGTCGTCCGGCTCGGGCTGTCCCCAGAGGCCCACGGCCCTCAGTCCCCGGCGTCTTCCGCGTACGCCTTGATGATCTCGCGCACCAGGCGGTGTCGGACCACGTCGGCGTCGGTGAAGTAGTGGAAGCTGATCCCCTCGATGTCGTGCAGGATCCGCTCGACCTGCATCAGCCCCGAGTCCTCGCGGCGCGGCAGGTCGATCTGCGTCTTGTCCCCCGTGATCACGATCTTCGAGTTCACCCCGAGCCGCGTGAGGAACATCTTCATCTGCAGGTTGGTCGCGTTCTGCGCCTCGTCGAGGATCACGAACGCGTCGCCGAGCGTGCGCCCGCGCATGAACGCCAGCGGGGCGATCTCGATCGTGCGCGTCTCGAGCGCCTTGGCGACGCGCTCCGGCGGCATCATCTCGTCGAGCGCGTCGTAGAGCGGGCGCAGGTACGGGTCGACCTTGGCCTGCATGTCGCCGGGGAGGAAGCCGAGGCTCTCCCCCGCCTCCACCGCCGGCCGGGCGAGGACGATCTTGCGGACGCGTTTGCGCACGAGCGCGTCGACCGCCATCGCGACCGCGAGGAACGTCTTCCCGGTCCCCGCCGGTCCGATGCCGATCACCACGTCGTTCTCGGCGATCTTCTTCATGTACTCGGCCTGCCCCGACGTCTTCGCCTGAATGAGGCGCCGCACACCGGGAAGCGCGAGCCGCCCCTCACTCCCGGTGCCGGGAAGCGGGGTCGGCGCGGCGCCGTCGCCCTCCTCGCGCCCCTGGTCGAGGCTGATCCGCAGCACGTCGTCGGGGGTCATGACGATCCCCTGCCGCGCCATCTCGATCATCCGCTGGCCGAGCCCCGCCGCGCGCGCCACCGCGTCGGCGGGGCCGCTGAGCGTGAGCGACTCGCCGCGCAGCGCCACCCGCACGCCGCCGATCCGCGCCAGCTCCACCAGGTTCGCATCGTTCACGCCGGCGAGGGTGAGCAGGTCCGCCCCCTCGGTCGACAGCTTCTGCTGCGCGCCATCCTGCGCCCCGCGCACCGGGCCGCCGTCCTCGCTCACGCCGTGCCTCCCTCGGCTCTCAGTCCCAACTCGTGCAAGTCCTCCGCCGGCACCGCCGTCGGCGCGCCCTCGAACAGGGCGCGGGCGGCCGTAGTCTTGGGGAACGCGATCACGTCCCGCAGCGATCCGGCCCCGGCCAGCAGCATCGCGATCCGGTCGAACCCGAGCGCGATTCCCCCGTGCGGCGGCGCCCCCGACCGCAGCGCCTCCAGCAGGAAGCCGAAACGCGCCCGCGCCGTTTCGGCGTCGATCCCGAGCAGCTCGAGCACCCGCGCCTGCTGCGCCGGGTCGCTGATGCGGATGCTCCCGCCCCCGAGCTCGGTGCCGTTCAGCACGACGTCGTACGCCCGCGCCCGCGCCCGCCAGGGCTCGTCGGTCAGCAGCGGCAGGTCGTCCGGGTTCGCCGAGGTGAACGGGTGGTGCATCGCGGCCAGCGCGCCGGTCTTGGGGTCGCGCTCGAACATCGGGAAGTCGACCACCCAGAGCAGCTCGTGCGCGTTCGCCGGCACCAGGTCCAGCCGCCGCGCGGTCTCCTGCCGCAGCCGGTCGAGCGCCGGGCTGGTGACGTGGTCGGGGCCGGCCACGATCATCGCCAGGTCGCCGTCGCTCAGCCCGAGGTGGTCGCCGGCGTCGGCGCGCAGGAACTTGGCCGTCGGCCCCTCGAGCGCGCCGCCCGTCCGCTTGAGGAAGATCACGCCCTGCGCGCCGGCGCCCTTGGCCAGCGCCTGCAGCTCGTCCTGCTCCTTGCGGGAGAAGCGCGCGCCACCGGGCGCGACGAAGCCGCGGAACCGCCCGCCGGCGCCCAGCACCGTCGCCGCCACGCCGAAATCGGTGCCGCGGAAGACGTCGCTCACGTCGCCCAGCTCCAACCCGTAGCGCAGGTCCGGCCGGTCGATCCCGTAGCGCTCCATCGCCTCGGCGTAGGCCATCCGTCGGAACGGCGCCTGCACCTCGACGCCGGCCTCCGCGAACAGTGCCTGCACCAGCCCCTCGGTGATCGCGATGATGTCGTCCTGCTCGACGAACGACGCCTCGACGTCGATCTGCGTGAACTCGGGCTGCCGGTCGGCCCGCAGATCCTCGTCGCGGAAGCAGCGCGCGATCTGGAAGTAGCGGTCGAAGCCGGCCACCATGAACAGCTGCTTGTAGATTTGCGGGCTCTGCGGCAGGGCGTAGAACTCGCCCCGCTGCACCCGGCTCGGCACCAGGTAGTCGCGCGCGCCTTCGGGCGTTGGCTTGGTCAGGATCGGCGTCTCGAGCTCCAGGAACCCGAGCTCGCTCAGGTAGCGCCGGGTGACCTGTGCCAGCCGGTGACGCAGGATCAGGGCGTGTTGCAGCTCCGGACGCCGAAGATCGAGGTACCGGTGCCGCAGCCGCAGGTCCTCGGCGGGAAGCGGGGTGCCGCGCGGCCGCGCCACCGGTATGGCCGGCGTCTCGGCTGGCCCGACGACGCGGATCGCGGTCGCGCGGACCTCGACCTCCCCGGTCGTCAGCTCGGCGTTGCGCAGCTCGGCGGGACGCAGCGCGACCTCCCCCTCGACCAGCACCACGCTCTCGACGCCGACGGCCGCCGCCCGCGCGAGCGTCGCCTGGTCAGCCACCGCCGGGTCGAACGAGACCTGGACGATCCCCGCGCGGTCGCGGAGGTCGATGAAGACGAGCGCGCCCAGGTCGCGGCTGCGGTGCACCCACCCGCCCAGCCGCACCCGCCGGCCGGCGTGCTCGGCCCGCAGGGCCCCGCAGGCGTGCGTGCGGAGCGCGGTGGCGACGGAGGACGCGGGCGTGGACATGGACGGAACGGGGGTGGGGGCGGGACGACGGAGAGGAACGCGCGCCGGCGGCCGTCAGGCCGCGACGGCGGCGCGACGGCGCGCGGCGAAGAGCAGGAGCGCGAGGGCGACGCCCATGGCATCGGCCACCCAGTCGGCCGCGCTGGCCGAGCGCCCGGGGACGAGTCCCTGGTGCCATTCGTCGACGGCGGCGAAGGCCAGCAACCCGAGGAGCGCCGCGGCCGCAGGCCCGGGCGACGCAGTCACCCGGGGCGCCGCGCGCGCCACCAACCAGGCCAGAATGCCGTACAGCAGCACGTGCACCAGCTTGTCGCCCTGCCCGACCTGCGGCACCGGCGGGTTCGGCCACGAGGTCAGCGCGATCAGGAGCGCCGCCCAGAGCGCGGGCGGCGCCCAGCGAGAGCGAAGCGCCCTCACGCGGCGGCCTCCTCCGACTGCCGCACCAGCGACAGGAACTCCTCGGCGCTCTCGGCGCCGCGCAGCGCCTCGCGCAGCGGCGCGCGGTTCAGCAGCCGCGAGATGCGCCCCAACGTGCGGACGTGCGCGCCGGCGGCCGACTCGGGGCCCGCGAGCAGGAAGCAGAGCTGCACCGGCCGCCCGTCGAGCGCGCCGAACTCGACCGGCTCGGCGCAGACGCCGGCCGCCAGGACGAGCGACTCGAGCCTCGGCGTGCGCCCGTGCGGGATCGCCACGCCGTCCCCGATGCCGGTGCTCAGCACCGTCTCGCGCTCGCGCACGCTGTGCAGGAGCGCCTCCACGACCTCGCGTCCGTGCGCGCCGGCCGCGAGCTCCACCAGCTCGCGCAGCAGGTCGTCCTTGGCCCGGCTTCGGAGCGGCACCCGCACCCGGTCGGGGGCGAGCAGCTCGATCAACTGCACGGCGAGGTTCGCGATCGCATATCGGTCCACGAAAGCTAAGGGAGTTCGACCGGTGGGGGTAGCGCCGCGCTTGACCCCGCCCCGACCGGCCGGGTAGTCTCAAGTGTATGCGTCACTTGTGCTTCGCCGCCGCGTTCGGGGCCGTCGTCGCTGCCCCCGGACGGGCCGGAGCGCAGACGGTCCCCGGGCGCGACCTGTTCGACTTCGTGATCGGCGCGCTCGGCGAGGCTCCCGCCCTGGCGAGTGCGACTGCCGGCGGGTTGTACAACCCGGCCGCGCCCCTCCTCGCTCCGACCGGGAAGCTCCGCGCCTCGGCGGCGGTGATGAACGCGCAGGGCGAACTCGGGCTCTCCGGCGCCATGGCTGCCGTCGAGTGGCGGCTGCGCCCCGCCCGCGCCCTGACGCTCACGGTGGCCCGGGCGGCGCTCCGCGACATCCCGCGGCGCGGCGACGATCCGATCGCCGACCTCGGCACCGTCCCCTATCAGACGTTCGTCGCCTCGCTCGGCGGGGCGGCCCGCGTGCAGCGCCACGTCGTGGTCGGCGCGGCGCTGCGTGCCCGCACCGGGCGCGCCGACACCACCTCGGCCAGTACCGTCGGCGGCGACGCCGGCGTGGTCGTCGACGGGCTGCTCGGCCGGCGCGACCTGCGCCTGGGGGCGTCGACCTTCCTCTGGCGCCCCGACGCGACGCGCGACGACCGGCCGCTCGGGCTGGCCGGCGCCGACCTGCGTGTGATCGGTCGCGCGCCCGAGCGCGAGGTCCGGGTGGGCGGCTCGTACCTGGCCAGTCGCGCCGGCGAGGCCGAGGGGTACGGGTACGTGAGCGGGCGGCTCGCGAATGTCGAGGCGCGCGCCGGCTACGCCCGCGCCACGCTCGCCGGCGCGGCCGACACCCGCCTGCGCCTCGGCCTCGGCCTGCGCTATGCTCGGCTGCTGGTGAGCGTCGCCCGGGACGAGAGCGCCTCCGGCTTCGGCGCCGTCTACCAGTTCACGCTCACCTCGGTGCTCAAGTGACCGCTCCCGACGCCGCCTCGACCGACTCCCCGCGCGCCGCGCGCGCGCTGCCGGTGGCCCGCCGCCCGGACGGGGTTCCGCCGGAGGCCGAGGGGAAGGTCAACCTGCTCGACCTCACACCGGCGGAGGCCGAGCGCGTGCTGCGCGACTTCGCCGCCGAGCAGGGGCAGCCGGCCTATCGGGCAACCCAGGTAGTGCCGCGCCTCTGGCAGCGCCCGGCGCGCGACTTCGCCGAGATGACCGAGCTGCCGGCCGCGTTCCGCGCCGCCCTCGCCGAGCGCTTCGCGCTGCCGCGGCTCGCGCTGGTGGCGCACCAGCGGTCGAGCGACGGGACGCGCAAGTTCCTCTTCCGCCTCGCCGACGGGCAGGCGATCGAAACGGTGGCGATCCCGGACGGGAACCGGTTGACCTTCTGCATCTCGTCGCAGGCCGGGTGCGCGCTGAAGTGCTCGTTCTGCGCCACCGGCGTGATGGGGTTCCAGCGCAACCTGCACGTCTTCGAGATCGCCGGGCAGGTGCGCGAGCTGGCGCTGCTCGACGAGGCGCCCCTCCGCCCGACGAACATCGTCTTCATGGGGATGGGCGAGCCGCTCATGAACTGGAAGGCGGTCGACCCGACGCTCACGATCCTCAACGACCCGAACGGGTTCGGGATCGGCGCGCGCCACGTCACCGTGTCGACGGTGGGCGTGCTGCCGGGGATCGTCGCCCTTGGGGAGCGCCCGGAGCAGTTCCGCCTCGCGATCTCGATCCACGCGCCGACCGACGCGCTGCGTGGGGAGCTGATGCCGGTGAACGTGAAGTACCCGCTGGCCGAGGTGATCGCCGCCGCGGCCGCGTTCGACCGGCGGGTGACGTTCGAGTACGTGATGCTCGGCGGCGTCAACGACCGGCCGGAGCACGCGATGGAGCTGGCGCGGCTGGCGCGCGAGTGCCGCGCCTTCGTCAACCTGATCCCACTGCACCCGGGCGGCGCGATGGGCTTCACCCCGAGCCCGCCCGAGCGGATCGCCCGCTTCGCCGAGACGGTGCGCGGGCGCGGCGTGGAGGTCGCGGTACGCAAGAGCCGCGGCGTCGACATCGCGGCGGCCTGCGGGCAGCTACGGGTGGAACGGCTCGGGCGGCGGTCGCCACGCGCCGCCGAGGACGACCGTGACGTCCAGGTAGCGTGAGCTGTCGGGGCGCGCCTCCACGCGCGCCCCGCCTAGCGCGTGCGCGACGCGCCGCGCCCACTCGGGGTGACCCGAGCGGTCGAGCACCAGCACCGTGTCCTGCCGCGCGCGGCTCGTGCCGATGGCCACCACGTCGAAGCCGCGGTCGCGCAGGTAGAAGGTCGCGCGCCGCCCGAGCCCGCGCGTCGGCGTGGCGTTGAGCACCTCGACGCGCACCCGCGTCCCCGCGGGCGGGCCGGCCAGCGTGTCGTCGGCGGCGGGGAACGTGGCCCGCGGCGCCTCGGCCAGCGCCGTCACGCCGCGGGTGCGGGCGGCGCGCACGCGGGGCCACAGGGCGACCCCCGCGCCGGCGAGCGCGATGGCGTAGAGGATCAGCCACCCCGGGCGGAGGAAGCGCGGCCGGCGGGCGCTCATCGGACCGCGTTCCAGAGCTCGACCGCCTGCGGGTACAGCGCCTTCCCCTCGCGCAGCGCCCATTCGAGACGCATGCGCACCACCTGGCGGAACACGCCGTCGAAGTCCGTCGGCACGCGGGCGGCCAGAAAGGCGCGGTCGGTGGCCGCGAACTTCCGCCCCGGCTCCAGGAAGTCCGCCATGTAGAGCGCGCGCCCGACCCGCCCCCAGGTCGGGGAGCCGAGCGTGTGCCAGCGCACCGCGTCCAGCAGCTCGTGCCGCGTCTCGCCGAGCGATTCGAGGAGGGAGGCGGCCGCCGGGCCGTGCAGGATCTCGACCGGCGAGGCGGCGTCGCCGGCGCGCGCGCGCAGCTCGTCGTCGGGCGCGTCGCGGAGGGCGTCGTGCAGCAGCCCGGCGTCGCGCATCGCCAGCGCCTCCTCGGCGTCGCGCGCCACGTCGGGCGCCCACCGCTCGAGGAGTGCGGTCACACGCGCGATGTGGGCGCGGCGTTTCTCCCCCGCGTGCGCCCACGGCGGGAGCGCGGGCGCGTCAGTCGTCGCCACGGCGCGCGTACGCCTCCAGCACCGCGCGGCTGCGCACGCGGGTCCGGCAGAGGTAGTTCCACCCCTTCAGCTCCGCGCCGCGCCCGACCTCCGAGTCGACGAGGCGCGAGTAGGGGCCGATCACGCACTCGCCCTCGATGTCGGTCGCGCCCTCGAGCACCACGCTCGGGTACACCAGCGTGTCGGCGCCGATGCGCACGTCGACGTCGACCCAGGTGGTCGCGGGGAGGAGGAAGGAGACGCCGCCGCGCTCGTGCCGGCGCACCAGGCGGTCGCGCATCGCCACCGCGGCGTCGGAGAGCGTGTGCCGGTCGAGCACCTGCAGCAGCTCCTCGGGAGCGGCGGGGACGACGCGCGCCGCGCCGTCGGGCACGCGCGGGTCGTCGGCGGAGGCGAGCGCGGGCCCCTCGCCGGCCACGGCGACGCTGGTGGCCAACTCCGTCTCTCCGCGCACCGAGGCCACGCCGTGTTCGGCGGCGCGCAGCAGCCGCGTGACCGTGGCCGGCGTGAGCAGCGCCGCAGAGCCGTCGACGAGCAGCGTCGGTCCCGCCGGCGTGACGGCGGCACGCAGCGCCCGCCCCTCGTCCCCCGGGTCGACGGGCACGTAGCGCACCGGCGTCTCGCCTTCGAGCGCCACCTGCGCGTTCGCGCCCCGCAGGTGCAGCACGACGATCTCCTGCGGCGGCGGCTGCACGGCGAGCAGCGCGCGCACCACGTGCCAGAGCGTCGGGCGCCCGGCCAGCGGGTGCAGGTAGAGGCTCACCTGCGAGCGGAACGCCGCGTGCTCGTCGAGCGCGGCGACGACTGCGCGCCAGGTCACGCGGCCGCCGCCCCGCCCGCGCGGATGCGCGGCGACACGCCGAGGATCACGTTGTCGAGCAGGCGCGTGCGGCCGACGCGCGCGGCGATCATCGCGACCGTGCCCTCGGCGGCGGCGTCGACCGGCTCCAGCGTCTCGCCGTCGGCCAGCGCGACGTAGTCGGGCGCGACCTCGGGCTCGCGCGCCAGCTCCGCGTGGGCGGCGGCCAGCAGCGCCGCGGCGTCGCGCGTCCCCGCCGCGTACGCCGACTCGATCGCGGCGAGCGCGGCTGGGATCACCCTCGCGCGGCGCCGCGCCTCGGCGTCCAGGTACGCGTTGCGGCTGGAGAGCGCGAGCCCGTCCGCCTCGCGCACCGTCGGCGCGACCACCAGCTCGACCGGGAGGTCGAGGTCCGCCACCATCGCGCGCACCAGCGTCGCCTGCTGCACGTCCTTCTGCCCGAACACCGCGACGTCGGGCGCGAACAGGTGTAGCAGCTTGGTGACCACCGTCAGCACGCCGGCGAAGTGCCCGGGGCGCACCGCCCCCTCCCACCGATCGGCGAGCGCCCCCGGGACCACGCGCACGCGCGGCTCGCGCGGGTACAGCTCGGCCGCCTCGGGCGCGAACAGCAGGTCGACGCCGCGCGCGCGCGCCTTGGCCGCGTCGCCCGCCGGATCACGCGGGTAGCGCGCGAGGTCCTCGGTGGGCGCGAACTGCAGCGGGTTCACGAAGACGCTCATCGCCACCACGTCGGCGCGCCGCCGCGCCTCGTCGACCAGCGCCAGGTGTCCCTCGTGCAGCGCCCCCATCGTGGGCACCAGCGCGACGCGCCCGCCGCCCAGGACGCGCGCGTCGTCGCGCAGCCGCCCGAGCTCCGCGCGGAGCGCGGCCACCGTCGTCACCGTCAGCACGCGCGCCGCGGCCCCGCGCTCAGAACGAGTGCTCCTCGCCGGGGTACGCGCGCGCGCGCACCTCGTCGGCGAAGCGGCGCACCGCGCCGCGCGTCTCCTCCCCCAGCGCGGCGTAGCGCTTGAGGAACTTGGGCGCGAACCCGTCGGTCAGCCCGAGCAGGTCCGCGAGGACGAGCACCTGCCCGTCACAGCCGACGCCCGCGCCGATGCCGATGGTCGGGATCCCCACGGCCTCGGTCACGCGCCGCGCCAGCGCCGCCGGCACCAGCTCCAGCACGACGGCGAAGGCGCCCGCGTCCTCGAGCCGCCGCGCGTCGTCGACCAGTCGCTGCGCCGCGTCCTCCTCCCGCCCCTGCACGCGGAAGCCGCCGAGCACGTGCACCGACTGCGGCGTGAAGCCGAGGTGGCCCATGACCGGGATCCCGGCGCGCACCAGCGCGCGCACCGTGTCGGCCGCCTCGGGCGTTCCCCCCTCGAGCTTCACGGCGTCGCAGCGCGTCTCCTGCATCACGCGCCCGCAGTTCAGCAGCGCGCGCTCGGCGGTGACCTGGTAGGTGAGGAAGGGCATGTCCACCACCAGCAGCGCGCGCGACGTGCCGCGCCGCGCCGCCGCGCCGTGGTAGATCATTTGGTCGAGCGTCACCGGGACGGTGGTGTCGAGTCCCGCCACCACGTTCCCCAGCGAGTCGCCGACGAGCACCGCGTCGACCCCGCCGTCGTCGGCCAGACGCGCAAAGAGTGCGTCGTAGGCGGCGACCATCACGAGCGGCTCGCCGCGCGCCTTCGCCTGGGCGAAGGAGCGCACGGTCACGCGTTTGGCCGCGGGGGCGGAGCCGGCGGCCTGGCTCACGCGACGCGCACGAAGAGCGCCGCGCGCGCGCGACGGCGCCGGTCGGCGCGGGGGACGCGGAAGGGGTCGGTCACGCGCGGAACGTATCGGCGCCCGGCGGGGCGGTCAACGAAGCGCGCCCCGGGTCGTCAGGCCGCGTCGATCGCCGCCCGCAGGTCGCGCGCGAGCGACAGCGCCCGGTCCACGCCCTCGTCGGCCGCGCGCACGAGCGCGCTCCCCACCACCACGCCGTCGGCGATCCGCGCGACCGCCGCCGCCTGGTCGGGGCGCGAGATCCCGAAGCCGACGCAGATCGGGAGCGTCGTCGCGGCGCGCAGCCGCGCCACCGTCTCGGGCAGCGAGGCGGCGAGCGCGTCCTGCTCCCCGGTCACGCCGAGTCGGCTGATCAGGTAGACGAAGCCGCGTCCGTGGCGCGCGATCTCCGCCATGCGCGCCGGCGGCGTCGTCGGCGCGACGAGGCGCACGAAGTCGAGCGGCCCGCTCCCCATCCACGCCTCGCGCTCGGCGTCCGCGCCCACCGGGAGGTCGGTCACCAGCACGCCACTCGCCCCCGCCTCGGCGGCGCGCGCCAGCACCCCGCGCCCGGCGGCCATCAGCGGGTTCAGGTAGCTGAAGATCACTACCGGGACGGTCAGCCGCGCGCGCGCGAGCAGCGCCAGCGCGCCGTCGAGGTCGATCCCGTGGTCGAGCGCGACCTGCGAGCTGCGCTGGATCACCGGCCCGTCGGCCAGCGGCTCCGAGAAGGGGACGCCGAGCTCGATCACGTCTGCCCCCGCCGCCTCCAGCCCCTGCAGCAGCGCCACCGAGCGCTCCGGGTCGGGGTGCCCCGCGGTGACGTAGCAGACGAGCGCGCGCCGCCCCGCCGCGCGCAGCGCCGCGAAGCGTTGGTCGATCGCGGAGGCGCGCGTCTCCACCGCGCCCGCGCTCACGCCGGGTACTCCGGCAGCGACCCGACGTCCGGGAGCTCCCCCATCTCGCTCACCTGCACGACGTCCTTGTCGCCGCGCCCGCTCAGGCAGACCAGCACCGGCTCGTCGGCGCGCCACCGCCCGGCCTGCGCCGCCACCCAGGCGATCGCGTGCGACGTCTCGAGCGCCGGGATGATCCCCTCGCCGCGGCTCAGCAGCGCGAAGCCGCGCAGCGCCTCGCGGTCGGTGACGCTCACATATGTCGCGCGCCCGCTCTCCTTGAGCCACGCGTGCTCCGGCCCCACGCCGGGGTAGTCGAGTCCCGCCGACACCGAGTGGGCGTTGATCACCTGCCCCTTCGCGTCCTGCAGCAGGTAGCTGAGCGATCCGTGCAGCACGCCGGGCGTGCCGACCGTCAGCGACGCCGAGTGGCGCCCCGTGTCGAGCCCCTCGCCCGCCGCCTCGACCCCCACCAGCTCGACGTCGGCGTCGTCGACGAAGCCGGCGAAGATCCCCATCGCGTTCGAGCCCCCGCCGACGCACGCCACCACCGACTTGGGCAGCCGCCCTGCGCGCTCGAGCATCTGCGCGCGCGCCTCGCGCCCGATGGCCGCCTGGAACTCGCGCACCATGCGCGGATACGGCGCCGGGCCGACCACCGAGCCGATGATGTAGTGGCTCGTCTCGACGTTCGTCACCCAGTCGCGGATCGCCTCGCTGGTCGCGTCCTTGAGCGTGCGCGTCCCGCCCGTCACCGGCACGACCGACGCGCCCATGAGCCGCATCCGCCACACGTTCAGCGACTGGCGGCGCATGTCCTCCTCGCCCATGTAGACGACGCACTCCAGCCCGAAGCGCGCGCACACCGTAGCCGTGGCGACGCCGTGCTGCCCCGCCCCGGTCTCGGCGATGATGCGGCGCTTCCCCATGCGGCGCGCCAGCAGCACCTGCCCGACGGTGTTGTTGATCTTGTGCGCCCCGGTGTGGTTCAGGTCCTCGCGCTTCAGCCAGACCGGCGCGCCCACCAGCGCCGAGAGGCGCGGCGCGTCGGTGAGGATCGACGGCCGCCCGACGTAGTCGCGCAGCATCCCGTCGACCGCGGCGCGGAAACCGGGGTCCGCCATCGCGGCGTCGAACTCGGCGTCGAGCGCGTCGAGCGCGGGGACGAGCGTCTCGGGGACGTAGCGGCCGCCGAAGGGGCCGAAGCGGTCGGAGATCGCGGCGGGGTCGTGGGTCACGTCGGACGAAGGCATCACGAACACGTAGCGGAGCGGGCGGCCGCGAGGAAGGCCGCGACGCGCGCCGGGTCCTTCACCCCGGGCGTCGACTCGACGCCCGACGACACGTCGACCACGTCGGGGCGGAGCGCGCGGACGGCCTCGGCGACGTTGTCAGCGCGGAGTCCGCCCGCGAGCACCAGCGGCGCGCGCCCCCGCACCCGGGACAGCGCGTCGGCCAGCCCGGCCCAGTCGAGTGCGACCCCGTTCCCGCCGAGCGTCGGCCCGCCCACGCGGGCGTCGAGCACCACCGCGTCGGCCGCGTCGAACAGCTCGGGCGCGTGCGCCGGGACGTGGGTCCCCGCGATCCGCAGCACCGCCCACACGCGCCCCAGATAGGAGGCGCGGACCCGGGCGACCTGTTCGGCGTCGGGGTCGGCGTGCAGCTGCACGGCGTCCAACCCGGCCTCCTCGGCGAGCCGCGCGATCTCGTCGGCCGGCTGCGTTCCCATGACGCCGACCGCGAGGGGGGGCCGCCCGGCAGCGGCGCGGGCGGCCGCGAAGTTCGCGCGGGCCGCGGCGGCGGTCACGAGCCGCGGGCCGCCGGCGAAGATTGCCCCCAGGTGATCGGCGCCGAGCCGCGCCGCCTCGACCGCGTCCTCGGTGCGGACGAGGCCGCAGATCTTGACCGCCGGCACAGTCAGGCGGCGGCCGACACGCGGCCGCGCCTCGCCACCCCGGCGATCGCCCGCAGCGCCGCCGCCGGGTCGGCCGCCGCCGACAGCGACGATCCGACCAGCACGGCGTCGGCGCCCGCGGCCGCCGCGCGCTCCACCTCGGCGGGCCCGTACACCCCGCTCTCGAACACGGCGACGCGGTCGGCCGGAATCAGCGGCACCAGCCGCTCCCCGGTGGCGAGGTCGATCGCCAGCGTCTCGAGGTTGCGGTTGTTCACCCCGATCACCGTCGCGTCGGCGGCCAGCGCCGCTTCCAGTTCGCGCTCGTCGCGGATCTCGACCAGCGTCTCGAGGCCGACGTCGCGCGCCGCCCCGGCCAGCTCGCGCAGCCGCTCCGGCGCCAGCGCGCGGGCGATCAGCAGCGCCGCCGAGGCCCCCAGCGCGCGGGCTTCGATCATCTGCAGGGGCGCGACGTGAAAGTCCTTCTTTAGTATGGGAAGCGCGGTCGCCGAACGCGCCGCGCTCACGTCGTCGTCACTTCCGCCAAAGCGCAGCGGCTCGGTGAGGATCGAGAGCGCGGCCGCCCCGCCGGCGGCGTACGCGGCCCCCTGCGCGGCCGCCGAGAGTGCGGGGGCGATGTCGCCCTTGGACGGGGAGCGGCGCTTCACCTCCCCGATCACGGCCACCGTCGCCCGCCGGAGTGCGGTCGCGAAGCCCGGAACCGAGCCCGCGTCCGCGGCCGCCCGCTCCAGCGCCGCCCGCCGCCCCTCCAGCTTCTCAGCCCGCCGCGCCGAGGCGTCGGACAGCTCGCCGAGCACGCCCGTCGGGGGCGTCCAGTGTGGGTATCCTTGCACTTCGGCCGATCTTCGGCTATCGTGGCATTTCGGCAGCTATTCGGGGCGGAGGGTCCGCCCCGGCCGCACTTCTCCGCTCGAGGCCGCCCCAATGCCGCTCACGAAGCGTCAGCGAGAGATCCTGACCTACCTCGGCTCCTACTCCGATTCGAACGGCTACGCGCCGAGCTTCGAGGAGATCGCCGACCAGTTCCAGTATAACTCGCTCGCGACGGTGCACGAGCACCTGAGCAACTTGGAGCGGAAGGGCTACATCAAGCGCGGCTACAACGAGAGCCGCGCGATCGAGATCCTCCCGTCGGACGCCTTCCAGCGTTCGGTCGAGCTCCCGCTCCTCGGCACCGTCGCCGCCGGCCTCCCGATCGAGCAGATGGCCTCGGGCGAGTCGCTCTGCGTCCCCGAGTCGTTCCTGCGCAAGTCGGGGAGCCACTACGTGCTCAAGGTGCGCGGCAACTCGATGGTCGACGCCCACATCGGCGACGGCGACTTCGTCATCGTCAACGAGCGCCGCTCGGCCGACAACGGCGAGATGGTGATCGCGATGATGCAGGGGAGTGCGGCGACGGTGAAGAAGTTCTACCGCGAGCGCGACGGCCGCATCCGGCTCCAGCCGGCGAACGAGACAATGGAGCCGATCTACGTGCACGAGAACGACATCAGCATCCAGGGCGTGGTGGTCGGGGTGCTGCGGCGCTACTGACGTCCTGAGCGCAGCGAAGGACCTCTCCGACCGTTTAACACCAGGTCGGAGAGGTCCTTCGCTGCGCTCAGGACGTCAAGCTTTCAGCTCGTGTACACCCGCCGCAGCCCCTCCAGCGCCCGCCGGCCCGCCCCCGCGTCGAGTGCCGCCGTCGCCAGCTCCACCGCCTCGGCGTACGTCGCCGCCCGCCCCGCGACGTACAGCGCCGCCGCCGCGTTCAGCACCACCGCCGCCCGCGCCCCCGCCGGCCCGCCGCCGCCGAGCACCGCCTCGATCACGGCCGCGTTCTCCGCCGGGCTCCCCCCCGCCAGGTCGGCCGCGTCCAGCGCCGGCACCCCGAACGCCCGCGGATCGACCGTCCACTCGCCGACCACCGCGCCGCCGCGGATCTCGATCACCTGGGTCGGGCCGAGCGGGGAGACCTCGTCCATGCCCGGCTCGCCGTGCACCACGAGCGCGTGCACGCTCCCCAGAGCCGCCAGCGCCCCGGCGATCAGCGGCACCCGGTGCGCCTCGGCCACCCCCACCACCTGCCGCCCCGCCGACGCGGGGTTGGCGAGCGGGCCGACCACGTTCATCACCGTCGGCACCGCCAGCTCGCGCCGCACCGGGCCCACGTGGCGCATCGCCGGGTGCATCAGGGGCGCGAACATGAACACCAGCCCGGCTTCGTCGAGCGACCGGCGCATCCACTCGATCGGCCGGTCGATCGGCACGCCGAGCGCCTCGAGCACGTCGGCGCTCCCCGAGCGCGAGGTGAAGGAGCGATTGCCGTGCTTCGCGACCCGCGCCCCCGCACCTGCCGCCAGCAGCGCCGCCGCCGTCGAGATGTTGAACGTGCCGACGCTCCCGCCCCCCGTGCCGCAGGTGTCGACCAGCTCCTCGGGGCGCTCGGCCGGCAGCGGGAGCATCGCCCCGCGCAGCGAGCGCGCGACCGCGGCGACGACGTCCGCCGTCTCCCCCTGCACGCGCAGCCCCATGAGCAGCGCCGCGATCTGCGCCGGCGTCGCCTCGCCGCGCATCACGACGTCGAACGCCGCCGTCACCGCGTCGGCGTGCAGCGGCTCGCCGCCGGCCAGCGCCCGCAGCGCCCCGCGGAGCGCGTCCGGCGCCGGCGCGTTCACGCGACCTCCAGCTCGGCCACCAGCCGGCGCGGGAGCTGCGCGTGCGTGGCGACCAGCGCGATCACCAGCGCCAGCAGCCGCACGCGCTCGACGTCGGCGTCGCTGAATCCCTCGCGCGTGGCGCGGTTCGTCAGGTTCACCACGCCCACCAGGTCGTCGTGGTAGACCAGCGGGAAGCTGATGAAGCTCCCGCTCGTGAAGTACTGGTCGCGGAGCAGCGGGTGCGACCCCGCGTCGCGGACGTCGCGCACCAGCAGCGGCTCGCGCGACGCGGCCACGCGCCCCGCCACCCCGTCGCCGATCCGCACGCGCGCGCCCTCCACCACGTGCGGCGAGAGCCCGCGCGCCGCGGCGAGGTACAGATGGTTCGGCTCCGGCGCCCGCAGCATCAGCGAGCAGCGCTGCGCCTGCATGTCGTCGCCGACCAGCGCCAGCAGCCCGTCGACCAGCTGCCGCGGGTCGTGCGCCGCCGCGTCCAGCGACAGCACGCGGTCGATCAGGTAGAGCGTGCGCTCGGTCTGGCGCAGCGCCTCGCCGCGGCGCAGCAGCTCGGCCTGCGACTGCTCCTGCGTCGCGCCGGCCGCCGCCAGCTGCTCCTCCAGCCGCTCGGCGCGGCGCTCAGCGCGGCGCACCGCCTCCGTCTGCTGCGCCGCCACCCGCTCGGCGGCCACCCGCTCGGCGCGCGACGCGGACGGAGCCGCCGGGGGCACGTCGAACGCGCCCTGCGCCGGCACCCCCGCGGCGGGCGTCCGCCGCGCCGCGTCCAGGTCGCGCTCGAGCTGCGCCAGCCGCCGCACGTACGCGCCGTGCACGTGCTGCGTGACCTCCTCCAGCGTCCGCACCGCCTCCTCGCGCGCCTCGCGCTCCCAGAAGCGCGCGACGCTCAACTCGAACAGCTCGACGGCCGGCGCGAACCGGTCCAGCACCCGGGCGCCGAAGATGCGGCGCGGCTCCAGCAGCGCGAGCACGACGACCAGGTGTCCCTCGACCACCACGCCGCGCAGCGCCAGCGTTCCGTCGAGCGGCGTCGCGAAGCCGAGCAGCCGCCCGTAGTCGCCCGAGCGGTCCCCCAGCTCGGCGAAGCTCGCGCCCCCGGTGAGCGTCGCCCGCACGCCCGACGGCAGGTGCTCCAGGCTCGCCTCCGACCGCTCGCGCTGCACGCGGGCGCCGTCGGGCGCCAGCCGCTCCCCGAGCAGCTCGCGGCGCGCGTCGTACGGGAAGACCGCCACCTGCGCGCCGCGGTCGAGCTCCGACAGCGTCTCGCCGAGGGCGAGGAGGGCGGCGTCGAGGTCGGGGGCGGCGCCGAGCGCGTGGGCGAGGGAGGCGAGCGGGCGTGGCGGCATGCGAGCGGGCGGAGGGCGGCCCCGGAGCGCCGCGGCCGAGCGCCGGGAGGCGCGGCGCGGAAATGTGCCCGCCCGGGCGCCGCGGGGTCAATGCGAGCGGGCGCGCTGCCCGCCGCTCCGCGCGCCGCTTAACTTCCGCCGATGCCCGACCGGACGATCCAGCTGGTGTTGCACTACGACGGCGCGCGGTTCGCCGGGTGGCAGCGGCAGCGGGACGCCCGCACGGTGCAGGGAGAGCTGGAGCGCGTCCTCGCCCGGCTCTGCGGGCGCGACGTGCCGGTGCTCGGCGCCGGCCGCACCGACGCCGGGGTGCACGCGCGCGGCCAGGCCGCCGGCGTCCGCGTCGACGAGCGGTGGACGCCCGAGCGCCTGCGGCGGGCGGCGAACGCCCTCCTCGCCGACGACGTGTGGGTCGCCGCCGCGCACGAGATGCGCCCCGAGTTCCACGCCCGCTTCGACGCCACGGCGCGGCGCTACGCCTACCTGCTGGGCACCGACGCCGCGGCGCACTCCCCCTTCCGCCGGAGCCGCGAGTGGGCGCTCGGCCGCGCCGTGGACGGCGCGGCGCTGGCCCGCGCGGCGGCGCACCTTCCGGGAGAGCACTGCTTCCGCGCCTTCGCCGTCCGCGGCACCGCCCCGGTCACCGACCAGCACCGGTGCGTGGTGCGCGAGGCGCTCTGGGAGGCGCGCGCGGGCGGGTTCGTCTTCCACGTCGAGGCGAACCGCTTCCTCCACCACATGGTCCGCTTCCTCGTCGGCACCATGGTCGACGTCGCGCTCGGCCGGCGCCCCGAGGACGACCTCCCCCGCTTGCTCGCGGCCGCCGACAACAGCGAGGTTTCGGCGCCGGCGCCGGCGCACGCCCTCTACCTCGACGCCGTGCGCTACCCCGCCCACCTCTACCTGTCGCGCGCATGAGACTCCTGCTGGCGTCCGCCACCGTGGCGGAGATCGCGTGGGCGGTCGACCACGGGCTCGCGGATGCCCTCATCCCCGCCCCGTCGCAGCTCGCCGAGCAGCGCCCCGGCACCGACGGGCGCGAGCTGCTGGCCGAGCTGGCGCGCCTGGCGGCGCTCCCGGTGTACGCGAGCGTGTCGAGCGTCGACCCGACCGACATGCACCGCGACGGCCGGGAGCTCGCGCGGCTGGCCGACAACGTCGTCGTGCAGGTCCCGCTGGTCGACGACGCGGTGATCGCGATCCGCCGCCTGTCGCTCGAAGGGGTGCGCGTCGCCGCGACGCTCGTCTTCAGCGCCGCTCAGGCGCTGCTCGCCGCCAAAGCCGGCGCCTCGGCCGTGATCGTCCCGGTCGACCAGCTCGACGCGCTCGGCCAGGACAGCACGCTGGTCGTCCGGCAGGTGCGCGCGGTGTTCGACCGGGGCGGCGTCGAGTGCGACCTGGTCGCCGCGTCGCCGCGGTCCGCCGCCGCCCTCACCGCCTGCGCCGAGGCGGGCGCCGACGCCGCGGTCGTCGACCTGACCACCGTGCGCGCGATGCTCGTCCACCCGCTCACCGACCGCGGGATCGACGCCTTCCTGCGCGAGCTCACGACGCGCGCCAAGCCGCGCATCTCCCCCGTCTGACCGTGGGGGCGCCGCTCCGATACACGCCGTGACTACCGACGCCACGCACGATCGCTACTCCTCCCCGCTCGCCGAGCGCTACGCCTCGCGCGCCATGCTCGCCCTCTGGTCGCCGAGGGAGCGGCACGGCCACTGGCGGCGGCTCTGGCTCGCCCTCGCCGAGGCGGAGCGCGAGCTGGGCGTCGCCATCCCCGACGACGCGCTGGCGCAGATGCGCGCCCACCTCGACGACATCGACTTCGCCGCGGTGGCCGGGTACGAGAAGCGGTTCCGGCACGACGTGATGGCGCACGTCCACGCCTTCGCCGACGTCGCCCCGGCCGCACGAAAGTACATCCACCTCGGCGCGACCAGCTGCTACGTCACCGACAACGGCGACCTGCTGCTGATGCGGCGCGGGCTGGAGCTGCTGCGCGAGAAGGTGGTCGCCACGCTCGGCGAGCTGGCGCGCTTCGCCCGGCGGTGGCGCGACGAGCCCGCGCTCGGCTACACGCACCTGCAGCCGGCGCAGCTCGTCACCGTCGGCAAGCGCGCCGCGCTCTGGATGCAGGACCTCGTGCTCGACCTGGCGGACCTCGACCACCGCATCGCCACGCTCCCCTTCCGCGGCGTGAAGGGCACCACCGGCACGCAGGCCAGCTTCCTGGCGCTGTTCGACGGCGACCACGGGCGCGTGCGGCAGCTCGACCGCCTGGTCACCGAGAAGATGGGCTTCCGCGAGGCGATCCCGATCACCGGGCAGACCTACTCGCGCAAGGTCGACGCGCAGGTGCTCTCGGCGGTGTCGGGCGTCGCCGCCAGCGCGGCCAAGTTCGCCTCCGACCTGCGCATGCTGCAGGCGTTCGGCGAGATCGAGGAGCCGTTCGAGAAGGAGCAGATCGGCTCCTCGGCGATGGCGTACAAGCGCAACCCGATGCGCTGCGAGCGGATCAACGCGCTGGCGCGCTTCGTCCTCTCGCTCGAGACCAACGCCAACCAGACGCACGCCGTCCAGTACTTCGAGCGCACCCTCGACGACTCGGCCAACCGCCGCCTGGCCATACCCGAGAGCTTCCTGGCCACCGACGCGATCCTCGTGCTCTACGGCAACGTCGCCGCGGGGCTGGAGGTGCACCCGGCGCGCATCCGCCGCCGCGTCGACGACGAGCTGCCCTTCATGGCCACCGAGGAGATCATCGTGCGCGCGGTGCGCGCCGGCGGCGACCGCCAGGCGGTGCACGAGGTCATCCGCCGCCACAGCGTCGAGGCGGCGCGCGCGCTCAAGGACGGCGGCGCGGCGCGCAACGACCTGCTCGACCGGCTGGCCGGCGACGCCGAGTTCACCGCGCTCGGGCTTTCGGTCGACGAGCTGCGTGCGACGCTCGACCCGGCGCGCTTCGTCGGGCGCGCGCCGCGGCAGGTCGACGAGTTCCTGGCCGAGGTGGTCGAGCCGCTGCTGGCGACGCGCGGCGGCACGGCGGCGGCACCGCTCGAGGAGGTCCGCGTATGACCGGGCGCGGCACAGGCGCGCCCGGTCCCGGCGCAGGCGCGATTCGTCACCCCGAGCGCAGCGAGGGGTCTCCCTCACGTGCCATCGCACGCACGGACCTCCCCCTCCCCGTCGTGCGCCGCGGGAAGGTGCGCGACGTCTACGCCGTCGGCGACGACCGCGTTCTACTCGTCGCCACCGACCGCGTGAGCGCCTTCGACGTCGTCATGGCCGAGGCGATCCCGCACAAGGGCGCCGTGCTCACGCAGCTCACCGCCTGGTGGCTGCGGCGGCTGGACGGGATCGTCGCGCACCACCTGCTCACCGCCGACGTCGACGAGATCGTTCGCGAGATCCCCGTGCTCGCGCCGCACCGCGCGCTGCTCGCCCGGCGCGCCATGGTCTGCGTCCGCACCGAGGTCTACCCCGTCGAGTGCGTGGTGCGCGGTTACCTGTCCGGCTCGGCGTGGAAGGAGTATCGCGAGCGCGGGACGCTGGCCGGCGAGCCCCTCCCGCCGGGGCTGCGCGAGAGCGAGCGCTTCGACCCGCCGCGCTTCAGCCCCGCGACCAAGGCCGAGCAGGGGCATGACGAGAACATTCCGCCCTCGCAGGTCGCCGAGCTGCTGGGCGCCGAACGGGCCGCCGAGCTGGAGCGCCTGGCGCACGCGGTATACGCCGCGGGGCGCGACGCCGCCGCCGAGCGCGGGATCATCATCGCCGACACGAAGTTCGAGTTCGGGGCGCGCGACGGGCGGACGCTGCTCATCGACGAGGTGCTCACCCCCGACAGCTCGCGTTTCTGGCCGGCCGACGGCTACGCGCCGGGGAGCGGGCAGCCCAGCTTCGACAAGCAGCCGCTGCGTGACTGGCTGGACGCCGAGCGGCGAGCGGGCCGGTGGGACGGCGACGCGCCGGCGCCGACCTTGCCCCCCGAGGTCGTCCGGGCCACCAGCCTCCGCTATCTTGATGCGTACCGGCGGCTGACCGGCGCCGAGTTGGACCCCGCCCCCTCGTGACGACCACCCCGCTCCCGTGAGATTCGCCCGCGAAGGCCGCCTCTTCATCATCGCCGGCGCGCTGCTGACCTTCGTCGCGCTGTCGCTCGCCGTGCAGCGGGGGGGCGGGTGGTGGGCGCTGGCGGTGCTGCTCGGGGCCTTCGCCGCCTGGGTCGCGTACTTCTTCCGTGACCCCGAACGCGAGGGGGAACGCGGCGAGCGGCTGGTGGTCGCGCCGGCGGACGGCAAGGTCGTGCTGATCACCGAGATCGACGAGCCGACCTTCGTGCGGGGGCGCGCGACGCGGGTCTCGATCTTCATGAACGTGTTCAGCGTCCACGTGAACCGGTACCCCGTGTCCGGGACCGTGCGGCTCGTGCATTACGTACACGGCAAGTTCCTCAACGCCGTCTCGGAAGCGTCGAGCGCCGAGAACGAGCAGAGTTCGGTCGGCATAGACACCGGCGCGCACCGCGTCCTGATGCGGCAGATCGCCGGGCTGCTCGCGCGGCGCATCGTCACCTACAGCCGCGAGGGGGATCGCGCCGAGCAGGGGGCCCGCATGGGACTCATCCGCTTCGGCTCGCGCGTCGACGTCTTCGTTCCGCCCGACGCGGCGGTGCGCGTGAAGCTCGGCGAGCTGACCTCGGCCGGCACGACCGTGCTGGCCGAGCTCCCCTCGGCCGCGCGGTGACCCCGCTGATGCGACGCCCCGCGCTCCGTCGTCCCAACGTCCGGCGCGCCGGCCCGTGGCTCCCGAACGGGTTCACCCTCGCGAACCTGGGCTTCGGCATCTACGCCATCATCTCGGCGTCGCACGGCAACTTCGAGACGGCGGTGCGCTGCATCGTCTTCGGCGGCGTCTGCGACCTGTTCGACGGCGCGGTCGCCCGCGCCACGCGCACCGGCTCGCAGCTCGGCGAGCAGCTCGACTCGCTGGTCGACGCCATCTCGTTCGGCCTCGCGCCGGCGATGATCGTCTACTACCGCGTCCTGCCGCAGCAGGGGTGGGGGTGGCTGCCCGTGTTCATCTACGTGGCCAGCGCCGTGTTCCGCCTCGCGCGCTTCAACGTCACGCAGGCCGGCGCCAGCAAGTCGTACTTCATCGGGCTCCCCAGCCCCGCCGCCGGCGGCACGCTGGCCACGTACTACTGGTTCACGCAGACGCGGCTCTACCAGGACACGCGCATCGTCGACCTGCCGTGGCAGGAGATCATGCCGGGGCTGATGCTCCTGCTGGCGGCGATGATGAGCAGCACCGTCCCGTACCCGTCGTGGCCCAAGGTCGACGTGCGCTCGTGGCGCGGGCTCGCCGGGCTGCTCGGCGTCCTGGCGATCGTCGTCGGCGGTATCTTCTTCACGAAGTACTTCTTCTTCCTCTTCGGCATCGGCTACCTGGCGTACGGCCTCGGGCGCGCGCTCCTGCTGTCGGTGTTCGAGTGGCCGGGCGACCGCCCGCGCCGCCGGGCCGGCGACTACGTCGACCCTATGGAATCGTACGGGATGGTCGACGACGCCGACGATGAGGATGCCGACGCCGCCGCGGACGACGGGATCGACGACGCGGGTGCGCGCCGCTCCCTCTCGCGCCGCCGGCGCCGGCGCCGCAAGCCCGACGCGCCGGGCACGCCGCGCACCCCCGACTGACCTCCTTCCCGCCATGCACGCCTTCCGCATCGAGATCCGCGTCGTCCCCCGCCGTGGGATCCTGGACCCGCAGGGCAAGGCCGTCGCCGACGCGCTGCACTCGCTCGGCTTCCCCGAGGTCGGCGACGTGCGCGTGGGCCGGCACGTCGTGGTCGAGACGCGCGCGGCGAGCGCCGAGGAGGCGGGGCGCCGCGCCGCCGAGATGTGCGAGCGCCTGCTCGCCAACCCGGTGACCGAGGACTTCGAGATCGAGCAGGTGGTGGCCGTATGAAGTTCGGCATCGTCACCTTCCCCGGCTCCAACTGCGACTACGACGCCTACCACGCCGTCGTCGACCAGCTGGGCGAGGAGGCGCGCTACCTCTGGCACAAGGACCGCGACCTCCAGGGAGCCGACGTCGTGGTCCTGCCGGGCGGGTTCAGCTACGGCGACTACCTCCGCTGCGGCGCCATCGCGCGCTTCAGCCCGATCATGGAGGCCGTCGCCGAGCACGCGCGGCGCGGCGCGCCGGTACTCGCGATCTGCAACGGCTTCCAGATCGCCTGCGAGGCCGGACTGCTGCCGGGCGCGCTGCTGCGCAACGCCTCGCTCAAGTACGTCTGCGAGCAGCGCCACCTGCGGGTCGAGACCGCCGACTCGCGCTTCACCGCGAGCTACGCCAAGGGGCAGGTCATCCGCGTCCCGATCGCCCACGGCGAGGGGCGGTACGTCGCCGACGACGCGACGCTCGACCGCCTGGAGGCGGAGGACCGCGTGGCCTTCCGCTACGTCGGCGCCGACGGCGGCTCGGACGACCGCTCCAACCCGAACGGCTCGCTGCGCGACGTCGCCGGGATCCTGAGCGAGGGGCGCAACGTCCTCGGCATGATGCCGCACCCCGAGCGCGCCGTCGAGCCGCTGGTCGGCTCGGGCGACGGGCTCGCCCTCTTCGAGTCAATCGTCGCCGCCGTCGCCGCCTGACCCCTCCCCTCCCTCACCGCGACCGCACCGATGGCCACCGAGGACAAGCCGAGCCGCAACGAGGAAGAGTACTTCGCGCGCCACAACGCGGAGCTGATCCGCCAGATGCGCGAGCAGCGCGACGCCGAGCGCGCGACGGTGGCGAGCGCGGCGACGATGGCCTGCCCCCGCTGCGGCGGCGCGCTGGTCGAGCGCGTGCATCACAGCGTCAAGATCGACGAGTGCGCGTCGTGCGGCGGGACGTGGCTCGACAAGGGCGAACTCGCGATCCTCGAGCGCGTCGACGAGACCTCGCGCCGCAGCTTCCTCGGCGCCCTGTTCGGACGGAACGACTGACCCGCCCCGCCCCACGCCCCGTGCCCGTCACCCCGCGTCCCGGCGACCCGCCGATCACCCCCGCGCTCGTCGCCGAGCACGGGATCACGCCGTTCGAGTACGAGCGCCTGCTCGCGATGCTCGGCCGCGAGCCGACGTTCACCGAGCTGGGCATCGTGAGCGCGCTCTGGAGCGAGCACTGCTCGTACAAGCACTCGCGCCCCCTCCTCCGCACGCTGCCGACGGAAGCGCCGTGGGTGTTGCAGGGGCCGGGTGAGAACGCGGGGGTGATCGCGGTCGGCGACGGGCTGGCGGTCGCGTTCAAGATCGAGTCGCACAACCACCCGTCGGCGGTCGAACCGTACCAGGGCGCCGCGACCGGCGTCGGCGGGATCCTGCGCGACGTCTTCACCATGGGCGCGCGCCCCATCGCGCTGCTCGACTCGCTGCGCTTCGGCGACCCCGAGTCGCCGCGCGTCCGCTACCTGGTCGCGGGCGTCGTGAAGGGGATCGGCGATTACGGAAATTGCGTCGGGATCCCGACCGTCGCCGGCGAGGTGGTGTTCGACCCGGCGTACGAGGGGAACCCGCTCGTCAACGCGATGTGCGTCGGGCTGCTCAAGGAGGAGGAGCTGATCCGCGCCGTCGCGCAGGGCGTCGGCAACCCGATCATCGCCGTCGGCGCGCGCACGGGGCGGGACGGGATCCACGGCGCCTCGTTCGCCTCCGAGGACCTGAGCGAGGAGAACGAGGCCAAGCGCCCGCGCGTGCAGGTGGGCGACCCGTTCACCGAGAAGCTCCTCCTCGAGGCGTCGCTGGAGCTGATCCGCTCCGGGCACATCGTCGCCATCCAGGACATGGGCGCCGCCGGCCTCACCTCCAGCTCGGCCGAGATGGCGGCGCGCGGCGACGTCGGCGTCGTCATCGACATGACGAAGGTCCCGGCGCGCGAGGAGGGGATGACGCCCTACGAGCTGCTCCTCTCCGAGTCGCAGGAGCGCATGCTCGTCGTCGCGAGGAAGGGGCGCGAGGAGGACGTGGCGGCGATCCTCCAGAAGTGGGACCTCACCGCGGCGGTGATCGGCGAGGTGATCGCCGAGCCGGTGTACCGCGTCACCGAGGGCGATCGCGTGGTCGCCGAGTTCCCGGGCATCCGCCTCGTCACCGACTGCCCGACGTACGAGCCCGAGGCGCGCGAGTCCGACGAGATCCTCCGGCGGCGCGAGACCGATGTCGCCGCGGTCGCCGAGCGTCCCGAGGAGCGCGACCCGGCATGGACGCTGACGCGCCTGCTCTCGTCGCCCACGATCGCCAGCAAGCGGTGGGTGCACCGGCAGTACGACACGATGGTGCGCACGAGCACCGTCGTCGGCCCCGGCGGCGACGCGGCGGTGGTGCGGCTGCGCGGCACCGACAAGGCGGTCGCGCTCAAGACCGACTGCAACGGGCGCTACTGCCACCTCGACCCGTACGAGGGCGCCAAGCAGGCGGTCGCCGAGGCGGCGCGCAACGTGGCCTGCGCCGGCGGGCGCCCGCGGGCGATCACGAACAACCTGAACTTCGGCAACCCCAAGCGCCCCGAGGTCTACTTCCAGCTGCGCGAGGCGGTGCGCGGGATGGGCGACGCCTGCCGCGCGCTCGAGACGCCGGTCACCGGCGGGAACGTCTCGCTCTACAACGAGAACCCGAACGGCGCGATCTACCCGACGCCCGTCGTCGGCATGGTCGGCCTCGTCGAGTCGCTGGCGCACGTCACGCGCGCGCATTTCGCGCGCGCGGGGGACGCGATCGTCCTGCTCGGCGAGAACAACGACGAGCTGGGGGGGAGCGAGTACCTGGCCCGCGTGCACGGCCTGGTCGCAGGCGCGCCGCCGCGCGTCGACCTCGACGCCGAGCGACGCCTCGTCGACGCCCTGCTCGACGCGATCGCGGCCGGAGACGTGGCCTCGGCGCACGACTGCAGCGACGGCGGGCTGGCCGTGGCGCTGGCCGAGTGCGCCATTGGTGACGAGGAGCGCTGGTTCGGCGCCGACGTCGACCTGAGCGCGTGGGCCGCGCTGCCGCGGCGCGCGCTGCTCTTCGGCGAGGCGCAGGGGCGCGTCGTCGTCTCGTCGGCGCGCCCCGACGCGGTGCTCGCCGCCGCGGCGCGCCGCGGCGTCCCGGCGCGCGTCATCGGGCGGGTCGCGGACGCGGCGCACGGCCTCGCCGTCCGCGTCGGCGACGCGCGCTGGAGCGCCCCGCTCCCGGCGCTCGCCGACGCCTACCATGGCGCCATCCCGCGCCTGATGGAGCGGGCCGCCTCCGCCACCGCTCCGGCGGTCGCCGAGTCGCGCCCGGTCCACCCGACGCCCTGACCAGGACTTTCGCGATATGTGCGGCATCTTCGGCGTGCGCGGCCACCCCGACGCGGCGGCCGTCACCCAGCTCGGTCTCTACTCCCTCCAGCACCGCGGCCAGGAGTCGGCCGGGATCGCGGCGCTCGACCGCGTCGGGCAGCCGCACGCGGTCAAGCGCATGGGACTCGTCAGCGAGGGGCTGCTCGAGTCCGAGATGGAAACGCTGCGCGGCGGCGCCCTGGCGATCGGGCACACGCGCTACAGCACCGCCGGCTCGTCGACGCTCGAGAACGCGCAGCCGGTGCTCGCCCGCACGCGGGGCGGACACATCGCGCTGGCCCACAACGGCAACCTGACCAACGCGACGGAGCTGCGCTTCGAGCTCGAGGAGCGGGGGGCGATCTTCCAGTCCACCATGGACAGCGAGGCGATCGTCCACCGCATCGCCCGCGCCTCCGCCGACACTCCCGAAGGCCGCGTCGCCGAGGCGCTGCAGGGGGTCGAGGGGGCGTACTGCCTGCTGATCGTGCTCGGCGACACCCTGGTGGCGGCGCGCGACCCGCGCGGCTGGCGCCCTCTGGTGATGGGGGAGCTGAACGGCGCGGCGGTGTTCGCATCCGAGACCTGCGCGCTCGACATCGTCGGCGCGACCTACGTGCGCGACGTCGAACCCGGGGAGGTCATCGCGGTCGACGCCTCGGGGGTGCGGAGCGCCTTCCCCTTCCCGCGGCAGGAGGCGCGGCGGTGCGTGTTCGAGCACGTCTACTTCGCGCGCCCCGACAGCCGGATCTTCGGCGGCTCGGTCGACCGGGCGCGTCGCGCCCTGGGGCGGCAGCTGGCGCGCGAGTTCCCCGCCCCCACCGCGGACCTCGTGTTCAGCGTCCCCGACTCCTCCAATTCGGCGGCGCTCGGCTTCGCCGAGGAGGCGGGGCTTCCCTACGAGCTGGCGCTGATCCGGAACCACTACGTGGGCCGGACGTTCATCCAACCGAGTCAGAACGACCGCGATTCGAAGGTGCGGGTGAAGTACAACGCGGTGCGCGAGGTGCTCGACGGGCGGAGCGTCGTGATGGTCGACGACTCGATCGTGCGCGGCACCACGACGCGCGGGCTGGTGGCGATGGTGCGCGCCGCCGGGGCCCGGGAAGTGCACATGCGGGTGAGTTCGGCGCCGATCACCGGGCCGTGCTACTACGGGATCGACACGCCGAACCGCGAGGAGCTGATCGCCGCCAACCTCTCGCACGACGAGATCGCGCGCGCGATCGGCGTCGACTCGCTCGGGTACCTGTCCCTGGACGGGATGCTGGCGTCCGTCCCCACCGGTCCGTCAGGGTTCTGCCATGCATGCTTCTCCGGCGACTACCCCACCCCCCCACCGACCGACCCCGACAAGCTCCGCTTCGGCTGCGGCTGCTGACGCCGTGCCGGACGCGGTGAACGCGGCCGCCCCGCGCGCGGGGGGCGGATCGGGCGGGGGCACGCGCCTGGTCTACTTCTTCGGCCAGGGCGCGGCCGAGGGGACGAAGGACATGAAGGCGGTGCTCGGCGGCAAGGGCGCCAACCTCGCCGAGATGACGAACCTCGGCGTCCCCGTGCCGCCCGGGTTCACCATCGCCTGCCGCTGCTGCATCGACTACCTGCGCGACGGCGCGGCGCCGGCCGGGCTGCGTGACGAGGTCGCGCGGCACCTGGCGCGCCTCGAGGAGGTGAGCGGGCGCCGCTTCGGCGACCCCGCCGACCCGCTGCTCGTCTCCGTGCGCTCCGGCGCCCCCGTGTCGATGCCCGGGATGATGGAGACGATCCTCAACCTCGGGCTGAACGATCGCACGGTGCAGGGGTTGGCGCGTCACAGCGGGAATGCGCGCTTCGCCTTCGACTCGTACCGCCGCTTCCTGCAGATGTACGCCGACGTCGTGCTCGGCGTCCCGATCACGCGCTTCGAGCAGCTGCTCGGCGCCAAGCGACTGACCGAAGGCGTCGAGACCGACGCCGAGCTGTCCGAGGGAGCGCTGCGCACGCTCGCCGAGGAGTACAAGGCGCTCGTGCGCAACGCGACCGGGCGCGAGTTCCCGATGGACCCGACCGAGCAGCTGTGGGGCGCCATCGAGGCGGTCTGGAAGTCGTGGACACTCAAGAAGGCGGTCGACTACCGGCGGGTGAACGGGATCCCGGAGAACCTCGGGACCGCGGTCAACGTGGTCGCGATGGTGTTCGGCAACATGGGCGACGACTCGGGGACGGGCGTCGCCTTCACCCGCGACCCGTCGACCGGGGAGCGCAAGTTCTACGGCGAGTTCCTCGTCAACGCGCAGGGGGAGGACGTCGTCGCCGGGATCCGCACCCCGCTGCGCATCGAGGAGATGGCGGAGCGCCTGCCGGGCGCGTACACGGAGCTGCTCGAGACGCAGAAGCGGCTCGAGGCGCACTTCCGCGACATGCAGGACATCGAGTTCACCGTCGAGCGCGGGAAGCTCTACCTGCTGCAGACGCGCACCGGGAAGCGCGCGCCCACGGCCGCGGTGCGCGTCGCCGACGAGATGGTGCGCGAGGGGCTGATCGACAAGGCGGAGGCGGTGCGCCGCGTGCAGCCGTCGCAGGTCGACCAGCTGCTCCACCCGGTGATCGACGCCGGAGTGCGCGCCACGCCGATCGCGACCGGGCTCCCGGCCAGCCCAGGCGCCGCCAGCGGGCGCGCCGTGTTCGACCCCGACACCGCCGAGCGCCGCGCGGCCGCGGGCGACGCCGTGATCCTGGTGCGCGAGGAGACCACGCCCGAGGACTTCCACGGGATGGTGGCGGCGCGCGCGATCCTCACGGCGCGCGGCGGGATGACGAGCCACGCCGCCGTGGTGGCGCGCGGGATGGGCAAATGCGCCGTCGTCGGCGTGAAGGGGATCCACGTCGACAACGAGCGGCGCCGCTTCACCGCCGGCGACGTCGCGGTCGGCGAGGGGGACTGGATCACCCTCGACGGCGCGAGCGGCCACGTCTACACGGGCGACCTGCCGACGGTGCCGAGCGAGATCGTGCGCGTCGTCGGCGGGCAGCTGCTCGGCGACCGCGCGCCGACGTACCGCGCCTTCTCGCGCGTGCTAGGGTGGGCGGACGAGGTGCGCACGCTGAAGGTGCGCGCGAACGCCGACACGCCGCGCGACGCGCGCATGGCCCGCGCCTTCGGCGCCGAGGGGATCGGGCTGTGCCGCACCGAGCACATGTTCTTCGAGGGGGACCGCATCACCGCCATGCGCGAGATGATCGTCGCCCGCGACGAGAGCGGCCGCCGCCGCGCGCTCGCCAAACTCCTCCCGATGCAGCGCGCCGACTTCGAGGGGATCTTCGAGGCGATGCGCGGCTTCCCGGTCACGATCCGCCTCCTCGACCCGCCGCTGCACGAGTTCCTCCCGCACGGCGGCGAGGAGTCGAAGCTGCTGGCGCGCACGCTCGGGTTGTCGCGCGACGAACTGCACCGGATCGTCGACGACCTGCGCGAGGCGAACCCGATGCTCGGCCACCGCGGCTGCCGGCTCGGGGTCACCTACCCGGAGATCACCGAGATGCAGGCGCGGGCGATCTTCGAGGCCGCCGTGCGCAGCACGCGCCGCGGGCACGACGTCCGCCCCGAGATCATGATCCCGCTCGTCGCCACGGTGAAGGAGTTCGAGCACCAGGCGGCGATCATCCGCAAGGTCGCCGACGACGTGATGGGGGCGATGGGGGAGCCGGTGCCGTACCTCGTCGGCACGATGATCGAGCTGCCGCGCGCCGCGCTGACCGCGGACGACATCGCGCGGTCGGCGGAGTTCTTCAGCTTCGGCACCAACGACCTGACGCAGACGGTGCTCGGGTTGTCGCGCGACGACGCGGGGCGCTTCCTGGGCACCTACATCGAGAAGGGGATCTTCGAGGACGACCCCTTCCAGGTGCTCGACGAGCCGGGTGTCGGCAAGATCATCCGCCGCGCGGTGTTCGACGGGCGTTCGACGCGGCCGGACCTCAAGGTCGGGGTGTGCGGGGAGCACGGGGGGGAGCCACGGTCGGTGCGCTTCTTCCACCGCAGCGGGGTGGACTACGTGTCCTGCTCTCCTTTCCGGGTCCCGGTGGCGCGGCTCGCGGCGGCGCACGCGGCGCTGCAGGCGCAGGCGGAGCGGGAGCTGGCGGGGGCGCTCAGCACGCGGCGCGAGGGCTGAGAGATCCCTCGCTATGCTCGGGACGACCAGAAGGGGCCGACCGCTTTTGCGGTCGGCCCCTTCTGGTCAGTGGAGGTGAGGGGATTCGAACCCCTGTCCGAGATAAGATCGACTGCAGCGTCTACGCGCGTAGCCCACCGATTGAGGTCTCCGGTCGCTGGCCAGTGGGCGGCCCACTCCCGGACAAGTCTCCTAGAATCTCACCCGCCGGCGGGAGACGCGCCGGCGGACCAGCCCAGATTTTCGATACTCACGCGCCGCCCCGGGCGGGCTGCCTCGTGAGCACTGCCGAGTAAGGCCTAAGCCTTACGCAGCGAGAGCCAGGTTGTTGTTGGCAGTTGGATCTTTCCCGAGTGTTTTACCAGGGACCCGAGGACCTGGGCGCGCAGCCACGGCTTCACCGACCCCGTCGAAGCCAGATCACCCCCGTGTGCTACGACCACCAATCTAGCGCGCCGGGGGCCGGGATTCAAGCCGCGAGGGCCGCTGCTAAATCGTTGCCTGGTCGGACGATACGAGCTCGGTCTCGGCGACCGGCCCCTGCCCCGCGAAGTCGCCCCGCCGCAGCCGCTCGAGGTACTCGCCGAAGATCCCCTCGACCTCGCCGAACGAGGAGACGGCGTGGAGCTTCCGCCGCAGGTCCGCCGAGCTCGGAAGCCCCTTCGCGTACCAGCCGAGGTGCTTCCTGAACTCGATCGCGGCACCCTGCGGGTCCGTCTCGTAGGCCTCGACCATGCGCGCATGGTCGAGCGCGACCGCGAAGCGCGCGGCCACGTCCGGCGTCGGGCGCACGGGCCGCCCCTCGAGCAGGTCCTTGGCCTGGTCGAAGATCCACGGCTGCCCGTACGAGCCGCGCCCGATCATGATCCCGGCGGCGTTCGTCGCCCGATGCATGCGCACCACGTCCTCGGGCGTCTTGATGTCCCCGTTGCCGATCACCGGGACGTCGAGCGCCTCGACCACGGCGGCGATCTCCTCCCACCGCGCGTGCCCCGTGTACATCTGCGTGCGGGTGCGCGCGTGCAGCGTGAAGGCGCGCGCGCCGGCGTCCTGCATGCGCAGCGCGATCCCCACCGGGTCGCGCGTTTCCTCGCTCCACCCGCTGCGCGTCTTCACGGTGACCGGCAGGTGCGTCGCCGAGACCACGGCGCGGATGATCCGCTCCACCAGGCCGAGGTCCTTCAGGCACCCCGAGCCGCCGTTCCGCTTGACGACCTTCTTGACCGGGCAGCCGAAGTTGATGTCGACGAACTCCGGCTGGAAGACGTCGGTCACGAGCGCCGCTGCCTGCGCCATCGCCTCGGGCTCGGCGCCGAAGATCTGCACGCCGATCGGGCGCTCGTCGGCGCCGAAGCGCAGCTTGGCGAGCGTCGCCTCGTTCTCGCGCCGGATCCCCTCGGCCGACAGGAACTCCGTCACCACGACGTCGGCGCCGTGGCGGGCGCAGAGGCGCCGGAAGGGCGACTCCGACACCCCCGCCATCGGGGCCAGGTAGAGCGGGACGCGGGCCCGCACGGGGAACGGGAACGGGGGCATGCGCGAAAGCTAACGGCGCCGGGCAACTGGTTGCAACGCTTTCGCTTACGACGCCGCACCGGGCGGGTTGCCGGCGCCCCGCCCCCCGGGTAGCTTCGGACGTTCTGCCGCCGCCCCGCCCGAGGGGCCGCGCGATCGACGACACGACCGAGGGCGCGATGGAACTACGCGAGTTCTTCTCCGAAGACGCCGTGAAGCTGGAGCTGGAGGGCACGAGCAAGGACGACGTGCTCAAGGAGCTGATCTCCCTGCTGCGGCTCGACGACAAGTCGGAGGGGATGCTCTTCAAGATGCTGAAGCGCCGCGAGAACCTCGGCTCCACGGGCATCGGCCGCGGGATCGCGATCCCGCACTGCCGCTCGCTGGTCGTCAACAAGCTGCGCGTGGCGTTCGGCCGGAAGCCCGGCGGCGTCGACTTCAAGGCGATCGACGAGAAGCCGGTCAACTTCTTCTTCCTGATCGTCGCCCCGCCGCTCGAGGTCTCCAACCAGTACCTGCCGGTGCTCGGCAAGATCGCCCAGTTCAGCAAGGAGCCCGACGTACCGCAGCGGCTCCTCTCGCTGACGGAGCCGGCGCAGTTCATGGAGCTGCTGAAGGAGAAAGGGGTGTAGGCGCGAAGGGCCGCCGTGCGAGAGGCGGCCCTTCGTTCATTCCCACTCGATCGTCGCCGGCGGCTTGGAGCTGACGTCGTAGACGACGCGGTTGATCCCGGCGACCTCGCGGATGATCCGGTTGGAGATCCGCCCCAGCACCTCGTGCGGGAAGTGGAACCAGTCGGCCGTCATCCCGTCGGTGCTCGTCACGGCGCGCAGGGCGAGCACGTTCTCGTAGGTGCGCTCGTCCCCCATAACGCCGACCGACCGGATGGGGAGCAGCACCGCGAACGCCTGCCAGATCTCGTCGTAGAGTCCCGCGGCGCGGATCTCCTCGAGGTAGATCGCGTCGGCCTGGCGCAGCACGTCGAGCTTCTCGCGCGTCACGTCGCCGATCACGCGGATGCCGAGGCCGGGGCCCGGAAACGGGTGCCGCCCGACCATCTCCTCCGGCAGTCCGAGCTCGCGCCCGACGTTGCGCACCTCGTCCTTGAACAGTTCGCGCAGCGGCTCGACGAGCGCGAACTTCATGTCCGGTTTGAGGCCGCCGACGTTGTGGTGCGACTTGATGGTCACGCTCGGGCCGCCGGTGGGCGACACCGACTCGATCACGTCCGGGTAGAGCGTTCCCTGCACCAGGAAGCGGACGTCGCCGCCCACCTGTGCCGCCGCGTCCTCGAAGACGTCGATGAAGGTGTGCCCGATGCGCTTGCGCTTCGTCTCCGGGTCGTCGACGCCGGCCAGCGCCTCGAGGAAGCGCGCCGAGGCGTCCACGACGCGCAGGTCGATCCCGAGGTGGGCGCGGAAGGTCCGCTCGACCTGCTCGCGCTCGTGGAGCCGCAGCAGCCCGTTGTCGACGAAGATGCACGTCAGCTGGTCGCCGATCGCCCGGTGCACCAGCGCCGCGGCCACCGACGAGTCGACACCGCCCGACAGCCCGCAGATCACGCGCGCGTCGCCGACCTGCGCCCGGACCTTCGCCACCTCCTCGTCGACGAACGCGCCCGGCGTCCACCCCGGCTCGCACTTGCAGACGGAGAAGAGGAAGTTGGCGATGATCTCCGAGCCGCGCGGCGTGTGCGCCACCTCGGGGTGGAACTGTACGGCGAGGATCGGTCGCTCCTCGTGCCGGATGGCGGCGATCGCCTGCGTGCCCGAGTGCGCGACCACCTTGAACCCCGGCGGCGCCTGCTCGACGTGGTCGCCGTGGCTCATCCAGACGTGCGTCCGCTCCCCCGCCCCGAAGCCGGCGAACAGCCCCGCCGACTCGTCGATCACCACCTCGTCGCGCCCGTACTCGCGGTGCCCGCCGCGCGTGACCTCGCCCCCCAGCAGGTGCGAGATCAGCTGCATCCCGTAGCAGATCCCGAGCGTCGGCGCGACGTCGAGCAGCGCCGGGTCGGCGGTCGGCACGTTCTCGCCGTATACCGAATTCGGCCCGCCCGAGAGGATGATCCCGGTCGGGTTCCACGCCCGCACCCAGTCGAGCGACCGCGTCGGCGGGTGGATCTCGGAGTAGACGCGCGCCTCGCGCACGCGCCGCGCGATGAGCTGCGTGTACTGCGAACCGTAGTCGATGATGAGGATGCGGCTGGTCATGTCAGCGGCGCCACTCCGGGCCGTCGAGCGTGACGAACTCGACGCGCCGCGCGGTGAGATCGAGGATCGCTCCGGTGGGGGTGCCGTGCAGCCAGCCGCACCCCTCCCCGGGGTTCACGAGCAGCGCGCCGCCGCGCTCCTTCATCTCGGCGCGGTGCGCGCACCCGTGCACGATCACCTGGTGCGACTCGAGTGAGCGTTGATTGGCCTCGGCGAGGTCGTGCACGATCAGCACCGTGTGCCCGCCGACCTCGAAGCTGTGCGGCGAGTCGTACAGCTCCCCCCCCGCCGGCAGCGCCGCGGCGGTCGCGGCCAGCCCGTCGCGGTCGCCGTCGTTGCGGCCGAAGACGCCGAGTAGCGGCACCGGCGTGTCGCGCAGGGGTCGCATGGCGAACGGGGCGCAGAAGTCGCCCGCGTGCATGATGAGCTGCGCGCCCTGCTCCGCGAAGCGCCGCAGCAGCTCGGCGACGGCGGGGACGCGGTCGTGCGTGTCCGAGAGCAGCCCGATCCTCACCCCGCCCTCCATTCGAGAGACGCGCGCTCCTGGCGCACCAGGTCCTCGTACCGCTCGCGCTCCGTGACGACCGCGAACCGGTCGCCGTCGACCAGCACCTCGGCGGGGCGCGGGCGCGAGTTGTAGTTGGACGCCATCGAGAAGCCGTAGGCGCCGGTGGTCCGCACGGCGAGCAGCGCGCCCGGGGCCGCGTCGTCGGTGCGGCGGTCGAGCGCCAGGAAGTCGCCGCTCTCGCACACCGGCCCCACGACGTCCGCCACGACCTCCTCACCGCTCGGCCGCACCGCGTCGATGCGGTGGAACGCCTCGTAGTGCGACGGGCGGAGCAGGTCGTTCATCCCGGCGTCGGTGATCACGTACTCCTTCCCGCCGCTGCGCTTCCGGAAGAGCACCTCCGTCAGCAGGATCCCCGCCTCGGCCACCAGGTAGCGCCCCGGTTCGAGGATCAGCGTCACGTCCAGTCCCCGCGTCGCCTCGATCACCCCGGCGGCGAAGCGCTGCACGTCCGCGGGCGCCTCCTCGTCGTAGCTGACGGCCAGCCCGCCGCCGACGTCGAGGTACTGGAGGTCGCGCGCGCCGTCGGCGCGCACGCGCACGACCAGCGACACCAGCCGCGCCAGCGCCGCGTCGTACGGCTCCCAGCTCGCGATCTGCGAGCCGATGTGCATGTCGAGACCGACGAGCGTCAGGTTCGGCAGGGCGCGCGCCTCGCGGGCGACGCGCGCCACGTCGTCGAACGGGATCCCGAACTTGTGCCCCTTCTCCCCGGTGCGGATGTACTCGTGCGGGTTGTCGACCGCGACCTCGGGGTTGACGCGCAGCGCCACCGGCGCGACGACGCCGCGCTCGCCGGCCACGCGGTCGAGCAGGAGCAGCTCCCCCTCGCTCTCGACGTTCACGACGCGCACGCCGGCGGCCAGCGCCTCGTGCAGCTCGCGGGCGAGCTTCCCCACCCCGCTGAACACCACGTCGCCGCCGGCGAAGCCGGCCTCGCGCGCGCGGTAGAGCTCCCCCCCCGACACGATGTCGACCCCCGCCCCCTCGGCCTGCAGGAGCCGCAGTACGGCGAGGTTGGAGTTCGCCTTGACGCTGTAGTGGATGCGGTGCGGGACGCCGGCGAAGGCCGCGTCGAGGCGCCGGTACTGCCGCCGGATCACGCCGGCGCTGTACACGTAGGTCGGCGTGCCTGCCGCCTCGGCGATCGCCGGCGCCGGGACGGCGTCACAGTGCAGCACGCCGTCGACGTATGGGAAGCCCGGCTCGCCCGGCGCCGCCACCGCGCCGGCGGTCAGTACGCTCTCGCCCACACGACCTCGTGCTTCGCCGGTTCGCCGGTCACCAGGCAGCGCGTCGGCGCGTCGGCGCTCCGGAACTCCGGGTCCGGGATGACGCGGATCGTCGCCTTGGTCTCCTCCTTCACCCGCGCCTCGACCGCCGGGTCGCCGTTCCACCCCGCGTACACGAAGCCGCCCGCGTCCATGATCTCCTTGAACTGATCGTAGGACGTCACGCCGCGGTGCGTGCGCGCGTCCATGCGGTCCCGCGCCGCGGCCAGCAGGTCGGCCTGCATGCGCGTCAGCAGCTCCGCCACGTCCTCGCCAATGGTCCCGAGCGACGCCACCTGCTTGGCGCGCGTGTCGCGGCGCACCAGCACGCACTGGTTGGCGGCGACGTCGCGCGGGCCGAGCTCCAGGCGCACGGGGATGCCGCGCGTCTCCCAGTGGTAGTACTTGGCGCCGGGCTTGATGCCCTCGCGGTCGTCGAGGTGCACACGCAGCCGGGCCGGCACGCGCCGCTCCCACGCGCCGAGCGAGGCTTTGAGGTTGCGCGCGGCCTCGAACACCGTCGTCCGCTCCTCGTCGGTGCGCCAGATCGGGACGATCACCAGCTCGATCGGCGCCAGCAGGGGCGGGGTGACCAGGCCGTTGTCGTCGCCGTGCGTCATCACGAGGCCGCCGACCATCCGGGTCGACACCCCCCAGCTCGTGTTCCAGGCGTGCTCGACCCCGCCCGCCTCGCTCTGGAAGGTGAGGTCGAACGCCTTCGCGAAGTTCTGCCCGAGGTTGTGGGAGGTGCCGGCCTGCAGCGCCTTGCCGTCCTGCATCATCGCCTCGCACGAGTAGGTGCGGAGCGCGCCGGCGAACTTCTCGCTCTCGGTCTTCTGCCCGGTGATCACGGGCATCGCGATCCACCCCTCCATGAAGTCGCGGTAGACGCCGAGCATGCGCCGCGTCTCCTCCTCGGCCTCGTCGTGCGTCGCGTGCGCCGTGTGCCCCTCCTGCCAGAGGAACTCCATCGTGCGCAGGAAGAGTCGCGTGCGCATCTCCCATCGCACCACGTTCGCCCACTGGTTGTAGAGCAGCGGCAGGTCGCGGTAGCTCTGCACCCACTTGGAGAACATCGAGTAGATGATCGTCTCCGACGTCGGCCGGACGACCAGCGGCTCCTCGAGCTTCTTCCCGCCGCCGTGCGTCACCACCGCCGTCTCGGGCGCGAACCCCTCGACGTGCTCCGCCTCCTTCGAGAGGAAGCTCTCGGGGATGAACAGCGGGAAGTACGCGTTCACGTGCCCGGTCGCCTTGAACATGTCGTCCAGGGCGCGCTGCATCCGCTCCCAGATGCCGTAGCCGTTCGGGCGGATGACCATGCAGCCGCGCACCGGCGAGTAGTCCGCCAGCTCGGCGCGGAGCACCAGCTCGTTGTACCAGGCGCTGAAGTCGGCGGCGCGGGTGGTCAGCTTCTTGTCGTCGGCCATCGGTAGGGGTCGTGGTGCCGGTCAGGCGGGGGGGACGCCGTTCGCGCCGCCCGCCGCGGCGATGCGCGCCTCGAGCCAGGCGCCCAGCTGGTGCGCCTCCTCGCTCCCGTCGGCGAGCGAGCGCACGAGCACCTCGCCGCGCCCGGCGAGCGCCTCGCGGCGCAGGATCACCGCCTCGCGCGCGCCCGCGGAGACGGCGGCCTTGAGCTGCTTGCCGAGCGCCTGCTCGCGCAGTGGGTACTCGACGGCGTGGCCGAGCCGGCGCAGCAGCGACGCGGTGCTCTGCGCCACGGGGAGCAGCTCCGCGTCTTCGACGGCGAGCCAGTAGTCGAGCGTCGGCTCCGTCGACGGCATCAGCCCGCGGGCGCGCAGCAGCTCGCCGAGCACGACGTCGCCCATCCCGAAGCCGAGCGCCGGCAGGTCGACGCCGCCGAGGGCGCCGAGCAGGGCGTCGTATCGCCCGCCGCCGCAGATCGCGCGGAACTCGCCCCGCGCGTCGAACAGCTCGAAGACGATTCCCGTGTAGTAGGCGAGCCCGCGCACGATCGTCAGGTCGAGCACGACCCACTCGTGAATGCCGAGCGCCTGCAGGTGCCCCTGGTATCGCGCGAAGCGGTCGAGCGCCTCGGCCACCGCCGGGTCCTCGCCGTGCACCGCCCGCAGCTCCTCGATCGACGTCGGGCGCGCGAAGTCGAGCAGCCGCTCGGCCACCGCCGCGTCGACGCCGGCGGCGCCCAGCCGCTCGACGAGGACGGGGCGCGGGTCGCGCTCGACCTTGTCGATCGCCTGGTAGGCGGCGGGGAGCTGCGCCTCGGTCACGCCGACGCGCGTCAGCAGCGCCGCCAGCAGCCGCCGGTCGCTGACGCGCGCCCGCACGTCGTGCTGCGTCAGCCCGAGGCCGCGCAGCATGTCGATCGCGACCGCCAGCAGCTCGGCGTCGGCCGTCACGTCGGCCTCGCCCACCAGGTCGACGTTCAGCTGGAAGTGCTCGCGCAGCCGCCCCCGCTGCTGCCGCTCGTAGCGGAAGAGCTGCGGGATCGAGAACCAGCGCACCGGCTTGCGCAGCGCGTTGGCGCGCGCCGCGACCATGCGCGCGAAGGTCGGCGTCATCTCGGGGCGCAGCGCGACCGGGCGGTCGCCCTTGTCGACGAAGTTGTACAGCTGGCCGACGATCTCGTCGCCGCTCTTGCGCGTGTACAGGTCGAGCGGCTCGAGCGGCGGGCCGTCGTACTCGACGAACCCGTACCGGCGCGCGACCTCGCGCCACACGCGCATGACGTGCGCTCGCTCGGCGAGTTCCGCGGGGTAGAAGTCGCGGAACCCGGGGAGGGGCTTGGCGGACATTCGGGGAAGCTATTGGGCCAGCGGATCGACCTGCAAGCGAAGCATCGCGTCGCCCACGGTGTGGAACGAGCCGGTGACGAGCACCGTGGCCCCCTCCGCGGCGGCGCGGGCGAGGGCGCGGTCGAAGTCCGGCTCCGCCACCGCCGCCCAGCCCCGCGCCCGCGCGTGGGCCGCGGCGTCGTCGAGCGACCAGACGCGCCCCGGCGGAGCCGTCGGCGCCACCGAGAGGACGAGCAGGTCGACCGCCGGGGCGAGCGCCGCGAGCATCCCGCGCCAGTCCTTGTCCGCGAGCACCGTCACCAGCGCCGCCACCGGGCGCGCCGGGGCCAGCGCCGCCAGCGTCTGGGCCAGCACCCGGGCGCCGTCGGGGTTGTGGGCGACGTCGAACAGGTAGCGCCCGATCCGCTGCATCCGCCCCGCCAGCCGCACCCGGGCCAGCGCCGGGGCGGCCTCCGCCGGCGACACGCGCCACGGCTCGCCCGCGGCGTCGAGCATCGTCAGCGCGGTGGCGGCGTTGTGCGCCTGGAAGGCGCCGAGCAGCGGCGTCGTGAGGCGGGCCGACCCGAAGGGCGCGGTCAGCGTGAAGCTCGTTCCCGCCGCGGTCAGCGCCACGTCTTCGATGCCGCACTCCTCGGCGACCACGCGCACCGGTGCCGCCCCCGCCGCGCGCGCCCGCTCCGCGAGCACCGCGCGCACCCCGGCATCCGGCTCGCCGACCACCGCCGCGGCGCCGGCCTTGAAGATCCCGGCCTTCTCGAGCGCGATGCGCTCGGGCGTGTCGCCCAGCAGTTCGACGTGATCGAGCCCGATCGCGGTCACGCCGGCCGCCACGGGCGCGACCACGTTGGTCGAGTCGAGCCGCCCCCCGAGCCCCGTCTCGACCACCGCCACGTCGGCGCCGCTGCGCACGAAGTGGTCGAAGGCGAGCGCGGTCGAGATCTCGAAGAACGTCGCGCCGAGCCGCTCGGCCACCGGCAGCCAGCGCGCCACCCACGCCGACACCTCGGGCTCTTCCATCGCCCGGCCGTCGACGACGATGCGCTCACGGAAGTCGACCAGGTGGGGCGACGTGAAGCGCGCCACCCGCCGCCCGCGCGCCCGCAGCAGCGCGTCGAGCGTGGCGACCGTGCTCCCCTTCCCGTTGGTGCCGGCGACGTGGAAGACCGGGAGCGCCAGGTGCGGATCGCCGAGCGCGGCCAGCAGGGCACGCACCCGCTCGAGCCCGTAGCGGCTCGTCCCCCCGGTCCGCGCGAAGAGGCGGGCGAGGGTGTCGCGGTAGCCCTCAGACGGGGCGGGCGCCACGCGTCCGGGCGCGGCCGGGCCGCTCAGGACGCCGAGACGATGGCGGCGGCCGGCTTCCCGGTCATGTGCCGCAGCAACTGCCCGACGGTCGCCTTCAGGTCGCGGCGGTGCGTCACCGCGTCGAGCATCCCGTGCTCCAGCAGGAACTCGGCGGTCTGGAACCCCTCGGGCAGGTCCTGCCCGAGCGTCTGCTTGATCACCCGCGGCCCGGCGAAGCCGATCACCGCCCCCGGCTCGGCGAGGATGGCGTCCCCCAGCATCGCGTAGCTGGCGCTCACCCCGCCGGTCGTCGGGTTGGTGAGGATCGAGACGTACGGGATGCGCCGCTCGGCGAGCTGCGACAGGATCGCCGACGCCTTCGCCATCTGCATCAGCGACAGCACCCCCTCCTGCATGCGCGCGCCGCCCGACGCCGAGACGATGATGAACGGCTGCTTCTTCTCGAGCGACCGCTGCCCCGCGCGCGCGATCTTCTCGCCGACCACCGAGCCCATCGAGCCGCCCATGAAGGCGAAGTCCATCACGCCGACGTTCACCGGGATCCCGCCCACGGCGCCGCTGGCGGTGAGGATCGCGTCGGTGTCGCCGGCGTTCCCCTGCGCCTTCTTGAGGCGCGCCGCGTACTCGGGGAAGGCGAGCGGGTCGGCCGAGCGCAGGTCCTCTTCGGTCTCCTCCCAGTTCTCGTCGAGGAGGAGGTTGACGTACTCGACGGCCCGGATGCGCCGGTGGTAGTCGCACTCGGGGCACACGTTCAGGTTCCGGGCGAACTTCTCCCGGATGTCGGTGTGCCCGCACGCCTCGCACTTCTCCCACGCGTCGGGCGGGATCTCGAGGCGCTCGCGCCGCGGCACGCGCGGCTTGCGCTCTTTACGGAACCAGGCCATGGCGGAGAAATGTGGCCGCGGGTGGGCAGCCTGAGCAAGGGATCCTGACCGCGCGGCCAGAGCCGCTCGAGCCCCCGTCAGACCGCCAGCCCGTTCGGCCTCCCCCGCCCCTCGGCCGCGAAGCGCGCCAGCACGCCGATGGCCAGCCAGCTGATCAGCATGAACGACCCGCCGTAACTGAAGAACGGCAGCGGGATTCCGGTGATCGGCATCAGGTTCAGCGTCATCCCGATGTTCACGATCACGTGCACGAACCAGCTCGCGAGCAGCCCGAACGCCGCCAGCGAGCTGAACGCGTCGGTGGCCCGGGTGGCGATGCGCGTGCAGCGCAGCAGGAGTGCGAGGAAGAGCACCAGCGCGACGCTCACGCCGATGAACCCCATCTCCTCGCCGACCACGGCGAAGATGAAGTCGGTGTGCTGCGCCGGGAGGAAGGCGAGGCGCTTCTGCGTCCCGAGCGTCCACCCCTTCCCGAACCACCCGCCCGACCCGATCGCGACCTGCGACTGGATGACGTGGTAGCCCGACGCGCGCGGGTCGTTCATCGGATCGAGGAAGACGAGCAGGCGGCGCTGCTGGTACGGCTTGAGGGTGTCCCAGAGCAGCGGCGCGAGCACCCCCATCACCACGTTGGCGACGACGAGCGTCACCCCCTCGGCGACGTACGGCTTGTACCAGACCACCAGGCCGACGAGCAGCAGGAACCAGATCCCCCACACCGCCGTGTTGAACGACAGCACGAGGCTCACCGCGGGGCTGGCCAGCAGCGCCAGCATCTGCCACGGGATCCCGGCCCAGAAGAGCATCGCGAACAGGATCCCGATGAATGCCAGCCCCGAGCCGAGGTCGGGCTGGAGCATGATCAGCACCCACGGCACCGCGACGACGAGCACCGGCCGCCAGAGGTCGAGCAGCGACTTCGGTTGCTCGCGCCGCTGCGTGAGGATGCGCGCGAGCATCAGCACCGTGACCGGCTTCGCCAGCTCGGCCGGCTGCCCGAGGCGCACGCCGCCGATCGTCAGCCACCCCTTCACGCTGGCCGCCGTGCCGGCGCCCGAGCCGAAGGCCAGCGTGACGACCAGCAGCATGAGCGTGAACAGGTACGCCGGCCACGCCACCCACTCGAGGAAGCGGGTGGACGAGCGGCTGAGCAGCGCCGCGGCGACGAGCGCCATCGCGAACCACGCCGCCTGCCGCAGCCACGCCCCGGTGACGTACGTGACGCCGATGTCGACCTGCCCCGCCGAGTAGACCATCGCGATCCCGTAGAGCGACAGGAAGAGCGCGATGGAAACGAGCGGCCAGTCGATCGCGATGCCGCGCCGGATCACCGGGTGCCTCGGGGCGCGGCGGCCGGGGGCGGCGGAGGAGGCGGCGGCTCGGTGTTCGATGCCACGACCGAGCCTTCCACGTCCTCGCTCACCGGCGGCGCGACGCTCGGCCGCTTCAGGTACGCCTCGATGATCTTGGACGCGACGCGGGCCGCCGAATAGCCGTGCTCCCCGAACTCCAGGAACACCGCCACCACCACCTTCGGCTGTTCGGCGGGCGCGAAGCCGACGAACCAGGCGTGGTCCGGGTTGGGCGGCGCCTGCGCGGTTCCGGTCTTCCCGGCGATGGTCACGTTCTGCAGCGCGGCGCTGCCGGCCGTACCGCGCGACGACACCACGCCGGCCATCGCCTGCCGCAGCCCGTCGATGTCCGCCGGCTTGAGCGTGAACACGCGCTCCTGCTGCGGCGGGCGGCGCCCGATCGTGGGGCGCGACATCACGCCCCCGTTGGCGAGCGCCGTGTAGAACTTGGCCATGTTGATGACCGTCTGCGCGTCGACGCCCTGACCGATCGCCAGGTTGAGGGCCTCCGAGCTCTTCACATAGCCGCGCGGGAACTTCCGCCGGAAGTAGTCGTTGCCGGTCGGGAACTCGGGCTTCGTCTCGTTCGGCAGGTCGATGTCGCTGCGCTCGGTGAAGCCGAGCCGCACCCCGCCGGCGACCAGCGTGTCGAGCGAGAGCCGGAGCGCCAGCTGGTAGAAGTAGACGTTGCACGATTTCTCGAGCGCCCGCGCGAGCGTCACGGGTCCGTGCCCCTTCTTGTCCCAGCAGCGCCAGTAGCGCCCGTGCCAGAAGCCGCCGCTGCACGGCACCGGCATCCGGTCCTCGAGCGTGACGAGCCCCTTCTGCATCCCGATGATCGACGTCGCCAGCTTGAACGTCGACGCCGGCGAGTAGCGCCCCTGGATCGCCTTGTTGTACATCGGGCGACGCGGGTCGGTGTTCAGCGAGTCGAAGTACGCCTTCGGGACGCCGCCGGTGAAGCGGTTCGGGTTATAGCTCGGCGAGCTGTGAAGCGCGAGCACTCCGCCGTCGCGCGGGTCGATCGCCACCGCCGCGCCGAGCAGCGTGTCGGCGAACAGGCCGGCCGTGAAGCGCTGCAGCTCGAGGTCGATGTGCGTGTGCAGGTCGGGGCCGGGGACGGGCTCCTGGTCGGCGCGCGCCTGCCCCGCCTCGCGCACCACGCGCCCGCGGGCGTCCACCTCGACGAAGCGGTACCCCTCCTGCCCGCGCATGTCGTGCTCGTACTGGCGCTCGAGCCCCAGCTTGCCGACGCGCATGCCGGCCTTGTAGCCCTCGAACGTCGTGCTGGCCAGCTCCGGCTCCGAGATCTCGCCGGTGTAGCCGACGAACGACGCGACCACCGAGCTGTCCGGGTACCACCGCTTGGGCGCGCTCTGGATGATGAGCGCCGGGAACTCCGTGCGGTGCTCCTCGAGCACCGACACCTGCTGGAAGTTCGCGTCGGCCAGGATCACCGCCGGGCGGTTGGGCGCCCGGTTGTAGCGACGCACCGCCGTCTCGACGTCGTCGTCCGAGAACGGGATGATGTCGTTGAGCCGCCGCAGCGCCGCGCGCAGCGAGTCGGCCGAGGTGGCGACGATCGAGACGGTGTAGCCCGGGAGGTTCTCGGCGATGACCTTCCCCGCGCGGTCGTAGATGATCCCGCGCGGCGCCGGCAGCGGCACCTCGCGCAGCCGGTTGTCCTCCGCCTGCACCACCCAGTCCGAGTGCTGGAGCACCTGCGCGCGGTAGAAGCCGCCGCCCAGGAGGACGAAGGCGACGACCAGCAGCAGCCGCGCGAGGCGCGACCGGCGGGCGACGTCGTTGGGATGGAAGCTCACGGGAGGAGACGGCGGACGGCCGGGCTCAGGCCGAGGAGCGCCCCAGGACCGGCCGCAGGACGAGGAGCAGCACGACCCCGGCGACGGCGGTGACCGTGGCGGCCAGCGGGGACCAGAGGAGCAGCTGCATCGCCAGCTCGGTGCCCCGGACCCGCCGCTCTGCTACCAGGTAGAGCACGTCGAAGGTCCACTTCCCGCCGAAGAAGAACAGCAGGCTCAGCGCCAGGTTGTCGGCGAAGAACACCGCCTTCAGCCAGGACGCCAGGAACGCCACCGTGCTCAGCGCCAGCGCCCCGCACCCGAAGGCGCTCGGGGTCATGGCGTCGGCCGCGAAGCCGAGCAGGAGGCCGACCAGCGCCGCGACGCCGGGGCGCAGCCGCACCGCCGCCAGGAGGGCACCGACGACCAGGAAGTCGATCGGGGCGCGCCAGCCGAGCAGGGGGCGGAGGGAGAAGTGGAGAACGATCAGGAGCGCGACCGCGAAGCTGACGCGCAGGAAGCCGACGATGCTCATGCCGCGTCGTCGGGGGGCGGCACCGTCGGCCGGGCCGGGCGCGCCGTGCTGTCCGGCGTGCGCCGCGTCGCGGGGGCCGCGGTGCCGGCCGCCGGCGCCGTCGGCCGTGCCGCGGGAGGACGCGCCGCCGGCGGCGTGCCGGCGCCCGTCCCCGCCGGTGCCGGACGCGGCGTTGTGGCGGCCGGCGCGGGGACGGTCGGCCGCGGGACCGGCGCCGTCGTCGGCGCGGCGGCGGGCGGACGGGGCGCCGAAGCCGGCGCCGAGTCGGGACGGGGAGCCGGAGCGACGGCGCGCGCCGAGTCGCCCCTCGCCGAGTCGGGGACCGCGGCCGAGTCGACCAGCGCCCCCGTCGAGTCGAGCGCCGCCCGGCGCGCCGCGGCCTCGCGCAGGAGCGTCGCCCGCACCAGCGAGTCGCCGGCCGCGGCGGCCGCGCGGGCCACCGAGTCGGCGGCGGCGAGGTTGGTCCAGACGCTGTCGACCCCCGCGTTGGCGCGCGGCTTGGTCAGCAGCATCACCGGGCCCACCGTCGCCAGCGGCACCACCGGCTGCAACAGGTAGGTGCGTGCCCACTTCTCGGGCGTCTGCACCTCGCGCAGCACCGTGCCGATCGCGATCCCGCGCGGGTACGTGGCACCCAGCCCCGAGCTGACGAGCAGCGTCCCGGGCTTGAGCTGGCTGCGGAACGGCACGCCCCGCACCTCCAGCAGCCCGCGCTCCGGGCCGCGCCCGAGGTGCGGCTGCACGATCCCGAACGCCGATGCGTCGGCCGTCATCGCCGAGACGCGGAAGTCCTCGTGCAGGTAGGAGATCGCGAGGCTGGTCGCCGGGTCGACCTGCTGCACCATCCCGACCAGCCCCTCGGCGGTGACCACCGGGGTGAACGGCACCACCCCGGCGCGCCCCCCCGCGGTGACCATGAACTGCCGCAGGATCTGCGTCTGCACCAGCTCACCGGGGAGCTGCGTCGGGATCGCCTCGCCGATCACGAACCCCCACCCGAGCCGGCGCGAGAGGCCGAGCAGCCGGCGCAGGTGGTCGTTCTCGGTGCGCAGCGACTCGGCGTCCGAGGCGGCGCGGGCGGCGGCGGCGCGCTGCGTCGTCCGCTCCTCGTACGAAATGAACGCCGCGCGGCTCAGCTCCGCCCGGCGCTGCAGCTCCGCGAGCGGCGCGACCGCCGAACGCCGCAGCGCCGCCGCCGCCTGGTCGCGCAGACTCCCCGGCAGGAAGAGCACGACCAGCGAGGAGAGCAGGCAGATCGCCAGGAGCGTCGTGTCGACGACGGTGCTGGAGCGCGCGCCTCGGGGCACGGCCGGTCGCTCAGGTGGTGAGGACGGACCAGTACTTCTCCTCGTCGTCGAGGATCCGCCCGGTGCCGCGCACGACGCAGGTCAGCGGGTCCTCGTCCACGTGGATGGGGAGCCCGGTCTCCTGGCTCAGCATGTGATCGAGGCCGCGGATCAGCGCGCCCCCGCCGGTCATCACGATCCCGCGGTCGACGATGTCCGACGCCAGCTCCGGCGGCGTGATCTCGAGCGCGCGGCGCACAGCGTCGACGATCTGCTGCACCGGCTCCTGGATCGCCTCGCGGATCTCACTCGAGTGCACGCGCACCGTCTTCGGGATCCCCGACACGAGGTCGCGCCCCTTCACTTCCATCTCGCGCTCGTCGCCGATCGGGTAGGCGGAGCCGATGTTGATCTTGATCTGCTCGGCAGTCGGCTCGCCGATCAGCAGGTTGTAGTTCTTGCGCATGAACTGGACGATCGCGATGTCCAGCTCGTCCCCGCCGGTGCGGATCGACGTGTCGCTGACGATGCCGGCGAGCGCGATGACCGCGATCTCCGTCGTGCCGCCGCCGATGTCGATGACCATGTTGCCGGTCGGGCTCTCGACCGGGAGCCCGACGCCGATCGCGGCGGCCATCGGCTCGGAGACCATGAAGACCTCCTTGGCGCCGGCGCCCATCGCCGAGTCGCGGACGGCGCGCTTCTCGACCTCGGTGATTCCCGACGGCACGCACACGATCACGCGCGGCTTCACCTTGAAGACGTGCTTGTCGATGACGAGCGTCAGGAAGTAGCGCAGCATCTTCTCCGTGACGTCGAAGTCGGCGATCACGCCGTCCTTCATGGGGCGCACGGCGATGATGCTCTCGGGCGTGCGCCCGAGCATCCGCTTGGCCTCGAGCCCCACGCCGCGGATCTTCTTGGTCTCGCGGTCGATGGCGACCACCGACGGCTCGTTGAGGACGATCCCCTCGCCCTTCACGTAGATCAGCGTGTTCGCGGTGCCGAGATCGACGGCGATCGCGTTGGCGGGGAACAGCGAGCCCGCTCTCTTGAAAGGCCAGCGCATCAACGAGTGTGTGGGCGAGCGGAGCGTCGGGGCCCGACGCACGACGGCCGAACGGCCGCCGCGGCGGCCGTTCGGCGAACGGTGCGGTCCCTGCTCGGACGGGGGGTGGGCGCCGCGGGTAACCTAGCCGCGCCCTCCGGCCGCTTCAAGCGAAAGTGTCGGCACCGACGTGACCTACGCCGCGCCCGCCCGGCGCCCGTCAGACCAGCGCCGGCTCCGCCGCGAGCGCCTCCGCCGGGTCGGTCAGCTCCATCCCGAACGCCTCGGCGACGCCGCCGTAGGTGACGCGCCCGTCGACCACGTTCAGCCCCTTCAGCAGCGCCGGGCTCTCGCGCAGGGCGCGCCGCCACCCCTTGTTCGCCAGCTGCAGCACGTACGGCAGCGTGGCGTTCGTGAGCGCCAGCGTCGACGTGCGGGGGACGCCGCCCGGCATGTTGGCCACGCCGTAGTGGATGATCCCGTCGATCACGTACGTCGGGTTCTCGTGCGTCGTCGGCCTGATCGTCTCGATGCACCCGCCCTGGTCGACCGCCACGTCCACGATCACCGCGCCCGGGCGCATCAGCTTCAGGTCCTCGCGCCGCACCAGCTTCGGCGCCTTGGCGCCGGGGATCAGCACCGCGCCCACGACCAGGTCGGCCGTCGAGATCTGCTCGCGGATGTTCTGGTGGTTCGAGTAGACCGTTTGGACGTTGGCCGGCATCACGTCCGACAGGTAGCGCAGCCGGTCGAGGCTGATGTCGAGGAGCACGACCTTCGCCCCCAGCCCGGCGGCCATCTTCGCCGCGTTGATCCCGACGATCCCGCCCCCCAGGATCACCACCTTGGCCGGCGGCACCCCCGGGACGCCGCCCAGCAGCACCCCGCGCCCGCCGTACAGCTTCTCGAGGTACTTGGCCCCCTCCTGCACCGCCATCCGCCCCGCCACCTCCGACATCGGGGTCAGGAGCGGCAGCTCGCGCGACGGCAGCTCCACCGTCTCGTAGGCGATGCAGGTCGCGCCGCTGTCGAGGTGCGCCCGCGTCAGCCGCTCGTCGGCCGCGAAGTGGAAATAGGTGAACAGCGTCTGCCCCTTCCGGATCCGCCGCCACTCGGGCTCGATCGGCTCCTTGACCTTGAGGATCATGTCGGCCGCCGCCCAGGTGGCGTCGGCGCCCGAGGCGATCTGGGCGCCGACGGCCGTGTAGTCGGCGTCGGTGAAGCCGCTCCCCTCCCCGGCTCCGGCCTCGACGTGGACGGTGTGACCGGCGGCGACGAGCGCCTCGGCTCCGGCCGGGACGAGGGCGACGCGGTTCTCGTTGGTCTTGATCTCTTTCGGGACGCCGATCTTCATGGCAGGTCGGGGCATTCGGAGTGTTGGGTAGGGCGCGCGGCGCGCCGTCCGGGAATCTGGCGCGCCCCGGCGCCAAATGCACGCGCCGCGTACGAATGGCGGCCGGCCGGCGCGCGACGCGTCTCAGCCGACCGGCGCCGGCCCCAGGCTCAGCACCGTCTGGCGCTCGGGCGCGAAGAACTCCCGCGCCACGTCCAGCACGACCCGCTCGTCGATCGCGTCGATCTCGGCCAGGACGGCGTCGAGCGGACGGAACGGCTCGTCGTACAGCACCTCGCCCGCCGCCCGGTACATGCGGTTCGTGACGCTCTCCTCGGCCAGTACCACCTGCCCGCGCAGCTGCCGCTTGGCCGCCGCCAGCTCGTCGGCTGGGAGCCCGTCGTCGACCAGCCGCTTCAACTCGTCGCGCACCGCCTCCGCCGCCCGCCGTGCCGTCTTCGGCGCCGACGCCAGATAGACCCCCTGCAAACCGACGTCGATGTGGAACGCCTGGAAGGTGTGCACCGCGTAGGCGAGCCCCAGCTCCTCGCGCACCTTCTGGAAGAGGCGCGAGCTCATCCCGCCGCCCAGCACCATGCTGAGGAGCGACAGCACGTAGCGCCGCTCGTCGGCGTGCGGGGGGGTGGCCGAGCCGAAGACGACGTGCGTCTGCGTCAACTCCCGGTCCTTGTGGTGCCGGTAGGCCGGCGCCGCCGGCACCGGCGGGCGCGTCGCCAGCGGCGTCGCGTCGCCGGGCGCGGCGTCGGCCCACCCGGCGCGCCGCAGCGACTCGACCAGCGCCTCGTGGTCGACCGCCCCCGACGCCGCCACGACCAGGCGTCCCGGGTGGTACGCACGCGCATGCAGCGCCCGGAGCGCGTCCGTTCCCAGCGCGCCCACCGTCTCGCGCGTCCCCAGGATCGAGTACCCGTACGGGTGGTCCCCCCAGAGCAGCGCGTTGTGCAGCTCGAACACCAGGTCGTCGGGGGTGTCGTCCACCATCCCGATCTCCTCGAGGATCACGTTGCGCTCGAGGCGCAGATCCTCCTCGCGCAGCAGCGGGCGGAAGACGAGGTCCCCGATCACGTCCGCCGCCACGTCCAGGTGCTCGGCGAGCACGCGCGCCTGGTACGAGGTGTACTCGCGCGTCGTGTAGGCGTCGAGCGAACCGCCCAGCGTCTCGACCTCGAGCGAGAGCTGCTTGGCGGAGCGCGTCGGCGTCCCCTTGAACACCATGTGCTCGAGGAGGTGCGAGACGCCCATCACCTCGGCCGTCTCGTGGATCGCGCCGGCCTGCACGAAGGCCCCGAACGCGACCGACCGCACTCCCGGGACGTGCTCCGAGAGTACGGTCAGGCCGTTGTCGAGCGTCGTGCGGCGCGGCCCGGCCTCCTGGACGTTGGAGGCCGGCCTCACCGTCGCGTCAGTCACTCGCGGTCGCGCCCCCCACGACCGCGGCCGCCGCGGTCGCCGCCGGAGCGCGCGGGGCGCTCGCCGCGCGGCTCGCGCCGCGGACGCTCCTCCCCGCCCTCGCCCGCGCCGTCGCCGCCCTCGCCGCCGGCGCCGTTCCCCTCGGGGACGCCCTCCGGCTTCGGCTCGAGCGCCTTCATCGAGAGGCGCAGGCGCCCGCGCTCGTCGCGGTCGATCAGCTTGACCTTCACGCGGTCCCCCTTCTTGACCACGTCCTCAGTCTTCTCGACGCGCGCGTGCTTCATCTCGGAGATGTGCAGCAGCGCCTCGGTGCCGGGCATGATCTCGACGAAGGCGCCGAACGCCGTCGTGCTCTTGACGGTACCCTCGTAGATCTCGCCGACGATCGGCTCGGCGGTGATGGCGAGCACCATCTGCCGCGCACGCTCCATCGCCTCGCCGCCCACGGCGGCGATGGTGACCAGGCCGGTGTCGTCGACCGTGACCTCGGACTTGGTCTCCTCCTGGATCCCGCGGATCGTCTTCCCCTTCGGGCCGATCAGGTCGCCGATCTTCTCGGGGCTGATCTGCAGGGTGACGATGCGCGGCGCGTACGTGGACAGATCGGCGCGCGGCTCGCCGAGCGCCTTGGCCATCTCGCCGAGGATGTGCAGCCGCCCCTCGCGCGCCTGGGCCAGCGCCTCGGTCATGATCTTGAGGTCAAGCCCCTGGATCTTGATGTCCATCTGGATGGACGTGATCCCGCGCTCCGTACCGGCGACCTTGAAGTCCATGTCGCCGAGGTGGTCCTCGGTGCCGAGGATGTCGGTGAGGATGGCGTACTGGTCGCCTTCCTTGATGAGCCCCATCGCCACGCCGGCGACGGCCGCCTGCATCGGGACGCCGGCGTCGAACAGCGCCAGCGAGCCGCCGCACACCGACGCCATCGACGACGAGCCGTTCGACTCGAGCACGTCGGAGACGATGCGGATCGTGTACGGGAACTCCTCGAACGCCGGCAGCACGCCCTGCAGCGCGCGCTCGGCGAGGTTCCCGTGGCCGATCTCGCGGCGGCTGGTGCCGCGCACCGGGCGCACCTCGCCCGTCGAGAACGGGGGGAAGTTGTAGTGCAGCATGAACGACTTCGTCGTCTCCCCCGGCTCGTCGATCGAGTCGAGGCGCTGCACGTCGTTCGCGGTGCCGAGGGTCACGGCCACCAGCGCCTGCGTCTGCCCGCGCGTGAAGAGCGCCGAGCCGTGCGCGCGCGGGAGCACCGAGCTGTCGATCGAGATCGGGCGCACCTCGTTCGGCTTGCGGCCGTCGACGCGGAGCCCGGTCTTGAGCACCTGGCCGCGCAGCGCGTCGTACTCGATGTCGCCGAGGATCGACCCGAAGTCCTTGCTGTTGTCGGGGAATTCCGGGAGCAGCTGCTCCTTCACCGCCCGCTTCACGTCCTCGACGGCCTGCATGCGCGTGTGCTTCTCCGCCTGGTTGATCGCCTCGGCGATCTTCCCCTCGGCCAGCGCCTTCACGCGGACGCTGACGCCCTCGGGGATCTCGGCCTTGGTCCAGGCCATCTTGGCCGGGCGCTGGATCTTGCCGAGCAGCTCCTCCTGCGCCGCGATCAGCTCGCGGATCCCGTTGTGGGCGATGCCGAGCGCGCCGACGACGTCGTCCTCCGAGACCTCGAGCGCGCCCCCCTCGACCATCACGATCGAGTCCTGCGAGCCGGCGACCACGAGCTCCATGTCGGAGTACTGGAGCTGCTGGAAGGTCGGGTTGAGGATCCAGTTCTCCTGCACGCGGCCGACGCGCACGCCGGCGATCGGGCCGGCGAAGGGGATCTTCGACGCGTTGAGCGCGAAGGAGGCGGCGACGAGGGCGAGGGAGTCGGCGTCGTTCTCCTGGTCGGCGGAGATGACGTAGACGAAGACCTGGACCTCGTTCTTGAACCCCTCGGGGAAGAGCGGGCGGATGGAGCGGTCGATGATCCGGGCGCTCAGGATCTCGTGGTCGTGCGGCCGCCCCTCACGCTTGATGAAGCCGCCCGGGATCTTGCCGGCGGCGTAGGTCTTCTCGCGGTACTCGACCGTGAGGGGGAAGAACGGCAGGGGGCTCTGGCTGTCGCTCACCGTGGCGGTGGCGAGGACCATCGTCTCGCCGAACTGCACGAGGGCCGAGCCGGCCGCCTGCTTCGCCATGCGCCCGGTCTCGATGACCAGCTTGCGCCCGGCGAAGGTACGCTCCACGCGTTGCATCATTGCTTGATCGCTTTGTTGCTGTGGGCGCCGGGGCCCGCGTCTCGGGCCCCGGCGGCGGCGCGTGTGTCACGCGCCTGAGGGGTGCGGCCGCGCTCCCCGGCCGCGCAGGAGAGCCGCCCCCGGGAACGCAAAACGCGCGGGCAGCTGTCGCTGCGCCCGCGCGTGCTCGCGCCTGGGGGAACGGCTCAGTGACGGAGTCCGAGCTCCTGCACGATCTGCCGGTAGCCGGTCACGTCCGTTCGCTTCATGTACGTCAGCAGGCGACGGCGCTTGCCGACCATCTTGAGGAGCCCGAGCCGCCCGTGGTGGTCCTTGTGGTGGGCGCGGAAGTGCTCCGTCAGGTAGTTGATGCGCTCCGTGAGGACCGCGATCTGGACGCGCGCCGAACCGGTGTCCGTCCCGTGCGTCTGGTACTTGCTGATGGTCGGTGCCTTGTCGAAAGCCATGGTGTATATTCTCCGCACGTCCAGGCGCGCGTGCTGCGCAACAGTCGGAAGCACAGTAACTTACTGAACAGGTAAGTCACTGTAAAGCCTCCGCGACGTCCGCGTCTCCAGACCATAACGCCCGCGCCCCGCTTGTCTGAGCCCCGCCCGTCCGGCCCGTCGCAGTCGGCCACGCCGACCGGCACCGCGGTGTCCCCGACCGGCGAGCACCGGACGGGCGACCACCGGACGGGCGAGCACCTCCTCGGCCGCTCGCTGGGGCGCTACGCCCTCCAGATGCGCGTGGGCTCCGGCGGCTTCGCCCGCGTCTACCGGGCCTACGACCCCGAGCTCGAGCTCGACGTCGCGCTCAAGCTGCTCAAGCCCGAGATCGCGGCCGACCCGGACACGGTCGAACGCTTCCGCCGCGAGGCGAGCACGGCGGCCAAGCTCCGCCACCCGAACGTGGTCACGGTGCTGAACGTCGGCCGCCTCGACGAGCCGTTCGACGACGCCCCGGCCGGCACCCCGTACCTCGTCATGGACTTTCTCCCCGACGGGCTGGGTCGCCGGCTGGCCGAACGGGGAGCGCTCCCCGAGGCGGAGCTGGTCCGGATCGGGGAGGACGTGGCGCGGGGGCTCGCCTACGCCCACGAACGCGGCGTGATCCACCGGGACGTGAAGCCCGACAACGTCCTGTTCGCGGCCGACGGGCGGGCGCTGGTCACCGACTTCGGGATCGCCCGCGCCGTCGACGCCCGCGCCACCGGCACCAGTCGCCAGGTCGTGCTGGGTACCCCGAGCTACTTCTCGCCGGAGCAAGCCCGCGGGCACACCCTCGACGGGCGGAGCGACCTGTACGCGCTGGGCGTCACCCTCTATCAGTCCGCCACCGGCACCCTCCCCTTCGGCGGGGACAACTGGTACGAGGTGATGCGGCAGCACGTGGAGTCGGAGCCGCCGCCGCCGCGCGAGCGCGCCCCGCACCTCTCGGCGGTGTTCGAGGCGGTGGTGCTGCGCTGCCTGGCCAAGGACCCGGCGGACCGCTTCCAGAGCGCGGGCGAGCTGGCCGACGCCCTGGCGGCCCTGCGCCTCCACGGCGCGGAGGCGGCGACGATGGTGCTCGCCCCGCTCCTGATGCCCAAGCGGCGGCGCACCGGCGCCGCGATCGCCCTCGCCGGCGGCGTGGCGGCGGTCGCCGCCGTGGGCGCCTGGCTGACCTTCTCCGATGGCGCGTCGGCCACGCGGGAGCGGCTGCGCGGGGGCGCGGTGCCGCCGGTCGTCGACAGTGGCCGCCCGACGCTCCCGGCCGCCGAGTCGGCGCGGACGATCGTCGCCGACACGCTGCCGCCGGCGCCGCTCGTGGGCGGGTTGACCGTCGTCGCGCCGCCGGGGGCACGCGTCGAGGTCGACGGGAGGCTCGTGCCGCTGTCGCGCGGCACCTGGCGGAGCGACTCGGTCACACCGGGGCCGCACGTGGTGCGCGGCACGCTGCGGTCACTCATCGGCTGCCCGGCCGCGCGCGACAGTCAGCGCGTGGATCTGGTCGCGGGGACGTCCGAGCAACTCACGCTGCGGCTGGCCCGCTGCGGTGAGCTGGAGTTGCGCGTCGACTCGGCCCGCGCGCGCTACGCCGTGACGCCGCTGCGCGTCCCCGGCGAAGTGCGGCGCGGCGAACTGCCGCTCGCCGCCCCGCTCATCCTCCCCGAAGGGTGGTATCGGTTGGCGGTCGAGGCGAGTCTGTGCGCCCCGTTCAACGACAGCGTGCGCGTCGCGCCGGGGCGGTCCGCCAAGCCGCTGCGCATCCGGCTGATCTGCGACTGACCGGGCGGCGTCCGCGCGTCAGAGCCGCAGCAGCGTTCCCGCGATCAGCCCGAACAGCGCGCCGACGGCGGCGCCCGTCCAGAAGCGCTGCTTCTCGACGCGCGAGATCACGGCCGACGGCGGCGGCGCGGCCGACTGCGGGCGCGGGACGAGGGCGACGTGGTCGGTGGTGACGCGCGTCGTCTGGCCGGTCACCAGCGCCGTCGCCGTGTCGCCCGCGACCGCGAGCAGCACGAAGCGCGCGACCAACACGTCGCGCCGGCGCGGGTCGACGACGCTGCCGATCGTCCGCGGCCGCAGCCAGGGCGCGTTCGCCGCGCGGAAGGCGAAGGTCGTGTCGTCGACGGCGACCACCTCGAAGCGCACGGCCGTCTGCGGGTCGACGGCGGCCCTCCGCGCCGGGGGGCCCGAGTCGACGGGGGCGGCGCGCGGCGCGCTGTCGGCGCGGGCCGGCGCGCGCGGCGCCGCCGTCCGGCAGGCGCCGGCCGACGCCGCGAGGGCGAGCGCGCCGGCCGGCAGCGCGCGGCAGAGGCCCAGCGCCGACCCGCTCAGCGCAGGAAGTCGCGCGCGAGGCGCGTCAGGTCGTTCCACATCACGGTCACGAAGAGCAGGCCGATCGCGACCAGCCCCAGGCGGAGGATGTTCTCGCGCGTCCGCACGCTGAACGACCCACCCTTCACCGCCTCGGCGATGTTCAGCAGCACCTGCCCCCCGTCGAGGATCGGGATCGGGAGCAGGTTCAGCACCGCGATGTTGATGCTCAGGAACGCCAGCAGCCGCATCAGCGGCTCGAGCCCCAGCCGCGCCGCCTGCACCGAGGCGTTGGCGATCGCGATCGGGCCGCCGAGGTTGGACACGGCGACGTCGCGCGTGAACAGCCCGCGCACGACGCCGACGACCGCGGTGGCCGCCTCGCCGGTCTCGCTCCACCCCTCGCGCACCGCCTCGCCCAGCCCCACCGGCTCGCGGGCGAAGGTGTCGCGCGGCATCACGCCGATGCGCCCCACGCGGCGCCGCTCGTTGGTGAGCGGGTCCGCCGCCTCCTCGGCGCGCGGCGAGACGCTCAGCCGCACCGGCGCCCCCGCCCGCACCACGTCGAGCTGCACGGCGCGCGTCGTGACCGCCGAAACGCGCTGCACCACCTCGGTCCAGGTGCGCACCGGCGTCCCGTCGACCGCGACCACGCTGTCGCCGCGCTGCAGCCCCGCCAGCGCCGCCGGCCGCCCCGGGAGCACCGAATCGATCACCGCCGGCACGTAGGCGCGCCCGTAGGCGGCGTAGCTCGCCGAGAAGACGACGAACGCCAGGATCGCGTTCATCGTCACCCCGGCCAGCAGGATGAAGAGGCGCGAGACGAGCCCCTTCGACTCGAACCAGCGGTGCGGCGGCACTGGTTTCGGTCCGAAGGGGATCATCGCCTCCGGGTCCCAGTCGGCGCCGCGGTGCGGCGCGCCGGCGTGGTCGTCGACCGCGCGGCCCGCGGCGTTGGCGCCGGTGGTCGGGAGCGGGTCGTGCCGCCGCTCGGCGCCCCCCTCCAGCACCGCCATCGTCGTCTCGTCCTCCTTCGACGCCATGCGCACGTAGCCGCCGAGGGGGAGCGCGGCGAGCACGTACTCGGTCTCGCCCACCCGCTTGCGAAGGAGCGCCGGCCCGAAGCCGATCGAGAAGCGCGGGGCGTACACCCCCACCAGCTTGGCGGCCAGGAAGTGGCCGAGCTCGTGGACGAAGACGACGAGTCCGAAGACGATGATGGGGGCGACGTAGGCCAGCATGCGGGGGAAGCTACCTCGGCGTGGGTCAGCGAGCGAACCGCTCGCGAACCTGGCGGCGGGCCGCAGCGTCCGCCGCCAGGAGCGCCTCGCGCGTCCCGGCCGGGGCGGCACTCAGCGCGCCGAGCGCGTGCTCGATGGCCCGGGGGATGTCGAGCAGTCCGATCCTGCCGTCCAGGAAGAGCGCCACCGCCTCCTCGTTGGCGGCGTTGAACACTGCCGGCGCCGCCCCGCCGGCGCGCCCGGCCGCCATCCCCAGCCCGAGCGCCGGGAAGTCGTCGCCGCGTACCCGCTCGAACGTCAGCGGTCCCAGCTCGACCGGGTCGAAGGGCGGGACGCCGGTGTCGACCACCCGTTCGGGGTGTGTGAGGGCGTAGAGCACGGGCAGCTCCATGCTCGGCACCCCCATCTGCGCCAGCACGCTCCCGTCGACGAACTCGACGAACGAGTGCACCACGCTCTGGGGGTGGACCACCACCTCGATGCGCTCGTATGGGACGCCGAAGAGGAAGTGCGCCTCGATCACCTCGAGCGCCTTGTTGGCCAACGTCGCGCTGTCGACGGTGATCTTCCGCCCCATGCTCCACGTGGGGTGCTGCAGCGCGTCGGCGACCGTCGCCCGCTCCAGGCGCTCGCGCGGCCAGCTGCGGAACGGCCCGCCCGACGCGGTGAGCACGAGGCGCCGGACCTCCTGCCCCGGGCGTCCGGCGATGCACTGCAGGATCGCCGAGTGCTCGCTGTCGACCGGGACCAGCTCCCCCCCGCCCTCGCGGGCGGCGGCGTGGGCCAGCGCCCCGGCGACGACCAGCGTCTCCTTGTTCGCCAGCGCGACGCGCTTGCCGGCGCGCAGCGCGGCGAGCGTCGCGTCCAGCCCCGCCGCGCCGACCACCGCGTTGAGCACCACGTCGGCGTCGGCCCGCGTCGCCGCCTCCACCAGGCACGGGGTGCCGGTCGCCCACGCATCGGGCGCGCCGACCACACCGCCGCCGTTGCCGACCAGCCCGACGTAGCCGGGCCCGAAGCGCGCCGCCTGCTCGGCGAGCAGCGCCGCGTTGCGGTGGGCGGTGAGCGCGACCACGCGAAAGCGGTCGCGCTGCCGCTCGAGGACGCGCAGCGCGGTGGTGCCGATCGAGCCGGTGCTGCCGAGGATCGCGACGCCGCGCGGGGCGTCGTCGGGCGTCGGGGCGCGGGTCGGGGTCGGAGCGAGCGCCGTCATCCGCCGAACGCCGGGAGCAGCAGGGCGCGCAGGAGCAGGTAGCTCACGGGGAGGACGAACAGGAGCGAGTCGACGCGGTCCAGCACCCCGCCGTGCCCGGGGATGAGCTGCGAGGAGTCCTTCACCCCCGCGTCGCGCTTGAGCAGCGACTCGACGAGGTCGCCGAGCTGCGCGGCCATCGAGATCGCGACGCCGAAGAGGAGCGCGCGCCCCGGAGCGAAGCCCACCTGGGCGACGGGACGCAGGACGAAGGGGGCGTACGCGGCCGCCAGCGCCGCCGACGCGGCGAGCCCGCCCACGGCGCCGGAGACGGTCTTCCCCGGGCTGACGGCCGGGATGAGCTTCGGGCCCTTGAGTGCCCGTCCGACGAAGTAAGCGCCGATGTCGCTCGCCCAGGTGCACAGCACCGGGAGCAGCAGCACGGCGGCGCCGGCGGCGCGCCCCACCACCCAGTCGAAGTAGCGCAGCAGGTAGCCGTACGCCACGGGCGCGCCGACGTACGCCACGCCCAGCACCGTGGTCGCCACCGCCAGCAGCGGCTTCCCCTCCACCCCGCGGCGCCAGATCGCGAGTGCCAGCAGCGCCAGCACGACCAGCACCGGGGCGATCGGCGCCAGGGTGCCGATGCGCAGGACGTGCGCGTGCGCGGCCAGCGGCGCCAGCGCGCAGAGGACGATCCCGGTGCGCGCGAAGGGCGCGCCGCCGGCCAGCGCCGCCATGCGGTAGAACTCCCACGCGCCGGCCGCCGCGATCACCGAGAGGAGCGTCGCCAGCGGCGCGCCGCCGAACCAGATGCACGCCAGCGCGACGGGCGCCCCGACCAGCGCCGAGGCGACGCGCTTCGCCAGCTCGCTCACGCCGCGCGGCCCGCCGCGCCGCTCAGACGCTCACCCGGCCGAAGCGCCGGTCGCGGCTCTGGTAGGCGACGACGGCCTCGAACAGCTCGCGGCGCCCGAAGTCCGGCCAAAGGACGGGCGAGATCAGCAGCTCCGTGTAGGCGATCTGCCAGAGCAGGAAGTTCGAGAGCCGTAGCTCGCCCGACGTGCGGATCAGCAGGTCCGGGTCGGGGCAGTCGGCCGTGTAGAGGCGCCGCGCGATCGCCGCGTCGTCGACCTCGTCGGGGGAGAGGCGCCCGGCCGCCACGTCCTCGGCGATCAGGCGGGCGGCGCGCACCAGCTCCGCGCGGCTCCCGTACGAGATGAAGAGGTTGAGCGTGAGCGTCGAGTTGCCGGCCGTCTCGCCGACCACGCGCTCGACGGCGCGGGCGGCGGGCGGGGTGAGGCGCGTCAGGTCGCCGAGCACGCGCACGCGCACCCCCTGCTCGCGCAGCTCGTCGACCTCGCGCGCGATGTACTCCTCGAGCAGCGACATCAGCGCGCCGACCTCGGGGGCCGGGCGCTGCCAGTTCTCCTGCGAGAAGGCGAAGAGGCTCAGGTACTCGACGCCGGCCTGCAGGGCGCCCTCGACGACCTCGCGCACGGCCTTCATCCCCGAGCGGTGCCCGAGCGGGCGCGGGAGCAGCCGCTCGCGGGCCCAGCGCCCGTTGCCGTCCATGATGATCGCGACGTGCCGCGGCACCGCGCCGTTGACGCGGAGCCGCGCGAGCAACTCGTCGGCGCGCGACTCGTGCTGCGCGGGGTGCACGGTGGGGCGGGCGGCCACCCGGCTCACACTTCCATGATCTCGGCTTCCTTGGCTTTCAGGAGCGCCTCGATCTTCCCGATGTAGTCGTCGTGCAGCTTCTGCAGGTCCTTCTCGGCGTGCTTCTTGTCGTCCTCGGAGACGCCGTCGAGCTTCTTCAGCTTGTCGCGCGTGTCGGTGCGGGCGTGGCGCACGGCGACGCGCCCCTCCTCGGCCAGCTTGTGCACGACCTTCACCAGCTCCTTGCGGCGCTGCTCGTTGAGCGACGGGAGCGGGACGCGGATCACGCCGCCCATGTTGGACGGCTCGACCCCGAGGTCGCTCTCGCGGATCGCCTTCTCGATCGCCTTCGCCTGCCCCTTGTCGAAGGGGGTGACGAGCAGCAGGCGCGGCTCGGGGGCCGAGACGCTCGCGACCTGGTTGAGCGGGAGCTGCGAGCCGTACGCCTCGACGCGCACGGTGTCGAGCATGTTGGGGCTCGCCTTGGCGGCGCGGATCGACCCGAACTCCTTCTTCGAGTTCTCCACGCCCTTCTCCATGGCCGTGCGGCTCTGCTGGAGGATTTCCTTGATGGTGGCCATCGCGACGGTCGTTCCGAGGGTGGATCGGATGGTCAGCTGACCAGGGTGCCGACCTTCTCGCCGCGCACGGCGCGGAGGACGGCCCCCGTCTGGTTGACGTTCAGCACGATCAGCGGCAGCTGGTTCTCCTTGCACAGCGTGATCGCCGTCTGGTCCATCACGCGCAGCTCCTCGAGCATGACGTCGCGGTAGCTGATCGTCTCGTAGAGGCGCGCGTCCGGGTCCTGCTTCGGGTCGGCCGAGTACACGCCGTCCACCGACGTCGCCTTGATGATGACGTCGGCCTTAATCTGGATCGCGCGCAGCACCGCGGCGGTGTCGGTCGAGAAGTACGGGTTGCCGGTGCCGGCGGCGAAGATGACCGTGCGGCGTGCGTCGAGGTGGCTGAGGGCGCGCCGGCGGATGTAGGGCTCCGCCAGCTCCTCCATGCGGATCGCCGTCATCACGCGCGTCTCGAGCCCGCGCTTCTCGAGCACGTCCTGCAGGGCGAGCGCGTTGATCACGGTGCCCAGCATGCCCATGTAGTCGGCGCCGACGCGGTCCATCCCCATGCGCGAGAGCTGGGCCCCGCGCACGATGTTGCCGCCGCCGATCACCAGGCCGACCTGCGCCCCCGACTGCACCACCTCCTCGACCTGCTGCGCGAAGAAGGTCAGGCGGTCGAAGTCGAAGCCGAACTTGGTGTCGCCGGCCAGCGCCTCCCCCGAGAGCTTGAGCAGCACCCGGGGGTAGCGCGGCGCGGGTTTGGGGCCGTCGCTCACTCCTGGCCGAGCATGAAGCGCGCGAAGCGCTTCACGGTCACCGGCGCGCCGACCTTCTTCGACGTCTCGGCGATGACCTGGCTGATCGGCGTCTTGGGCTCGCGCACCCACATCTGGTGGACGAGGGCGACGTCCTTGTAGTACGCCTCGACCTTCCCGGTCACGATCTTGTCGATCATGTTCTCGGGCTTCCCGCTCTGGCGCACCTGGTCGACGAAGATCGCGCGCTCGCGCTCGACCACGTCGGCCGGCACCGAGTCCTTGTCGACGCCGAGCGGCGCGGCGGCCGCCACGTGCTCGGCCAGCGTGCGCGCGAGGTTCACGAGCTCCTCGCCCCGGGCGCCGTTCTGCGCCTCGACCTCGACCAGCACGCCGATCTTGCCGTTGAAGTGCACGTACGAGCCGACCGCGCCTTTGGGCGCGTCGTAGCGCACGGCGCGGCGCAGCTGCAGCGCCTCGCCCATCACGGCCGACGCCTCCTTCACGACGGTCTCGAGCGAGTTGCCGCCCTTGGACGCGACCGGCGCGGCGAGGAGCGTCTGCGCGTCGCCGGCGCCCTGCGTCGCGAAGGCGTGCTGCGCGATCGAGCGGGCGAGCGTCTGGAAGTCGGCGTTGCGGGCGACGAAGTCGGTCTCGCTGTTCACCTCGACCATCGCGCCCGAGGCGCCGTCGGGCGCCACCTCGACCACCACCGCGCCCTCGCTGGCCGTGCGCCCGGCGCGCTTCTCCGCCTTGGCGATCCCCTTCTTGCGCAGGTAGTCGACGGCGGCCTCCATGTTCCCCTGGTTCTCCTCCAGGGCCTTCTTGCAGTCCATCATGCCGGCGCCGGTCCGCTGGCGCAGCTCCTGGACGTCCTTCGCGGTGAACGTAGCAGTCATCGTGGTCGTCTCTGGCGTGAGAACGCCGCCGGCGCGGGGCCGGCGGCGCTCAGTAGTCTACAGCCGCGGGCGGGGCGGGACTACCGCCTCGCCGGCGCCCCAGGCGTCGCGCCCGGGCGCCCGCGGGTGCGTCACTCGGCGGCGGTGTCGCCGCCCTCGGCGTCGTCCCCGCCCGCGTCGGCACCCTCCGGGGCGGCCTCGCCCTCGGCGCCCGGACGGCGCAGCGCGGCGATCGCCTCGGGGCGCGCGCGGCGGCGGCGCGGGCGGCGCTTGCGGTCGTCGCCGCCGCCCTGCCCGCCGCGGCCACCCTCGGCGCGCTCGCTGCCGCGCTCCGACGAGTAGACCGTCGCCTCCTGCTCGTCCTCCTCCTGGCGCACGGGCGCCTCGCGGCGCGCCTCGGCCACCGTGTCGGCGATCGCCTTGGTCATCAGCTCGACCGAGCGGATCGCGTCGTCGTTGCCGGCGATCGGGACGGTGATGAGGTCCGGGTCGGCGTTGGTGTCGACGATCGCGACCACCGGGATGCCGAGCTTGCGCGCCTCGTCGACGGCGATGTGCTCCTTCTTCGAGTCGACGACGAACATGAGGCCGGGGAGGCGCCCCATGTTCTTGATGCCCGAGAGGTTCTTCGCGAGCTTGTCGCGCTCGCGGGACATCATGAGCTGCTCCTTCTTCGTGTAGTTCTCGAACTCGCCGCCCGCCTCGGAGCCCGCCTCGAGCTCCTTGAGCTTCTTGATCTGCTTCTTGACGGTCGAGAAGTTCGTCAGCAGCCCGCCGAGCCAGCGCTCGGTGATGTGGAAGGCGCCGGCGCGCTCGGCCTCGCTCTTCACGATCGACGCCAGCTGACGCTTCGTGCAGACGAAGAGCACCTGCTCGCCGCGCGCGACGACCTCGCGCACGAGCTTCTGCGCCAGCTCGAGCTGCCGCAGCGTCTTCTGCAGGTCGATGATGTGGATCCCGTTGCGCTCGGCGAAGATGAACCGGCGCATCTTGGGGTTCCAGCGGCGGGTCTGGTGTCCGAAGTGGACCCCCGCCGCGAGGAGCTGCTCGAGCATCGCCGGCTGGCCGCCGGTGGGCTGCATGCTGCTGGCCATGAATCGGTTCCGAAAAGTGGGTTCAGACGTCCGCCGTCGTCGTCGCGCGCCGCGACCGGGGTGACCCGGCACCCGCGGCGCGCTCGGACGGCGTGTGAGATGGTCGTGCGGCTTAACGCTTCGAGAACTGGAAGCGCTTGCGGGCCTTCGGGCGGCCCGGCTTCTTGCGCTCGACGGCGCGGGCGTCGCGCGTGAGCAGGCCGAGCTCGCGGAGCTTCGGCTTGTGCGTCTCGTCCTGCTTGACCAGGGCGCGGGCGATGGCGAGGCGCAGCGCGCCGGCCTGCCCGGTGACGCCGCCCCCGTTCAGGTTCGCCGTCACGTCCCACTTGCCCAGGTTGTCCGTCGCCGAGAGCGGGAGTTGGATCGAGGAGACCAGCGTCGGGCGCGGGAAGTAGTCCCCGAGCGCGCGGCCGTTGATCTCCCACTTCCCCGAGCCGGGGCGGAGGTACACGCGGCAGACCGCCTCCTTGCGGCGGCCGATGGCGTGCAGGTTCGCGTCGGCCATGGGTTACTTCGCCTCGCCGTTGAAGGTCAGCGCCTGCGGCTGCTGCGCCGCGTGCGGGTGCTCCGCGCCCGGGAAGACGCGCAGCTTGCGGCGGATCTGCGTCCGCGCGAGCGTCGTCTTGGGCAGCATGCCGAAGACCGCCTTCTCGATCACCCGCTCGGGGTGCTTCGCGATCATGGTCGCGAAGGGGGTGAAGCGCTCGTGGCCCATGTAGCCGGTGTGGCGGAAGTACTGCTTCTGCTCCGCCTTGCGCCCGGTCACGCGCACCTTGCTGGCGTTGATCACGATGACGTGATCGCCGGTGTCCATGTGCGGCGTGAAGGTCGGCTTGTGCTTGCCGCGGAGGATCTTGGCGACCTCCGAGGCCAGCCGGCCGAGGACCATCCCCTCGGCGTCGACGACGTACCAGCGGGCTTCGATGTCCGCGGGGGTCGCGGTGTACGTGGAACGCATGCTACTCCGATGTACGGAACGACGGCGCCTCACCGGTGCGAGATGCAACCCGGGTCTCGGCCCCCACCGGTCCCGACGGTGGGCGTTTTCGCGCAGTCTCCGAAGCTATCCGGGCCGTAAGTCCAAGTCAACCAACGTACAACGCCCTGAACGGACCGGGGGCCCGGGCGCCAACCGCGCGCCCGGGCCCCCGCCCACCTACCCCTCCCTGCCGCTCAGCTGCCGGTGCGGAAGTTCGGGTTGTTGTCCGTCTCCTGCAGCGGGAGCGGGAAGCAGGTCTGGTCGCCGATGGTCGGGAAGCCGGGCTTGAAGTACGTCGCGCCCGGCTCGGGCTCGCCGCCGATCACCGCCGCCCCGAGGCGACGGAAGTCGCCCATCCGCTTCCCCTCGAGGTAGAAGTCGCGCCCCTTCTGCTCGATCAGCTCGGCCAGCACCGCGGCCTCGGTGGTCGGGCCGCTGTAGACCGGCTGCTGGTTGGCCGTGCGGCGGGCGTTAATGAGCGCCAGGCGCTCCGCGGTCGTGCCGGTCGCCTCGGCCTTGATGTAGTCGGCCTCGAGCTTTGAGGCGACACGGACGGGGGTGTTGTACGCCGGGTACTTGGTCTGTCCGTAGAACGGTCCCGCGTTGGCGTCCTGCGCCACGAGACCAGGGGTCCCGGGAGGCGCGAAGGGGACGCGCGGGTCGCCCGTCCGGAAGTACGGGGCCACGCTGATCGAGCCGCGGTCGAGCGTGAAGAAGCGCATCCGGTTGCTGAGGCGCGTCCGGGCGGCCAGGTCGTCGATGAACGGGAGCGAGTACGTGAAGCCAGCCGGCACGGCGTCAGCGTCCGCCGCCGCCTGCGTCCGGCGCCCGGCCTGCAGGTGTGCGCGCGCGCGCCCGACGAGCGCGGTGTTGGCGATCTCGTTGCCCGCCGCCGTGTTGTTGGCGCGGCCGATGGTGATCGCGTTGGTGAGGTTCGCCACCGCCGAGTCGAGCATCGCTGCCGTGTTCAGCGGCGGGCCCTCGTTCACCGCGCCGACACAGAACGACTCGGCCATCAGGATGAACGAGTACCCGCGCCAGAGCGCCGCGCGCGCGTAGTTCAGGTTCGTGGTCGGGGTGGGCAGTTCGAGATCCAGCACCTGCTTCGAGCTAGCGGCCGCGATCGAGAGCGGCTCCCACAGGTCGGGGTTCAGCGACGTGTTCCCCGCGGCCACGCGCCTGAGCCCGAACTCGTTGCGCGTCGGGAACGTCTCGGACACCAGCGCCTCGCCGACGAACCACGACTGGTACATGATCAGCCAGCCGTAGGCGACGGCGAAGTTCTGCTGCGCCGAGTTGGCCAGCGTCGTCGCGTCGGCCACCGGATCGATGGCGTTGACGTCGATGACGTTGGGATTCTCGACGGTGAGGAAGTCGCTGCAGGCGTTGCCCGCCACGAGGGCCGCGGCGGCGCCGAGGGCGCCGACGGCGCGCCGGAAGGTCGTCGTCATGGGTCGACCGGGCATCAGAAGGTGAGGTTCACGCGCAGCAGCGCGCGCTTCGGGTTGGGGAGCGTCAGGAAGTCGTCGCGCGCGAACTGCGCCGCGCCGGCGTTCGCCGTCGCACTGATGACCTCCGGGTCCGGGCCGGGGTAGTCCGACCAGAGCTGCAGGTTCTGGAAGGCGACGCCGACCGTCCCGCCCATCCCGCCGAGGCGGCGCGAGATACCCTGCGGGAGCGTGTAGGTGGCCGAGAGCTCGCGGAAGCGGACGAAGTCGCCCTTCTGGTAGAAGTACTCCCGCGACTCGTTGACGGTCGTCCCCTGACCGTTCTCCTGCACGAAGGCCGGGCGCCCCGGAATCTCATTGCCGTACCGGCGCAGCCGCTCCTCGGCCGAGAGCTTGGTCGGGTCGAGACGCACGTCGCTGCGGACGAGCTGCGTCTCGCGGAAGAACGCCGTGTTGTTGAAGACCAGGAAGTCGCGCTTGGTGTCGATCAGCGTCGCGACCCGGAAGTTGCGGAAGAGCGTGAACGTGTTGGTCCAGGCCCCCTCGAAGGTCGGCAGCGCGTTGCCCACGACCTCGAAGGTGTCGGCGACGGTCACACGGCTGTTGGCGACGTCGAGGTTCTTGATGCGCTTGGTCGCCCACGACCCCGGCTGGAAGCCGGGCGTGAATCGGTTGGTGGTCCCGAACGGCGCCAGTCTGCCAAGGCTGATGACCTTACTGTCGAGCGTGTTGAAGTTGACGCGGCTCTCCCACCCGAAGCGGTTCATCCGGATCAGCTGCGTCGTCAGCCCGACCTCGAGACCGCGGTTCTGCAGCTCGCCCAGGTTCGCGAACGGGTTGTTGAGGAAGCCGAGCGACGGCGCGATCGGCCGGATGACCAGCGCGTCCCTGGTCGTCTTGTCGAAGTACGTCAGCTCGAGGTTGACGCGGTCGGAGAGGACCGTCGCGTCGAAGCCCAGCTCGACCTCGGAGCCGCGCTCCGGCTTGAGCTCCGCGTTCCCCCGGTTGTTCGGGATCACGCCGGCCGCCTGCGTGACCGCGTTCCCTTGCTGGATCGCGTACGCGCCCGCCTGCAGCGTCTGCAGCGCGGCGCCTGCCGTCGGCGCGCGCCCGGTGACGCCGTAGGCGGCGCGGAGCCGGAGCGTCGGGAAGACGCGCGTCAGCGGCGCGGCGAACTCCTCGTCAGAGACCACCCACGACCCGCCGATCTTCGGCAGGAAGATCGCCGGGGTCTCCTGGCCGAAAGCCGAGAAGTCGTCGTACCGGGCGCCGAACTGCAGGAAGCGGCGGTCGGCCCACCCGAGCTGCAGCTGGCCGAGGAGGCCGGCCTGGCGGGTCTCGAACCGGTTCTGCGCACCCGAGCGCGTCGAGGCGGCGGTGATGATGTTCGACGAGTTGGTGACGAAGCCGACGCCGTTCGCCGAGAGCGAGTCGAAGCGGGTTGCGATGATCTGGCTGCCGAGCGACAGGTTCGCCTGCACGGGGCCGAGCTCGCGGCTGAAATCGGCGACGTAGTCGACGGTATAGCGCTGCTGGTTCAGGCGCGACTGCGTGTTGTCGCCGCCGTCGGTGAGGCCGCCGTACGACCCGCGGTTGTTGCGGGGGAAGAAGTTCGTCCCCTCGTCCCCGAGGATGTCGGCGCCGACCGTAAAGCGGTTCTTGAACCAGGACGTCGGTATGTACGTGCCAGTGCCGGAGATGATCGTGCGGCGCGTGAGCGACTCGTTCTCCACCGCCGTGATAGCGGCGTAGTCGCGGTTCGGGCCACCGAACCAGCCGCCGCCGGCGTCGGTGCGCGACAGGGGGCTCCCCAGCAGCGAGCCGCCGAGGTACCCGAAGATGTTGTTGTCGTTGATCGGGAGCTGGGCTACCGAGCGGATCAGCGACGCGTTGACATCGATCGTGACCTTCGAGCCCGGCACGAAGTTGAAGTTCGTGCGCGCCGTCTGGCGCTGGAACTCGTTGTTCGGCAGCGTGCCCAGGTTGCGGTCGCTCCCGAGGCTCAGGAAGTAGCCGTAGTTCTGGCCGCCCCCGCGCCCGCTCCAGCCGAGCAGGACGTCCGAACCGGTACGGAAACCGCCCTCGCGGATGAGTGGGTTGTCGCGCACGAGCGCACCCGCCGTCTGCCCCCGGCAGAGCGGGTTGGTCGAGTTCGGGCCGATCAGCGCCGCGGTGGCCGCGGCGGTCCCCCCCTGACACAGGGCAAAGTTGTCGGGCGGCGTCCAGGACTGATCGACCGACCCGAGCTCGGCGCGGGCCGTCTGCGTGAAGCGGTTGGAGCCGGCGCGCCCCTTCTTGGTGATGATCTGGATCACGCCCGTCGACGCGTCGGCGCCGTACAGCGTCGCGGCCGCCGGGCCCTTCACGACCTCGATGCTCTCGATGTCGTCCGGGTTGATGTCGTTCAGGCGATCCGTGCGCTGCCCGCCGACGCCGACGCCGCCCACGCCCTCCGCCACGCGGATGCCGTCGACAAAGACGAGCGGATTGTTCGAGAGGGAGATCGACGACGCGCCGCGGATGCGGATCTGGCGCGCCGTGCCCGCCGTACCTGACGCCGAGCCGACCGACACGCCCGGGACGCGCGACTGCAGCATCTCGTTGACGGTCGTGATCGCGGCGTTCGCCTTGATGTCCGTGGCGGCGACGCTGGCCACCTGGGCGGCCTGCGCGCGGCGCTCCTGGTTGCCGACAGTGCCGGTCACGACGACCTCGGAGAGGGTCGTCAGCGACTGCTGGAGCGAGAAGTTCAGCGTCGCCGTGCCGCCCGCCTCGACGCGCACGGTGTCGGAGGCCGCGCGGTAGCCGATGCGCAGCACGCCCACCTGGGCGCGGCCGGGGCGGACGTTGGTGATCCGGTACTGGCCGCGGGCGTCGGTGGTCGCCTCGAGCGTGGTGCCGGGGACGAACACTCGGACGTCGCCGAGTGGGGCGCTGGAGGCGCGATCGGTGACCGTACCGGAGATGACGCCGGTGGTGGTCTGTGCCTGGACTTCGCTCGCCGAGTAGGCGAGGACGCCGGCGAGCAGCCATCCGGTCCAGCGACGCGGACGGGGGGCAACGGCCATACAGGGGCTCCGTTGGTGAGGAGAGGAACCAAACGACCGCCGCGCACGATCCCGCCCCGCCCCGGCCGGACGCCGGGGAGCTAACGGTGGGGCAGGACGCGCGCGCGGCGCCGTGACTGGTGTCGGGGCGGTGACGACCCGACGGGGAACAGCGGACGCGGCCTTACGGCAGGCGACGAATGTAGCGGGTGCTCACGCCAGCTCCACCAGCACCGCCCCCTTCTCGACGGGGGTCCCGGGGACCGCGTGGACGGCCCGGACCACCCCTGCGGCGGGGGCCCGGAGCTCGTTCTCCATCTTCATCGCCTCCATCACCACGAGACCCTGCCCAGCCACCACTTCGTCACCGACTCGCACCTGAATTCTCACGACCAGCCCCGGCATCGGCGCGACTAGTGGCAGCGGACCGGCCGCCGCCTGGGCGGCCGCCGACAGGTCGCGGATCGCCCGGGTGCGCTCGTCGAGCGCCTCGGCCGCGTAGCGCCGCCCGTCCAGCGCCAGGGTGTACTGCCCGCGAGCGTCCCCCCGCCGGGCCACCAGCCGGTAGACCCGCTCTCCCACGGTCAGGAGGCTGACCGGCGTCCCCTCGACCTGCACCAGGTGCGCCCGCAGCACGGCGTCGCCGACCCGGACCTGGTCGCCGGTCAACTCGACCACCGTTCGCTCGCCGTCCACCTCGACGACGTACTTCATGCGTCGGCTCCGGCGTCGCGGGGCGCGGGGGGCGTGGCCGGCACCAGCTCGACGAGCGTCTCGACGTGCGCGGTCTGCGGGAACATGTCGTAGGGTTGGACTCGGCGTGGGACGTACGAGGGGAGCCGCGCGAGGTCGCGGGCGAGCGTGGCGGGGTTGCAGCTCACGTACACGAGGGCGCGCGGCGGCGACGGGCCGGCCGCGGCGCGCTCCAGCGCCGCCGGCACCTCGGGGGCGAGCCCGGCACGCGGGGGGTTCACGATCACGACGTCGGCGGGGAGGGCGCCGTCGAGCGCGTCCTCCACCCGGGCGGCCATTGCGCGCGAGTTGGCGGGGAGCCGCGCCGCGGCGTGGGCCGCCGCCTCCTCGTCCAATTCGACCGCGACGACGCGGACGCCGGCGTCGGCCAGTCGCACCGCGACGTCGCCCGCGCCGGCGTAGGCGTCGACCACCCGCGCCGGGGCGTGCGCCAGCACGGTCGCCACCACGTCGTCGGCGAGGCGGGCGGCGACGCCCGGGTTCACCTGCACGAACGAGGCGCCGGGGACGGCGTCGAGGCGGCGGTCGTGGAGCAGGCGGCGTCGGTGCGCCCCCGCCGGGTGCCACCAGAGCGCGGCCAGCGCGGGGACGGCGTCGAACAGCCTGCCCGCCTCCGCCCACCGCTCCCCGCCTTCGAGCGTGAACGCGAGCGCGGGCGCCGCGTCGTCGCCCGCCAGCAGCCGCACCGCCCCGCGCAGCTCGCGGGCGTCGCGCGGCAGCGCGTCGGCGGCGGCCAGGATCGCGTGCCACCCGGAGACGACACGCGGGTCGGTGATTGGGCAGTCCTCGAGCGCGAACACCGCGTCCGGGTCGTCGTGGGCGCGCAGCCCGGCGACCCACCGGTCGTTCACACGCCGCAGCGCGAGCGTCAGCTTGCGCCGGTAGCGCCAGGGGGCGGGGCTCGGCACCGGCGGCGGCACGTCGACCGCCCGCCGCGCAATGCGGGCCAGCGCGTCGGCCACGATGCGGCGCTTGGCCTCGTGCTGCGCGGCGAGGGCGAGGTGCTGCAGCTGACACCCGCCGCACCGGTCGCGCTCGTAGTGCGGGCACGGGGGCGTCACCCGAGCGTCGGACGGCGTGAGCACCGCGTCGAGGGTACCGCGCGCGAAGCGCCCCGCCGACGTGAGACGGGCCCGCACCACGTCGCCGGGGGCGGTGCGCGGCACGAAGGCGACGAGCCCCCCGCTGCGGCCGACGCCGTCGCCGCCGGCGGCGATCGACTCGATGCGCAGCTCCACCGGCGGGCCGGCGGGCGCGGGCGGGCGCGGCTCGGCGCGCGACGGGGCGCGCCGCCGCGGCGGACCGGGGCGCCGGCCGCCGCGCACCGTCAGCGCAGCCCCTCGCGCCGCGCCGCCTGCCGCCACCCGTCGGCCGCCGGCGGTGCCGTCGGCGACGCCGCGGTGGTCGCCGCCCCCGCCGGCGCGGCGACGCGCGGCCCGGCCGTCCGGTCGCGGTCCGCGACCAGCGCCGCGGCGATCGCCGCCACCAACCGCTCGTCGTCGGTCGCGCGCGCGCCCACGAGCTCGGGAAGGCGCTGCTCCAACCACTGGATGGAGATGTCGCCGCGCCGGAAGTCGTCGTGCTCCATCACCCGCAGGTGGAAGTCGCGCGAGGTCTCGACGCCCTCGATGGTGAGCTCGAGGAGCGCGCGGTGCATGCGCGCGATCGCCTGCTCGCGCGTGCGGGCGTACACGATGAGCTTCGCGAGCATCGGGTCGTAGTACAGCCCGACCTCGCTCCCGGCCTCGATCCCGCCGTCCCAGCGCACCCCGGGGCCGCTCGGCAGGTGCAGGTACGAGATGCGCCCGGTCGACGGGAGGAAGCCGTTGGCCGGGTCCTCCGAGGTGATGCGGCACTCGATCGCCCACCCGCGCGGCGTCAGCTCCTCCTGCGCGAACGGGAGCCGCTCGCCGGCCGCGATGCGCAGCTGCCACTGCACCAGGTCGATGCCGGTCACCAACTCGGTGACGGGGTGCTCGACCTGGATGCGGGTGTTCATCTCGAGGAAGTAGAAGTTCCCGTCGCGGTCGAGCAGGAACTCGCAGGTGCCGGCGTTCACGTAGCCGGCGGCGCGCGCCGCCGCGACGGCGGACGCGCCCATGCGCGCCCGGAGCTCCGGGGTCACGGCGACGCTCGGCGCCTCCTCGATCATCTTCTGGTGGCGGCGCTGCACCGAGCACTCACGCTCGCCGAGGTGGAGCATCGTCCCGTGCTGGTCGCCGAGCACCTGGATCTCGACGTGGCGCGGCCCCTCGATGTACTTCTCGACGTACACCGCGTCGTCGCCGAAGGCGTTGCGCGCCTCGCGCTGCGCCGACTCGAGCGCGCCCGCGATCTCGCCGGGCGAACGCACGACGCGCATCCCCTTCCCGCCCCCGCCGGCGGCGGCCTTGAGCAGCACCGGGTAGGCGTACCGCTCGGCGATCGCCGCCGCCTCCTCCGCATCGCGCAGCGGCTCGGTGGTGCCGGGGACGACCGGCGTGCCGGCGCGGATGGCGAGCTGCCGCGCCGCCGTCTTGCTCCCCATCGCCTCGATCGCCTCGGCCGGCGGGCCGACGAAGGTCAGCCCGGCGTCACGCACCGCGCGCGCGAACCACTCGCGCTCGGACAGGAAGCCGTAGCCGGGGTGGATCGCCTCGGCGCCGGTGCGTCGCGCCGCCTCGATCAGGCGGTCGCCGAGCAGGTAGCTCTGCGCCGACGGCGGGGGGCCGACGTGCACCGCCTCGTCGGCCTCGCGCACGTGCGGGGCGCGGGCGTCGGCGTCGCTGTACACCGCGACCGTGCGGACGCCCAGCTCCTGGCAGGCGCGGATGACGCGCAGCGCGATCTCGCCCCGGTTGGCAACCAATACTTTGGAGAACATCGGCGCCTCAGAGCGGGAGGTTGCCGTGCTTCTTCGGCGGGTTGCGGTCGCGCTTCGACTGCAACGTCTCCAGCGCGTCGATCAGCCGCGGGCGCGTGTCGCGCGGGTCGATGATGTCGTCCACGTAGCCGCGGGCCGCGGCGACGTACGGGTTGGCGAAGCGCTCGGTGTACTCGGCCACCTTCTGGTCGGTCGCGGCCGCCGGGTCGTCGCTGGCGGCGATCTCCTTCCGGTAGATGATCTCGACCGCGCCTTTGGGCCCCATGACCGCGATCTCGGCGGTCGGCCAGGCGACGTTGAAGTCGCCGCGGATGTGCTTGGAGCTCATCACGTCGTACGCCCCGCCGTACGCCTTGCGCGTGATGACGGTGAGCTTGGGCACGGTGGCCTCGCAGTAGGCGTAGAGCAGCTTGGCGCCGTGCTTGATGATCCCGCCGTGCTCCTGCGCGACGCCGGGAAGGAAGCCCGGGACGTCCTCGAAGGTCAGGAGCGGGATGTTGAAGGCGTCGCAGAAGCGGATGAAGCGGGCCGCCTTGAGCGAGGCCGCGATGTCGAGCACGCCGGCCAGCACCGCCGGCTGGTTGGCGACGATCCCGACGCTGTAGCCGCCCAGGTGCGCGAAGCCGCAGACGATGTTCGGCGCGTAGGCCGGCTGCACCTCGTAGAACTCGCCGTCGTCGACCACGCGCCGGATCACGTCGTGGATGTCGTACGGCCTGTTCGGGTGGTCCGGGACGACGTCGAGCAGCGCCTCGTCGCGGCGGTCGCGCGGGTCGGCGCCGCGCCCGCGCGGCGGGTCGGCGAGGTTGTTGCTCGGCACGTACCGGAACAGCTCGCGGATCGCGGCCAGCGACGCCAACTCGCTGTCGTGCACGAAGTGGGCGACCCCGGAGGTGCCGGCGTGCGTGTCGGCGCCGCCCAGCTGCTCCATCGTCACGTCCTCGTGCGTCACCGTCTTCACCACGTTCGGCCCGGTGACGAACATGTACGACGTGCCGCGGACCATGTAGATGAAGTCCGTGATCGCCGGCGAGTACACCGCGCCCCCCGCGCAGGGGCCGAGGATCGCGCTGATCTGCGGCACGACTCCCGAGGCGAGCGTGTTGCGCAGGAAGATGTCGGCGTAGCCGCCCAGCGAGACGACCCCCTCCTGGATGCGCGCGCCGCCGGAGTCGTTGAGCCCCACCACCGGCGCGCCGTTGCGCACGGCCAGGTCCATGACCTTGCAGATCTTCTGCGCGTGCGCTTCGGCCAGCGAGCCGCCGTAGACGGTGAAGTCCTGCGAGAAGACGTAGACCAGCCGGCCGTCGATGCGCCCGTAGCCGGTGACCACGCCGTCGCCGTAGATCGGCTCGTCGCCGTTCTCGGACGAGCGGGCGGCGACGAAGCGGTCGAGCTCCACGAAGGAGCCTTCGTCGAGCAGGACGTCGAGGCGCTCGCGCGCCGAGAGCTTCCCCTTGTCGTGCTGCGCCTTCAGCCGGGCCGCGCCGCCGCCAAGCTCCGACTGGGCGCGCCGGCGGGCGAGGACGTCGAGTTTCTCGCGCATGGTCATAGGGCGGGCAAGCTACTCGGGCGACCACGGCGCTACCACCGCCGCGTGGTCCCCCCGCGGCCGTTGCAGCGCCGCCACAGTGGCGGACCGGCAGCTTCATCCGTAAAGTGGCACGCAGTCGCCTCCGCTCGTTCCCCGTCGGACCCGGCGCGGACCCCCGGACGCCACCCCATACCCGCATGCGCCTACTCTTCCGCGCGATCCGCCCGCTGGCGGCCGCCGTCCCCCTCGCTCTGCTCGGGGCGGGTTTCCTGGCCGCGCCGGCCGTCGCCGTCGCGCAGTCGGGCACCAGCGCGCTGATCACCCAGGTGACCGCGCACGGCACCTGGTACTTCGGCCGCGACTACTCGTCCGACGACGCGCTCGTCGCGCAGGGCAACCGCGCCAACTCGAACACCGCGTTCCAGAGGTTCGTCGCAAAGCTGAACGGCTACGGGGTCCAGGACTTCGAGGGCATCGCCACCCCGGCCACGATCCCGTACAGCGGGGCCGCGGCGGTGAGCTTCGCCGGCTCCCCGTTCATCACCGGGTACCTCCAGGACACCGAGACGAACCTCCTCGGGAATTCCGGGCAGGTGCGCGTCGTCCAGCGCCAGCGACGGTTCGCCCGGTCCTCGGTCGCCCCGCTCGGCGCTTCCGACGGCACGAAGCTCGTGCAGGCGTCCGACGACATGCGGCTGACCTTCTCCTCCGACAACTCCGGGGAGTCGGTGCGCGCGTTCGGCTTCTTCGGCGTCGACGTCGGCGACTGGAACCGCGACCTCACGCTTCGCCTCGGCTTCAGCGGCGCCGAGTTCTTCGTCGACGACTTCGCGGGCAACGGCCAGGGCAGCGGGAGCGTGTTCTTCCTGGGGTTCCTCGCCAACGCCGGCACCTCGATCGCGACGGTGGACTTCGACCGCAGCCGGAACTCGGGCCGGTGCCTCCGGAACCCGGAGGCGTGCACGCCCGTCGAGGACGAGTTCGGCTACGACCACTTCGTCGTCGCGACCGACTCGCAGGTGGGCGTCGTCCCGGAGCCCTCGACGTACGCGCTGATGGCGACGGGGCTGGTCGGTGTGCTCGGCGCCGCCCGCCGCCGGCGCCGCTCGGCTTGAACGCGGACGCGGTCCAGGGGTCGCACGACGGGCCGGCGATCCTCGGATCGCCGGCCCGCGCCGCAGCCGCCCCGCGCTGACCGCCGTGCACCGGAACGGGACCCAGCCGCTCGTTTCGGTGGTCGTCACCTGCTACCGCCAGGTGCACCTCGTCGGCGACGCGCTGGCCAGCGTCGGCGCGCAGACCTACCCGCACCTCGAGGTCGTGGTCGTCGACGACGGGTCGCCGCCCGACGAGGACCCGGCGCCGGCGCTCGCGCCCTACCCCGAGGCGCGGCTGCTCCGGAAGCCGAACGGCGGCGTGTCGAGCGCGCGCAACGTCGGCTGGCGCGCCTGCCGCGGGGAGTACGTGGTCTTCCTGGACGGGGACGACCTGCTCCTGCCGCACGCGCTGTCCTGCGGCGTCGACGCGCTCGCCGCGCGCCCGGACTGCGCGTTCGTGCACGGGTGCTGCGAACGGCGGACGCTCGACGGGCGCCCGCTCCCCGCGCCCGAGCCGCGGGTCGGCGACTTCGACCACTTCGAGGCGCTGCTGCGCGGGAACTTCGTCCGCGGCCTCCACGCGGTGATGTTCCGGCGCGCGGCGCTCGTCGCCGTCGACGGGTTCGACGAGACGCAGCGCTTCGGGCAGGACTGGGAGCTGTACCTGCGCGTCGCGCGGCGCTTTCCCGCGTACGGCCACGGCGAGCGGATCGGCGTCTACCGGCGCCACGCGGGCAACGTGAACAGCGCGCGGAACGCGGCGGGCATGCTCGCGTACTCGCTGCTCGTGCTCGACAAGCAGCGCGCGGCGGTGGGCCGCGACCCGCGGTTGCGCGCGGCAGCGCGCGCCGGGCGGGCCTGGGTGCGCCGCGTGTTCGGCGAGCCGCTCGCCGCCCGGGTCGCGGCCGGCGTCCGCGCCCGCGACTTCGGGGGCGCCTGGCGGGACGCGCGGGTGCTGCTGCGCCACGACCCGCGGCGCGCGCTCCGGCACGTGCGCCGGGCCCTCGCGCGCCGGCTCGCGCCAACGCGGGGCGCGTAGCGTCGCGGGCTGCCGTCGGCCCCCGCGCGCGGAGGCCCGAACGCACGAAGGCCCCGGGCGGGTGCCCGGGGCCTTCGTCGTCTCGCGCGGCGCGACGCTTAGAGCTCGCCCTCGCTCGAGTGCACCGTGGGCGGCTCCGCGGGGCGCGGCGGCTGCTCCTCCGGGATGTTCGTCACGGCGAGCACGATCCGGCGGTGGATCGGGTCCACCTCGAGGACGCGCATGTCGAGGAGCATCCCCTCGAACGCCACGTCGGCCGGGTTCGAGACGATCTTGCCCGTGATGTTGAGCTGCGAGAGCGGGACGAAGCCTTCGATGTCGTTGCCGATCTCGACGACGACGCCCTTGTCCATCAGGCGCACGACGTGGCCGCGCAGCTCGGTCCCGACCGGGAAGGTCTCCCCGATGCGGAGCCACGGATCCTCCTCCGCCTGCTTGAGGCCGAGGGAGATGCGCTTGTTCTCGCTGTCGATGTTGAGGATCACGACGTCGACCGTGTCCCCCTTCTTCACGACCTCCGACGGGTGCTGGACGCGCTTGGTCCAGCTCATGTCGGAGATGTGAATGAGGCCGTCGATGCCGGGCTCGATCTCGACGAACGCGCCGAAGCTCGTGAGGTTGCGGACCTTGCCGGTGATGCGCGTGCCGACCGGGTACCTCAGCGGCAGCACCGTCCAGGGGTCCGTCTCCGTCTGCTTCATGCCGAGCGAGATCTTCTCCTCGTCCGGGTCGACCTTGAGGACGACCGCCTCGATGGTCTCGCCGATCGACACCAGCTTCGACGGGTGCCGGACGTTGCGCGTCCAGCTCATCTCGCTGATGTGCACCAGCCCCTCGATCCCCGGCTCCAGCTCGATGAAGGCGCCGTAGTTGGTGATCGAGACGACCTTCCCCTGGACGCGCGTGCCGACCGGGTACTTGGCGGCGACGTCCTTCCACGGGTAGGCCTGGAGCTGCTTGAGGCCGAGCGAGATGCGCTCGCGGTCCCAGTCGATGTCGAGGACCTTGATCTCGAGCTCCTGCCCGATCTGCACCATCTCGCTGGGGTGCGAGATGCGCCCCCACGACATGTCGGTGATGTGCAGCAGGCCGTCGACGCCGCCCAGGTCGATGAAGGCGCCGAAGTCGGTGATGTTCTTGACGACGCCCTTCCGGACCTGGTCCTTCTGCAGCTCCTTCATCAGCTTCTCGCGCTTGCCCGCCCGCTCCTGCTCGAGGATCACGCGGCGGCTCACCACGATGTTGCGGCGGCGCTTGTTGAGCTTGATGATCTTGAAGTCGTACGTCTGGCCGAGCAGCTCGTCGATGTTCGGGACGCGGCGGAGCGCGATCTGCGAGCCCGGGAGGAAGGCGTCGACGCCCATGAGGTCGACCACCACGCCGCCCTTGATCTTCTTGATCAGGGTGCCGGTCACCGGCTGGTCGTTCTCGTAGGCCAGGCGGATGCGCTCCCACACGCGCATGAAGTCCGCCTTCTTCTTGCTCAGGACGACCGAGCCCTCGGCGTCCTCGAGATGCTCGAGCAGGACCTCGACCTCGTCGCCCGGCTTGAGGTCGGGCATGTCCTTGAACTCCTCGAGCGGGATCGTCCCCTCCGACTTGAAGCCGATGTCGAGGACGACCATGTTCTCGCGGATCTCGAGAACCTTGGACTTGACGATCTCCCCCTCCTCGATCGAGGCGAGGGTACCGTTGTACATGTCCAGCATCGCCTCGTACTCGTCCGACGAGTACTCGTCCTCGTCGTAGAGCTCGGGGCGGCGGTTCGCGAGCGGACGCAGCTGGTTCTTCTGCAGGTCCCGCTTCTCACGCGCGGTGAGGGCGGGGGCAGGGGCGGCGCCGGACGCCGCGTCGGTGAGGGTGGTTTCGAGCTCGGCCATACTGGAGCGGGTCTCCGAGTCGCGGATGTTTAGGCTCGCCGCGACGAGTCCTGGGGTGGACGCGCGACGCCCGACGGCGTTCGCGCGCGAACCAGCCAAGCTAGTCACGCTCCCACGAGGCGTCAACGCGTCGAGCGCGGAAGTGCAACTGGGGGGCGAATTTGCGTGACCCTCGTACGAACTCAGCCCACCTCCGCCCCGTCCGCCTCGTCCGGCGGGACCCCGCGCTCCAGCGCCCGGGCGAGCGCCACGATCCGGTCGACCTGCTCGGCCTGCGTCAGGTACGTGGTGTCGAGCAGGACGGCGTCCTTCGCCTGGACGGTCTGGGTGGCGTCCTTCGAGTCGCGCTGCACCAGGCGCTCGGTCTCCTCGGCGATCTCGTCGTCGGCCGGGCGCCGGCCCAGGCGCTGTACGAGCCGCCGCCGGGCGCGCTCCCACGGATCGGCGACCAGGAAGATCTTGAGCGGCGCCTCCGGGAAGACCACCGTTCCGATGTCGCGCCCGTCGACGACCACCGAGCGCCCCTCGGCCGCCTCGCGCACCCGCGCGTTTACCCAGCCGCGCACGCCGGGCATCTGGGCGACCAGCGAGACGCAGCGGGTGACCTCGGCGCCGCGGATCCCCTCGCCGGCCGGCGCGCCGTCGACGGTCGGCTCGAAGCCGCCGGCGACCGGGGAGAGCCGCACGCGGTCGGCGAGCCCGAGGAGCGCCGGTTCGGTCCAGGCGTCGGCGGGGCCGGCCTCGCGGGTTGCCAGCAGCGTCAGCGCCCGGTAGAGCGCCCCCGAGTCGACGTGGCGGTAGCCGAGGCGCTCGGCGACCCAGTGGGCGGTCGACGATTTCCCGCTGGCAGCAGGACCGTCGATGGCGACGACGAGGGTGGATGGAGCGTCGGGCACGGTCAGGCGATCGCGGCGCGGAGGGCGGGCCAGAAGCCCGGGAAGGAGACGTCGACGCACGCCGGGTCGTCGATGCGCACGTCGCTCCCGGGGAGCGCACCGAGGATGCCGAACGCCATCGCCAACCGGTGGTCGCCGTGCGTGGCGACCGGGCCGGCGAACGCCCGCGGCCCAGTCCCGCGCACCGCGAAGCCGTCCGGGCGCTCGTCGGCATCGACGCCGAGGGCGCGCAGGTTGGCGACCACGCTCGCGATCCGGTCGCTCTCCTTCACCCGCAGCTCGGCGGCGCCCGTCACGGTCGTCTCGCCCTCGGCGCAGGCGGCGACGCAGGCGAGCAGGGGAAGCTCGTCGATCATCGCCGGAACCTCGTGGGGCTCGACCGTGGTGCCGCGGAGCGGGTGGCCGCCGGCGACGAGCACGGTCCCGACGTCCTCCCCCCCGTCGCGCCGCTCGTCGTCGACCGTGAGGCGGGCGCCCATGCGCGCCAGCACGAAGAAGAAGCCGGTGCGCGTCGGGTTGAGGCAGACGTCGGGGAGCGCGAGTTCGCCGCCGGACGCCAGCGCGCCGAGGGCGGCGAAGAAGGCCGCCGACGACGGGTCGCCGGGGACGACGGCGTCGAGCGCCGCCACGCGCGCGCCGACCGGGACGTGCACCGCACGGTCGTGCACCCAGACGTCGACGCCGCGGGCGGCCAGCATGCGCTCGGTGTGGTCGCGCGAGCGGTGCGGCTCGCGCACGGTGACCTCGACGCCGGCGGCGACGCCGGCGAGGAGGATCGCGCTCTTGACCTGCGCGCTGCCGGTCTCGCTCGTCCACTCGAGGTCGCGCAGCTCGGCGCCGTGCACGGTCATCGGCAGGCGGCCGGCTTCGCCGTCGTAGCTGACGCGGGCGCCCATCGCCTCGAGCGGGCGCGCGACGCGGCCCATCGGCCGGCGGGAGAGCGAGGGGTCGCCGACGAAGCGGGCGGCGAACGGGTGCGCCGCCACCAGCCCCGCGGTCAGCCGCGTCGTGGTGCCGCTGTTGCCGCAGTCGAGATCCGCCGCCGGTGCCTGCAAGCCGCGCGCGCCACGCCCAACGACGACCATGTCCGGCGCGAGCGCGGGAACGTCGACGCCCATCGCCCGCAGCGCGCCGGCGGTCGAGCGCACGTCCGCCGAGTCGAGGATGCCGCGCACGCGGGACGGGCCGTCGCCCATCGCGGCGAGGAGGAGGGCGCGGTGCGAGATCGACTTGTCGCCCGGGACGCGGACCGTGCCGGCGACCTTCACCGCAGCCACTCCTCGAGCGCCGTCGCGAGGTCGGTCTTCTCGTCGCGGTACTTCACGATCACCGGCGTCTGCACCGACAGCCCCTCACCGTCGGCCCACGCGCCCTTTACCCGCCGCGCGCCCGGGACGACCACCGCGCCCTCGGGGATCTCGAGCGGCTGCTCGGCCGTCGCGCGGTAGACGGTCTCGCGCACCAGGTCGAACACCGGCGTGCCGCGGGTGAGCACGACGCCGGCCGCCAACACCGCGCGGCGCCGCACGATCGTCCCCTCGTAGACGCCACAGTTCCCGCCGACGATCGCCTCGTCCTCGATGACGACCGGGGAAGCGTTCACCGGCTCGAGCACGCCGCCGATCTGCGCCGCCGCGCTCAGGTGCACCCGCTCGCCCACCTGCGCGCACGAGCCGACGAGGGCGTGCGAGTCGACCATCGTCCCCGCGCCCACCCAGGCGCCGACGTTGACGTACATCGGCGGCATGCACACGACGCCCGGCGCGAGGTAGGTGCCGCGGCGGATCGTGGAGCCGCCGGGAACGACGCGCACCTGTGCTTCCAGACGCAGCGCGCGCGGCGGGACCGTGTGCTTGTCGAAGAACTGGAAGGCGGAGTGCGCGCCGGCGCCGGCCGGCGACATCTCGACCATGCGTCCGGCGCGGAAGGCGAGCAGGATCCCGCGCTTCACCCACGGGACGGCCCGCCAGCGGCCGTCGGCGTCGCGCGTCGCCGCGCGCACCTCGCCGCGCTCGAGGGCGGTGAGCAGCTGCTCCACCGTGGTCGAGGCGTGCGGCGGCAGCGCGGCGCCCGGGGGCGTGTCGGACGCCTCGGCGACGCGGCGCTCGAGCTCGTGCAGGGTGACAGTCACGCGACGGTCTCCGGTTCGAGGGCGCCGGCGGCGCGCAGGGCGGCGCCCACCGCCGGGGCGTGCGCGTCGGCGAGCGGGACGAGGGGGAGGCGCAGCACGTTGGCGCACCGCCCGAGCATCGCCAGCGCGGCCTTCACCGGAATCGGGTTCGACTCGACGAAGGCGGCGTGCATCCACGGAAGCAGGCGATCCTGCGTCGCGCGGGCGGCGGCCAAGTCGCCGGCGAGCGCCTCGGCGCACAGGCGCGTCATGAGGCGCGGCGTGGCGTTCGACACCACCGAGATCACCCCCTCGCCGCCCGCCGCGATGATCGGAAGCGTGAGCGCGTCGTCGCCGGAGAGCACGGCGAAGCCGGCGGGGCGCGCGCGCAGGATCTCCTGGACCTGCGACAGGTTGCCGGACGCCTCCTTCACCGCGACGACGTTCGCCACCTCGGCGAGCCGCAACGTGGTCGCCGCCTCCATGTTGCTGGCCGTGCGCCCGGGGACGTTGTACAGCACGATCGGCAGCTCGACGGCGTCGGCGACCGCGCGGAAGTGCGCCTCGATCCCGCGCTGCGGCGGCTTGCTGTAGGCGGGCGAGACGTGGAGGAGGTGCGTGGCGCCCGACTCGCGCATCGCACGCGACGTCTCGATGGCGCGCCGCGTGTCGTTCGAGCCGGCGCCAGCCACCACCGGCACGCGCCCGGCGACCTCCTCGACCACGACCCCGACGACGCGCCGCTGCTCGTCGGACGACAGTGTCGCCGCCTCCCCCGTCGAGCCGCACGGCACGAGGAAGTCGATTCCCTCGGCCAGCTGCCAGCGGACGAGCGCCCGCAGCGCCGACTCGTCCACCGAACCGTCGGCGGCGAACGGCGTGACGAGCGCCGTCCCGCACCCGCGCAGCATCGTCATGGGGCACCTCCGAGCACGTCCTGCATGGTGTAGACGCCGGGCGCGCGCGCCGCCGCCAGCCACCGCGCGGCCGCCAGCGCGCCCTCGGCGAAGACGCGCCGGTCGCGCGCCTCGTGCGTCAGCGTGACCTGCTCGTACGGCGCGTCGAACACCAGCGCGTGCGTCCCCGGCACGTGCCCGACGCGCACGGCGGTGATCGGGAGCGCGCCGGTGCCCGTCGCCTCGACGGCGCGCCCGATGGCGAGCGCCGTGCCCGACGGCGCGTCGCGCTTGGCCGTGTGGTGGGTCTCGATCAGGTGCGCGTCGAAGCCGGCCGACCGCAGCACGCGCGCGGCCACCTGCGCGACCGCGAGCATCGCGTTGACGCCGACCGAGAAGTTCGCCGCCCAGAGCATGTGCCCGCTGGCCGAACGCACCTCGTCGGCGAGCGTCGGCAGCGCGTCGAGCCAACCGGTGGTGCCGACGACCACCGGACAGCCCGCGGCCAGGCAGGCGCGCACGTTCGCGACGGCGGCGGCGGGCTCGGTGAACTCGATCGCGACGTCGGCGCCGCCCAGGGCGTCGCGCGTGACCGCGTCGCCGCGGTCGAGGGTCGCGACGACCGGGAGGCCGCGCTCCTCTGCGAGCTGGAGCAGCGTGCGCCCCATCCGCCCCATCCCGATCAGGGCGACGCGCGGCGGGCCGGCCGGCGCGTTCATGGCGCCGCGCCCGCCGGCGCTTCGCCGAAGAAGGCGTGGTGCAGTCGCTGCATCGCCGGCGTCACCTGGTCGGCGTCGAGGACGAGCGTCAGGTTGATCCCGGTGGCGCTCACCGACGCCATGTGCACGCGCACGTCGCCGAGCGCCGCGAAGGCGCGCGCCATCGCGCTCGACGCGTCGGTGAGCCCCGCGCCGACGACCGAGACGATCCCGCGCCCGCGCTCCACCGAGACGTCGCCCAGCCCGCGCAAGTCGACCAGCAGCGCCTCCAAGTTCTCGGCGTGGTCGAGCGTCACCGAGAGCGAGACCTCGGAGGTCGCGATCACGTCGATCGACGTCCGGTGCCGCTCGAAGACGTCGAACACGGTGCGCAGGAAGCCGTGCGCCAGCAGCATGCGCGCGGAGCGCAGCTTGACCACGGTCGTGCTGCTCTTGGCAGCGATCGCGCTCACCGGTCGGCGCGGGGCGTCGGACGTGATGAGTGTTCCCCGCCCCTCCGGCCGGCGCGAGTTGTAGACGTAGACCGGGATCCCGCGCCGCACCGCCGGCGTGATCGTGCTCGGGTGCAGCACCTTGGCGCCGAACGACGCCAGCTCGCTCGCCTCGTCGAAGCGGATGCGTTCGATGAGGCGCGCCGCCGGGACGACGCGCGGGTCCGCCGTGAGCATCCCGTCGACGTCGGTCCAGATCTCGATCGCATCGGCCTGCAGCGCGGCGCCGAAGAGCGAGGCGCTGTAGTCGGAGCCGCCGCGGCCGAGCGTGGTCGTGACGCCGTCGGCGGTGGCGCCGATGAAGCCGCCCGCGACCGGCACGCGACCCTCGCGCAGCACCGGGAGGAAGCGCTCGCGCGCCCGCTCGGCGATCGCCTCGACCTGCGGCTCGGCGCGGCCGAAGCGGTCGTCGGTGACCATGACCTGGCGCGCGTCCACGAACTCGGCGGGGATCCCGCGCGCCTGGAACGCCGCCGCCACCAGCTGGGACGACAGCAGCTCCCCCTGGGCGACGATCGCGTCCTGGCTGCGCGCCGTGCAGTACCCGAGCACGCTCAGCGCCTCGGCGAGCCGCGCCAGGTCGTCGAAGCTCGCGCCCAGCTCGGCGCCGACCTCGCGCGCCAGCTCGCCGTCCGGCACCAGTGCCGCGAGCGCGTCGAGGTGCTTCTCGCGCAGCACCTCGACCCCGCGCACCGCGCCGACGAGCTGTCCGCGCGACGCCTGGTCGGAGACGTCGATCAGCGCGTTGGTCACGCCCGACATCGCCGAGACGATCACCAGCGGTCGCCCGGGAATCCGCCCGCGTACGATCGTCGCCGCGCGGTCGATCGCCTCGGCGTCGCCGACCGACGTGCCGCCGAACTTGACGACGATCACGCCGCGTGCGCCTCGGCGCCGCCCGCGATCTCGGCGAGCAGCCCGGCCGGGAACGGCGGGGCGCCGAGCACGCACAGCTCCGCGTTGAGGATCGAGCCGCCGGCGGCGCCGCGCACGGTGTTGTGCCCCATCGCGACGAGCCGCACGTCGAGCAGCGCGTCTTCGCGCACGCGGCCGACCGTGATGCTCATCCCCCGCCCCGCGTGCACGTCGCGCCGGGGCTGCGGACGGTCGGGCGCGTCGGCCACGATCAGCGGGCGCGCGGGCGCCGTCGGGCAGGCCTCGAGGTAGCCGGCGAGTCCGGCCGGACCGCGCCACGCGCGCAGCGCCGCCTCCACGTCGGCCGGCGCGGGCGGGCGGGTGAAGCCGACGGAGAGGCAGACGGTGTGGCCGTGCTCGACGGGGACGCGGTTGGCGTGTGCGCTGACGCCGATCGCCGGCTCGGCGATCACGTCGTCGCGCAGCGCGCCGAGCAGCTTGCGCAGCTCCTGCTCGATCTTGGGCTCCTCGTCGGCGATGTAGGGAATCGCGTTGCCGAGGATGTCGAGCGACGGGACGCCGGGGTAGCCGGCGCCGGAAACGGCCTGCATCGTCGCCGCGAAGACGCGTTCGACGCCGAACGCCTGGTGCAGCGGCGCGAGCGCCATCGCCGCCACCGTGACCGAGCAGTTGGCGTTGGTGACGAGCGCGCCGCGCCACCCGCGCTCGCGCCGCTGTCGGTCGAGCAGCGCCACGTGCTCCCAGTTGACCTCCGGGATCAGCAGCGGGACGTCGGGCGCCATGCGGTAGTTCTTTGCGTTGCTGAACACCAGCCGCCCCGCCGCCGCGAACGCCGGCTCGACGGTGCCCGCGGCGCCCGAATCGAGCGCCGAGAAGACGATCGGCGCCGTCACGGCGTCCGGGTCGCACGGAAGGACGACCGCGTTGTGCAGCCGCGCCGGCATCTGCCCCTCGATCCACCGGGCCGCGTCGGCGTAGGCGCGCCCCGCAGAGCGCTCCGAGGCGGCGAGCTCGGTCACCTCGAACCAGGGGTGCCCCTCGAGCAGGCGGACGAAGGTCTGCCCGACGGCGCCGGTCGCGCCGAGGATCGCGACCGGGAGGCGGCGCCCGCGCAGCGACGCCGGGGGATAGCCCGTAGCGGCGTGGGGCGTGTCGGCGGGCGTCACTGGACGAGGAGCGTGCGCACGATGCGCTCGTAGGCGTCGACGCTCGACCGCAGCTCGTCCACGTGCACGTACTCGTCGGGCGTGTGGGCGACGTGGATCGAGCCGGGCCCGAAGAGGAGCGGCGTCCCCCAACGCCCGAGCAGCGGGATGTCGGAGGTGTACGCGACCGGCGCCACGTCGAAGCCGTCGATCGTGTGGAAGCGCTGCGCCGGGATGTGCGAGCCCCACTCCAGCTCCGCCTGTCCGGCCGCCCACGCGGCGAGCTGCGCCTTGAGCGGCTCCACGTCGCCGACGAGGCGGAACATGATTTCCGCCTCGGCGTGGGCGGGGACGATGTTGGCCTCGGTGCCGCCGCGGATCACGCCGACGTTGTACGTCGTGTCGCCGAGCGTCGGGTCGCTGGGGAGCGGCAGGTCGCGCAGCGTCGGGAGGAGCGCGATCAGCGGCTCGATCGCCGAGCGGCCGAGGTGGGCGTAGGCGGAGTGCGCCTCGCGGCCGCGCGTGCGGGCGGTGACGCGCAGCGAGCCCTTGGCGCCGCTGGCGAGCTTGCTCTCGGTGGGCTCGCCGTTGACCAGCCAGCGGCTGGTGGCCGGCAGGTGGTTGGCGGCGCGGGCGCCGTCGGAGCCCTTTTCCTCGCCGACGACGAGCAGCACGTCGACGCGCTCCTCGCCGGCCTGCGCGAGGCGGTCGGCGGCGGCGAGCATGGCGGCCGCGATCCCCTTGGCGTCGGACGAACCGCGCCCGTACAGGCGCGCCCCCTCGAGCCGCGGCGCGTAGTAGGGCGGCACGGTGTCGAGGTGCGTCGAGAGCGTGACGCCGCCGGCGGCGCCGCGCGACGCCCAGACGTTGCCGCGCCCAGGCGAGACCTCCTGCACGGTGACGTTCCAGCCGCGCCGCACCAGCCAGCGCGACACGAAGTCGACCGCCGGCCCCTCGCCGCCCGTCGGCGACTGGATGGCCAGCAGTTCGGCGGCGAGCGCGACGACGTCGGTCATGGGCGCAAAGCTAGCGGGGCCGTGCGGGCGTCGCCACGCAGTGGTACGCAGCGACGCGCCTCACGCGCGGCCCCGCGGCGCGGCGCCCGGTCACATCGTCGGGCGCGCGTTCGTCGTCTGGTTCGCTCCCATCGTCGGGTCGGTGCCGCGGACGTGCTCGACGAACATCTGGTGCGAGAGCCGGTTGGCCTCGCGCACGTACTCCTCGTGGCCGCGCAGCCCCGTCTCGCCGAGCTGCTGCAGGCGCTGGTCGCCGAGCGCGCGCCCGGCCTCGGCGAAGGTGCGGAAGGTGTCCTCCGACTGGCGGGCGGTCACGATGTCGCCGACGAGGCGGAGGAAGTCGCTCTCGCGCACGGAGTCCGCCAGGTCGCGACCGAGGCCGAGGGCGGCGCCGAGGAGCTTCTTGCCGGCGCCCGCCTCGGCGCCGATCGACTGCTGGTACTGCTCGAGCATGCGCTGGTGCTCGCGCATGTGCGGGATGTAGCGGCTGCACAGGTCGCGGAAGCGCGGGTCTTCGGCCTGCCCCTCGTGGTCCTCCAGGTTCTTGAGGAAGGTCTGGTGCTGCATCACCGCGTTGTTGACCTGGCTCTTCAGGAAGTCCGTTCCGCGATCCATGGCGTCCTCTCTGGTGTTAGAAGGTGGGCGCCCGCGCGGGGTGCACGTCGCGCGCCACGGGGGCGGGAGGGCCGGGCTCGCCAGGTCGGCCGAGCGGCAGAGCTAACCAGCAGGCGTGCAATGACTTGCGACGCCAGCTCGGCGCCGGCGTGGGGCCGTCCGTGACGTTGCTTGCGGGGCGTGTTTCGGTTATTATTCGGGTCCGCGCGACGGCCGCGCGGCGACCGACCCGAACGTGCTAGGAGCCCGCGTGCCCGCCTCTAAGCCTGCCCCGAAGCGCCCCACCGGGCGCGCGCCCCAGTCGCCGCCGGCCAAGACGGCGCGCAGCACGACGGCGAAGCCGGGGGCAAGCAAGGCGGCGGGGATGAAGGCGGCGACGCGGGCGCCGGCGGGCAAGGCGGTCGCGGCCATGCAGGCTGCCGCGAGGCAGCCGGTCGCCAAGAGGCCAGTCGCCAAGAAGGCGGCCGTCAAGGCGCCGGCCGCCACGCGGCACGCGGCGCCGAAATCGGTCGCGAAGAAGCTGGTGGTGAAGAAGCTGGTCGCGGGATCGCCGGCGCGGTCGGTCGCGAAGACGCCGGCGGTCAGGCCGGCGGCGAAGCGCGCCGCGGCGGCTTCGAGTCGGTCAGTGGCGAAGGGGCGCCCGATCCGGCCGGTGGCGCCGGTCGAGCGCACGGTGCGCATCCGCGAGCTCGACCCGTGCTCGCGCTGCGGGCCAGATACTTCGGTCGAGCAGCTCTTCCGGGTGGACGAGTCGCTCGACGGGCGGCCGACGGTGCACCTGGTCTACTTCGACCGGCACGGGTGGTACTGCTTCCACGGGCGGGCGTGCCCCGCCGTCAGAGACGTTCACCGGGAGCTGCGGATTCCGACGCACGCCGCGGCCCCGAGCACCAGTAGGAGCACCGCCAATACCGCACTGCGGGCGCGCGCCTGACCGGCGCTGACGGCGCGCCCCGGGTCGCCTCGCGCGACGCCCACCGCAGCGCCGACCACGATCGGACGACAACCGGACGGACGAGAGCAGGACACCACGCATGATCGCGAGACACGAAGCACAGGTGGAGAAGGCGGACCTCTGGTCCGCGCTGGCGGCCCCGCTCCCGGCGGGCGCCGTCTCGTGGCGGCAGGACGGGCGCGCGGTGGAGCGGGAGGGGCGCTGGGTCGCCCGCTTCGTCGCCTACGTGGACGCCAACACGGTGCGCGAGCGGCTCGACGCCGTCGTGCCCGGCGAGTGGGACCTCACGCTCGACCTCCTCCCGCCGCTCGTCGCCCACGACGACGAGCAGGGTGGCGTCACGCCCACGCCGCAGGCCTCGTTCAAGGCGCGCCTGCAGATCCTCGGCGTGATCCGCGAGGACGTCGGCACGGGGCGCGACTACAAGGCTGCCGCGACCGACGCCTTCAAGCGCGCCGCGGTGCGCTTCGGCATCGGCCACGAGCTGTACGCGATGGAGCCGAACTGGGTGCGCGTCGACGGCGACGGCCGCTACGCCAAGCCGCTCGAGGACCCGCAGGCGGCGTACGACCGACGCCTCGTGCGCCGCGCCAACGGCGCCGGCCCCGCGGTCGCGGCCGCGCCGGTGTCGGACCGCCCGGCGCCGGTGATGGTCGCCGCCGAGCCCTCGCTCGACGCCCTGCCGGCGAGCGCGGTCGCGGCGACGCTCGACCCGGAGCAGGTGGCCTGCCCGAAGTGCGGCGGCCGGACGTGGGACAACCGCCTCACCAAGCGCAACCCGAAGGCGCCGGACTTCAAGTGCCGCGACCGGAGCTGCGACGGGGTGATCTGGCCGCCGCGCGGTGCGAACTCCGCGTCGGAGCCGGCCGTCGCGGAGCCCGTCGAGCCGCCGGCCGACCCGCAGCCGAAGCGGAAGCGCGGTCGCGCGGCCGACGCGGCGGTAGTGGCCGAGCCGGTGACCTTCGACACGTCGCCGCTCGGGGTGAGTGCGGACGACGACGACCTGCCCTTCTGACCAGCTGCGCGGGCGATGCCTGGGCCGGGACTCGAACCCGGACGACCGAAGGTCAGCGAGGTTTAAGCTCGCCGCGGCTACCGATTACGCCACCCAGGCGGGTCGTGCGGCAGAACCAGGGTACGGAGCACGAGAACGCGGGGGCGGCCACCGGCCGCCCCCGCGTTCTTCCGTACAGAGCGGGAAACGGGACTCGAACCCGCGACCCCAACCTTGGCAAGGTTGTGCTCTACCAACTGAGCTATTCCCGCGTCGTGCCGTCAGTATAGCGGCCGGTGCGGGGGGCATCAAGCCGGCCGCCACCCCTCGGTCATCCCTCGACGCCGAGCGTCTGCACCGCGTACCAGGCCATGTACGCGACGAGCCCCGACAGCGCCGCGTCCCCCCCGTTGCCGACCGCGCGCCCCTGCTCGTCCACCAGCTCGGCGGCGAAGCCGTTGTCGAGCGGGGCGCGGCGGAGCCACTGCAGCACGATCGCCGCGTCCGGCCCGAGCAGGCGCGCGCACTGCTGCGCGAGCACGCGCGGCGGCGCGGCGCCCAGCCGCTTCGCCGTGCGCTTGTACGTGGCTTCGGCGCGGTCGGCGGCCTCGTACAGCGGGAGCCAGAGCGCGGAGCCGATCGGGTCGTCGTCGAGCGCGCGGTTCCCCTTGAGGTCCGCGGCGGCGGCGAAGGTGCGCTTGCCGTCGACCTCGGTCACGAACTGCCGCTCGAGCGTCGCCCGCACCGCGGACGGATCCTGCACCTCCTTGGCCGAGTCTTCGTCGAGGGTGCGGCGGAAGACGTCGAGCGCCTGCGCCACCACCGCGTTGCCGTGCAGGGTGAACGGGTGCGCGACCGGCGCCCCGGACACGCTCACCTCGGTGCTGTAGAGCGGCATCCGCTCGTCCTGCCGGGCGGCGATGTCGTCGTGCGCCAGGTACAGCGTGTCGGCCACCGCCGGCTCCTCAACCAGTTGGTCGTCGCCGGTGTCCTTCAGGTAGCGGTCGGTCGCGATCGCGTACGCCGCCGCGCCCTCCAGCGAGAAGCCGGGCTCGAACAGGGTGCCGTCCATGTAGTGCACCCCCTGCCCCGGCGCGTAGCCGTGCAGCTCGCAGGCGCGGATCAAGAGCTCGCGGGCGAGTCCGGTGTCGGCCAGCTGCACCGCCGGCAGCGTCCATGTGAGCGCTTCCCAGTCGCGCACGGTGATCCCGCCGGCGTGCCAGGGCACGCGCGTGCGCATCAGATAGTAGTGCGCGTCGTCGAGCGCCCGCCCGCAGCCGTAGAAGTAGGCGAAGAGCAGATTGCGGTTCACCAGCCGGTCGACGGCCTCGCTCCCGGTCACCTGCTCGAGCGAGCGCAGGGCTTCGCGGGTCGCGGTGAGCAGTTCGCGCCACCCGCGGCGGCGCATCGCCGCGACGGTTGCCTCGGCGCCGTCGCGCTCGGGGCCCGCCGCCAGGTAGAACGCGGCCTGCCGCGTCGTCCCGCGCTCGATCCGCAGCGCGCGGCGCACCGCGAAGGTAGGGCGCGCACCCTCGCCCGCCTCCACCGTCGCCTCGCCGTCGGCGCCGAGGGCGAACGTCACCATCCCCGGGAGCGCCGCCCCCTCCAGCACCACCAGGTCGCCGACGCGCGTGGCCCGGTGCGCGTCGTCGAAGGCGCGCGGGGTGCGCACGCGCAGCTGCCGGTGTCCGAGCGTCCCCTCGAGCGCCAGGTCGACGTCGACCGTCTCGGCGCCGCGGTTCTCGACCGAGATCGTGTAGACGGCGCCCGACAGGTCGGCGTCGCGCCCGTGCGGCGCGAACACGGTGCCGCGCACCACCAGCGAGCCCACCGAGCAGGTGAAGGTCGGCAGCCACTGCACCGCGCGCTCCCAGGCGATCCCCTGCTCGGATAGCGCGCGCAGCTCGCCGTTCACGCGCAGCGTCGGGCGAAGCAGCGGCTCACCCGCGCCCCGCAGGAAGTCGGCGTCGCCGGCGAACTCCACCGCCGCCCGCGCCCCCCGGTGCAGCACGCCGACGGCGTGAAGCGAACCGTCGGCGGGGTGCACGCACGGAAGCGAGAGCCAGTGGTTGCCGGTGACCTGCCAGGGGATCTGCGGTGGTGGGCGCATGAGCGTGGTGCGGGGTGGCGCGCGACGTGCGCCGCCTGCGCTCGTTTGGTTGACGACGCCAGGCGGCGCCGCTAATCTAGCCGCTCCGCGCCCGGACGGGTTCCGTGGCGCGGTTCTCGTTGCCCCCCAACGACTTGCGAATCCCCATCGCGGTGCGCGCGGCGGCGTGGCTCGCGCTGCTCCCCGCCGCCGTCGCCGCACAGCCGGTCCTCGGCGGCGGGGAGGACGCCACGGTCCTGCGGCGCGGGCGCGCGCGCATCCGGCTCGGCGCGCAGTTCGAATCGGCGCGGGACCAGTTCGGCGCGCCAGGTAGCGCGCTCGACGCGCGCCAGCCGATCGGGCGCGCGGCCTCGTTCGACACGCTCGGCGTGCGGCTGCTTTCGTCGCTGGCGCCGCTGCAGGACACGCTCAGGCTGCTGACCGGGGCGCCCGACCTGGTCGCGTCGCTCGGCCAGCTGCGCACCGACGCGCGCATCGACGTGCAGACGCTCCCGATCACCGCCGAGTTCGGGCTGTTCGACCGGGTGACGCTGTCGGTGTTCGTGCCGTACGTGCGGACGCGGTCGTCGGTGAACCCGGTGGTCGACCCGGTGGGCGGCGGTGGAAACCTCGGTATCAACCCGGCGCTGGTGACCTCCGACGCGAGCGGCGCCGTCACGCGCAACGGAACGCTGTTCACGCAGCTCGGGGCCGCCGTCACCGCGTTGCAATCGCTGGCGACCACCTGCGCGGCGCCCAACCGGACCGAGCCGCGCTGCCAGGGGTTCGCCCCTGCGACGGCGGCGGCGCTGGTGCAAGACGCGAACGCCTTCCGCACGCGCGTCGCGTACCTGTACGGAAGCGGATCGAACGCGTCGCCCGGGCGGCCGTTCGTGCCGGTGGCCGGCAGCCCCACGCAGCGCGCGGTCGAAGGGCGCGTGCGCGACCTGAGTCAGCGCTTCAACGCGTACGGCGTGGCAGCACTCCTGGCTACGAGCACCCCCGCCGGTGCGACGACGCGGCTCGGTCTCGCCGGGATCAACACGATCCTGTCCGACGAGGAGTTCGGGATCGTCGGCGACTCGCTGCGCGGACGCCTGCTGAGCGGCACGGGCGACGTCGACCTCGCCGCCAGCGTGCAGTGGCTCGACACCTTCCGCGGCGACGAGCGGGCGCGCCTCGCCCCGCGCGGCCTGCACCTCCGCAGCACGCTCACCGCCGGCTACCGGCTGGGCACGGGCAGCGGCGACTTCCCGTCGATCTGGTTCGACGTCCCCACGGGCACGGGCGTCAACGCACTCCTCCTGCGCTCGGCCACCGACGTCGTACTCGGCCGCCGCGCCTGGGCGACCGCGGTGGTGCGCTACACGCGCCCGTTCACCGACCGCCCGGTGCTGCGCGTCCCGGCGACGGTGGGCGACTTCTTCGTCCCGGCGTCGCGCGAGGTGCAGATCGAGCGCACCCTCGGCAGCGAGCTGCAGGTCGAGCTCACACCGCGGCTGACGATCAGCGACGTGCTCGGCGTGTGGGGGCAGTACCAGCTGCGCACCAAGGGCGCGGACCGCAACGTCGGCGCCTTCGAGGTCGACGCGACCGAGACCGCGCCCGCGACTACGGTCGACGGGTCGTACCTCGACGCCAACAGCGAAGCGCGCGAGCAGCGGGTCGGCCTCGGCCTCACCTACTCGACCGTCGCGGCCTACACCCGCGGGCGCAGCTCGCTCCCGCTCGAGGTGAGCTGGGTGTACCGCACGACGATGGCCGGCTCGGGCGGAGTTTTGCGCGCGTCGGGGCAGCAGGTGCTCGTCCGTCTCTACCTGCGCATCCTCGGCGCGCGCGACCGCACCCTCAGCGGCGTGCGCTGACCTTCCGCCGCCCCGTCGCCGCCGGCGCGTCGCTCGGCGGCTGCGCCCCCCGCGCCGCACCCTGCCCGAGCGCGGCGCCCGCCGCGGCGTCCAGCAGCTCGCGGGCGTGCGCGCGACTCACCTCGCTCTCCGGGTCGCCGCCGAGTAGGCGCGCGACCTCGTGCACGCGCTCGTCGCCCGCCAGGACGCGCACGTCGGCCGTCGTCACGCCCGCACGCGCGCCCTTGGCGACCTGGATGTGGTGGTGCGCCCGCGCCGCCAGCTGCGGCAGGTGCGAGATCGCGAACACCTGGTGGTGCTCGGCGACCCGGCGCATCGTCTCGCCGACCATCAGTCCGACGCGCCCGCCGATCCCGGCGTCCACCTCGTCGAAGACCAGCGTCGGCACGCGGTCGAGGCGCGCCAGGATCGTCTTCAGCGCCAGCATCACGCGCGACAGCTCGCCCCCCGAAGCGACGCGCGCGAGCGAGCGGGCGTCGTGCCCGACGTTGAGCGCGACGCGGAACTCGACGTCCTCGGCTCCCGTCGCCCCCGGCTCCTCGCGCGGCGTGAGTGCGACGCGGAAGCGCCCTTCGGCCATCCCGAGGTCGGGGAACACCGCCTCCACCGCGGACGACAGCCGCTCGGCGGCCGCCTGGCGCAGCGCGGTGAGTGCCGCCGCCGCCGCCACCAGCCGCTCGCGCGCCTCGGCCTCGCGAGCGTCGAGTGCCTTCAGGTCGAGCCCCGCCGAGTCGACCAGATCCAGCTCGGCGCGCGACTGGCGCCCCGTCTCGAGCACCTGGTCGAGCGCGGGCCCGTACTTCTTGCACAGCCGGAAGAGCAGGTCGCGCCGCCGCTGCACCTCGGCGAGTCGCTCGGGATCGAGCTCGACGCCGCGCTCGTACTCGACCAGCTCGCGCGACAGCTCCTCGAGGGCGTAGAAGGCGTTGTCGTACAGTTCGTTGAGCCTGGCGAGCGCGGGGTCGATGCGCTCCAGACTTGCGAGCGTGCGGTGCAGCTGCGCCAGCTGGTGCAGCACCCCCTCCTCCGTGCTCTCGAGCAGCCCGGCCGCGCCCCCCGAGAGGGTGCGCAGCTCGTCGGCGTGCTCCAGCCGGCGCGCCTCCTCCTCCAGCCGCTCGTCCTCGCCGGGTTGGAGCTTGGCCTCCTCGATCTCGCGCACCACGTGGCGGAGGTAGTCGGCCCGCTTCTCCGCCTCTGCCTTGCGCCGGGCCAGCGAGCGCCGCTCCTCGCGCACCGCGGCCAACGCCGCGGCCGCCTCGCGCACCTGCTCCGCCTGCGCCACCGCCCCGCCGAACGCGTCCAGGATGCGGCGCTGCGAGTCGGCGTCGAGGAGCGTCTGCGCCTCGTGCTGCCCGTGCAGGTTCACCAGCTGCCGCCCGACCTCGGCGAGCATGCCGGCCGTGACCGGAGAGCCGTTGACCCAGGCGCGCGCCCGCCCGCCGGCGGCGATCTCGCGCTTGAGCACGACCGTCTGCTCCTCGACCTCGATCCCGCGCTCGTCCAGCGCCCGGGCGACGTCGTCGCGCCCGGCGACGTCGAACACCCCTTCGACCGACGCCCGGTCGCTCCCGGTGCGGATCAGCTCCGCGCTCGCGCGCTCCCCCAGCAGCAGCCCCAGCGCGCCGACGATGATCGACTTGCCCGCCCCGGTCTCGCCCGACAGCACGTTGAAGCCGCGGGCCAGCGGGAGCGACAGCGACTCGATGATCGCGAAGTTCTTGATCCGGAGCTCGGTGAGCATCTGGGTGGGAACGAAGCTACGGCGCTGGCCGGACGGGACGCGACCGTTCCGACGCAACGCGTGGCCCGGCGACGCACGCCGCGGCCGACTTCAGGGCATCCCCGAAGATACCCCGTCAGAGTCCATGGCGCTCCCCGCCGGCAACACCGCGGGCACGCCGACGGGCGTCGGGCGGATCGACGGCGCGCTCCCGTCGCGCGCGGTGTCGTCGCGCTCCGAGATCCCCCCCCACCCCATCTTCTCGCGCAGCCGTCCGAAGAAGCCGCTGTCGGGAAAGCGGGCGATCACGACCGGCGTCTCGGCGCGCCGGATCACCAGCGTCCCCCGCTGCTCGAACGTCGTCCCTACCTGCCCGTCGATTGTGACGAGCAGCGACTCGGGGCCGTCGTCGGCCATCAGGTGCAGCTCGGCGGTCGGCGGGAGTACCAGCGGGCGCATGGCGAGCGTGTGGGGCGAGATCGCCGTCAGCACCATCGACTCGACCGTCGGGACCACGATCGGCCCCCCGCACGAAAGAGAGTACGCGGTCGAGCCCGTCGGCGTCGACACCACCACGCCGTCGGCGGCGAAGGCGCCCACCGGCTCGCCGTCCACCCAGACGGCGACGCGAACGACGCGCGCGAAGCCCCCCTTGTGCAGTACGACGTCGTTGAGCGAGCGCCACCGCATGTGCTCGGCGCCGCCCGCGTCGAGGGCGGCGGCCCGCAGCGCCATGCGCGGTTCGGCGTGGTAGTCGCCGGCCGCCAGCCGGCGCACGCCGTCCTCCAACCCCGACGCGTCGCAGCTCGTCAGGAAGCCGAGCCGCCCCAGGTTGACGCCCAGGATCGGCGCGGTCCGCCCGTCGAGCATGCGGGCGGCGCGCAGCAGCGTGCCGTCGCCGCCGAGGCTGAGCACCGCGTCGACCTGCGCCCCGTCGTCGAACGCCGACGCGCCGGGCAGGTGCGGCCGGAGCTCCGGTTCCGCGGCTAGCTCCAGCCGGAGTTCGGGGACGAGCTGCCGCAGCCGGCGCATGACGTCGGCCAGCCCGCCGTAGTCCGAGTTGCCGACGACGCCGAGTCGCATCAGGGGGCGGGTGGGGGCACTCCGACGCGGGCGCCGAGGGGGTCAGCCCGCGACCGCTTCGCTCTCGTGCAGCGCGCGCACCCGGTCGGCGATCCCGGCCGCGTCGAGCCCGCACAGCGCCAGCTGCCGCGCGCGCGACGCGGCGTAGATGACGCGGTCCGGCACCCCGTGCGCGACCACGCGCACGGCCGGCTCGCGCTTCTCGACCAGCGCCGCCATGTACGCGCCGAATCCGTTCACCACCGTCCCCTCCTCGACCACCAGCAGCGTGCGGTGGTCGCCGAGCAGCGCGGTGAGGGTGAGCTCGTCGTGCGGCTTGAGGTAGCGGCAGTTCACGACCGTGACGTCGAGCCCCTCGGCGGCCAGCGACTCCGCCGCCTCGAGCGACGACCGGACCATGGTGCCGACGGCGAGGATCGCGACGCCCTGGCCCGAGCCCGTCGCGGGCTCCCGCCCTCGACGCAGCACCTCCCAGGTGGCGTGCGGCGTCGGCTCGATCTGGTCGAGCGGCGGGACGGTGTCGGGCGCCGTGTCGCGCGGGTAGCGGAGGCAGAACGGGCCGCCCTCGTGCGCGACGCCGGCGCGCAGGAGTGCCAGCATCTCGCGCCCGTCCTTGGGCGCGGTGACGACCATGTTGGGGACCGCGAGCATGTAGGCGACGTCGTAGAGCCCCATGTGCGTCTCGCCGTCCTCCCCCACCAGCCCCGCGCGGTCCATCGCGAACACCACCGGGAGCGACTGCAGCGCCACGTCGTGAATCACGTTGTCGTAGGCGCGCTGCAGGAAGGTCGAGTAGATCGCGACCACCGGCTTCACGCCGCGCGTGGCCAGCCCGGCGGCGAACGTCACCGCGTGCCCCTCGGCGATCCCGACGTCGAAGAAGCGCGTCGGGTGCGCCTTGGCGAACGCGCCGGTCCCGGTGCCGCTCGGCATCGCCGCGGTGATCACCGCCACGCGCTGGTCGAGCGTCCCCAGCTCGGCGAGCCCCTTCCCGAACACCGCCGTGTAATTCGGGTTCGCCGTCGACGCGGTGCGCTGCTTTCCGGTGCTGGGGTCGTGGCCCGGCGGGAGCGCGTGCCACTTCTCGACGTTCTCGCCCGCGGGAAAGCCCTTCCCCTTCTGCGTCAGGACGTGCACGAGGCGCGGCCCCTTGAGTTCGCGCACGGCGGCGAAGGTGTCGACCAGCTGGTCGAGGTCGTGCCCGTCGATCGGCCCGAAGTAGCGGAAACCCATCTCCTCGAACAGCACGCCCGGCGTCAGGAACGCCTTGACGCTCTCCTCCCACTTCCGGATGAGCGTTCCGGCGGCGCCCGTCTTCCCCCCGCGCCCGTCGGCGATCTCGCCGATCTTGCTGCGCAGGCGGTTGTAGAGCGGATTGCGCTGGATCGACGTCAGGTACTTGTGCATCGCGCCGACGTTGGGCGCGATCGACATCTCGTTGTCGTTCAGGACGACGATGAGGTCGCGCTCCGAGTGGCCGGCGTTGTTCAGCCCCTCGTACGCCAGCCCGCACGACAGCGAACCGTCGCCGATCACGGCCGCGACCTTGAAGCTCTCGCCCCGCAGGTCCCGCCCCACGGCCATCCCCAGCGCCGCCGAGATCGACGTCGCGGCGTGGCCGGCGCCGAAGGCGTCGTACGGGCTCTCGGTGCGCTTGAGGAAGCCCGAGATCCCGTCCTCCTGCCGCAGCGTCTCCATCCGGCCGCCGCGCCCGGTGAGCAGCTTGTGCGGGTACCCCTGGTGCCCCACGTCCCACACCAGCTGGTCGCGCGGGGTGTCGAGGACGGCGTGCAGCGCGATCGACAGCTCCACCACCCCGAGCCCGGCGCCGATGTGTCCCCCGGTGCGCGAGCAGATGTCGATCAGCCGCGCCCGGATCTCGTCGGCGAGCTGGCGGAGCTCGTCGCGGGTGAAGGCCTTCAGGTCGGCCGTCGACTCGAGGCGATCGAGCAGGCTCATGGCGGGTGAGGCGGGGGGACAGACGGGAGACGGCGGTTCGAGGGAGCTCGACCGCTCCTTCGTACCCGTCCGGTCACGGAATCTACCACTCAACGACCGAGGCGGCAGGACCGATCCCCCGCGCCCGCCGCGCGCTCAGGAGCGGCGCGCCACCGCGAAGCGGGCCACGTGCTCGAGCGCGGGGGTGAGCAGGTCGACGGCGGCCAGCGCCGCGCACGCGTCGTCCACCAGCGCCTCGGCGCGCCGCATCGCGCCGTCCACCCCCAGCAGCGCCGGGTAGGTGCTCTTGCGCAGCTCGAGGTCGCGCCCGGCCGTCTTCCCCAGCTGGTCGGTCGTCGCGGTCACGTCGAGCACGTCGTCGGCGATCTGGAAGGCCAGCCCGACGCTCGAACCATAGTGGCGGAGCGCCGCCAGCCGCTCCGGCCCCGCGCCCGCCGCCAGCCCGCCCAGTGCCGCCGCGGCGACGATCAGCGCCCCGGTCTTCGCGCGGTGGATGCGCTCCAGGCGCTCCAGCGACAGCGCCTCCCCCTCCCCTTCGAGGTCGAGCTGCTGCCCGCCGATCATCCCGCCGGCGCCCGACGCCTGCATCAGCTCGCGCACCACGGCGCCGCACGCCGCGTCGCCGAGTCCGACGCGGCGGGCCGCGTCGAGGGCGGCGCGGGCCGCCAGCGGCACCATCGCCAGCCCGGCCGCCGTCGCCGCCGGGACGCCGTACACGCGGTGCACCGTCGGCCGCCCCCGCCGCATGTCGTCGTCGTCCATGCACGGCAGGTCGTCGTGCACCAGCGAGTAGGCGTGCACCACCTCGACCGCCGCGGCCAGCTCGGCGACGTCGGGCCGCGTCCCGCCCGACGCCTCGTAGGCGGCGAGCACGAGGAGCGGGCGGAGCCGCTTCCCCTCGCCGAGCAGCGAGTAGCGGATCGCCTCCGCGACCACGGGCTCGAGCGCGCCGAGGTACTGGGCGCAGATCGCGCGGAGCGCGGCGTCGACGCGCGCGCGCTCGGCGGCGATGCGGTTGCCCGCCGCGGCCACGGCCGCCGCGCGGTCGGCGTCCGGGCGGAGCTCGGTCGCCATCGTCACGCGTCCAGCGCCGGCAGGTCGAACGTCCCGTCGGTGCGCTCGACGAGCAGCCGCACCTGCGCCTCCGCGCGCGCCAGCTCCCCCGACGCGTCGCGCAGCTTCGCGACCCCCTCCTCGAAGAGCTGCAGCGCCCGGTCGAGCGCCAGCTCGTCGTGCTCGAGGGCGTCGACGATCTCCTGCAGGCGGGCGAGCGTCGCTTCGAAGGTCATGAGGCGGGGTTCGGGAATGGCGGTCCGCCGTCGGCGGGGCGGACGACGGCCGGCACGGCGCCGTCGCGCACGAGCAGCTCGAACGAGCGGCCGGGCGGAAGGTCGGCGACGCGGGCGAGGACGGCGCCGTCGGCGCCGCGCGCCACCGCGTAGCCGCGCCCCAACGTGGCGAGGGGGCTGAGCGCGTGCAACCGGGCCGCGCTGGTCTCGAGCGCGGCCCGGCGGCGCTCGGTGACGCGCGTCGCCCCCGCCACCAGGTCGCGCCGCGCGTCGTCCAGCCGCTCGGCGGCGCGGCGCACGTGGCGCGCCCCGGCGGCCTGCAGCGCGGCGGCGAGCGCGTGCACGTCATCGCGCACCTCGGCCAGCACCGGGACCACCGCCTCCGCCGCCGCCGACGGCGTGGGGGCGCGGAGGTCGGCGACCAGGTCGCACAGCGTCACGTCGACCTCGTGGCCAACCGCCGAGACGGTGGGGACCGGGCAGGCGGCGACGGCGCGCGCGAGGCGCTCGTCGTTGAACGCCCACAGGTCCTCGCGCGCCCCGCCGCCGCGCCCGATGATCACCACGTCGACGTCTCGCCACCGCCCGACGCGCTCGACCGCGACGCGCAGCTCGTCGGCGGCGCCGTCGCCCTGCACCTTCGCCGGCACCACGACGATCTCGACCAGCGGCGAGCGGCGGCGCGCCACGGCGACCACGTCGTGCAGCGCCGCGCCGTCGGGGCTGGTGATGACCGCGACGCGCCGCGGGTAGCGCGGAAGCGCGCGCTTGCGCAGCGGGTCGAGCAGCCCGTCGGCGGCGAGCTTGGCGCGCGTCTGCTCGAGCGCCTTGCGCCACAGCCCGTCGCCCTGCGCCTCGAGCGCCTTGACCACGACCTGCAGGTCGCCGCGCGCGGCGTACACCGAGAGCTGCCCGAGCGCGACGACCTGCATCCCGTCGTCGGGCATGGCCGGCAAGCGCCGTACGTCGCGCGACCACATGACGCAGCGCACCTGCGCCACCTGGTCGCGCAGGCAGAAGTAGAAGTGCCCGTTGCGGTGCGCCTTGAAATCGCTGATCTCGCCGCGCACCCAGAGCGGAACGAACGCGCCCTCGACGACGTCCTTGAGCGTCTGCGTGAGCGTCGAGACGGTGACCGCGGCCGCCGGCGTGGCTCCGGGGATCGCGCCGGGCGCCGACGTCGGCTCGGCGAGCATCGCGTCGACCGCCGCCGACAGCTCGGCCTCGCTGCTCGCCGCGTCGAGCCCCGCGGCCGCGGCCAGCGCGGCGAACGCCTCCATCTCGGGGGTCGGTCGCGCGTACGGGTCGACGACGGGCGGCGGGGCGGTTGCCGCCGCGACCGGCGGCGCCGGCGCACGCTTCGCTGCGGGGGAGCGGCGCGGCGGCCCGAACAGCGCCTCCCCCACGTCGCGCCGCGACGGCGGCGGGGGCGGCTCCGGCGGGAACAGCTCCAGCGCGTCGGCGTCCGGGGCGTCGGGGCGCCGGCGGCGGCTCACCGGAGGGCGGCGACCGGCGCGCCCGCGAGCTGCCGCGCCGCGCGGACGGTGTTGGCCAGCAGCATCGCGATGGTCATCGGCCCGACACCGCCTGGGACCGGGGTGATCGCGGCGGCGACCGAGCGCGCAGCGTCGAAATCGACGTCCCCCACGAGCCGCGTCCCGGTCTTCGTCGTCGGATCGTCGATCCGGTTCATCCCGACGTCGATGACCACCGCGCCCGGCTTGAGCATGTCGGCGGTGACGAACCGCGCCCGCCCGATCGCCGCGATCAACACGTCGGCGCGGCGCGTGTGCGACGCCAGGTCACGCGTGCGGCTGTGGCAGACGGTGACGGTCGCGTCGACGCCGGCCTGCACGAGCAGCGCCGCCATCGGCTTGCCGACGATGTTGCTGCGCCCGATCACCACCACCTCGGCGCCGCGCAGCGGCACCCCGGCCTCCTCGAGCAGCACCATCACGCCCGCTGGCGTGCACGGCGCGAAGCCATCGGTCTCGCCGATCAACAGCTTGCCGACGTTCACCGGGTGGAAGCCGTCGACGTCCTTCTCCGGGCGGATGCGCCGCAGCACCGCGTTCGGGTCGATCTGCTTGGGCAGCGGCATCTGCACGAGGATGCCGTGCACGCGCTCGTCGGCGTTCAGCCGGTCGACCACGGCCAGCAGCTCGTTCTGCGTCGTCGTCGCGGGCATGCGGATCGTCTCGCCGCGCATCCCGGCCTCGACCGACTGCTTCTCCTTGTTGCGCACGTACACGGCGCTCGCCGGGTCGTCGCCGACCAGCACCACCGACAGCCCCGGCGTCACGCCGTGGCTCGCGCGCAGCGACGCGACCTCGTCGGCCACGCGCGCGCGCACCCCGCGGGCCACCGCGGCGCCGTCGACGATCCGCGCGCCGCCGTCCTCCTGCACCGCGGTCGCCGCCGCCGGCTCAGCGCGCAAAATCCACCGCCCGCGTATCGCGGATCACCACGACCTTGATCTGCCCCGGGTACTGCAGCTCGGCCTCGATGCGGCGCGCGATCTCCTCCGAGAGCGCGGTCATCCGCACGTCGTCGACGTCCTCGGGCGTCACCACGATGCGCACCTCGCGCCCCGCCTGGATGGCGAACACCTTTTCGACGCCGCGGTAGCTGGAGGCGATGCGCTCCAACCCCTCCAGCCGCTTCACGTACGTCTCGAACGCCTCGCGCCGCGCCCCGGGGCGCGAGCCGCTGATGGCGTCGGCGGCCTGCACGAGCACCGACACCTCGCTCTCGTGCGGCACGTCGTCGTGGTGCGCGGCGATCGCGTTCACCACCAGCGGATGCTCGCCGTAGCGGGTCGCCATTTCGACGCCCAGCTGGACGTGCGTCCCCTCGTGCTCGTGCGTGAGCACCTTGCCGACGTCATGCAGGAGGGCGCCGCGCTTCGCCATGGCCACGTCCAACCCCAGCTCCGCCGCCATGATCCCCGCCAGCCAGGCGACCTCCTTGGAGTGCTGCAGGATGTTCTGCCCGTAGCTGGTCCGCCACCGCATCCGCCCCACGAGCTTGACCAACTCGGGGTGCAGCCCGGCGACCCCGACCTCGTACGCCGCCTGCTCGCCGGTCTCGACGATCTGCTTGTCGACCTCCTGACGCGCCTTGGCGACGACCTCCTCGATGCGCCCGGGGTGGATGCGCCCATCAGTGACGAGCTTCTCCAGCGCCTGCCGAGCGACCTCGCGCCGCACGGGGTCGAAACACGAGACGACCACGGTGTCGGGCGTGTCGTCGATGATGACGTCGACCCCGGTCGCCAGCTCGAAGGCGCGGATGTTCCGCCCCTCGCGTCCAATGATCCGCCCCTTCATTTCGTCGTTGGGGAGCGCCACCGACGACACGGTGGTCTCGGCGGTGTGCTCGGCGGCGATCCGCTGGACGGCCAGGGCGACGATCTTCTTGGCCTCGCGCTCGGCGTTGCGCCGCGCCCCCTCGCGGATCTCCCGGATCCGGTTGGCGGCCTCGGCCTGCGCCTGCTCCTCCATCCGCCGCATCAGCTCGGCGCGCGCGTCGGCGGCCGAAAGCCCGGCCAGCTCCTCGAGCCGCCGCGTCGCGTCGGCGCGCAGGGCGTCGATCTCCCCCTGTTGGTCGGCGACGACCTTCTCCCTCCGCCCCAACTCGGTCGCCCGGCGCGCCAGCTCCCGGTCGCGCTGGTCGATAGTCTCACCCTTCCGGTCGAGCTGAGCCTCGCGCTCCTGCAACCGACGCTCCTCCCGCTCGACCTCCTCGCGCCGCCCGCGGACCTCCCCTTCCTGCGCCTCGCGCAACCGGAGCAGCTCCTCCTTCCCGCTCACCACCGCACCCTTCCGCGACGCTTCGGCCTCACGCTCGGCGTCGGCGACGATACGCTTGGCGGTCTCTTCCGCAGTCGCTTTGGCGGCCCGTTGCCGCTCGACCTCCTCGGCGCGCCCCACGGTCACTCCGGCGACGCGGCCGGCGTTCCGCCCCAGCGCGTACGCCCCGACGGCGGCGCCCACGGCGACGAGCACGCCCAGCAACGCGAGGATCGCTTGCTCTCCCATGACGGCTCTATGCTCCAGCACGGCGCACGCGCCGCGCACTGGCCCGAGTGCACATCTATGTAGGAGGCGGGCCGCCCGCCGGCCCGAACCCGCTCGGCCCTTGCCCCACCTCCCAACGCCTAACCACAACGCACGCTTGCACCTACGCCGACAGAACCGGGCGCAAGCTACGCCCTGGCCCGGCGAAAGGCAACGCGGCCTCGGCCGCGTCCCCGCGCGCCCTCAACCGGCCGCGTCGCCCCGCTTGGTCGGCGGCAGCCATCGGCGCACCTCGGCGGCCAACTCCTGCGTCCGCGCCCCGAGCGTGCGCGCGTCCGTGCGGGCGCGAAACAGCTCGTCGGTGATCTGCAAGGCCGCCAGGATCGCCGCCTTGTGCGTCTCCACCACGGTCCCGCTCGCCATCACTTGGCGGATCACCCGGTCGACGTGCGCCGCGACGTCGCGCGTGTGCGCCGCCGGAGCATCGGTGCGGAGCGTGTAGTCGTCACCGAGGATCGACACGCGCACCGAGCCGCGCGCCGGCCGCCCCCCCTTCCCCTCGCCGTCAACGCTCACCGTCGCCCTCCTGCTGCTGGCGGAGGAAGCGCATCCGGTCGGCCATCCCCCGCGTCCGCTCCGCCGCCTCGGCCAGCCGCGCGCGCAGCTGCGCGTTCTCCGACTCGGCCGCCGCCAGGCGGATCGCGAGCGCCTCGACGCTCTCGCGCGACCCCTCGGGGGCACCCGCCGTCGCGCCGAGCTCTTTGACCCGGCGCTCCGCCTCGAGCGCCCGCCGCCGGAAGAAGGTCAGCTCCTCCCCCAACGCCCGCACCAGCCGCTCCAGCTCGGCGAACGCCTCGGCGGCCGGCGCGATCGACGATTCCGTCATCCGGCCGCGCGCTGCCGCACGCCCAGCTCGGACTCGAGCGCCTTGAGCAGCTTCTGCCGCCGCCCGTCGACCTCCTTCTCGCGGAGCGTCCGACTCGGATCGCGGAGCACCAGCCGCCACGCCAGACTGCGCGAACCGACCGGCACGCCCTGCCCCGAGCCGGTCGAGGGGTCGCCGCCGCGGAACTCGTCGAACAGCGTCACCCGCTCGAGCAGCTCGCCGCCTGCCCCGCGCAACACGCGCTCGACCTCCCCGGCCGGCACCGCGTCCGGCACGACGAGCGCCAGGTCGAACTCGACGGCCGGCGTCGACGGGAGCGGGCGCGCCTTCCGATGCGGCGCCGCCGGCGCCGCAGCGGGCGGCTCGCTCGCGCGCGCGCCGCGCGTCGCCACGGGCGCGGCGTCCACCACCGCCAGCGTCACCTCGACGCCGAACGCCGCCGACGCCCACGGCGGCGCGTCGAGCGACAACCGCCGCACCTCGCCCACCACCCGGCCGCCAGCCTCGATGCGCCAGAGACGCCCCGCGTCGTTCGGGTCGGCCGCGACGGCCGACGACACGGCCGGGAACGCCGCACCCGCGATCGCCTCCGCGATGCTCTTCGCGTCCCAGGCGTCGTACGCCGGCGGGCGAGGCTCCGTGAAGTGCGCCGGTCGGCGCTCCCCCATCACGAGCGCGCCGACGTGCCAGCGCTCCACCGGGTGCCCGTCGGGGCCAGGTGCGAACACCCCGCCCGCCTCGAACAGCCGCACGTTCCCCTGCATGCGCGACAGGTTGTACTCGGCGCGCGCCGCCAGCGACTCGAGCACGCGCGTGCGCAGGTGCGGCTCGTCCTCGGCCAGCGGGTTGCCGACGCGGACGTGCGTCGCGTCGTCGCCCCGCACGAACGGCAGCGGCTTGGTCTCGAGCAGCCCGAGCGCGACCAGCGCGTCGCGCACGCGCCGCGTGGTGAGGTGCACCGGATCGTCCGGCACCGCGCCAGGGCGGAAGGGGCGCAGCTCGTCGGGGAGCGCGTCGAAACCCACCAGCCGCGCCACGTCCTCGATCAGGTCGACCTCGCGCGTCACGTCCTGCCGCCACGACGGCGGCGTGACCGACCACGCGGTGCCGTCCGCCCCGTCCTCGCGCGCCAGCGCGAAGCCGATCGCGCCGAGCAGGCGCTCGACGTCGGCGTCGGGCACGGGGGCGCCGAGGAGACGCGTGACGCGCGAGGCGCGCAGACGCACCGGCGCGGGCGGTGCCGGCCGCTCGCCGACGTCGAGGATCGCCTCGACGTGTCCGCCGGCCACGTGTGCGATGAGCGCCGCCGCCTGCGCCAGCCGCTCCAGCGTCGCGCCGGCGTCCACGCCGCGCTCGAAGCGGTAGCTGGCGTCCGTGGAGAGCCCGGCCTTCCGCCGCGACACGCGCACGCGCCGCGGGTCGAAGAGGGCGACCTCGAGCAGCACGTCGACGGTGGCGTCCGTGACCTCCGAGTCGCGCGCGCCCATCACGCCCGCGATCCCCTGCGCCCGCTCCGCGTCGGCGATCACCAGCGTCTCGGCGTCGAGCGTGCGCGCGTGCCCGTCGAGCGTCGTCAGCGCCTCGTCGGCGCGCGCGCGGCGCGCGACCAGTGTCCCGCCGGCCACGCGCGCCGAATCGTAGGCGTGCGCCGGCTGCCCGAGCCCGTGCAGCAGGTAGTTGGTGACGTCGACGACGTTGTTGATGCTGCGCGCGCCGACGCCGGCCAGGCGCTGCACCAGCCACTCCGGACTCGGGCCGACGGTCACGCCGCGGATCACCGCCGCGGTGAAGCGCCGGCACCCTTCGGCGTCGTCGATGCGCACCGTCGCGCCGCCGGCCGACGCCTCGCGCGCGCCGCGCACCGGAGCGGGCGTGGCCGGGAGGTCGCGCAGCTCGGGCGGCAGTTCGAGCGCGACGTTCGTGATCGCCGCCGCCTCGCGCGCGACGCCAAGGTGCGAGAGCAGGTCGGGGCGGTTCGCGAGTACGTCGAGCTCGAGGCGCGCGTCGCCGGTCGGGAGCACGTCGAGGATCGGCGTTCCTGGCCTGGCGTCGGTGTCGAGGGCGAGGATGCCGTCGGCGTCGGCGCCCAGGCCCAGCTCCGCCGCCGAGCAGAGCATGCCGGCGGAGGTGAAGCCGCGGATCTTGCGGCGCTCGATGACCGTCCCGCCCTTGCCGGGGATCACCGTGCCGACGCGCGCCAGCGGGTACTTGGCGCCCAGCTCGACGTTCGGCGCGCCGCACACCACTTCGAGCAGCGTCCCCGAGCCGTCGTCGACGCGGTTGAACGACAGGCGCGTCTCCGGGATCTTCTCGGTGTGCACCACCTGCCCGACCACGAACGGCGCGAGGTCGGTGCGCAGCGCTTCGATCCCTTCGAGCGTCGCGACGTGCGTGCTGAGGAGGCGGCCGATCTCCGCGGCCGAGCGCCCGTGCGGAACGAAGGCGCGGAGCCAGTCGTGCGAGACCTTCATCCCGCGCCTCCGCTCGGGACGACGGGAGCGCCGTCGGGCACGCCGGCGAACTGCTCGAGGAAGCGCACGTCCGAGTCGTAAAAGGTGCGGATGTCGGGGACGCCGTGACGCTGCTGTGCGATGCGCGCCGGCCCCATGCCGAACGCCCACCCCGTGTAGCGCTCGCTGTCGAGCCCCGCGGCCTCGATGACCGCGGGGTGCACCATGCCGGAGCCCAGGATCTCCGACCAGCCCGAGTACTTGCACGTCGCACAGCCGCTCCCGCCGCACACCTGGCACTGCACGTCCATCTCGGCGGAGGGCTCGGTGAAGGGGAAGTAGCTGGGACGGAAGCGCGTGCGCGTGTTGTCGAAGAAGCGGCGCGCGAACTCGGCCAGCGTCGCCTTGAGGTCGACGAAGCTGATCCCCTCGTCGACGGCCAGCCCCTCGAGCTGCGCGAACGCGGGCGCGTGCGAGGCGTCGAAGAAGTCGCGGCGGTAGACCATCCCCGGGATCACGACGCGCACGGGCGGGCGGTAGCGCTGTAGCGTGCGCACCTGCACCGGCGAGGTGTGCGTGCGCAGCAGCACCGCCTCGCCGTCGGCGGCGCCCTCCTGGCCGGCGAGGTAGAGCGTGTCGTGCACGTCCATCGCCGGGTGGTCGGACGGGAAGTTCAGCGCCTGGAAGTTGTACCACTCCAGCTCCGCCTCGGGCCCGAGCGCGACGGTGAACCCCAGCTCGCGGAAGATCGCGCAGATCTCGTCGATCACCGCGGTCACCGGGTGCACGGCGCCCTGCCACGGACGGCGCGCGGGCATCGTGAGGTCGAGCGTGGGGCCGCGCTGGGTCGCCGCGGCCTGGCGCGCGGCGAAGGCGTCGACCGCCTCCTGAATCCCCGTCTTCAGCCTGTTGAAGGCGACGCCGGCGTCGCGCCGGTCCTCCGGGGCGAGGGCGCGCAGGGCGCCCTGCAGCTCGCCGAGTCGCGCGTCCTTGAGCGCGTTGAGCTTTCCCTTCGCGTCGTCGACGCGCGTGGCGGGGTCGAGCCCGTCCAGGAGCGCGCGCGCGTCGTGCTCGAGTTGCGCGGCCTGGGCGAGGTAGTCGGAGAGGAGCACGGAGCGAACGAGAGGAGGGGCGGGAGCGGACCGTAAGGTCGCACCCCCGCCCCCCACTTTCAACGGAACCGCGCGGCGCGTCAGGCCGCGGTCTGCGCCTGGTCGAGCGCGCGGCGCGCCTGGTCGGCGATCGCGCCGAACGCCTGCGGGTCGCGCACGGCGATGTCGGCGAGGATCTTCCGGTCGATCTCGAGGCCGGCCTTCTTGAGACCGTCGATGAAGACCGAGTAGCTCATCCCGTGCTGGTGGGCGGCCGCGTTGATGCGGACGATCCAGAGGCGGCGGAAGTCGCGCTTCTTGTTCTTGCGGTCGCGGTAGGCGTAGCGCCAGCCGCGCTCCACCGTCTCCTTGGCCGCCTTCCAGAGCTTGGACCGGCCGCCGTAGGCGCCCTTGGCCGCCTTGAGAACCTGCTTCTTCCGCTTGAGGCGCGGGACGTTCGAGACTGCGCGAGGCATGGTCGACTCCTCCGGTTAGGACGCCAGCAGGAGGCGCTTGAGGTTCTTGGCCTCGCCGTTGGTCGCGACGGTGGTCGCGCGGCGGAGGTTCCGCTTCCGCTTCGGGGACTTCTTGGTCAGGATGTGGCTCTTGTACGCCTTGAGGCGGCGGACCTTGCCCGACCCGGTCACCGTGAAGCGCTTCTTGGCGCCGCGGTGGCTCTTCATCTTCGGCATGCGTGCACCCGCTCCAGGATCACTTCGGGGTGAGAATCATCGTCATGGCCTTCCCTTCGAGCCGCGCGTCCGCCTCGATCTTCGAGATGTCGGCGAGCTCGGTGGCGACCCGCGTCACGACCGCGCGCCCCAACTCGGGGTGCGTGATCTGCCGGCCGCGGAACATCAGGGTGACCTTGACCTTGTTGCCTTCCTCGAGGAACCGGCGCGCGTGCCGCGTCTTCGTCTCGAAGTCGTGCTCGTCGATGCCAGGGCGGAACTTGACTTCCTTCAGCTGGATGACGTGCTGCTTCTTCTTGGCGATACGGGCCTGCTTCGCCTGCTCGAACTTGAACTTCCCGTAGTCCATGATGCGGGCCACGGGAGGACGGGCCATGGGCGCGACCTCGACGAGGTCGAGCCCCTGCTCTTCGGCGATGGCCAACGCCCTGTCGACCTCGAGAATGCCGAGCTGGCTACCGTCAGCGGCGATGACGCGGATCGGGCTGATGCGAATCTGCCGGTTCACGCGTACGCGCTGCTTCGTCGAGTCCTGAATGGTCGAGCTCCTCGGGGAGGGGGGAACGTGAAAACGCGGCCTCCGGATGCGGAGCCCGCGCGACAGACAGACGCGTCACGAGCGCACTGCGCCCGCGACGAGATGCCGGAAGAGAAGGACTCCTGCAGCACCTGACCGCGCGAGGCGGTGCGAGGGCCAGAGGGTGGGGGCGTCACCTATTCCATGACGGACGCCCCGCTTCGCGAATTGTGACCTCACAAGCTATCCGGAGCTGGCGGCGGCGTCAACCGGGGCCGCCGCGCGCGTCGCCCCCTCGGGCGCGAGCCCGTACGCCTTGCCGTCGTGGGCGACGCGCGCGAACCCCACCCGCGCGTCGTGCTCGAACACCACCTGCCACCCCTCCTGGACGGCGCGCCGCAGCACTCGGCGCTTGCTCTCGAGCGTCACCAGCGGCTCGACGTCGTACCCCATGATCCACGGCAGCGGCAGGTGCGCCGCCGTCGGCACCAGGTCGCCGAGGAAACAGGCCACCTCGCCCGCGCTCTCGAGGAGGACGCTCTGGTGGAAGGGAGTGTGTCCGGGCGTCGGCAGCACCCGGATCCCCGACACGACCTCGGCTTCCCCCACCACCTCGTCGACCATCCCGGCCTCCATGAGCGGGACGTAGTTCGGGGCGAGGTAGCTGGCCGCGGTACGCTCGTTGGCGTGCGTGGCGTAGTGGTACTCGCCGCGCTGCACGACGTAGCGGGCGTTCGGAAAAGTCGGGCGGATCGTCCCGTCGCGGTCGCGCCAGCTGTTGCCGCCGGCGTGGTCGAAGTGGAGGTGGGTGTTGATCACCAGCCGCACGTCGTCCGGGGCGATGCCGACCGCGCGCAGCCCATCCTCGAGGAGCGTCCGCCCGTCGGCGCCGGCATTCTCGACTCCGTACAGGTGGTGGAACTTGGGCGTCTCCTTGTTGCCGAGCCCGGTGTCGATGACGATCGGGCCGACGTCGTGCTCGACCACCAGGCAGCGCATGCCGAGTGGGATGCGGTTGCGGTCGTCGGCGGCGATGCGGCGCTCCCAGAGCGGTTTGGGGACGACGCCGAACATCGCGCCGCCGTCCAGCTGCTGTCCGCCGGCCTGGATGGCGTGGACGGTCAGTCGCCCGAGGCGGCGGGTCTCGACGAGCGGGGCGGGTGCGGGCACAGAACGGAGGGTGCGGTCAGGCGGTGGTGTCCTTGTCGACCGCGCCGGGCATGGCGCTGCGGCGCCGGCGGCGGGCGGCGCCGGTGCCGCCGCTCAGCCAGCGGTCGAGCTCCCCCCAGGTGCGGACGCCGCGGTCGTGCGCGTCGTGGAGCAGGCGGACCAGGCAGTGCGCGGTGGCGACGGCGTCGCCGGCTGCGCTGTGGCGCCAGGGGCGGCCGGTGCCGTGCCGCCCCTCGAAGTAGCGCTGGGCGAAGGCGTCCGCGCCGTACCAGTCGGCGACGTAGCCGAGCGAGCGGCTGCGCAGGTGGGGGAGCAGCTTGCGGGCGAGGCGGACCGTGCAGAGGCGCCGGCCATCGAGTCCGACGCCGGCCGCGCGCTCGACCTCCGCCGACACGAAGCGCCAGTCGAAGGTGACGTTGTGGGCGACGAAGACGTGGCCGCGGAGCGCGTCGACCACGTCGCCGGCAATGGTGCGGAAGGGCGGCTTGTCGCGCACCATCTCGGCGGTGATCCCGGTGAGGCGGACGATCTGCGGCGGGATGACCCGCTCCGGGTTGACGAGCGTCTCGTAGACGTCGCGGACCTCGCCGCCGGTGACGGTGACGGCGGCGATCTCGGTGATCCGGTGGCCGCTGAACGGGCTCCCGCCGGTGGTCTCGACGTCGACCACGGCGAAGGAGAGGTCGAGCAGGCGGTCGTCGTCGCCGGGGAGAGCCGGGCGCGGGACGGCGTCGCCGGGCGCGGGCCGAGTACGGGGGCGCCGCGCCGGGCGCTGCTCGGCGGTGTCGCCGTTGGTCGCCGCGCGGGCGGCGCGCCACTCGTCGAAGGTCGGCGCCGGCGCGGGCCCGGCGGCCGGGCGAGCCGCGCGGACCGGGGCGCCGACCTCACCGCCGGCGCGCGGGTGGGTGTCGAGTGACCAGCGGCCGTCGGCCAGGAGTACGAACTCGCGGTGCGGGGCGAGCAGCTCGAGGGCGATGCGGGCGGCCATGTCGGGGCGGACGCCGGGGAGCTGGCAGACGCGGCGGACGAGGGTGGCGGCGTCGATCGGGCCGCCGGCCAGGAAGTCGCGGGCGCGCTCGACGAGCAGCGTATCGGGGGCGCGCGGCTGGACGCCGCCGATCTGGGGAGCGGGCTCGGTCACGCGGGACAAGGTAGCGGGCGCGCCGCGCCCGGCGGGTACGCCGGGGGGCATGGCGATACGCGGCGCGTGGTGCGGGTCCGCGGTGCTACCAGCCGCGTGTCGCGAAGATCCCGTGCGGGGTATGCCGGGTGGCCGGCGCCCGCCCGGTCCGCTATCTTGTGAACGATTTCACAAAGTCGCCCGACCACCGCCGTCTGTCGAGCCGAGACCGGAGCCGTGACCGGAGCTGTGACCGGAGCCGTGAAGCGTATCGCCGATTCGACCGTCCGTCGGCTCTCCGTCTACCTGCGCTACCTGGAAGAGCTGGAGGGGCGCGCGATCGCCACCACGTCCAGCGACGAGCTCGCCGCCCACAGTGGAACCACGTCGGCGCAGGTCCGGAAGGACCTCTCGTTCTTCGGCTCGTTCGGCAAGCGCGGCCTCGGCTACTCGGTTCCGGAGCTGACGCGGCGCATCCGGGAGATCCTCGGCCTGGGGCGCGAGTGGCGGGTGGTGATCGTGGGCGCCGGCAAGATCGGGTCGGCGCTGAGCAACTACCGGGGGTTCGCGCAGCGCGGCTTCACAGTGGTGGGCGTCTACGACAACGACGCGCGCAAGATCGGCCGCCGGTGGGATCAGCAGACGGTGCGCGACGTCGTGGAGCTGGAGGCGGACGCCCGGCGCGACCGCCCGGACATCGCGGTCCTGGCGATCCCTGCCGACGACGTGCAGGGGGAGGTCGACCGGATCGTGCGGGCGGGGATCCGGGCGATCCTGAACTTCGCGCCGGCCCAGGTGCACGCGCCGCCGGGCGTGACGATCAAGAACGTCAACATGGCGATGGAGCTCGAGGGGCTCTCCTACGCGCTGAGCCACCGCGACTAGGCGTGCGCCCGCCGGTGCGTCAGCTGGTCGTGGTGCTCACCGGCCCCGAGAGCACCGGGAAGACGACGCTCGCCGAGCACCTCGCCGAGCGATTCGGCGCGCCCTGGTCGCCGGAGGGCGCACGGGTCTGGTTCGAGGAGCGGCTCGCCGAGGACGCGTCGGCGGCGCTGAGCTACGAGACGGTGACGCCGATCGCCGAGCGGCAGATCGCGCTGGAGGAGCAGGCGCTGGCCGAGGCGATGCGGCGCGGGGCGCGGCTGGTGCTGCGGGACACGGACCTGGTGAGCACGGTGGCGTACTCGCGGGTGCTGTACGGCCGGGCGCCGGCGTGGGTCGAGGCCGCCGCGCGCGCGCGGCGGGGGGACCGCTACCTGCTGTGCGACGTCGACGCGCCGTGGGTCGAGGACCACGTGCGCGGGGAGGTGGGGAACCGGTTCGCAGTGCGCGACGTGTTCGAGGCGACGCTGGCTGAGATGGGCTGCGACGTGACAGTGCTGCGCGGCGAGTGGGCGACGCGACTGCGCGACGCGGAGGCGGCGGTCTCTCGGTGGCTTGCGGCTCGGCAAGACCAAGAAAAGCAGGGGGGATGAAAATCTGAGAAAGTCTGAGGAAGATCTGATGGTGCGTGTCCGGCGCGACGCTCCCCGCCGCCACACGGAGCCCATCAGATCTTCCTCAGACTTTCTCAGATTTTCATCCCCCCTGCTTTTCAGTAGATCTCGCTCCAGCCTCCAACCGCTCAGAACCGCAGCCGCGCGTTCACCTCGACGTGGCGCGGGGCGAGGATGAAGTAACGCGGCACGCCGCGGCTGCTCACGTCGCCCGAGGTGAGCGCGAAGCGGTCGAGCAGGTTGCGCCCTTGCACCAGGAGCTCGTGGCGGCCGACCCGCACCACCGCGCCGCCGTCGAGGACGAAGAACGCCGGCGCGCTCCGCGCCAGGTCGCCGGTCGGGTCCAGGTACTGGCGGGACTGGTAGCGGCCGTCGATCGTGAGCGAGAGGGCGGGCCCGACGCGCCAGGTCGCCTGCTGGTTCGCGACCAGCGACGGCGTGAGGGCGGTCGGCACGTCGCGGTACTCGGTGCCGGTGGCCTCGTCGCGGTAGGTGCGGATGCGGTTGCGGCTGAGCGCCGCCGACGTTGCCAGGGCGAGCGGGCCTTCCGGGCGCCAGGCCGCCTCGAGCTCGACGCCGCGGCGGTAGCTGCGGCCCACGTTGCGGCGCACGTCGTAGCCGAGCGGGGTCGTGAGGCCGACGAGCGCGATCTCGTCGCGGAACTCCATCGCGTAGCCGTTCGCGCGCGCGGTCAGCGCGCCGCGCGCCCACTCGGCGCCCAGCTCGTAGTCGCGCACGCGCTCCGGGCGCACGCGCGTCAGCGGGAAGAGCGCGTCCACGTCCTCGGGCCCCACGTCGTCGGCGCCGGCGAGCAGGTCGGCGCGCGTCGGCTCGCGCCCCGTCGCGCCAACCGAGGCGAAGGCGCGCAGCGACCGCGACGCCTGCCAGGCGAGCCCCGCGCGCGGGTTCACGAAGGCCCACCAGGCGCTGGCCGTCGGCACCGGCGCGCCCTCGGTCGGGCGGTAGCGGAAGCCGACGCCGCGCGCCTGGAGGTCGAGGTAGCTGGTGAGGGGGCCCGCGGTGCGGGCGAGCTTCACGAAAGCGCTCGCCTCCTGCTTCGTGCCGCGGTTTCCGTAGCCCGGGTACTCGAGGTCTGGGCGCGCGTCGAACATGTGGTCGCGGCGGTAGGTGAGCGCGTGCACGCCGGCGTCCAGCGTCGTCGCGCCGCGTGCCGCGTGCAGCGCGCTCAGCACCCCGCCCCACCGCGACGCCAGCTCCCAGCGCGGCGCGCGCTGCGGACCGAACGACGGGTACTCGTACCACCCGCCGGCGTCGAAGCCGTAGACCGTGGTCGCGAGCGACGCGGCGTCGGTGAGGAGGCGCGTGTACGTGAGCGCCCCCATCGTCTGGCGGAAGCGGTCCCCCACCCCGTCGATCGGGTTGGCGCGCGGGTCGGTGCGCAGCTCGGCGAGCGGCACCGCGGTGTAGGCCTGCCCGTTGGATTCGGCGCCGGTGAGCAGCGTCAGCTTCACGAGGTCGCGGTCGCCGAACCAGCCGGCGCTGGCCATCGCGCTGTTGCCGGCGTGGCTCGAGCCGCGGCGGTAGCCGTCCGCGCGCTGGTTGCTGAAGCGCGCGTAGAAGGCCGTGCGGTCGTCGCGCAGCCCGCTGGCCGCCTGCACCGAGCCGCGCGCGGCGCCGAACGAGCCGGCGCCGAGTTGCACCTCCGCGCCCGGCGCGGTGGCGGCCAGCGGCACCGTCTCGAAGTTCACCGAGCCGGCGAACGACGCCTGCCCGTAGGTGCTCGTGCCGACGCCGCGCTGGATCTGCACCGACCGGATGGAGCTGGCGAGGTCGGCGAAGTTGGAGAAGTAGAGCTGCTGGTCCTCGGGCTCGTTGAGCGGGATCCCGTCGAGCGTGAGGTTGACGCGCGACTGGTCGATGCCGCGGATCCGGAAGTACGAGTAGTTCCACTGCGAGCCGCTCTGCGCGAACGTGGTCACGCCGGGCGCCTGCTGTAGCAGGAGCGGCACGTCCTGCCCGGTGTAGCCGCGCCGGAGTGCCGGGGCGCCGAGCGTGGTCTGCGCGGCCGCGGCCTCGCCGCCTCGCACGGCGCGCACGGTGACCGTCTCGAGGGCGCGGGCGCGCGTCGTGTCGCGGGCGGCGCGGGCGGTATCTGCCGCGGGCGGCTGTGCGGGAAGCTGCGCGGCCGCGACGAGTGCAACGAGTGCGGCGGCGGAGAGCGAAGGGAGCACGGGGCTGGTCCGGACGGGTGGGGGGCGGCGGCGCGACACGCGACGCCCCTCGACGGGATGCCCGCGCGCACGCGCGGCCTGAGGGCCGCACCACACGCGCTGCTCACTCGCGACTCCCTACGCCGGTACGAACCGGATCAGGTTCTGCGGGACTCTCTCAGCCCGCGCCATGCTGCGCGCGGGCACCCCGGTCGAGTGCCCGCAAGCTAATCAGCCGGGGAGGGCGCGCACCAGCCGCGCGAAGTCGGCCGGCGACAGCGTCTCGGGGCGCGCCTCGGGGTCGAGCCCCGCGGCCGCCAGCACCGCGTCGGCCCGCTCGGCGTCCAGGCGCGCGAGCGTCCGCACCACGCGGCGCAGCTGCTTGCGCCGCAGCCCGAACGCCTCCTGCACGACGCCGCGGTAGCGCGCCTCCTCGTTGGCGGCGACCACCGGGTCGGGGCGCGGCGTCACGCGGATCACCGCCGAGTCGACCTTGGGCGGCGGGTGGAAGGCGCCGGGCGGAACGCGGGCGACCAGCTCCACCCGCGCCACGGCCTGCACGTTCACGCCGAGGGCGCCGTACTCCTTGCCGCCCGGCGCGGCGGCGACGCGCTCCGCGACCTCGCGCTGCACCAGGTACACCGCGCGTCGCGGGCGCGGGACGCGCAGGGCGTGGAAGAGGATCGGGGTCGTGATGTAGTACGGAACGTTGCCGGCCAGCACGTACTCGCCGCCGGCCAGCGCGCCCAGGTCGACGGTCAGCACGTCCGCCTCGACGATCTCGACGTGCGGGCGGTCGGCGTAGCGCGCGCGCAGGTGCGCGGCCAGGTCGCGGTCCACCTCGATCGCGACCAGCCGCGTCGCCCGCTCGGCCAGCAGGTCGGTGAGGGCGCCGCGCCCGGGGCCGATCTCGACGACCGTCTCGCCGGGGGCGGGGGCCAGCGCGTCGGCGATGCGCGCCAGCACGCCGCGGTCGCGCAGGAAGTGCTGCCCGAAGCGCTTGCGCGGGCGCGGGAGGCCGCCGCCCGGGCGCGCCCCGCCCTCGGTCACGCCCCGCCCCGCAGGACGAGCAGCGTGAGGTCGTCGCGCGGGCGGGCGCCCCCCTGGTGCGCGTCGAGCAGCGCGAACACGTCGGCCACGATCGCCGCCGGGTCGCCGCCGCGCCCGCGACGCACCACGTCGAGTACGGGCTCCTCGCCGAGGCGGCGCCCCGCCAGGTCGACCGCGTCGCTGATCCCGTCGGTGAACAGCACCAGCAGGTCGCGCGCGGGGTCCCAGGGGCACGACTGGGTGCGCGGCGGCTCGCCGACCATGCCGAGCGGCGGCGTGGTGGCGGCCAGGCGCTCCGTGGTCCCGTCGGCGCGCACGAGGAAGGCGTGCGGGTGGCCGGCGTTGGCGTAGCGCAGCTCGCGGCGCTCCGGGTCGACCACCGCGTAGACGGCGGTGATGTACATCTCGGTGCTCTCCAGCTCCTCGTGCAGGGAGCGGAGCACGGCGCCGAGCGTGTCCGACGGGTCGCTGGAGGCCTGCGCGTGGATCGCGGTGGCGCTCATCGCCAGCGCCATGATGAGCGCCGCTCGGTAGCCGTGGCTCGACACGTCGCCGACCATCACGCCGGTGCGCGAGTCCCCGAGGCGGAACAGGTTGTAGAAGTCGCCGCCGACGCTCTCCGCCGGCGTGACGCGCGCGGCCACGCGGGCGTGCGGCGCGGCCACGTCGACGCGCGGGAGGAGGCGCATCTGCAGGTCGTGCGCGAGCGCCATCTCCTGCTGCATGCGCTGCTGGTGCAGCGACTCGCGCACCAGCCGTCCGTTCTGCACGGCGGCGGCAATCTGCGTCGCGATCGCGCTCACCAGCTTGAGGTCCCCGGCCGTGAACTGGCCGACGCGCCGTCCCGACAGGTGCACGACGCCGAGCGGCTCGCCGCCGGCGGGGGTGCTCCAGACGAGCGGCACCGAGAGCATCGGCCCGAGGCGGTACGGCCGCTCGGCGTCGCTAACTTCCGCCTGCGGCTCGACGGTCGTGGGGTGCAGCGTGCGGAAGACGCGCGCGCTGGCGCTGGTCGGGTCGTCGACCGCGACCGGGAGGAGCTCGGTGACGGGGGCGCCGACGGCGGCCACCGCCTGCAACGTGTCGGTCACGCGGTCGTGCAGCAGGAGCGCGGCGCGCCCGGCACCCACGGTCTCGGCGAGCTCGGTGAGGATCGTTCCCGCGGTCTCCTCGAGCGTGACGGCGCGGCCGAGGATCTCGCTGATCGTGTAGAGGAGGTTGATCTCCTCGTAGCGCTCGGTGAGCTCGTGCGCCGCGTGCTCGACCTCGACGGCCGACTGCAGGTGCTCGTGCACCGCGGTGCGCAGGAAGCGCGCGTGGCGGGCGAGCGCCGGGCCGTCCCCCGGGCAGGGCCCGACGACGAGCCAGGCGTCGGGGAAGCCGGCGAGGCCGAGCACGAGCGCGTCGCCGTCGGGCTCGCGCCAGGGGACCGGCGCGTCCGCCGCGGTGGGGCGCGGCAGGGCGTCGAGCGCCGCGAGTCGGCGGCCGCGCGAGGAGCTCTGGCAACGCGCGGGCGCGCCGGCGGCGCCCATCCAGAGCGCCGCGTGGCAGCCGGAGGTCGCGTGGTAGGCGCCGAGGAGCGTGTCGAGCTCCGCGGCCGCGCGCCGGACCGCGCGGGCGCCGACGTCCGGCGCCGTGCTCACGTCCGGCGGAGGTAGAGCCGCACCAGGTTGCCGCGCGGGACGGCCGGGTGCCGCTCGACGCCGTCCATGAGCCGACGCATCAGGAAGATCCCGCGTCCGTCCTCGCGCTGCAGCCCCTCGGGCGTGGTCGGGTCGCTGGTGCTCGCGTCCAGGTCGAACGGGTCGCCCTCGTCCTGCACCTCGACCACCAGGCGCGCGTCGTCGACCACCGCACGCACGCGCACCTGCTTGTCGCGCGCCTGGCGGTTGCCGCGCACGACGGCGTTGGCGAGCGCCTCGAGCAGCGCCACGCGCACGTTGAGCGCGCACGCCTGCCGCGAGAAGCGGTGGGCGGTGCAGCGCTCGACGACGGCGTCCACCACCTCGGGGATGGCGGCGACGTCGCTGGGAATCGTGAGCTCGAGCACGGACGCGCCGGCGCCGGATCCCACGGACGGGTCGGGCGCCGGCGCCCCGCCGGCCAAACCGCGCGCGCTCAGAAGCTGTCGAGCGCGCGCTCGCGCGTCTCGGCGATCTGGAAGAGCGTGTCGAGCTTGGTCAGCTCGAAGAGCGTCTTGAGGTCGTCGTTCAGGTTGGCGAGCCGCAGCTCCCCGCCCTGCTCGCGGATCTTCTTCGAGAGCGACACGAGGACGCCCAGCCCCGAGCTGTCGATGTAGCCCGTCTGGCTGAAGTCGATCAGGAACTTCCGCTCGCCGCGCTCCAGCTCGTCGAGGACTTTCTGCTTGAGCTCCTGCCGGTTGCCGACAATGAGCTGCCCCTCCACGTCCACCACCGTGACCTCGCCCTCGCGATGCATCTGGAAGCTCATGAGTCGGTCTCCCGGTCGCCCCGCGGGCGAGCCGTGTGCGTTCTTGCCTAGTCTCAGGGTGCGGGCCGCGCGACACCGAGGCCGGGGTCCTCCCCGGCCTGCAGCGCCGTGATCGCGGCGACGTTGATAATGTCATCCGGCACCGCCCCGCGGGAGAGATCGCTGCACGGCCGGGCAAGCCCCTGCACGATGGGCCCGATCGCGGCCGCGCCGGCCAGCCGCTGCACCAGCTTGTAGGCGATGTTCCCCGCGTCGAGCGAGGGGAAGACGAGCACGTTCGCCTCCCCCCCGACCCGGCTGCCCGGGGCCTTTCGTTCGGCCACCGCGCGGATGAGCGCGGCGTCGCCTTGCAATTCTCCGTCCACCGCGAGCTCGGGCGCTAGCTCGCGGACCCGGGCCAGCGCCTCGCGCACCAGCGCGATGCTCGCCCCGTCTCCGCCGCTCCCGCGGGTCGAGAACGAGAGCAGCGCCACCCGCGGCCGGTCGCCCACGACGCGGCGGCGGTCGGCCGCGGCGGCGACGGCGATGTCCGCCAACTGCGCCGCGGTGGGATACGGCACGACGGCGCAGTCGGTGAACGTCAGTACCTCGCCCTCGGCCCCGCGGAAGGGCGGGACGACCATGTAGAAGGCACTCGACACGGTGCGCACGCCCGGCGCGGGCCCGACGCACCAGAGCGCGGCGCGCAGGACGTCGGCGGTGGTGTGCGTCGCGCCGGCCACGCAGCCGTCGGCCTCGCCGAGCGCGACGAGGGCGTCGGCCACCCAGAGCGGGCGCCGCGCGAGCGGCTCGGCGGCGGCGGGCGTGAGCCCCTTGGCGCCGCGCCGGGCGAGCAGGTGCGCGACGACGCGCGCGCGCAACTCGCCGTCACCCGTCCACCGCAGCTCGGCGCCCGCAGCCGCGAGGGCGTCGAGCGCATCGCGGTCGAGCCCCGGCGCGTCCGGGTCGGCCACCAGCACCGGGCGCACGACGCCCTCGGCGAGGAGGGCGCGCACGGCGGCGAGCGTCCGCGGGTCGTCGGTCTCGGGAAAGACGACGCGGCGGCGCGCCACGGCGGCACGCGCGCGCAACGACGTCACGAACTCCGCGCCCCCGCTCACCGCGGGAACCGGCGGCGCAGCGCCTCGGCCACGACGGGCGGCACCAGCGCGTCCACCGAGCCGCCGAGCCGCGCGACCTCGCGCACCAGGCTGGAGCTGATGAACGTCGTGGTCACAGAGGGGACGAGGAAGAGCGTCTCGAGTGCGGGGGCGAGGTGCCGGTTCATGAGGGCCATCTGGAACTCATACTCGAAGTCGGCTACCGCGCGCAGACCGCGGACCGAGAGCGTCGCGCCGACGTCGCGCGCGAAGTCGACGAGCAACCCCTGGAAGTGCCGCACCTCGACGCGCGGCGCGTCGCCGGCCGCGTCCTCGCCCAGGGCGTCGCGGATGAGCGCGGCCCGCTCCTCGAGCGTGAACGCCGGCTGCTTCGTCGAGTTCACCGCGACCCCGACCACCAGCCGGTCGGCGAACGCCAAGGTGCGTCGCATCAGATCGAGGTGGCCCAGCGTCACCGGGTCGAAGCTGCCGGCGTAGATGGCGGTGCGCATGACAGGGGTTCGGTGTGGATGCGGCGCTGTGAAAGGTCAACTGAAAAGCAGGGGGGATGAAAATCTGAGAAGATCTGAGAAAGATCTGATGGTCCCGGTGTGGTGCGAGGCTCCCCGCCGCCACGCGGAGCCCTCAGATCTCCATCAGATCTTCTCAGATTTTCATCCCCCCCTGCTTTTCAGTTGACCTTGCAAGGACCCGCGAGTCGCAGCGGCTCACTCGTCGGTCCGGTAGATGGTCACGGCCGTATCGCCGTACGTCCGCACGTCGCCGCCGTCGGGGAGCGCGACGCGGGACGAGTGTTCGACGCCGAGCACCCGCGCGAACGGCACGGCCAGCCACCGCTCGGCGACCCGCACGGCGGCGTCGTGGGCGTAGGGCGGGTCGGCGAAGGCGAGGTCGTAGGCGCCGGCGGCGAGTCCCTCGACGAAGCGCAGCGCGTCGCCGCGGCGGACGTGCGCCACCTCCTCGGCGCCGAGGGCGGCGATGTTGGCGCCGAGGGCGCGCAGGGAGGGCGGGTTGAGCTCGACGAAGTCGGCCGACGCGGCGCCGCGGGAGAGCGCCTCGAGGCCGAGTGCGCCCGAGCCGGCGAAGAGGTCGAGCACGCGCGCGCCGTCGACGTCGGCGCCGACGATGCTCAGCCACGCCTCGCGCACCCGGTCGGCCGTGGGGCGGACGCGCGCGTCTTTCGGCGCGCGGATGGTGCGGCCGCGCCACCGGCCGGCGACGATGCGCACGCGGCGCGCTAGCCGCGGCCGACGGGCGCGGCGCCCGCGGGGACGACGTCGGCCAGCCGCGCCTGCAGCCGGCTCTCGCCGCGGAACTCGTCGCGCTCCAGGCGGAAGGCGACGTCGACGTGCTGACCGGCGAGGAGCCCCGCGGCGCGGGCGGCGAGTCCCCACCCGATCGCGTCCAGCTCCTGCGCGCCGCGGCGCAGCTTGAGGCGCACGCCGTCCTCTCCCACGCGGCGCGGCGGCGCGGCCAGCTCTACCTGCCGCGACACCAGCACCGGCGCGGCGTTGCCGACGCCGTGCGGCTCGAAGTGGCGAAGCATCGCCTCCAGCTCGTCGGTCACCTCGTCGATCGGCAGCTCCAAGTCGACGCGCAGCTCCGGCACGAGGTCGTCGCGCGTCAGGCGCGCGCGCGCGACGGCGTTGAAGCGCTCGGCGAAGGCGCCCACGCGGTCGGCGGCGAGCGTGACGCCGGCGGCGGCGCGGTGCCCGCCGAAGCGCTCGAACAGCCCGCCGGCGTCGCACTCGGTGAGCGCGGAGTGCAGGTCGAAGCGCGGGATCGAGCGCCCGCTCCCCTTCCCCACCCCGCCCTCGAGCGCGACGAGCACCGCCGGGCGCGCGAACTCCTCGACGATGCGCGACGCGACGATCCCGATCACGCCGGGGTGCCACCCATCGCCGGCCAGCACGATGCCGTACGTGTCGTCGAGCGCGAGCGCGTCCGCCTGGCGGCGCGCCTGGTCGAGCGTCGCGCGGTCGAGCTCCTGACGCTGGCGGTTCAACTCCTCCAGCTCGCGCGCGATGGCGTGCGCCGCGTGCTCGTCGTCGGTGGTGAGCAGCTCGACGCCGCGCAGCGCGTGGCCGAGTCGGCCGACGGCGTTGAGGCGCGGGGCGAGGATGAAGCCGACGCGGCCGGCGGTGAGCGGCTTGCCGTCGAGCCCCGCGGCACGCACGAGGGCGCGGATCCCCGCGTTTTCCGAGTCGGCCAGCAGCTTGAGCCCGTAGCGCGCGAGGACGCGGTTCTCGCCGCGCAGCGGCGCGATGTCGGCGATGGTGGCCAGCGCCACGAGGTCGAGCTGGCGCCACACCACCGCGTCGTTCGCCCCGAGCGCCTGCACCGTTGCCAGTGCGAGCTTGAAGGCGACGCCGGCGGCGCACAACCCGCGGTCGGCCTCGGGGTACTCGCCGTCCGGCAGGTTGGGGTTGAGCACGGCGAGGCACGCCGGGACGCCACGCCCGTGCCCCGGCAGGTGGTGGTCGCTGACGATCACGTCCACGCCGGCCGCGCAGAGCGCCGCCACCGGCTCGTGCGCGCTCGTGCCGCAGTCGCAGGTGAGCACCACGCTCGCGCCAACGTCGACCGCCGCACGCACGCCGGCGTCGGTGAGGTCGTAGCCGTCGTGCAGGCGGTGCGGGATGAACGGGACCACGCGCCCGCCGACCGCGCGCAGCACGCGCGTCATGAGCGCGGTCGAGCACATCCCGTCGACGTCGTAGTCGCCGTGCACGAGCACGGTCTCGCCGGCGCGCACGGCCCGCGCGAGCCGCTCGGCGGCCACCGCGACCCCGCCGAGTCGGTCGGGGGCGTTGAGCTGTTCAAGGCGGGGGCGCAGGTACCGCCGGACAGCCTCGCCGGCGTCGTGCCCGCGCGCGGCGAGCAGCCGGCACACCGCGTCGGGGAGGCGGAGGTCGTGCGCCAGGCCGGCGACCACCGCGGGGTCCGCCGGCGGGACGAAGACCCATCGCGCGGCGGGGCGCGCGCGGGGGCGGACGGAAGCGGCGGGTGGCGCTGGTCGGGGGGGGGCGGTCACGCGCCCAATCTAGGGCGCGCCCGGAAGCGGGTACAAGCGCGCGCGCCGCGCCGCGGAGCCCCGCGACGCGCCGGCGCTCACCCCGGCTGCCCGGCGGGCGACGCGGCGGGCGCGGGCGCCGCGTAAAGCAGCACGCCGCACGACTCGCACACCTCGATCGTGCCCGCCTGCATCCCCGCGCGGCGCTGCGTCGGGATCGCGGTGTCGCAGCTGCCGCAGGTGAAGTGGTGGAGCGCGAACACGGCCGGCCCGCGGCGGCGGCTGCGCACGCGGTCGTAGCGCTGCAGCAGCCGCGGCTCGACGTGGCCGGCGAGTGCGGCGCGCCCGGCGCGCGCCTCGGCCAGCTCGCGCTCGATCGCGGCGCGCTCCTCGTCGATGGCCGCGCGGGCCGGCGCCTGCTCGGCCTCCACGGCGGCGATGCGGGCCTGCGCTCCCTCCTGTGCGCTCTGCAGCGACGCCAGCCGCGTCCCGCTGGCGTGCAGCTCGGCCTCCGCGTCGGCCAGCGCGCGGCGCGAGATGTCGACCTGCGCGCCGGCGGCGGTAGCGTGGTGCGCCTTGCGCACCTGGTCGAGCTGCGCCACGGCCCGCTCGTTCATCCGCCGGAACTCGCCGGCCCGCTCGCTCAGGTGCGTGTGCCGCTCCGACTCCTTCTCGAGCGCCGCGCGCGCGGAGGCCAGCGCCCGGTCGGCCCCCTGCCGGTCGCTCTCGAGCTTGGCGACGCGCGGCGCCAGCGCGGCGAGCCGGGCCTCCAGCGTCCGGACGCCGTCGTCGGCGGTCTGCAGGGCGAGCAACGCGTCGAGCTGGTCGTTCACGGCACGTCCTCCGGGGTCTCGTCGGGGTGGTCGGGCTGCTTCCGCAAAATGCTACCCGGCATCGGGCGCGCCACCCCGGCGGCCGTCAGGGGCGGAGCCGCGGCCCCACCCGCCGCAGCACCGGCTTGATTGCCACCCGCTCCTTCCGGATCGCCTCGAGCCGCAGCCGCAACCGAACCTTCTCGGCCTCATCCGCGCTCGCTTGCAGCATCTCGTAAAGGCGGTAGCGCTCCTCCTCGAGCGCCAGCGACTGGAGGGTGGCGAGGGTGCCCGCCACCGTCCCGTCCGGATCCGGGTCGGGGAGCTCGAGCGCCGCGTCGACGTCGCGCACGAGCGACTCGGGCATGGCGTTGGTGAGCACGTCGAGTGACACTTCGGGCTCCTCGAGCAGGCGCTCGAACAGCAGCCGCAGGTCGGCGCGCGTGAAGCTCTCGGGCGGCCACTTCTCGGCGACGACCTCCACCAACTCGCGCTGCTGGAGCATGGCGCGCGTGAGCAACATCTCGGCGTTGGCGACGGCGGCGCTGGGCGCGACGCGCGGCACGGCGAACGAGCTCTTCCAGTCGTCCTCGCGCCGTCCGCGGGCGCGCCGGCGGTCGCTCTCCCATCGGCGCCGGAAGCGGTCGTTCTCGTCGGGGCGCGGCGGCTCGACGAACACCAACCCGGATGGCGCGTCCTCGGGGCGCGGCCCCGGCCCGGCAGGCGCGTTGCGCCACCGATTGCCGCCCGGCCGCGCGCCGTCGCCGCGCGGCTCGGGCTCGGCGACGCGGGCCGCGGGCCGGCGCTCCTCCTGCTCGACCTCGCGTGCCAGCACGTCACGGTCGACGCCCGCGACCTCCGCCACGCGCGACACGTAGAGCTGGCGCGTCACGGGATCCGACGTGGCGCGCAGCGTCGGCAGCAGCTTGTCGATCGCGCGACGCTTGCGGTGCAGCTCCGCGAACCAGCCGCGCCGCTCGAGGAGCTGAATCTGCCGGTCGAGGAGGTCGACGCCCTGCGCCAGCGCCTGCTCCAGCCGCTCGGGGCCGTGTTGTCGCACGTACGTGTCCGGGTCCTCGCCGTCTGGCAGCGTCACGACGCGCGCCGAGATGCCGAGCCGCAGCAGCTCCAGCCCGGCGCGGAAGGTGGCCTTGAGCCCCGCCTCGTCACTGTCGTAGAGCAGGAAGACCGTGCGGGTGAGCTTGCCCAGCAGCGCCGCCTGCGACTCGGTGAGCGCGGTGCCGAGGGGCGCGACCGTCTCCTCGATCCCGGCGAGGGCGAGTCGGATCGCGTCGAAGTATCCCTCGACGACGAGCACGCGCTCCTGCTTGCGGATCGGGTGCTTGGCCCACGACAGCCCGTAGAGCGAGCGCCCCTTGTCGAAGAGCGTGCCCTGGGGCGAGTTGAGGTACTTGGGTTCCCCCTCGCCGAGCACGCGCCCGCCGAAGGCGATCGGGCGCCCGCCCGCGTCTTGGATGGGGAACATGAGGCGGCCGCGGAAGCGGGCGCGCGGCGGCGTGCCGTCCTCGCGCGCGACCAGCAGTCCGACCTCGAGCAGCCGCGCGTCGTCGTGGCCGAGCGCGCGCAGCCGCTCCACCCAAACGCCGTCGCGCGCCGCGTAGCCCAGCCCGAAGCGGTCGGCCTGCTCGCGCGAGAGTTCGCGCGAGGCGAGGTAGGCGCGCGCGGGCTGCGCCTCGGGGCTCTCCCAGAGCGCGTCGCGGAAGAGTTCTGCGGCCGCGCTCATCGCCTCCCAGAGCGGCTCGCGCGGGTCCTTCTCGCCGGGCTCGCGCGGCGCGCGCGTCTCCTGCACCTCGACGCCGGCGCGCGCGGCCACGTAGCGCACCGCCTCGACGAAGTCCATGCCCAGGTGCTCGCGGACGAAGCCGATGGCGTCGCCGCTCGCGTGGCACTTGAAGCAGTAGTAGGCGTTGCGCTTGGGCGAGACGGAGAAGTTGGGGTTCTTGCCGCCGTGGAAGGGGCACGGGCCGCGGTAGTCGCTCCCGGAGCGCTTGAGCTTCACGTGCTCGCCGACGATCTCGACGATGTCGGCGGACTCGCGCACGCGGTCGATGCTCTCCGGGGTGATCATCTCAGATCACCTCACTCCAGCTCCACCACCGTCACCCCCGCCCCGCCCTCGTTCCAGAGCCCCATGCGGAACGACTTGGCGCGCGTCTCCTTGCGCAGCAGCTCGACGACGCGCTCGCGCAGCGCGCCGGTGCCCTTGCCGTGGATGATGCGCAGCTCGCGGCGGTCGGCGCGCACCGCCTGGTCGATCTGCGAGAGGAGGTGCGAGTCCACCTCGTCGGCGCGGAGGCCGCGCAGGTCCACCTCGCCGTTGTGATAGACGTCCGCGGCGTCGAGCATGGCCGGCCCGAACACCTCGGGCTTGGCAAGCTGCTGGCGCGAGCGGGCGAGCGTCTTCGTCGGCACCGTGAGCTTGAGCGCGCCGACCGTGACCACGGCGTCCTTGCCGCGGCGCTCGACGACGCGCCCGAGCTTTCCGCCGAGCGTCCCCACCTCGACCGTGTCGCCGGCGGCGATCTCCTCCCGGGGGGCCGGCGCGCCGCCGGCGGCGCGCTTGGCCTGCGCCTCGCGGACGGTGACGTTGCGCTCCTCGCGCTCCAGCCGGTCGAGGTGCTCGCCCTGGCGCGCGGCCATGTCCTCGACCTTGCGGCGCGCGTCCTTCGCCGCCTGCTCGACCGCCGTGTCGTCGGTCTTGCGCAGCTCCTTCAGCGTGCGGTCGATCTCCTTGCGCGCGTCGAGCAGGTACTTGCGCGCGTCCTGGCGCGCCTGCTTCTCGGCCAGCCGCTCGCGCTCGCGCACCGCCTTCTCGCGCTCGGCGAGCCGCTGCGCGCGGGCCTTCCCGCTCTCGACCAGCTCCTCGGCCAGCTTCTCGCGGTCGGCGAGCGCGGTCTCGCGCTTCTCGAGCTCCGCCAACAGCGCGTCGACGTCGCGCTCCCCCTTCGGGATGCGCTCGACCGCGCGCTCGACGACGTGCGTCGGCATCTGCAGCCGGCGCGCGATCGACAGGCCGTACGAGCGGCCGGGGACCCCCTTGATGAGCCGGTACGTCGGCGCGAGGGCGACGGCGTCGAACTGGAGCGACGCGTTGACGACGCCGCGCACCTCGGTCGCCAGCTCCTTGAGCGCGCCGAGGTGCGTGGTGGCGACGGTGGTGGTGCCGCGCGCCGTCAGCTCCTCGAGGATCGCGCCGCCGAGCGCCGCCCCCTCGACGGGGTCGGTGCCCGAGCCCAGCTCGTCGATGAGCACGAGCGAGGCGTGCGTGGCCGCGCCCACGATCTCGGTGAGGTTCTTGAGGTGCGCGCTGAAGGTCGAGAGCGAGGCCTGGATCGACTGCTCGTCGCCCACGTCGGCGAAGACGTCGTCGTACGCCGGGACGCTGCTCTCCTCGCCGACGGGCGCCGGGATCCCGCTCTGCACGAGCAGCGAGACGAGCGCGACGGCCTTGAGGAGCACGGTCTTGCCGCCGGTGTTGGGGCCGGAGACGAGCAGCGTGTGCTCGCCCGGCTCCATCGCCAGGTCGAACGGGACGACGGGGACGCCCTGCGCCAGGAGGAGCGGGTGGCGCCCGTCGCGGATCGCGAACCCCTGGCCGGCGGGGACGAGGTCGCACGCGCTGCACCCGAACTCGGCGGCCCAGCGCGCGCGGGCGTAGAGGGTGTCGAGCGCCACCAGCGCGTCGAGGGCGTCGAGCATCGGCTCGCGCAGCGGGCGCAGCTCGTCGGTCAGCTCGGCGAGGATGCGCTGCACCTCCTCGTGCTCGTTGGCCTCGAGCTCGCGGATGCGGTTGCCGAACTCGATCGCCGCCGGCGGCTCGACGAAGAGGGTGGCGCCGGTGCTCGACGCGTCGTGCACGATGCCGCCCAGCGAGGCGCGGCCGGCGGCGCGGACGGGGATGACGTAGCGGCCGTTGCGGACGGTGACCGACATGTCGGGCACCTGGTGGTGCGCGTCGAGGCGCCCCATCAGGCGTTCGAGCAGCGCCACCAGCTCGCCCTGGGCGCCGCGCAGCTCGCGGCGGATCGAGCGCAGGCGGGGGCTGGCGTCGTCGCGGACGGTGCCGTCTTCGGCGATGGTGCGCTCGACCTGCTGCTCGAGGCGCGACTGGCTGAGCAGCCGGTCGCCGAGGGGGGCGAGGACGGCGGTGACGACCGGGGGCCGCTTGGGGTCGGCGAGCGCCTCGCGGGTGCGCCGCGACGAGCGGAGGAGGGTGCCGCCCGCCAGCAGTTCGGGGGCGCTCCAGACGGTGCCGAGGACGCGCAGGCGCGCCAGCGGCTCGGTGAGGTCGGGGACGGGCTCGGGGGACCAGCCGCCCTCGCTGGCCACCAGGGCGCGCGTGGCGGCCACCCGGCGGTGCTCGGAGGCGAGCCAGGCGAGGTCGGTGGTCGGCTGCGCGGCCTTGAGCCGGCGGGCGCCGAGGGCGGAGGTGGCGCGGTCGGCCACCACGGCCAGGACGCGCGGGAACTCCAGGACGGACAGGGCGTGCTGATTCATCACCCTCGAATCTACCCCGGAGCCGCGGTCTCCGTTCAGCCGGATCCGCTCCCCGCCGGCGGTGACGCTCCGTGTGCCGGTGAGGAGCGATCCGTCAAATCCGTACGATCCGCTCTCCAAGCTCTCGGAGTCGTGTCCTGAGCACAGAAGATCGTTCGGCCGCACCGATGTCCGCAGCCCGCAACGCCGGCCGTCCCTGCTCTACTTCGCGAGCTCCTCTTTCGCCATGGCGTTGATCGCGCTCCCGTCGACGCGCCCTTTGAACTGGGGCATGACCTTTCCCATCACCGCACCGATGTTCGCCGCGCCGCCGGCGATGGCGGCGCGCACGGCGGCGCGCAGCTCCTCGGGATCGACGGCCGGCGGGAGGTAGCGCTCGAGGATCGCCAGCTCGGTGCGCTCCTTGGCGGCCAGGTCGTCGCGGGCGCCCTTCTCGTACATGTCGATCGACTCGCGGCGGCGCTTGATCCCCTTGCGCACGACGTCCACCACGTCGTCGTCGGTGGGCTCGCGGCGCAATTCGATGCGCTTGTTCTTGACGTCGGCGAGGATGGTCCCGAGGACGAGCGTCAGCGGCTTGTCCTGCGCCTTGCGGGCGGAGTTCAGGTCGGCTTGAAGCTTCTCAGCGAGCAGGGACATGGGGGCGTTGGTAGAGCGTGAACGGATACAGCGTGAACGGGTGAGGCGTGAACGGATACGGCGTGACCTGGAGCCTTGAGCCCGCGGTTGGCAGTTACGTGGTATCCGTTCACGCCTCACCCGTTCACGCCATATCCGTTCACGCCATATCCGTTCACGCCGTTCGAGGTCAGCCCGGCGGCCACCGCAGATCACGCCCCGCCAGCAGGTGCAGGTGGACGTGAAAGACGGTCTGGCCGGCGGCGGGCCCGGTGTTCACGACGGTGCGGTAGCCCGACTCGGCGTAGCCCTCGCGCCGCGCGATCTCGGCGGCGAGTAGGGAGAGCCGGCCGATCTGCGCGGCGTCGGTGGCGTCGTTGAGCGAGGCGACGTGGGCGCGCGGGATCACGAGGACGTGCAGCGGCGCCTGCGGGTTGATGTCGCGGAACGCCACGCACTCGTCGGTCTCGGCGACGATGCCGGCCGGGATCTCGCCGCGGACGAGGCGGCAGAAGAGGCAGCTCTCCGACATGCGGGCGCTCGGTGCGGGTCAGGCCGTGCCGGCGCGCTCGACGAGCGCCCGGGCCAGCGCGGCCGCCACGACGGCGGCCGTCTCGAAGCGCAGGATGTTGCCCGGAAGGGCGGCCGGCCGGAAGCCCGCTGCCCGCAGCGCGTCGAGCTCGTCGGGCTCGAGCCCGCCCTCCGGGCCGACGGCGACGCTGGCCGCTTCGCCGGGGAGCACGGAGCCGTCGAGGAGCGGGGCGCCGTCGGGGTCGCACACCCAGCGCGCGCCGGGCGGCGCGGCGGCGACGGCGCGGTCGAGCGGCGCCTCCGGATGCAGGTCGGGGAGCCAGGCGGCCTCGCTCTGGGCGAGCGCGGCGAGCATCCGCGCGCGGACCTTCTGCTGGAACGCCGCCCCCTCGCCGCGGCCGCCGACGCTGCGCGACCGGCGGAAGAGCACGGGGCGCCAGCTGGCGACTCCCACTTCCACCGCCTTCTCCGCCAGCCAGAGCATGCGGTCGCGGTCGGCCACCGGCACGAGCAGGTGCACCGGGGGCGGCGCGGGGTGCTCGCGCACCTCGCTCAGCTCGACCACCGCGTGCGCCTTCGCGAGACGGACCAGCCGCCCCTCGCCGCTGCGCCCCATGCCGTCGCGCAGCGCCACCCACTCGCCGACGTCCAGCCGACGCACGCGCATGTGGTGCGCCGCCTCCTCGCCGAGCGTGACCGAGGCGCCGGCGCCGAGCGCGACGTCGGCGACGAAGGTGGCGACCGTCGGGGCGGCGACGCGGGCGCCCTTCACGCGCGCGTCACGCGCTCAGCGGGCGCGCGCGCAGCGCACGCTCCACCAGACGTCCTCGTGGTCCTCCGCGGCCGCGCGCCAGCCGTGGGCTTCGATGGCGCGCAGCATCGTCTCGCGTTCCTCCCACAGGATCCCGCTGAGGATCGCCTCGCCGTCCGCGGTGAGCGCGGCGTCGATCGCGTCCATCAGCTCCAGCAGGACGCTGGAGATGATGTTGGCGAGCACCAGCCGCACCGGCGCGACGAGCGGGAGGAGCACGTTCGCGTCCCCCTCGATCACCGTCACGCGGCCGGCGACGCCGTTGCGCGCCACGTTCTCCTCGGCGTTCTCGATGGCGTCGGGGTCGAACTCGATGGCCGCGCAGCGCGCCGCGCCGAGCTTGGCCGCCGCGATGGCGAGCACCGCGCTCCCGGCGCCGAGGTCGGCGACGACGTCGCCGGGACGCACCACGCCCTGCATGAGGCGCACGACGCCGCGCGTGGTCGGGTGGTCGCCGGTGCCGAACGCCATCCCGGGGTCGATGACGATCGTGGTCGCCGGGTCGCGCCCCTCGGCGAGCCAGGGAGGGACGACGGCGAGCCCGCCCAGGTCGTGCGCGCCGATGAGCGCCTTCCACCCCTCCGTCCAGTCGACCGGCTCGGCGAGGGTGATCGCGACGTCGGCGGTCGGGTCGGCGGCGAGCACCGCGGCGCGCAGCGTCTCGACGTCGGTGTCGGGGGGGAACTGCGTGAGCACGGCGTCCCCCTGCTCCTGCACCCCCTGCGAACCGGCGGCGAAGAGCGCCGCCACGACCGCCTCGGCGGCGGCGGCGCCCCCGCGCGGTCGCGCGCGCACGGCGACCCAGGGGCGCTGGTCGGCGGCACTCACGCGCGCAGCGCCTCCTTCATCTTCGACCAGAAGCCCTTGCTGCGCCCGGTCTCGGGCGCCTGCTGCTGCAGCTCCGCCAGCTCGCGGATCAGCTGCTCCTCGCGTCCCGAAACCCGCTCGGGCGTCCACAGCTGCACGCGCACGTGCAGGTCGCCGACGCCGCTGGCGTTGACGCGCGGCAGCCCGCGCCCCTTGAGGTGGAAGACCTGCCCGCTCTGCGTCCCCGCGGGGACGCGCAGCGACAGCTCGCCGGCGACCGCGGGCACGGTGACGTCGGCGCCGAGCACGAGCTGCGCGTAGTTGACCAGCACCTCGCAGTACAGGTCCTCGCCGTCGCGCTCGAAGCGCGCGTCCTCCTCGACCTCGAAGAGCACGATCACGTCGCCGCGCGGGCCGCCGCGCGGGCCGACGTTCCCCTGCCCCCGCAGCGTCATGTACTGCCCCGTCGAGACGCCGGCGGGGATCGCGATCGTGACCGTCTTCTCCGCGCGCACGCGCCCCTCGCCCTTGCACTTCTTGCAGGGCGTGGCGATGACGGTCCCCTCGCCGGCGCAGGTGGGGCACGGGGCGACGCTCACGAACTGGCCGAAGAACGAGCGCTGCGCGCGCCGCACCTCTCCCGTGCCGGCGCAGGTGCCGCAGCGCTGCGGCTGCGAGCCCGGCTCCGCGCCGCTCCCCTCGCACTTGTCGCAGCCGTCGAGGAGCTTGGCGACGACGGTCTTCTCGACGCCGGTCGCCACCTCGGCGAGTGCGAGCGGGATGCCGATCTTGACGTCGCCGCCCGTGCGCGGGCCGCCGCCGCGCCCGCCGCCGGCCTGGCCGAACAGGTCGCCGAGACCCGCGAAGCCGCCGAAGTCGCGCATGAAGATGTTCAGCGCCTCGGAGAGGTCGACGTGGTGCATGCCGCCCATGCCGCCCGTCCCGCCGCGCTGGAAGGCCGCGTCGCCGTACCGGTCGTACGCCGCGCGCTTCTGCGGATCGCGCAAGACGTCGTACGCCTCGGTGATCCCCTTGAACTTGTCCTCGGCGTCCTTCGACCCGTTGTTGCGGTCGGGATGCCACTGCATCGCGAGCTTGCGGTACGCCTTCTTGATGTCGTCGTCGGACGCGTCGCGCGCGACGCCGAGCTGCTCGTAGAGGTCGGGCATGGGTAAGCGATCTCAGTGCAGCAGGTCGGAGACGAGCCGCGAAGTGTGGCTGACGAGCGAGACGATCTTCTCGTACGGCATCCGGGTGGGGCCGATGACGCCGATCACGCCGCTCAGCCCCCCCGCATGATACTCCGCCGTGACCACGGTGAAGGGGTCGAGGCGGGGATCGCCGTGCTCGCTGCCGATGGTGATGGAGAGCCCGGCCGCGCCGCCGCGCTGGCGGAGCAGAGTGGCGAGCTCGTCGCGCGTCTCGGTGAGCTCGAGCAGCCGGCGCATGCGCTCGCCGCTCGCAAACTCGGGCTGCTCGGCGAGCAGCGACGGCTGGCCGAGCACGACCTGCGTCTCGTCGGCGGTGGCGCGGTCGAACAGCTGCCCGCCGCCGGCGATGAAGATGTTCAGCAGCTCCTCGGCGTCGCCCTGGGCGGACGTGTCACGCAGCCGGTCGGACATGGAGGCGCAGACGTCGCGCAGCGAGAGCCCCGCGAGCCGTTCAGTGAGGACGCGCGCGACCTCGCTCACGGCGTCCTCGGCGATGGCGCCGGGGACCTCGACAAAAATCGTCCGGATGGCGCCGCGGTCGAGGGTGAGCACCATGAGCACGCGGTCGCTGGCCAGGCGCACGAGGTCGATGCGGCGAAGCGTGGCCTCGTCGAAGCGCGGGCTGACGGCGACGCCCAGCTCCTGCGTGAGCACGCCCAGCGACTGGGCGGCGCGCCGCAGTATCGTCTCGATGGTCGACGCGCCGGCGAGCTCCTTCTTGAGACGCGCCTGCCCGGCGGCGTCGAGGGGCTCGACGTGCATCAGCGAGTCGACGTACAGGCGATACGCCTTGTGCGTGGGGACGCGGCCGGCGGAGGTGTGGGGGTGGTAGAGGAACCCCTTGGCCTCCAGGTCGCTCATCGTATTTCGGATGGTCGCCGGGGAGACGCCGAGTCCGAACAGCCGCGCGATGGTGCGCGAGCCGGCCGGTTCCGCGGTGGCGACGTAGCTCTGGATGACGGCTTCGAGCACGCGGCGCTCGCGCTCGGTGAGCTCATGAGACGACATAAGTACAATCCTACGAACGACTTCGGGCCACCGTCAAGTCCGCCGCCAGGGCGTCGAGGCGCAGCCATCCGGTCGGGCTGAGTCGCACCCGGTTGCCGGCGCGGGCGGCCCAGCCTTGAGCCTCCCACAGGGCGACGCGGGTCTCGTCGGCGAGTGCGAGCGGGAGGCCGTCGACCGTGCGGAGGCCGAGGTAGACGGCTTCGGCGTCGCGCATGTCGTCATCGAGCGACTCCGCGCCGTCGACAGGGTCGGTGCCGGCGGCGACGGCGCGGGTCCAGGCGGCGTAGGCCGGGACGTTCCAGCGGCGCTGGTCGCCGTCGAAGCCGTGCGCGGACGGGCCGAGTCCGAGGTACGGGGCGCCCGACCAGTACGCCGAGTTGTGGCGGGCGCGGTGACCGGGGCGGGCGAAGTTGGAGACCTCGTAGTGCTCGTAGCCGGCCGCCGTCAGCGCGACGTGGGCGTGGAGGAACTCGTCGGCGTACCGCTCCTCGTCGGCTTCGGCGACCGCGCCGCGCTCCGTCCAGCGACCGAGCGGGGTGCCGGGCTCGACGGTGAGGCCGTAGAGGGAGAGGTGTGTCGGGGCGAGCGCGAGCGCCTGCGCGACGTCGGCGGGCCAATCGCGCGGGACGGAGGCCGGCAGGGCGAAGATCAGGTCGAGGGAGAGGTCGACGATGCCGCCGGCGCGCAGCAGGTCGACGGCGCGGAGGGTCTGCTCGGCGTCGTGGGTGCGGTGCATCCAGGCGAGCGCGCGCGGGTCGAAGGTCTGGCCGCCGAGTGAGGCGCGGTTGACGCCCGCTTCTCGCCAGGCGCGGACGGCGTCGGCGGTGACGTCGTCGGGGTTCACCTCGATCGTCAGCTCCGCGCCAGGCGCGAGGCGGAACCAGCGCCCGACCAGAGCGATCGTCTGAGCGACGCCCGGGCCGCCGAGCCGCGACGGGGTGCCGCCGCCGAGGTAGAGCGTGTCGATCTCGGGGCGGGCGGCCGGGGCGGGCAGGGCGCCGAGTCGGATACGCAGCTCACCCTCTACCGCATCGAGGTACTCGCGCACCGGCACCGTCGGGCGGACAGCGATGGCGAAGTCGCAGTACGCGCAGCGGCGGGCGCAGAAAGGGACGTGGAGGTAGACGTGGCGTGGGGGCATCCGGCGGGGCGGGCGGGCACGGTGATACCCGCCAGCCGGCGTCGTGGCCCGAAGCGTCGCGGTGAGGTCAGCGGCGGACCAGCTCACCGCTCCACCGCGCTTCGACGAGGCCCGCGAGTTCGAGAGTGGTGAGCGCGGCGACGCAGCGCGAGACCGGGAGCCCGGTGCGTTCTACCAGGACGTCGGCGGCGGGTGCCGGGTGGGCGAGGGCGAGCCAGAGGGCGCGCTCGTCGGCGCCGAGACCCGGGGGCGGCGCGGCGAGCGATGGGGGTGCGTTCGCGGCGGCTGTCGGGAGCGGCTCGAGGAAGCCGGCGAGCGTGAGCACGTCGGCGACGTCGGTGAGCACGTGGGCGCCGTCGCGGAGGAGCGCGTTCGTGCCGGCGGCTGCGGGGTGGTCGATCGGGCCGGGGACGGCGGTGACAGGGCGCCCCAGGTCGGCCGCGCAGCCCGCGGTGATGAGGGCGCCGCTGCGCGCGCCCGCCTCGACGACCACGGTGAGGCGGGCGAGGGCGGCGATGATCCGGTTGCGGCGCGGGAAGGCGCCGGCGGCGGGTGGGCTGCCGGGCGGCGCTTCGGCGACGACTCCCCCGTTGCCGGCCAGGCGCGCGTACAGCGGCCGGTGGCGACGGGGGTACGGGACGTCGGCGCCGGTGCCGAGCACGGCGACCGAGCGACCGCCGGCGTCGAGGGCGGCGAGGTGGGCTTCGGCGTCGATGCCGCGGGCCATGCCGCTCACGACGACGGCGCCGGCGCGGGCGAGTGCGGCCGCGAGTGCGCGGGCGCAGCGGGTGCCGTACGCCGAGGGGGCGCGAGTACCGACGACGGCGACGGCGGGCGCGTTGGTCGGCGCGGCCGGGTCGCCGAGCGACCAGAGGGCCGGGGGCGGGTCCGGCAGGTCGAGGAGTGGGGGCGGATAGGCGGACTCGCCGGGCATGGCGAGCGCGAGGCCGTGCGCCGCCGCGCGGTCGAGCGCCCGGTCGGCGGCGTCGAGTGTCGCAGAGCGGGCGGCGGCGTCGCGCACGGCATCGTGGAGCGCGTCGTTGGATCGGCCGGCGTGTCGGGCGAGCAGCGCGCGCCAGCGTACCGGGCCGACGCCGGGCGCGAGCGACAGGGCGAGGGCCGCCCGCCGGTCGTCGGGGGGTGGGGGCGCCGGCGCGAGGGTGGGGAGCGCGGAGGGCACGCGGGCGCGAGCCGGCGGTGGGTCAGGGAAGTTCGAGCGAGGTGACGCGGACCTGCTCGCGGGTGCGGAGCGCGAGCAGCCGTTCCCACCAGCCGGCGAGCAGTTCGTCGAGCCCTTCGCGGGCCGCCGCGCTGATCGCCCAGGCGCCGAAGCTGCCCGGCGCCTCGACGGGCGGGACGTAGGATTCGCCAAGCAGGTCGAGCTTCGTGAAGACCACGCAGTGGGGCTTGGCGGCCAGCTCCGCGGAGTAGGCGGAGACCTCGCGGCGCAGCTGGTCGTACTCCGCCTGCCAGTCCATCGCGTCGATCGGGATCAGGAAGGCGAGGATGCGGGTGCGCTCGATGTGGCGGAGGAACTGGAGGCCGAGCCCCTTCCCTTCCGCGGCGCCCTCGATGATCCCCGGGATGTCGGCGACAACGAAGGTGCGGTGGCCGCTGAGCGGGACGACGCCGAGGTTCGGGGCGAGTGTCGTGAAGGGGTAGTCGGCGATCTTGGGGCGGGCCGCCGAGATCACGGAGAGGAGCGTCGACTTGCCGGCGTTCGGCTGGCCCACCAGTCCGACGTCGGCGATCAGCTTGAGCTCGAACTCGATCGAGCGGGTCTCGCCCTCGTCGCCGGGCTCCCACTCGCGCGGGGCCTGGTGGGTGGCGGTGGCGAACTTCGCGTTGCCGCGTCCGCCGCGTCCGCCGCGCGCGATCACGATCTCCTGGCCGTCGTCGAGGATCTCGCCGAGGAAGTGCTGCGTGTCGGCGTCGCGGATCACCGTGCCCGTCGGGACCGGGAGGACGACGTCGGCGCCCGAGCGTCCGGTCTTGTTCGAGCCGGAGCCGTGGTCGCCGCGCTCCGCCTTCCAGGAGTCGCGGTAGGTGTAGTCGAGGAGCGTCGTGAGGTTGCGGTCGCCGCGCACGCGCACGTCGCCGCCGCGGCCGCCGTCGCCGCCGTCGGGGCCTCCCATCGGGACGAACTTCTCGCGGCGGAAGGAGCTGGCGCCCGAGCCGCCGGTGCCGGCTTCGACGCGGACGACCGCGCGGTCGATGAACATCGGAACTCGTGGTGCGGGAGGGCGTGGTGCGGAGCGCGGCGGGGCCGCGACGGCGATGCGGTCAGGAGGCGCGCTGGGTGGCGCGAACGTGCGACCAGAGGTGCAGCGCGCGGGCGTGGTCAGCGGGCGCCATCAGGTCGCGCAACGCCTCGAGCGCGTCGGCGACGACGTCTGGCGGCGTGCCGACGTGAAGCGCGCCGTGGAGGTGCGAGTGGAGCTGGCGGTCCTGCCGCGCGACGGCGCAGACGGCGACCACGCACAGCTCGCGGCGCGGCAGGTCGAGGTTCGGGCGCGAGAGAACCTTGCCGTAGCCGTCGACGATCATCCACGCGTCGAGCGCGGGGTGCAGGGCGGCGATGTTCGGGCGGAGGCGCGCGTAGAAGGGGCCGTAGACGCGGGCGCAGGTCTCCTCGCCGTCGGCCGCCCAGGCGGGCGCGTTGGCGAGGTCGGCGCCGGGGTCGTCGGGCGGTGCCGGGCGGCCGGAGACCTTCCGCCAGGCGCGCATGGCGTTGAGGGTGCGCGGGAAGCCCGCGAACAGGTAGCTCTGCAGGATCAACTCCTCGACCCACTCCGCCGGGATCTCGCCGACGGCGCGCTCGAGCGCGCCGCGCACGGTCCGTTCGTCGCCGTCGGCGATGACGGCGGCGAGCCGCACGAGCGCCCGAGTCGGCGCGTCGAGCTCCGTCAGCGTAGCACCGTCGGGCGCCTCGGACGGGACCGCGGCGACGCGCGCCGGGTCCTGCGAACGCGCGGCGCTCACGCGGCGGGGGCGAGCTCGCCCACGACCTCGCCGCGGGTGTTGCGCACGGGCTTCGACAGGAGTTCGGCGAGGCGCGGCGGGAGCGCGGCCGGGAGCACGTCGAGCGCCTGGAGGCAGCGGAGAACCGCGGGGTACTGCGCGCGGGGCGCGCCGTCCTCGACCTTGACGGCGATGCCGAGCCCCTGCGACGGAACGGCGACGCTGTGTACGCCTTCGGCGCCGATCTTGGCCAGCACGTCTCCCTCGGTCTCTTCCATCAGGACGGTGTCGAAGCGCTCGGTCCCGCCGACGAGGAAGGGGCGGGTGCGCATCGCGTGCACGATGCGCGACGGCACGTCGTCGGTCGAGGCGACGAGGCGCGCCCAGGCGACCGCCATGGCGTGCAGCGGCATCGCGTACACGACCACGCCGCAGCCGTCCACCGCGCAGTGCAGCGCCGACGGGTCGAGCCCCGCCCACCGCGCCACCGCCGCCGTGCACGCCTGCTGCACCGGGTGGTCGGCGCGCTCGTAGCCCTCGTGGGCCCATCCTTCGGTGACCGCGCGGGCGAGCATGGCGGCGTGCTTGCCGGAGCAGTTGTTGTGCAGGCGGGTGGGGCGGAGCCCCGCCTCGCGCAGGACGCGGGCCCCGCGCGCCGCCAGCGGCTCGTGCGCGCCGCAGGCGAGGTCGCCTTCCTCGAGGCCGAGCGAGGCGAGCATGGCGCCGGCGAGGGTCACGTGCTCGGGTTCGCCGCCGTGCGAGGCGCAGGCGAGGGCGAGGTGGTCGTCCCCCCACCCCGCCCGGTCGAAGCCGCCGCTCTCGAGCAGGGGCATGACCTGGAACGGCTTGGCGCAGGATCGCCAGAAGGTGACCGTCGTCGGGTCCCCGGCCGATGCGACCGCCCGCCCCGTCGCGTCGACCACCGCGGCGTGGACGCGGTGACGCGACTCGACGACCCCACCCCGTGTCGCGACGACGTCCAGCGAGAGCGTGCGCATGCCGGCAAAGCTAACGGGTCGCCGCCGGCGGGCGGAGCGGGGGCGCCCGCCCGGTCAGAACACCTTGATGAGCCCCTTGGTGTAGCGCCCCGGGTTGCGCCGCACGTCGACGAGGATCGCGTTCAGCTCGGTCAGCGCGCGGTTGAGCTGGTCGTAGCCCTGCTGGTCGTTGAGGAGGCGCGCGGCCAGCCCGTCGCCGCGCGTCAGGAGGCGCATGAGCGAGTCGGCGCCGGCGGTGATGCCGACCAGCCGCACGTACAGCGAGTCGTCGTGCAGCAGCTTGCCGACCGTGCCCTCGTTGCGCGCCAGCCCGGCGACCACGGTGTCGAGGCTCGCCGTGACGCGCACCAGATTGCCGTAGAGCGCCGGGTCGTCGAGCAGGCGTCCGACCGTGCCGTTCGGGCTCTGGAGGCGGCGCAGCACGGCGTTCGTCTGGGTGAGCGTCGTCGTCAGCTCGTCGTACAGGGCGCGGTTGGTGACGAGCTGCCCGACCGTCCCCTCGCCGCTGGCGATCCCGCCGGTGATCCCGCGCAGGTCCTTGGTGAGCCCGACCACGTCGCCGACGGCGCCCGAGGCCTGGCTGATCACCTGGTCGTAGTCGAGCGAGGGCGCGAGCGGGAGCGTGTCGCCCGCCGCCAGCACGGCGTAGCGCGGCGTGCCGGGCGAGATGTCGAACACCTTGTCGCCGAGGAGCCCCTGCGTGCGGAGCCGGCCGCGCGAGTCGCCGCGCACCTGGTCGCGCACCTGCTCCTCGACCTCGACGGTGACGCGCAGGTTGCGCGTGGTGTCGGCGTCGGGCTGCAGGAAGTCGATGGCGGTGATGCTGCCGACCAGCTGGCCGGCGACGGTCACCGAGCCGCCGACGCGCAGCCCGTTGGCGTTGGGGACGAAGGCGACGAGCTGGTAGCGCTCGCCGAACAGGTGCGCGGCCTGGCCGAGGCGGTAGCCGCCGAAGCCGAGGATCAGCAGCGCGATCACGATGACCGCGGCGACCCGGAGCTGCTCCCAAGTGATGGCACTGTTGCGGCGCATGCGGGCGTGGGCGTAAGGTCAGAAGCCGCCGAGGAAGTCCTGGATGTAGCGGTCGTCGCTGGCGGCCATCTCCTCGGGCGTGCCGAAGAAGCGGATGCGGCGGTCCGCCAGCACGGCCACGTAGCTCGCCATGCGGTTCACCGAGCGGATGTCGTGCGACACGACGATGCTCGTCACCTGCAGCTCGCGCTGCAGCTTCATGATGAGCCGCGTGATGGTCGCCGTGGTGAGCGGGTCGAGCCCCGAGGTCGGCTCGTCGTAGAGCATGATCTCGGGGTCGTTGGCCATCGCCCGCGCGATCCCGACGCGCTTGCGCATCCCGCCGGACAGCTCGCTCGGGAGCTGCTCCATCACGCGGTCGGGGTCGAGGTCCACGAACTCGAGCTTCTGCCGCACGCGCGCCTCGATCTCGTCCTCGCGGTAGTCGGTGTGCTCGCGCAGCGGGTAGGCGACGTTCTCGTAGACGGTCATCGAGTCGAAGAGGGCGGCCCCCTGGAAGACCATCCCCATGCGCCGCCGCACGCGCAGCGCCTCGGTGAACGACAGGTCGCAGATGTCCTCGCCGTCGATGTACACGCGCCCGCGGTCGGGCTGCAGGTGGCGGAGGATCAGCTTGAGCGTGGTCGACTTGCCGGTCCCCGACTCGCCGACGACGGCGATGGTCTCGCCGCGCCGGGCGAGGAAGGACACGTCCTCGAGGATCGGGCGGTCGCCGAAGCCGAGGTGGATGCGCTCCAGCTCGATGACCGCCCCGGGCGCCGGGCCGGGGTCTTCGGCGCGCGGCCGGTCGTCGGCCGTGTCGACCGCCAGCTCGTCGCGGATGGTGGCGCGCACGCGCCGGTCGCGCCCCCCCTCGGCCGCGTCGTCGCGCGGCGCCGCGCGCGCCTCGGCGCGCCGCGCGTCGCTCCCCCGCCCTGTTCCGTCGCCGCCGGCCGTCACGAGCCCAGCACCGTCAGCAGGAGCTGCGTGAGGAAGTAGTCGACGACGAGGATCGCGATGCTGGCGGCGACCACGGTACGCGTCGTTGCCACCCCGACCCCCTCGGTGCCGCCGGTGGTCGCGAGGCCGTGGTAGCACGCCGTCGTGGCGATGATCCCGCCGAAGACGAACGGCTTCAGCAACCCTTGAATGAAGTCGTTCGGGATGAAGCCGAACGAGAAGCCGCCGTTGGCGATCTGCTCCCACACCGTCTGCCAGTAGAACGAGCTGGGGAGCCCGACGTAGACGCGCGCGATCAGGTTGCCGCCCAGGATCCCCACGACGTCGTTAATGACGGTGAGCACGGGGAGCATGATCAGCCCCGCCAGCACGCGCGGCGTCACCAGCTTCTTGATCGGGTCGGTGCCGAGCGTGTTGAGGGCGTCGATCTGCTCGGTCACCTTCATGGACCCGATCTGCGCCGCGACCCCGGACCCCACTCGGCCCGCGACCATGAGCCCCGCCAGCACCGGGCCGAGCTCGCGGATCATCGAGGCGGAGACCAGGGAGCCGATGTACTGCGTGGCGCCGAAGGTGCGCAGCTGCACGGATGACTGCAGCGCCAGCACCATGCCGGTGAAGAAGCCGGTGAGGAGGACAATCCCGAGCGACTGCACGCCCATCGCGTCCATCTGTTGCACCAGATCGCCGGCGTAGAACGGGCGCGCGAAGATGAAGCGCAGCGCGTTCCAGGCCAGGCGGACGTAGTTCTGGACGCCGAGGACGGTGCCCTGGGCGGCGGCGTTCAATCGGGCGGCGAGTGCGGTCACGCGAGGGGGCCGAAGGGGCGCCGACGGGGCGGCTGGCGGCCCGACGGGCAAGCGGCGTGCCCGCTGGCGAGCCGTGGCATTCGCAGCCGGGCGTTCGCGTTGACCACCCTGCCGGCCGCCGATACCCTTTCCGCCCATGTCGTCCGCCCCCCTGCTCTCCCGCACGCGCCTCGAAGCGCTGCTCGCCGCCGCCTCGGCCCAGCGGGTCGTGATCGTCGGCGACGCGATGCTCGACGTCTACCTGCGCGGCGACGTGGAGCGCATCTCCCCCGAGGCGCCGGTGCCGGTGGTGCGGGTGCGGGAGCGGAAGGACGCGCTGGGGGGCGCCGCCAACGTGGCGCAGAACGTCGCCGCCCTGGGCGCCGGGTGCGCGCTGGTGGCCGCCATCGGCGACGACGTGGCCGGCGCGCGGCTGCGCGGGATGCTGCGGGCGATCGGCGCCGACGCCGAGGCGCTGGTCGCGGTCGGGCGCCCGACGACGACGAAGACGCGCGTGCTGGCCCGGGCGCAGCAGGTGGTCCGGTTCGACGAGGAGGAGGACGTCGACCTCGCGCCCGGGGACGTGGCGCGCGTGCTGGAGCGGGTGCGGGCGGCGCTGGCGGGGGCGACGGCACTCGTGCTCGAGGACTACAACAAAGGGGTGCTGGTTCCGGCGGTGATCGAGGGGGCGATCGGGATGGCGCGGGCGGCCGGACTGCCGGTCGTGGTCGACCCGAAGTTCCGGAACTTCTTCGCCTTCCGCGGGGCGACGGTGTTCAAGCCGAACCGCCGCGAGCTGGAGGCGGCGTTGGGCGCCGCGGTCGACCTGGCGCACCCGGAAACGCTCCCGGCGACGCTGGAGCGGCTGGGCGCCGAGCACCTCCTGCTCACGCTCGGCGAGCACGGGATGGCGCTGCTGTCGGGGGCCGAGGAGCCGTTCCGAGTCCCGACGACGGCGCGCGAGGTGTACGACGTGGTGGGCGCGGGCGACACGGTCACCGCGTATCTCGCCGTCATGCTGGGCGCGGGCGCCACGCCGCAGGAAGCGGCGGTGGTGGCGAACTTCGCGGCCGGGGTCGAGGTCGGGAAGCTCGGGGCACAGTCGGTGAGCGCCGAGGAGGTGCTGGAGGCGTACGACGCCTTCACGGCGGAGGACGCGCCGCCGCCGGTGTACGTCGGCTGAGTGCTCGTCCCACAGCTGGGATTTGCGGCTCCATCCTGCGCCATAGTAGCTTCGGCGATGGGACCGGCACACGGCCAGGCACGCGACCATGGAGCACGACGGGGCGGTAGCTCAGGGGTTAGAGCAGTCGGCTCATAACCGAACGCGCGTGGGTTCGAATCCCACCCGCCCCACTCGCAGGACCTCGTCCGGCCGTGGACGAGGTCACCAGCACGAGCTCGGCGCGAGCTCGGAGCTCGAGGTTTTCGCCGCGCTCGACCGAGCCGGCTACGCCGTGTCCGTTCCGTTCGGCCGTGCTAGACGCTACGACTGCGTGATCGAGCAGGGCGCGGAGTTCCGTCGCGTGCAGATCAAGACGGGGTTCCACGACGGCCACGGCTCGGTCCGCTGGGAGTGTCGCAGCATCCGCTTCTACGACTCCTGTTCACGGCCATACCAGGGCGAGGCCGACTTGTTCGCCGTCTGGGTGCCCGAGACGCGCGAATGCTTTCTGGTCCCTGTCGAAGAGTGCGGACGGTACGTATCTGCACTCCGAGTAGAACCGCCGCGTAACCGTCAGCGGAAGGGCATCCGCTCCGCCGACGCGTATCGGTTGCTTTGAGGTTGCGCGTCGCCTGCGGCGAGCAAGCTGGAGGGGGCGAAATCGGTATGCAGCGCCATGCCGCCCGGGGGCGGTGGGCTTCCGTTCCCGACCTCGGCCGCTTAGAATCCGGGTCCGCGCTGGCGGCCGGCCGCCGCGCGATCGGGCGCATAGCTCAGCTGGTTAGAGCGCTGCTTTCACACAGCAGAGGTCCGGGGTTCGAGTCCCTGTGCGCCCACTGTTCACCCCGCGACGATCCGGTCGCGAGTAGACTGCCCCGAGGTCATGCGTCTGCGCCTGTTCAGGCCGCTGCTCACCGCTGCGGCCCTTTTCGTTTGTGCCTCCGCCGCCGCGGCCCAGCAGCGGCCGACTCCCGCCCAGGCCGAGGAGCTGCTGCGCAGCCGGCCGGACCTCGGCGCCCAGCTGCAACAGCGGCTGCGGTCGAGTGGGCTGACGCCGGACCAGGTGCGGTCGCGCCTGCGCGCGGAGGGGTACTCCGAGTCGCTCCTCGACCAGTACCTCGGCGGCGGCAGCGGCGGCGCCCGGCGCGCCGGGCAGGCGCCGCCGTCGAACGCCGAGCTGCTCGAGGCGATGGAGATCCTCGGGCTGGCCGACGATGACGAGCTGGCGACGCTGCGCGATGCCGCCGGCGCGGACACCCTCGGCCGGCGCGGTCTCGGGAGCGACTCGCTCGGCCGACGCGTGCCGCGGGGGCCGATTCCTACCGGCGCGCGGGACTTCCTCCCGGACACGGCGCGCGTCGACACGCTGCGCCTTCGCGACCCGGCGCGCATCCCGGATACGACGGCCGTCACCTTCCCGGATTCCGCGCGGCGCCGCTACTACGACCCCGACTTCCGACGCGACTCGATCGAGGCCGAGCGGGCGCGGCGCGCCGAGCGGGCGGCGCGGGACAGCGGCTTCGCCGTGTTCGGGCTCGACCTGTTCCGGAACGGGACGTCGCTGTTCGACGCCAACGCGGCCGGCCCGGTGGACCGGAACTACCGGCTCGGGCCGGGCGACCGCCTCCTCCTCCTGCTGACCGGGGACGTCGAGCAGTCGTACCCGCTGACGGTCACTCGCGAGGGATTCATCGTCATCCCGCAGGTCGGACAGCTGTTCGTCGCCAACCTGTCGCTGGCGGAGCTGGACAACCTGCTCTACACCCGGCTCGGCCGCGTGTACTCGGGGGTCCGGCGCGGCGGCGGGACGACGCGCTTCTCGGTGTCCGTGGTGCAGCTGCGCTCGAACCAGGTGTTCGTGACCGGGGACGTGGAGCGGCCGGGGAGCTACCGCGTGTCGAGCGCGGGGTCGGCGCTCACGGCGCTCTACGCGGCGGGCGGGCCCTCGGAGGCCGGGTCGCTGCGCCGGGTCGAGGTGCGGCGCGGGGGGCGCACCGTCGGCACGCTCGACGTCTACGACTACCTGGTGCGCGGCGACGCGTCGCAGGACGTCCGCCTCGAGTCGGGGGACGTCGTCTTCGTCCCGCCCCGCCTGGCGCGCGTGCGCGCGCTGGGGGAGGTGCTGCGCCCGGCGACGTACGAGTTGAAGCCGGGGGAAACCCTGGCTGACCTGATGCGCACCGCGGGCGGCCTGACGGCGCTCGCGTCGCCCGGCCGCATCCAGATCGAGCGCGTGATCCCGCCGGCGCAGCGCGAGGCGTCGGCCGGGTACGACCGGGTCGTGGTCGACGTGCCGGCGCAGACGGCCGCCCCCGCGGTGCCGCTCGTGAACGGCGACGTCGTGCGCGTGTCGCGGATCGCGGTGCGGGTGCGCAACCGGATCGCGGTGGTCGGCAACGTGTGGCGGCCGGGCGCGCAGGGCTTCACCCCGGGGCTGCGCCTCTCGCAGGCGCTGGCAGCGGCGGGCGGGATCAAGCCGGACACGTACCTCGGGCGCGTGCTGGTGGCGCGGCTGCAGCCGGATTCGACGCGCGTGCAGCTCCGCGCGATGCTGCGCGACACGACGGGCGCGGTGATCGACGACCCCGAACTGCGCGAGGACGACGAGATCCAGGTCTTCTCGGCGTCCGAGTTCCGCCCCGAGCGCTACGTCGCGATCGCGGGGGCGGTGCGCAACGGGGGCCGCTTTCAGTACCGCGAGGGGATGACCGTGCGCGACCTCACCCTGCTCGCGGGCGGGCTGGAGGAGGGGGCGCTGCTCACCGAGGCGGAGATCGCGCGCCTGCCGCAGAACCGCGCCGGCGGCGTCACGGCCGCCACGGTCCGCGTGCCGCTCGACTCGACGTATCTGGTCCAGGGGCCGGCCGGGGGCGCCGTGAATGCGCCGCCTGGGCTGGCCGCGCCGGCGGGGGGCGCGCCGGAGGCGGTGCTCCGTCCGTACGACCAGGTGTTGATCCTCCGCCAGCCGGGGTTCCAGCTGCAGCGGACGGTGTTCCTGGGCGGCGAGGTGCGCTTCCCCGGGCGCTACGCCCTGCGCTCGCGCACCGAGCGGCTGAGCGACCTGATCGCGCGCGCGGGCGGCCCGACGGCGGAGGCCGACCCGGACGGCGTCGAGTTCTACCGCGAGAGCGAGCGGCAGGGGCGCGGGCGCGTCGGCGTCGACCTGCGCCGCGTGCTGCGCGACCCGCGGAGCCGGGAGAACCTCCCGCTCGTCGACGGCGACTCGATCATCGTGGCGCCGCGCGTGCCGCTCGTGATCGTCGAAGGGGAGGTCAACGCGCCGACGTCGGTGCCGTACGTGCCCGGCGCGAGCATCGACTACTACGTGCTCGCGGCCGGCGGGCGCGGCGCGCGCGCGGACCTCGGGCGCGTCTACGTCACGCAGCCGAACGGCAAGGTGCAGGGCGTGCGGCGCCGCGCGTTCCTCCCGGACCAGACGCCCGAGCCGCTCCCGGGCTCGCGCGTCTACGTCCCCGCGCGCGCGACGGAGTCGGCCGTCAACACGACGGCGCAGACGCTGACGACGATCGTGCAGATCCTCGGCACGGTCGGGGGGCTGATCCTCACGGCGATCGCGATCCGGCGCAACTGAGGGGGCGACGGCCGGCGGCCCGCCGCCGCCTCACCAGGCCAGGCGCGCGGCCGCGTCGAGGCGCGCGTTGAAGGCGTCGCCGCGGAAGTCGCGGCGCTGCTCCCAGGTGAGCGTCCCCCCGAGCGTGAGGTCGAGCGGGCCGCGGAAGCGGGTGCGGGCGACGCGCACCGAGTGCTGTACGTCCACCTGGTCGTCGCTCGGCGCGCCCTCGCCCACCGGCGTGAGACGCACCACGCGGTCGAGCGCCACCGCGGTGCGGCCGGCCGGGGTGTAGTCGTCGAGCCGCAGCGCGACGCCGCTCCCGCCCAGGACCGCCGTGGAACCGAGCACCTGGCCGCGGTGCGTGTGCCCCTGAGTGAAGGGGGTATGGACGTAGAGACGGGCCTGCGGTCGCACCCGGTTGAGGTGAGTTACGCGCCCGTTGACGATCTCGGCTGATGCCACCCGGATCCGGTCCGGAGTGGTTCGGAGCGCATGACGAATTCCGAGCACGAATCCGCTTGCGTGGTCAGGCTCGGTAACGAGTTCGCGAACGTTGAGACTCGCATCGTTGCGAGCGAACTCGCCGTACAATTCGGCCCCCGCGCGCGGCAGCCGCCAGCGGACAAACACCGACGCGAGCTGATTATCGGCGACAAATCGCGTGCTCGTAGTATCGTCGACGTCAAGCCGCCCTTGCTTGAAGAGCAGCCCTTCGAACGGCGTCCGCCAGCCGCGGACGAGCGCGCCCGAGCTCCACCGGCTATGGAAAAAGCGGGTCGCGCCCAGCTCCAGGTTTGGCAACAGACGTGGGACGAACGTTACGACTGCGCCGCTGCCGAGCCGCCGGGCGAGCGTGTCAGGGGTGGAAGACAGGGCCGACTGTTCCAAGCGGCCGACGATCACGCGCCCGTGCAGGCGACCGATGCCGACGCGGACGGGTCGTGACGTGCCGACGAAATAGTGCAGGAACCCCGGCGCGTTCGTGCCTAGTACCAGCGGGTGGTCCACCGCCGGACCCCACTGCCCGGGCATGTTCGATACCCCCGCCGTGATTCCCCTCCCAGACAGCCGCACCTCGGTATTCCCCAGATCCACGCGCTGGTACGCGCCGGTGCCGAAGCGCTGCGGCTGGTCCACGGCGCCGGGCTCGATCGGGTCGCGCAGCCGGTCGTCGCCCACGCGTGTCTCGTCGAACAGCCGGAAGGCGTCGTTCTGCGCGCGGAAGACGACCGGCTCCAGGCGCACGCTGAGCGGACCCGCCAGCAGGTGCACGCCCGCGCCGGCGAACGCCGTCAGCCCACGCCCGGCCCAGAGCGCGCCGTCGTTCCCGCCGAGCGGGAAGGAGCTGTTGTACACGGTCCCGGCGCTCGGGCGGAGCAGGTAGATTGCCGGTCCGCGCGCCGAGTCGAACGCGGTGCGGCCGCTCCACGGATGGCGAGTCCCTCCGGCCAGCCGCCGCAGCTCGTCGGTCGAGAAGGCGCGCGCGCCGACGGGGTGGAAAGCGACCGCCGAGTCGAGCTGGCGGGCCCGCAGGTACTCCTCGACCGGGGCGCCCGCCGTGGCCTCGAGCGCCGAGGGAGCGGTCACCACGCGCTGACCCGCCGCGCCGGTCGCGGCGCCGGCCACGCCGAGCAGGGACAGAGACGTTGACGAGACGAGACGACGAGGGCGCACAACAGGGAGTCGGGGGTCGCGCGCCCGGGCGTCGGGCGCTCGGCGCGCCGCAATCTAGCGCCGGCCGCCTCGCCGCGGCTGCGGTGCTGGCCACCGCGCTCCCCGCCGGCGCGCAGCCCGCCGCCGACGCCTGGATCGGGGGCGTGGCCGAGGAGCGCGTGCGCGACGCGCACCTGCTCACGCGTCGCGACCCGTCGGGGTTCCTGCTGCGCAGCGCGTCGACCGCGCTCCGCCAGTTCGAGCCGACCCGGCGCCTCGTCGTGCGGCCGCTCGCGCCGGCGGCGCGTCTGACCAGCAACAGTGACATCCCGTTCTCGCTCAACGACGGCGCGCAGTGGAGCGGCCGCGGGCTGTCGTCGCTCGTCCGCGCGGGGGCCGAGGCGCGCTGGGGGCCCGTGCGCGCCGTGCTCGCGCCCGAGGTCACGTACGCCGCCAACCGCGCCTTCGACTTCCGCCCGTCCGACCGACCCGACCTCAGTCCGTTCGCGTCGCCGTGGCGGGTGGGGGCGAGTTCGATCGACCTGCCGTCGCGCTTCGGCGACCGGGCGTACACGCGCGTCACCTTGGGCCAGTCGTCGCTCGCCGTGCGCGCGCGGTCGATCGAGTTCGGGGCGGCCACCGAGAACGCCTTCTGGGGGCCGGGGCGGTGGAGCGCGCTGACGCTCAGCGCGAACGCCGAAGGGGTCCCGCACGCCTTCCTCCGCACCGCGCGCCCGCTCCGCACCCCGCTCGGCGACGTCGAGGCGCGCTACCTGGTCGGCGTGCTGACGCCCTCGACGTTTCTCGACACCGCGGTGACGCGCGTGTACCGCTCGCTCAGCGGCGCGGCGGTGACGCTGCGCCCCGCGGCCGCCCGCAACGTCACCCTCGGTCTCACGCGGGCCGTCGTGGCCGCCGTCGGCGACCGGACGCACGACGTCGCGGGGCATGCGCTCGACGCGCTGCTGCGCTGGCAGGCGCCCCCCGTCGACTCGGCGGGCCGCCTGCGCGCCGACCAGCTCACGGGCGTGTTCGCGCGCTGGCTCTTCCCCGACGACCACGCCGAGGTGTACGCCGAGTGGGCGCGGCAGACGACGCCGCGCTCGATCCGCGAGTTCCTCGCGGCGCCGCAGGAGGGGGCCGCGTTGACCGTGGGCGCGCGCGCGCTGCGTCCGCTGGGGCGCGGCCCCGCGGACGCGCGCTACCTGCGATTCGAGCTCGAGCTGACCAACACCGAGCAGTCGATCGCGTTCCGCGCCCGGCCGACGCCCGCCCCGTTCTACACCGGGCGCGCGACGCGCGAGGGATTCACGCAGCGCGGGCAGCTCCTCGGCGCGGGCGTCGGCCCCGGGGCTTCGGCCCAGTGGTTGGCGACCGACTACGTGACGCGCGCCGGCGCGCTGGGACTCGTGCTGGGGCGCGTGCGGTGGGCGAACGACGCGCTGTACGAGCAGCCGAACGCGAACTTCTTCCGCCACGACGTCTCCACGCTGCTCGGCGCGCGCGCGCAGGCGCGGCTCCCGGGCGTCGACGTGCAGGGGGAGGCGACGTGGGCGCGGCGCTACAACTACCTCTTCCAGAACGGGGCCGCGAATCCGGGCGGGCGGCGCACCGTCGACCTGAGCAACCTCACGTTCGTGCTGGCGGTGACGCCGCGATGACCGCGGTGCCGGGCGGCGTCGCGTGCAAGGTGTGCGGCGCGGCCTCGTGGGCGCGTACGCTGGCGGCGCGCGAGCGGCAGTTCGGCCTTCCGGGCACGTTCCACTACGGCGAGTGCGCGGCGTGCGGCTCGCTGCAGCTGCTCGACCCGCCGGCATCGATGTCGGAGTACTACCCGGCGGGCTACTACAGCTTCGGGTCGCCCGGACGCGGATTGGTCGCGCGGCTCAAGGGCGCCGCGGCGCGCAGCGCGGTGACCGGGCGGGGGCTGCTCGGGCGCGCGCTCGGCGTGCTCCAACCGCCGCCGGGCGCCGGGCTGGCGCGCTGGCTGCGCGCGGCCGGCGTCACCCGGTCCAGCCGCGTGCTGGACGTGGGCTGCGGGTCGGGCGCGCTGCTGCGCACGATGGCGTCGGCCGGCTACACGTCGCTCACCGGCGTCGACCCCTTCCTCGATGCCGACCGCACCGTCGGGCGCGTGCGGCTCCTCCGACGGACGGTCGAGGCGCTCGACGAGACGTTCGACTTCGTGATGATGCACCACGCCCTCGAGCACGTGCCGGAGCCGGCGGAGACGCTGCGCGCGCTGCGGGCGCGACTCGCGCCCGGCGGCCACTGCCTCGTGCGCGTCCCGGTCACCGGATCCGCGGCACTGCGCGCGTACGGGGACCGCTGGGTGCAGCTCGACGCCCCGCGGCACCTCGTCGTGCCGAGCGTCGAGGGACTCACGACGCTCGCGGCGCGTAGCGGACTGGCCCTCGCTGAGCGCCGCCACGACTCGACGGCGATCCAGTTCTGGGGGAGCGAGCTGTACGCGCGCGACGTGACGCTGGCCGCCGGCGGCGCGCGCACCGGGTGGCTGCGGAAGCAGCGCGGGCGGCTGCGGGCCGCGCGCGCGAACGCCCGCGGCGAGGGCGACCAGGCGGCGTTCCTCTTCCGGGCGCGCTGACCGGGCGGGCGGACGGGCGGCCGCCGCGCCGATCAGGCGGGGTCGCCCAGCGCCTGCCCCGCGCCGCCGCGCAGGCGCCGCGCGGTCTGCCGGAGCAGCGCCCGCTCCTCGGCGGCGATCAGCCGCGTCGCGACGTACACGGTGTAGGCGGCGAGCACCGCGCCGGCATACGCCGCCCGCGCCCCGACGCCCGGGATCCACGCCGGCGCGAGCACCAACGGCGCGCCCGCGGCCGTGCGCCAGGCGAGCCGGCGGAGCGCCGTCGCGCACTCGGGCTGCACCGCCGCCGCCGCCCGCAGCAGGGCCGCGCTGTCGACCAGCACGCGCAGCCCCCAGGCGATCACCACCCCCGTCGTTCCGGCGCCGCGCAGCAGCGCCCAGAGTGCGCCGAGGTACGGAAGCAGTTCGAGCAGGTGCAGCCGCCCCGTGACGTCGGCGCGGCCGCTCGCCTGCAACACCGTGTACGCCATCTGCCCGGCGACGTTCACGAACACCGCCGCCGCCAGCCCCTGCGCCAGCACGGCGGCGTTGGCGCCGAACGCGGGCCCGAGCCACACCGTCAACCACTCGGGCGCGAACGCCGAGAGCGCGAGCGCCGCCGGGAAGACGGCGCCGAGCGTCACCCGCGCCCCGCGGTCGAGCAGCCGCGCGGCGTGCGCGCGGTCGCGCTGGAACGCCACGCCGAGCGCCGGGAAGAGCACGGGGAGCAGCACCGACGTCACCACCCAGAGCCGCGTCACCGCCTCGTACGCCGTGGCGTAGTAGCTCACCGCGGTCACCGAGAGCAGGGCCGCGACGGCGAAGCGGTCGAGCGAGTACATGAGCGGGCTGACGACGTTGCTCACCGTCATCCACCCGCCGACGGCCAGCAGCGGACGCAGGTGGCGGCGCTCGGGCGCCCGCACCCGGCGGAGCGGCTCGAACGCCTGCCGCGCGCTCCACACGTGCGCCGCCCACAGCGCGACGCGGCCGACGGCGAGCACCGCGACCGAAGCCGGGAGCGCGCGCGACAGCGGGAGCACGAGCAGCGGCCCGACGAAGGTGATCAGCGCCAGCGGCACGCGCAGCGCGTTGATGCGGCGGAACGCCTGCACCGCCTCCAGCACGCCGCGGAAGCCGGCGGTCGACACGGTGAACGGCACCGCGAGCCCGATCCACCGGAAGGCCGCCACGCTCTCCGCCTGCAGCGCCGGCGGCACGCGCAGCACGCGCTCGACCAGCCAGGGCGCCAGCAGCGCCACCGCCGCGCCGCCGACGACGCCGAGCGGGACGAGCAGCCAGGCGGCGGTCCACACGAGCCCCGGCAGCTCCTCGCGCTCGTCCCTGCCCAGCCGCTCGGCGACGAGCTGCGTCAGCGCGCGCCCGAGCCCGAGGTCGAAGAGGCTGAAGTAACCGACCAGCGTCCAGACGAGGCTCAGCACGCCGAAGCGCTCGGCGCCGAGCGCGCGCACCAGCACCGGGATCGCGCCCAGCGCCAGGGCCATCGGCACGAGCCAGCCGACCGCGTTCAGCGCGACGTTGCGCGCCAGCAGGCGGGAGCTGGTGAGGCGCGCGCCGTCGAGGGCGGCGCTCACCGCGGCACCGGCAGCCGCCAGACGTCGCGCAGCCGCACCTCGTCGCTCTCGAAGGTCGGCAGGCGCACGTTCGCGATCACCGTGTCGCGCAGCGGCGCCGGCGGGAAGACGTGCAGGTCGCCGACCACCTCGCCGGCGGCGAGCGGCGTGGGAGCGAGGCGGAAGCGGCCGACCGCGTTGCTGCGCTCCGTCACGACCGACTCCGCGGTGGCGATCCCGCCGGTGCGGCGGAACTCGACGCGCGCGCCCTCGACGGGGGTGCCGTCGGTGCGCACCAACTCGCCGACGTAGAGCAGACTCGGGCCGACGTTCCAGCGGCCCGCAAGGCGCACCGAGTCGTCGGCCGCCGTGCGCAGCCGCACCGAGCCGAGCGTGACCGAAGCTCCCCCGCTCGGCGGGCGCGCCGTCAGCACTCCTTCGACCTCGCCCGCGGCCCGCGTGGCGGGGGCGATCTCGAAGCCGCCCCATTCGACGGCGGTCGCCGTGACAGTGTCGCGCACCAGCGCGATCCCGCCGGTGCGCCGGAAGGTGACGGCCCACCCCGCTGCGGGCGCTCCCGTGGCGCGCTGCGCGAGCTGTCCGACGTACAGCACCTGCGCGCCCACGCCGAAGCGACCGAGGAAGCGCACCGAGTCGTCGCCGCGGGCGCGCAGCCGCACGTTCGGCAGCCGCGTCGGCTCGGCGGCGCTGGGGACGCGCACCAGCAGGTCGCCCACGACCTCGCCCTCGCCGTCGGTCGCGAGCGTGACGCCGAACCGGCCGTCGGCGAGCGAGCGGGTGGCGAAGCGCGCGGGTTCTGCCGCGAGCCCGCCGGTGCGCTCGAACACGACCTCCGCGTCGCCGAGCGGCGAACGATCGCCGCGGAAGAGCAGCTCGCCGGCGGCGACCGCCTGGTAGCCCACGCCGAGAACCCCGAGGAAGGGGAGCTCGTCGGAATCGTAGCTCCGCACGCGCACGCCGCGGATGACGAACGGCGCCGCCGGCGCCGGCGGCCGCACGGTGACGTCGCCGACCACCTCCCCCGCCGCCTCGCCGGCCGGCGTGAGGACGAGGACCAGCTGACCGTTGAGGTCCGTCCGCCCGGTGAACGTCGGCTGCGTCAACGCCAGCCCACCCGTGCGGCGGAACTCGACCTGCGCATTGACCACCGGCCCCCGAGTCCCGCGGTAGCGGAACTCCGCCGTGTAGTCGAGCGCCGTGCCGAGCCGGAAGGAGCGGTCGAGCGAGGGCAGACGGTCGGTGTAGCGCACCGGGAGCCGCACGCCGCGAACGACAAGCGGTCGCGGCAGGTCGAAGTAGCGCACGGTGAGATCGCCGACGACCGTGTCGGCTCCAACAACCGGCTGCTCGAGATAGAACCACCCGTCGGGGCCCGCCCCCGTCGACACCGTGTCGCCGCGCACCAGCCGCGCTCCCGCGGTGCGCGCGAAGGTGACGTTGCTGTAGGCGAGCGGCCCGCCGCTCCGGCGGTAGAGCAGCTCCGCGACGTAGTCGACGTACGGCTGCGTGACGAAGGTCGGCAGCACGCCCGCGCCGCCGGCAACCGATGTCTGCGCGAGGCGCACGCCTGGCACGGTGTACGGCGCCAGCGGCGCGGGCGGCCGCACGGTCAGCTCGCCCACCACGTCCCCCGCCCCCTCGGCCGCGACGCGCAGCTGGAAGCGTCCCTCACCGTCCGTCACCGCCTCGAGCGAGTCGGCGGCCACCGGCGCGCCGCCGGTGCGGCGGAAGGTGACCGCGACGCCGGCGACGCCGCGCCCACTCTGGAAGTCGATCACCTTCCCCGCGTAGCTGACGCGCGGCGACACCTCGCACGTCGCCGTGCCCCAGCACGGGTCGCACCCCGCCGTCACGAGCAGCACCGCCGCGACCAGCCAGCGCGCGCGCCTCATGCGACCGCCCCCTTCACGATCGCGGCCGCCCGCGCGCGGTCGCCGCGCAGCAAGTAGCGCGCGAGGTGGACGGCGCGCGTCGGGTAGAACCAGGCCGCGAAGCGCGCGCGCGCGGCGACGCCCAGCCGGAGGCGCACGAAGCGGCGGCGGTTGCGGTCGCGCTGCGCGATCTGGAACGGCGACGGCTCCTGCGGCGCGACGGGCACCTTGTGGTAGAGCCGCGCCGCCGGCTCGTAGCGCAGGCGGAAGCCCGCCCGCCGCAGCCGCCACGACAGGTCGACGTCCTCGTTGTAGGCGAAGAAGGCGTCGTCGAAGCCGCGCGTCACCTCGAGCGCCGCCCGCGTGATGAGGAAGCAGCACCCGGTGGCGAACGAGACGTCGTCCGCCCGCTGCCCGGGCGTGAACCGCGCGTCGCGGGCCCCCTCGCCGCGGTGCCGCCCGGTGCCGCGCGCGAGCGCGAGGTCCCCGCCGGCGTACCAGAGCGTGTCGGGCGCGCCGTGCACGAGGATCTTGGGCGCGACGAGCCCGACGCGCGAATCCGCCTCCGCCGCCTCGACCAGCCGGCGCACGCAGTCCGCCTCGACCTCGGTGTCGTTGTTCAGCACGACGACGTGGTCGGCGCCGTGCGCCAGCGCCCAGGCGAAGCCGCGGTTGTTGCCGCCGGTGTAGCCGAGGTTCGCGCCCGTTTGCAGGTAGGGCACGTCGGGGAAGCGCGCGTGCAGCCGCCCCCCCGATCCGTCCGGCGACCCGTTGTCGACCAACAGTACCGTCTGTTGCGACCAGTCGCTCGCCCCCAGCGACTCCAGGCACGCCGCGGTGTCGGCCTCCCCGCACCAATTGAGCACGACGACGACGACGCGCGTCACGCCCGCGCCCCCGCGGCCATCGCCAGCGCCGCCTCCTCCACCTCGGCCACGCTCAGCTCCTGCATGCACAGGTTGTTGCGGCAGGGCGCGACCTCGCGCCCGTCGTAGCACGGGCGGCAGGCCAGTCGCGCCCCGCCCCAGAGCACGCGCGTGCGCGCGTCGGCGGGCGCGAAGTCGTGCGGCGAGGTCGGGCCGAACAGCGCCACCAGCGGCGCCCGCGCCAGCCGCGCGAGGTGCATCGGCCCCGTGTCGTGCGACACGACGACGTCCGACGCCGCCAGCACCGCCGTCGACTGCACGACCGGCAGCCCGCCCAGCCGGTCGAGGACGCCGACGTCCGCGAACGCCGGCAGCACGCGCCGGTCGTCGGCGTCGCCGACCAGCACCACGGCGTAACCGCGCGCGTGCAGCCGGCGGGCGAGTGCCGCGTACCGCTCCACCGGCCAGCGGCGCTGCGGCGTGTCGCGCAGCGCGTTGCGCGCGCCCCCCGGCACCAGCGCGGCGATCGGGCGCCCGGCCGCCTCGGGCACGAGCGCGCGTCCGTCGGGGAGCCGGCCGCGCACGTCCGCGAGCGCCCAGGCGCGCGTCACCGGGCCCTCGTCACTCCCGCCGAGCGCGAGACGCGCGTACTCGTCGCCGAACCAGCGTCCGGGAACGGGGAGCGGGCGCTCGGCCGCATCGCTTCGCATCGTGCGTCGTGCCCCGCGCGCCGGCCACGCCAACGCGGCGTAACGCGCGTCGCGGTGCCCGATGAGCACGCGGTCGAAGCGCCGGCCCGCGATCGGGCGCCACGCGCCGGCCATCGCCCGCACGCGTGCCGTCGCCCCGCCGCGCAGCAGCGCGCCCGCGTCGACCGGGATCACCGCGTCGACGTCGGGGAAGAGCCGCACCAGCTCCGCCAGCCCGGCGGCGCACATCCAGGTCAGGTGACACGCGGGATCGCGCACGCGCAGCGCCGCCGGCGCCGTCGACGCCATCACGACGTCGCCCAGCGCGTGCAGCTTCACGAACAGCACGCGCTCTCCCGTGCGGGGCGCCGGCGGTGCGGGCGCGCTCGGCGTCTGGAGCGCCGCGGGCGTGCCTTCGGCCGCCATCGGTGCGCCGAGCGTCGCGCTCATGCCGCCGCGTCCGCCGTCACCGGGGACGCGGGCGACCAGAGCGGCGCCCGCCGCCACGCGCCGTCGAGCGCGATCACCGCCGGCAGCGCCCAGAGGATCCAGAGCGGCTCGAGGATGAACGGGTGCAGCAGGCTGTTCACGAACAGGCTGTGCACGACCACCGCCGCCATCGACGCCACCGCCGCCACCGCCACCGCGCGCTCCTCGGCGGTGGCCCAGGCGGCGCGCCACACCCCGCGCGCGCGGGCGGCGATCCCGCGCAGCATCGCCAGGTAGACCAGCAGCCCCACCGCGCCCGTCATCACGGCGATGAACAGGAGCCCGCCGTCGAGCGAGAAGGAAAAGGCGCCTCGCCCCGCCTCGTAGCCGTAGGCGCGCTGCACGAAGCCGTAGGTGTTGAAGCCGACGCCGATCAGCGGGTTGTCGCGCAGCAGCTCGAGCGCGCGCAGCCACGACACGACGCGCGACACCGCCGAGGCGTCGACCGAGAGCTTGCCGTACGACCGCGCGAAGGTGAGCAGCGCCGGCAGCGCCGCCAGCAGCAGCACGCCCAGCGCGATTCCGACGCGCACCACGCGCCGCGTCAGCCCCGCGATCCCGATCACCACCGCCCCGCCCACCAGCGCCGCCAGGATCGAGCTGCGCGACGCGGTGAGCACGAGCGCCGTCGCGAGCACGGCGAGGTGCAGCCGCCCGACCGCAATACCGCACGACTGCCGGGCCACCGCCAGCAGCAGCCCGATGACGACGAAGATCCCGGCGAAGTTCGGGTCGAGGAAGCTCGACACCAGCCGGCGCCCCTGCGGGTCCCAGTCGATGTACAGCTCCGCGTCGGGGTAGACCAGCTGCGCGAACCCCGGCAGGAACGCCGACTGCACGATCCCGAACGCCGCGAACACCAGGATCACCCGCTCGAGCGTGCGCGCCACCGCCGGCACGTCGGCGCGGCGGAGCGTGTTCACCGCCAGCACGTAGAGCGCGAAGTAGACCAGCCAGCGCGCCAGGTACGCGAGGCTGAACCCCAGCTCGGCCGCCGAGAGCCCGAAGCGCGGCACCGCCAGCGCCGCCGACAGCGCGCCGACCAGCGCGAAGGCGATCGCGCGCCGCGCCGGCCCGTCGACCACCAGCGCGCGGCCGCCCACGCACGCCAGCGCGCCGGCCGAGAGCGTGAGCAGCACCACCAGGTCGTTCACCGACAGCGGCGCCTCGCGCGCCCCCGAGGTGAGCGCCGGCAGCCGGACCAGGTTCCCCGCCAGCAGTGCCCAGAGCGCCGCGCGCAGCAGCGTGGCGATGCGGAGCGGCGCGACCCGCGGCGCCGGCCGCGCGTCGGCCGCGACGCTCACCCGACCACGCACGCGACCAGGTCGCCGCCCGCCAGGCGCAGCGCCGCAACGCCCTCCTCGACGTCGGCGCGGGCGGCGCCCGCGCGCAGCGCCAGCACCACCGGCGTGCCGTGCGCCAGCCGCGCCGCCACCGCCGCGCCGCTCGACAGCGGCGGGAGCGCCGCAAAGCCCTCCGCGGGCGCCGCGGCGCGCGCGTCGAACACGTCCGCGTCGGCGCCGTCCGCCGGCGCGTCCCCGGCGAGGGCGGGGGCGAGCACCCGGTCGCGCGTCGGCATCGTCTGCCGCGCCGGCGTCGGCGACCCGAGCCAGCGCGCCACCTCCACCGCCAGCCCCTCGTCGTCGAGTGGCACCACGGCGCCGTGACCGACGCGCGCAATCGTCGCGAAGAAGAGCGGGCGCCCGTCGCCGAGGCGCGCCGCCGGCACGCCGAGCAGCCGCCCCGCCTCCTCCGCCGAGTGCAGCCGCGGCGACAGGAAGCCCACGGCCAGCGCGCCGACGACGCCGATCAGCAGCCCCCCCAGCAGCCCCGCCGGCAGCACGATCGAGGGGCGCGGGAAGACCGGCTTCTTCGGCACCAGCGCCACGTCCACCTGCCGCACGTCGCCGCCTTCGCCGATCGCGGCCAGCCGCGCGTCCAGCAGCTGCGTCTGCAGCGCCAGCGAGGTCTGCCCGAGCCGCCGCACCTCGCGCGAGTAGCGCGCGAACGCCTCCGCCGCCCCGGGGAGCGCGGCGAGCGACGCGTCGAAGCGCGCGCTCTGCGACTCCAGCTCGCGCCGCTGCCGCGCGAGCGACTGCGCATAGGCGGTGCCCAGCGGCTGCAACTGCTGCTCCAGCTCCTGCGCCCGCGTGCGCAGCGCCGCGACCTCCGGGTCGGCCTCGGTGCGCCGCTCGCGCAGCGTCGCCAGCTCCGTCTCGAGCGTCGCCAGCTGGCCGAGGATCTCGTTGACCCCCGGGCTGCGCAGGAAGCTCGGGTACGCCGCCAGCTGCCGCGCGCTCATCGAGCCGTCGGCCACCTGCCGCAGCAGCTGGTCGAGCGCCGTGCCCTCCACCTGGTTGGCGGCCAGCTGCTCGCGCACGCGGCTCGCCGCCTCGAGGTCGATCTTCCCCGCGATCTCGGGGTCGACGACGCGGCTCTGCTCCTGGTAGCGTCGCAGCGCGCGCTCGGCGTCGGCCAGCTGCCGCGCGACGCTGTCGACCTGCGCCTCCAGGAACTCCGCGCGATGCTCGTTGACGCCGCGGTCAGTCGTGCGCCGGCGCTCGAGGTACTGCGCGATGATCGCGTTCGGCACCGCGGCCGCCGAGAGCGAGTCGGGCGCCCCGTAGCCGACGCGCGCCACTTCCCCGCCCGCCTTCTCGACCCCCACCCGATCCGCCAGCCGCTCCAGCGCGTCCTCGCGGTCGAGCAGCTGCACCTCGAAGCGCGGCGGGAGCGCGCCCAGCGCCAGCGCCAGCTCGCCGTAGGGCGTGCGCAGCGGGCGCCCCTGGGCGACCTCGCCGTCGACGTCGCGCCCGGTCACGCGGTAGCGCCCCGCGCCGGCGACCTCGAAACGGAGCGCCACCTTGCGGAAGCTCCCCGGGTACGGGCGCGGCGCCAGCAGTCGCCAGGGCGGCACGCCGCCGGGGGCCAGGACGCGCACCTGCAAGCCCAGCGAGTCGCTCACCGCGCCCAGCACCGCGCGGCTGCCGACGATCTGCAGCTCGGTCTCCATCGGCGACTTCATCGCGGCGCCGAGCCCCGCCGGCGCCAGCTCGGCCGGCACGCCGAGGCGCGAGAGCAGCGAGCCGCCGGCGTCGCTGCCGCTGCGCAGCAGCACCGTCGCGCCGCCGGCGAAGCGGCGCGGCCCGTAGGCGAGCAGCGCCGCGGCGATCGCCACTCCCAGGAGTGCCGCGCCGGCGATCCCACGCGCCCCGCGGCGCAGCGCGCGCCCGATCTCCGCGAGCTCGATCACGTCGGTGGCCGCCCGCGGCGGGGCGGCGGGCGCCGGCGCGTGGAGGCGCGCGCCGTTCGACGTCCCATTGGCGCCGTTCGCGCCCGAGGGCGTGCCGTTCCCGTCGGCCGCGCCGAGCCGGTTCGTCGGGCCCGCGCTCATCGGGCGAACGCCGAGACGAGCACCGAGATCGCGACCGCCGCCGACGACACCGCGGCGAGCGCGTTGCGCGAGAGCCAGCTGCGCTTTCCGACCACCACCTGGTCGCCCGAGCGCACCGGCGCGGCCAGCGACGCCACCTCGTTCCACCGTCCGAGCGGCAAGCGGGCCCCGTCGCGCACGACGACGATCGCGTCCGGGTTCCCTTCCTCGTCGATGCCGCCCGCCTGCGCGATCAGGTCGCGCACCGTCGTCACCGGCTCGACGAAGAACACGTCCGGCTTGCGGACCGAGCCGCCCACGGAGACGCGGCGCAGCACGATGACGTCGACCACCGGGTCGCGCAGGTACACCGCCAGCCGCGTCTGCACCGAGTCCTTGAGCGCCGCCGGCGAGAGTCCGGCGACGCGCATCGCGCCGATGCGCGGAAGCGTCGCCACGCCCGCCGCGTCGACCGGGTACTGGTCGCTCCACTTGGGCTCGCGCCACACGCGCAGCGCGACCTTGTCGCCCGGCCCGATCGGCTCGTTGGCGGTGGACGCCGCGCCCGTCTGCGCGGCGGCGCCGCCGATGGCGAACAGCGACGCGGCGCCAGCGCGCGCGAGGGTGCGGGCGAGGGCGCGCGCGGTCGCGCGCGTACGGCGGGCGGGCCGGGCGGCGGGCGCGCGGCGGAGCGGTGGACGGGTACGGCTGGTCACGTTCGGATCCTAAACCCGCCGGGGCGCGGACGACAGGCCGGGCGGCGTCGGCACGCCCGGCACGAGGCACCGAACCTGCACCCGCAGCACGACTTGCGGACTGCGCCGGCGGTCGGGACCGTTGCAGTGACGACGGCTCACGCCCCCGCCGGTGTGACGTCGGGGTGGCGGGCGGAGTAGTGCGTCCGACGGCAGCCGGCGGACGCGACTGCGACGTTCGTCACAATCGAGAGGGCGGCCGTGCTGGTTGCCCTTCCCAGCTCTCGTTAGTTTACGCGCCGCCGGCACCCGCCGCGGGCGGCTGACCTTGGCGCGCGCCATCTACACGACCCCGCTCACGCTCCTGCATGCCGTCACGCCCGTTGCGCGCCGCCCCGCCGCCCCCCGCCGACGACGACGTCGCGGGTGAACACGCGACCGGGACGGCCACGATCTCGCGCGCGCACGGGCGAGGCCGCCCCGCGGGCGGCGGTGCGGCGACCGAGGTCCGCCGCCCGCCGCGGTCCCGGACCAAGAAGAAGCCGGCCCCTCAGGCGCCCCTCACGCTCCCGCCGGCGGTCGTGATCGCCGCGGCGCCGGTTCCGGCGTGGCGGCAGTCGCTCAAGCGCGCCCTCGACGTGGTCGGCAGCATCGTCGGACTCGTCCTCTCGGTGCCGCTCCTGCTGGTGCTCGCGGCGGCCGTGAAGCTCGCCTCTCCCGGTCCGGTCGTGTTCGCCCAACAGCGCATCGGGCGCCACGGGCGGCGCTTCACCTGCTACAAGCTGCGTACGATGTGCGCGGACGCCGAGTCGCGGCTGGCGGGCGACGCCCAGCTCCACGCCGCATACGTGGCCAACGACTTCAAGCTGCCGGCTTGCGAGGACCCGCGGCTGACGCGACTCGGCCGCTTCCTGCGGACGACGAGCCTGGACGAGCTGCCGCAGTTTTGGAACGTGCTGCGCGGCGACATGTCGCTGGTCGGCCCGCGGCCGATCGTCGAGGCGGAGCTCGAGCACTACGGCGCCGCGCGCGAGGTCCTGCTGGCCGTGAAGCCCGGGCTCACCGGCGCCTGGGCGGTCGAGGGGCGCAGCCGGATCAACTACCCCGAGCGCGCAGACATCGAGCTGGCGTACGCGACGGGATGGACGATCGGCGGCGACCTGCAGATCCTGGCGCGGACCGTGGGGGTCGTGCTGCAGCGCCGCGGGGCATACTGAGCGGCGCGCCGGGAAGCTTGAACCCCAAGAGCGGGAGTCGAGCTTGAACCCCAACGGCGGGAGTCGAGCTTGAACCCCAACGGCGGGAGTCGAGCTTGAACCCCAACGGCGGGAGTCGAGCTTGAACCCCAACGGCGGGAGTCGAGCTTGAACCCCAACGGCGGGAGTCGAGCTTGAACCCCA